>Ga0070714_100002393_pt1 | contig 13804 bp, 9 predicted proteins | sample LARL83metaG_FD_65450 | JGI IMG/M metagenome (GOLD analysis project Ga0070714, IMG submission 65450) | Corn, switchgrass and miscanthus rhizosphere microbial communities from Kellogg Biological Station, Michigan, USA - LAR L8-3 metaG | ecosystem: Host-associated > Plants > Roots > Rhizosphere ...
CCCCGCCCAAACACATCCGCGTTGTATTCCCACGTGGCCGTCATCAGGCCGGCGTGGTCCTCCACCCGCAGGACAAGATCGACCGGGGCGGCCCGCTGCGGTACCGGCACGTCTTCAGCGGTCAGCCCGGCCAGGCTCAGCAGCGGCTGACGGCCAGGGGCGCTTCCCGTGATGCTGTCGAACGCGAACATGACCTGGAAAAGCGGTGACCGGCTCGGGTCGTGACGCGGCCGCAGGCGCTGCACCAGGAGCGGGAACGGGTAGTCCTGATGGTCGAGGGCAGCGAGCACGCGGCTCCGGACCTGATCGGTCAGCTGACCGAACGACGGGTTCTGTGACAGGTCACACCGGATCACGAGGGGATTTGTCAGGTAGCCCACGATCCCGTGCAGGGCGGCGTCGGTCCTGCCGCTGGCGGGCGAGCCGACTACCAGGTCGGACTGGCCCGTGTAGCGGCATAGCAGAGCTTGGAACGCAGCCATGAGCACCGTGTACGGGGTGGTACCTGACTTGCCGCAGTACGCCCTGAGGCGCTCGCTGACCGCGCCGTCCAGCGACAGGCGGAACTCAGCTCCCGCATAACCCTGGACAGGGGGCCGGGGCCGATCGCCCGGGATGGTGAGCACCGGGGGCGCCCCGGCGAGCTGCTCCTGCCAGAAGCGCCACTGCCGGTCGCCGCCGGGGCCAGCTAGCAGGTTCTCCTGCCATCGCACGAAGTCGCCGGGCTGGGGCGCGTCGCCGGGACCTACCTGGTCAGGACATCCTCTCAATTCGGCTTCATAGAGCTCGCCGAGCTCACGCCCCAGGATCGTCAGCGACCAGAGGTCGGCGGCAATATGGTGGACGCAGGCGAGCAGGACGTGGTCCTCGGGTGCGCAGGCGAACAAGGTAATGCGCAGCAGCGGCCCGTGCGTGAGGTCATAGGGGGCATACGCGATCCTGGCCAGTTCACCGGACAGCCGCCGGGACGACCAGCCAGCGGCATCCCGGCGCTCGATGGCGATCTCCGCCGTGCCGTGGATCACCCGGGCTGGCTCCCCGTCGACCTGGCGGAAGGTGCTCCGCAAAGCGGAGTGGCGCCCGGCGAGCGACCGCACGGCACGCTCGAGGGCGGCCACGTCGAGCTGGCCCTTGAGGCGGAATGCCCGGGCCAGGTTGTACGCCGTGCTCTCCGGGGCGAGGTCGTGCAGGAACCACAGCGCCCGCTCGCCGGCGGACAGGCGGTGCTGCCAGCCCTCCGGCACGGCCTGCCCGGCCGTCGTGGCTTCCCGGGACGGCCGGCTGGATCCGTTCGTCACGGCCGAGGCCGCCAGGGCGGTCAGGCTGCGCGCCACCAGGACCTCTTCCAGCGGCAGGTCGGCTCCGGTCTCGGCCTTGAGGAGACTGCGCAGGTCCAGCGCGGCGAGGGAATCGACGCCCAGGTCGGCCAGCGCCGCGGACGGATCGACCTGAGCCGCCGGAATCCGCAGGTGGCCCGCGACCCGTCCCCGCAGCAGCTGGACAAGCTCCCGCTCGCCGAGCTGGCTTGCGGGTCCCGTGCCGTCGCCGAGGGTTTCCGCTGGCGGCCCTGACCGTCCGTCGTCGTCCCCGTCGGCGGTGTCGCAGATGATCGTTTTCAGTACGCCGTCGAGCCATCGCCTCCGGCATTCGGACCGCCGCACCTTGCCGCTGGAAGTCCTGGGCAAGGTGCCCGGGGAGATGAGGGCGACCGTATGCGCCGGGAGCTCGAAGGCCTCGGCGACGGCCAGGCGAATGGCGCTCACCACTTCCGCCGGATCCTGCTGCGGCCGGTGACGGGAGAGCTCGTGGACTATCAGCAGCCGCTCCTGGCCGTCGACGTCGATCGCGCAGGCGGCTCCTCCGCCGGGCCGGAGCCCGGGGTGGCTCAGCTGGGCCGCCTGCTCGATGTCCTGGGGGTAGTAGTTGCGTCCGCGGATGATGATCAGGTCTTTGCGCCGTCCGGTAACGAACAGCTCCCCGTCGTCCACGAACCCCAGGTCACCCGTGCGCAGGTAAGGCCCTTCGCCGTCAGGGCCGACGACGGCCCGGAACACGTCGTCTCCGGTTCCGCTGTCTCGCCAGTAGCCGCCGCCCACCCCCGGGCCGGCCACCCAGATCTCGCCCACGACGCCGGGATGGCAATCGGCCCGGGTCCGGGGGTCGACGATGCGCACAGTGGTCCCGTCCGGCCGATGCCGGCCGGAGCCGACCAGCGTCTGCCCGCCGGGATCGTCCGGTGTCGTGAGCGTCACCTGGTTGGCCTGCAGGTCAGCCGATCGCACATGGGCGACCCGCGGCGCGGGGTCGGCGCCTCCGCCGCTCACCAGCAGCGTGGCCTCCGCCAGGCCATAGGAGGGACGGAAGGCGGAGCCGCGGAAGCCGCATGCGGCGAAGGCGGCGGTAAAGCTGGCCAGGGTCTGAGGCCGGACCGGCTCGGCCCCGATCACCGCCACCTGCCACGAGCTGAGGTCAAGTTCCGCGGCCTGCTCGGCCGTTACCGCCTGGGCACACCAGGCGTACGCGAAATCGGGGCCGGCGCTTATCGTCGCCTTCGTCCTGCTGATCGCCTGCAGCCAGGAGGCCGGCGCCTGGACGAATGCGGTGGGAGACATGTGCAGCGCCGGGAAGCCCCCGAATACCGGCTGCAGGATCCCGCCGATCAGGCCCATGTCGTGGTAAGGGGGAAGCCAGGTAACCGCACGGCTCGCCGCGTCGAGACCGAACGCCCCCGCGATCGCGGCCGAGTTCTCCAGCAGGTTCCCGTGGCTGAGCATCACGCCGCGCGGTGTTCCGGTAGAGCCGGAGGTGTACTGCAGGAGAGCCAGGTCATGCTCGGTAGCCGGGGGTGCCGCCCAGTCCCGCGCCAGGATCCGCGGAAGCTGGTCGATCGCGATCATCCGCGCGGCGCCGACGTTCATCTCGTCACCGGACAGGCTGCTCATTCCCGCCTGGACGCTCGCATCGGTAAGCACCAGGCTGGCCTCGGCGTCAGCGACGATTGAGCGGAGCCGGTCCATGCCCCGGCTAGCGCGCGGGGGATAGACAGGGACCGCCACGACGCCCGCGTAAAAGCAGCCGAACAGCGCCGCGATGTAAAGGGGGCCGGGCGGGAATATCAGCAGAGCTCGTTCACCCCTGGCCGCCCGCTCACCCAGAGCCACGGCGATTACCCGGGCCTGCCGGTCGAGCTCCGCGTAACTCAGGCTGTCGTCGGCGTCGCCGCTCGCGGAGGGGAACGTGAACGCGGCGAGGTCAGGCTGATGACAGGCTCGCGCCCGGAGGAGGTCGCAGAATGTCCGCGCTCGCATCCGGTCAGCGCCGGGGATCTGGTAGCTCATGGGCCGGTTCCTAACGCGCCTCGTCCATTTGCCGACGCAGGCTCAGCGGCCGCATATCCGTCCATACCTCGTTGATATAGGCGAGGCAGTCGTCTTTTGATCCCTCCCTGCCGACGGTATGCCAGCCGGCCGGCTGATCACGATCTGCGAACCAGATAGAATACTGCTCCTCGTCATTGACGACGACTTTATAGGCGCGGTCGTCATCTCGTTCGGCGCTGGTCATTGAATGTCCTCCTTGCTCGTGTCAGTCCTGCCGGTACGTCAGGTATGAGGATGGCGTAACGAGCAGCGATATATGATGCTCGTAGCTTGGATCGGAAATCCGGAAACGTATGGCAACTGAGGGGTAAAAAGGCGTGATGCCGAGGCTGGAGAAATATCTGTCCAGATCGAGCTCGATCTGGTAGACGCCGCGGGTGAGCGGCCAGGCCGGGCAGCCAGGTATGTCGCCCTTCTCGTCGGTCTCGGCCCGGATCTGCTCAACCCACGCGCCGTCAACCCGGCTGTCGATGCGGGCGGACATCCCCACGACCGGCCGCCCGTAGGCGCCGTTGACGACATGCACCGAGACGCTCACCGCGGGCCTCCGGCGCGCTCAGGGCGCCAGGCGGGATGACTGCCTCGCGAACGCCTGCTGCACATCCTTCATCACCGTCACGGACTCGCCGGGGTGCCTCCGGGGAGGCACGATCTCTGCTGTCCATGCTGGAGCGGCCCGGTATCCTCTCGCTCTCGCCTGGCTACCCGGTCGCGGTCGGCCTGAGTGCTAGCGGCCCACGTGCTGATAGCGAGGTGAGGCCAGGGCGATGACGAGGCAAGAGCAGGCCGATGTCTGATCGCTTGAAGGGGCAACCGCCCCGGAACAGCGTGACAGAGCCCTCAGGAGACAACGATGAAGGTATCGAGGACCAAGCCGTCCGACCGCAGGAAAGCCCGTGTCCTAGCCGCTGGTATCGCGGGCGCCGTCCTGGCCGGAATCGCGAGCGGGCAGCTGGCGAGCACGGCGAAGGCGGCTCCGGCTGGGACGAGCGCTTCGGCCGCCGTGCCGTCCTCGCCCACCCCTGACGGCCCGCCCTGGGGCTAGCCGTGGGAAGCGCCCGGCCGGCTCATGGTCCCGGCCGCTCCTGGATGTCATCATCCAGTCCCCCCGACAAGTTCCGGGATAGCACCGGAGCATCGTCACCGGCAAGCTCGATCGCAAGCTGGCGCCCGGCGGCCGCCGCGGCGGCGCGGCCGCTTCTCTCGTCGGCACGAGCCTTCAGCTCCAGGAAGCGAGCCCGCCATACGGTAGCCGGGCCGAGTTCGGTGAACACCACGAGTGCTTCGTCGAGCATCGCGCTGGCCGCGGCGACTTCTTCCCGGGCGAGATAGTGATCGGCGCAGGCCAGCAACGCCCGCCCGTAGACGAGCTTGTCGCCAAGTCGCCGGGACAAGTCCAGCGACGTGCGCAGCTCAGCCTCCCCGGCGGCATAACGCTGCTGCCTGGTGTGGACTATGCCGAGACCTTGCATGGCGTAGGCCTCGCCGAGCACGTCCGGTGCGTCCTTGACGATCTCGAGCGCGAACCTGAAGCCCCGCTCGGCGCGATCCAGGTCATTCTCCAGCAGGAAAAGCTCGGCCAGCCGGTACTCGGTCTGCGCCCGCAGGCGGGGTGAATTCAGTGACTGGCAGATGGTGAGCGCCTCGTCCAGATGCTGCTTGGCCAGATCGAGCCGATCCCGGTCCATTTCGATCTGGGCCATACTGGTCAGCGCATCCGTCTGGCCGACAAGATCTCCTACTTCCCTAAATCCGGAAAGCGCACGGATATAATGCTCATTAGCATCATCATAGTTTCCGCTAACGCGATCGAGAAAGGCGAGAAGGGCCACTGTAAGCGCACAGCCGTGGATATCGCCAAGCGCGGTGAATATGCGCAGCGCCGGATTCAGGTAACGCTCGGCGTCGCCCAGCCTCTCGCCCACCGCGAGGCTGCCGATGGAACAGAGAATAGCTGCCTCGCCCCGCAGGTTCCGGGCCCGCCTGGTGGCCTCGAGGGCGGCTTCGTGAGTCCGGCGCCAGTCGTCGGCCAGGTATTCCGCCTCGAAAAACGTGACCGAGGTCATCGCCAGGTCCCAGCACACCTCGTCGAAGCCTGCTTGCGCGGCCCGCAGTATGGCCGACACCAGCGCGGCGTGCTCGTCCTGGAACCACGCGAGCGGCTTGCTGAGCAGGGTGTCCACGAATTCACTGGGCAGCGCCCAGCGCTCGGCGTTGCTGTGCAGGACGGCGAAGTCTCCTCCGTACCGGCGCCGGTGAGCCTCCGTGGCCAGCGAGAGCCAGCAGCCGAGAACCCGGTGCAGAGCGGCCATCCGGGCCGCCGTCGATTCCTCGGCCGCCAGGCGTTCGACCGCGTATATGCGGACCAGGTCGTGCAGCCTGAACCGCGGCGGGGCATCTTCTCGCGTCCGCACCTCCACCAGGTGCGCCTCGACCAGTTCGTCCAGCACATCGCTCGCGGCCTGCATGTCCATGTCGAGCAGCGGCGCGCTTACCCAGGACGCGAAGTCAGAAGTCCCGAGCTCGCCGAGCAAGAGAAACAGCCTCCGTGCATCCGCTGGCAGGCTGCTGTACGACAAGGACAGGGTTGTCCTTATCCCGGTGCCGCCGAGGACGAGCTCATCGAGGCGGCTGCCCTCATCGGCCATCCGGCGGACCATCTGGGCGATGCGCCAGTGCGGCCGCATCGCCAGCTTGGCGGCGACGATGCGCAACGCCAGCGGGAGACAACCGCACAACCGGACGAGGTCCAGTGCCGACGACGCCTCGGCATCGACCCGGTCGGCACCGACGATCCGGGCCAGCAGGTCGACGGCGGTGCGCTCATCGATGTCGCTGATCTCGAAATGGGAAGCGCCTGGCACGCTCAGCGGATAACGGCTGGTAATGATCACGGCACAGGCCGGGCTGCCAGGAATGAGCGTCAGCACCTGGTTCACGCTGTCGGCGTCGTCGAGCACGATCAGCACTCGCCGCTCTCCCAGGCTGCTGCGATAGGCGGCTATCCTCTCCGCCGGCGTACTGGGCAGCGCGGCGGAGGCCATGCCGAGGGCGCGGAGGAACCGGGCCAGCAGATCGTGGGAACTGACGGGTTCGCCGTCCGCGTCCTGCAGCTCGGCGAAAAGCTGACCGTCTGGGTAGTGCTGGCGCACGGTGTAGGCGGCGTGCAGCGCCAGTGCCGTCTTGCCGGCTCCGCCCTTACCCGCCAGCGTCACGACCGGCAGGCACCGCGGGTCGGCGGCCTCCCCCTGCTCCCCGCCGGCCGACAGCAGCGCGACGAGGGCCGCCAGTTCGTCGTCACGGCCGGTGAAATCCGCGATCGCCGCGGGCAGCTGGCGCGGGATCACGGGGACGCCATCCGTGCCCGCGGGCTGTTTCTTTGCCGTGGACAGCTGGCCGTGCACGCCCGGGTCGAGATCGAGGGCGGGATCATTACGGAGGATGGCCTGCTCGAGGGCGCGCAGTTCCTCGCCCGGGTCGATGCCCAGCTCCTCCATGAACCGCTGGCGGAGTACCCGGAACGCATCCAGGGCTTCAGCCTGGCGAGCCGAACGGTACAGCGCGAGCATGTGCTGTGCGCGCAGGTGCTCGCGCAGCGGGTATCGCTCCACGAGTTCGCCCAGCTCACCGGCCAGATCGTGGTGCTTGCCCAGGACCAGTTCGAGGTCGATGCACTCCTCGAGCACGCTGAGCCGGCTTTCGTTCAGCCGGGCGGCCGCGGCCTGGGCGAGCCTGCTCTCCACGCCCGCCGCCGCCGGTCCTCGCCACAGGGCGAGGGCGGCGCGCAGGTCCCGTACCGCTTCCTCGGCCTGATGGTCGGCGGCGGCGGCGCGGCCACGATCCGCCAGCCGCTCGAAGGTCTCGATGTCCAGCGTGCCATCCGGCACCGTGATCGCGTAGCCGACCGAGCGCGTCACTATCATGCGGTCCAGGCCGAGTCCTTCCAGCCGGCGCCGCAGTGCGGAAATGCAGGTCTGCACCTGGCTGCCGGCCGTCGCCGGAGGCCGCTCGTCCCAGACCGCGTCGACGAGCTGAGGCACAGGTATCACTACGCCTGCGTGCAGGAGGAGCATCGTCAGGACGGTTCTCTGACGAGCGCTGCCGATGTCGATGATGTTGCTGTCGACGGTTACCTCAAGCGGCCCGAGCAGCCTGAACTCAACTTTTACGGCCGTACCAGGGATCGCATCCGCGGCCACCTGAGCATTCTAGCCGCGCATACCGGGACATGCCGAGAGCGGATATATGCCGGTGCGCGGAAGTCCAGCCCTGAACGCCACTGCCGCCTCAGCGTTTTCTCCGGCTGGGTGGTGCCACGGGAGTACCGACATAGGAAACGGGAGGTGCTGATCAGTTGCTAGGAGCCGCCGAACCGCGGTTGCGCCCGCTCGGAACCCCGCTCGCTGACATGGCACGGCAGGTCGGCGATGCGGTTCAGGCCGAGCGCATCCGCGCGGATGTCATGGCCATTTCGAGCCCCAGGAATCGCCTGTACCACTCTGGGGCCGAGCAGTTCGAATCCCTTATCCAGGCTAGATTCAGCGAGGCTGGCTGGATCGCGGAACGAGATCCCTTTCACTATGAGAATGCCGCCCAGGTGCTCGAGTACGCAAGCGACGGCCAGGCGGCCCTGACTGACGGGAAGGACCTGTACGGGGTCAACGTGATAGCGCGCCTCGACGGGACTGCGCCAGGACCGCCGGTGGTGATCGGTGCCCACTACGATACGGTCCCGAATTCGCCAGGAGCCGACGATAACGGCTCCGGGGTAGCGGCACTCCTGGAACTCGCCCGGGTGCTGAAGCCGATGCCCGTCCGGGTACCTGTGATCCTCGCTGCCTTCGACCACGAAGAAGCGGGCATGTTCGGCTCACGCGCATTCGTCGACAAGATGATATCCGCCGGGGGAGTTCGGCTGGCGGTAATCTATGAGTGCATCGGCTATAGCGGCGACAGGCCGGGAACCCAGTGGATTCCCCCCGGGATTGGCACCCTCTACCGGGGCCAGGTCCGTAAGATGCGACGCCGGGGACTTCTCGGGGACGAGACCATCGTCATATACGAGGGATCCTCCGCCTTCGCTGCCCGGCACCTCGGTGAGCACCTGAGCCATCTGACCGATCGGGACCGTGTTGTTCTCTTGCGCAACCCTGTCGATCTGCCCGCAATCGGACGGCTCATCCGTCGCGGCATCCCATGGGCCAGCGACTTCGCCAGGAGCGACCATGTGCCGTTCTGGCGCGCATCCTTGCCTGCCGTGCAGATCACGGATACGGCGAATATGCGTAATCCGCATTACCATAAGCCGTCAGACACGCCGGATAAACTCGATTATGGCCGTATCGCAGACGTGGTAACCGCGACGGCAGTTCTTATCCTCAGGATGAGCGGCCTGTGACCTTGGATAGCACCTGACAGCTGACCGGTGCCGCGTGTCATGCTTACGGGATGCTCGGACGACTGCACCATGTCGTGCTCGACTGCCCTGACCCGGCCGCCCTGGCGGCGTTCTACTCCCGGCTGCTCGGGCAGCCCATCACCTACCGCAGCGACGACTGGGTGGTCGTCGCCGCCAGCGACACCTCGTCAGGCCTGGCCTTTCAGCTCGCCCCTGATCACCGCCCGCCCGCCTGGCCTGATCCCGCCATGCCCCAGCAGGTCCACCTGGACGTCATGGTCGAGGACGTGGCCTCGGCCGGGCCCCGCGTCCTGGCCCTCGGAGCACGGAAACTCGACGGCGAGAACGTCTACGCCGACCCGGCCGGTCACCCGTTCTGTCTCATCAAGCGGCCTGCCTGGGCCCCGCCCATCCCCGCGGCCGGGTAACCGTCGCGGGCGGCTGCGGGCCCGCGGGCTGAGCCCGCTAGGCCGAGTGCGCGAGTTCAGGGACCAGGTACTTCCCGTTGACGGAGCCGAGGCCGGTGACCAGGTTGTAGCCGTGGCGGACCGAGTAGCCGTGCACGGTGACGCCGGAGAACGAGACGGTGTTGTTGCCGGACGCCACCGGGACGATGCCCGGTGCGTGCCGGGCGGCGAGCGCGTACAGGGCCGGGTTGATCAGGCCGAGCCCGTGGCCGGCCACCTGGTCGGCGAGCGCGACGACGGCCGCGAACATCGGCGCCGACTCGCTGGTACCGCACGATGCGGTCCAGCCGCCTTGGTCGCCGGGGAAGGTCTCGAAGACGTTCACCGCGACGCTGCACGATGCGCTCATCGAGATGTCCGGGATGCCGCGCTGGCCGCCGGTGACGCTGCGCACGGCCTTCTGGTAGCCGGGCCTGCCGTAGTCCACGGACTTCGCGCCGCCGGTGGCCAGCGGGTTCGGCCCGGAGTTGCCGAAGAAGAAGTTGTTCACGTCGGCGCTGTAGGTGTCGTTCCAGGCCGTGTCGTTACCGTTGCGGGCGCCGCTGGCATTCAGGTTGAGCCTGGTGCCGCCGACGGCCGTCACGAACGGGCTGGTAGCGGGCCAGCTCGCGACCGGGTGGCGGTAATAGTTGCCGTTGTCGTCCTGACCTGACACCCCGCTGTCGCCGGAGGAGACGACCACCGATATGTGGCTCTTCGCGGCCTGGCTGAAGATGGAGCTGTAGGCGCTGACGAATTGCCGCCCCAGAGCCTGCTCGGGCTCCCCCCAGCTCAGGCTGATCACGTCGCCGAGCTTGTGCTGTACCGCGTACCTGACCCCGAGCGCGAGCTGCTGCACGGTCCCCTTGGCCACTTCGACCAGCACGATCTTCGCGGCCGGCGCGCCTGCGTGCGCGTACTCCACGTCCAGCGTGGTCTCGCCGGCCCAGCCGACCATGTCGCCGTTGCCTGGGTTGAAGGCCGGCACGTGCCCGACCTTGACGATGCGCAGCGGCGGCGTGCCCAGGCCCAGGTACTGGTCGAACTGCAGCAGGTCATCGGAGATGGTCGGCGACCCGAACGCGTCGACGATCACGATGGTCCTGCCCTTGCCCTTGATGCCCTGGCGGTAGAGGGCGGGCAGGTTGTAGGCCGCCTCGACCTGGTCGGGAACGTAGCAACTGACCTGGAAGGTGGCCTCGCACTGCGCGTTACTGAACGGGACCGGCGCCATGGACACGCGATGGACATGGTTCGCGGCCGGGTGCACGATCAGCGCGCCGGGGTCGCTGGCGATGCTGGCGATGCTGGCGCTGCTGCCGCTGCCCGCGGTGCTGCCGAGCGCGGCGCCGCCGCTGGCGACGGCGGTGCCCGCCACGGCGGTCAGCACGGCAGCGCAAGCGGCCGCCAGGCGGGCGGAATTCGCTCTGAACAAGCGCATCGGGGGACCTTTCCGACAGTCAGGGCAAGATAGGCACGCTGACGATAACAGGATGAGATGACCCCGATCAGCTGAAAATCCTGAAAGGTCTGAATCGTTACCGGCGTGACGGGCGCCTGTCGACAGGCCTAGTTCGTGTGCGCGTTCGGGAGGTGCTTGCCGATGTAGCCGACGTAGATCAGGCCGCCGCGGCTGGCGTCGTCGTGGTAGTGGATCCGGGGTGAGATAAGGCCCTTCCTGGCTATCTTGAAGTGCGCGTCCATGAAAATGGCGCCGCTGGGATCTAGTCCGGCGGGAACCGGGAACACCCGCAGCTTGCGGAGTTTAGGCGAGCGCTCGACCGCCTCGGATTCCTGGGTGGAATGCGCGCCCGGCGGATAACCGGGCCGCCCCGGAGGAGTGTGGCCGAGGTAGGCGTGGACCCCCTTGCTGAATTCACCACGGCGCCGCGCGGCCGCGTACCCGTCGAGGACCCGCAGCACGTCCCAGGATTTGGCGGCCCAGGTGCCGAGCGGGTCGTAATCATCAAGTTCCAGCGCGTTCTTCGGGTCCCCGGTGAAGACGACACAGGACAGCACCTGCTCGTCGAGCCGCTCGAGCAGCTCGGCGAACGTCACGGGCGACTGCGCGGCCGCGGCGGCGGCGCGGGTCTGATCGACGCGGCCAGACCGGGAGATGATGCCGCGAAGCCGGTCGAGCTCCAGCTTCGCCTTCAGCAGCTCGGCCTGCGTCTCGGCGTGATCGAGCTGCTCATCCTCCAGTCGGGCGCGGAGCAGGTCACGATCGTCTTCCACGTCGTCGAGCCGGTCCTGGATGGCCGCGAGCCGCCGCGATATCTCCCGGTGACCGCGCAGCACCCCGCGGCCTTCGGCCAGCAGCTCACGGAACCGCGCTGTCATGTCCTCGGGCCCGTCCGGGAAGCCAGCGGCGGAAGCACCCGACTGAAACTCGCTGACCAGGCTGGTGAGCAGTTCGCCGGCGATGGCGACCTCGCGGACCGCCGTGGTCGTGGCCTGCCCTGCCTGGGCCAGGTCAGCCGCCTCGTCACCTGGCCTGCGAGCAAAAGGGCCTGGCGGCATGGCCTGGATGGCGCGCAGGATGGTTTCCGGTTCCTCCCTGGACAGCAGGCGGTCGACCTGGGCGACCTGCGCAGGCAGCGGCAGGTTCAGCGCCCGGCTCCGGTGCGCCCGGCCGAGCAGGTGCGCGAGCTTGCCTGGAGCCTGCTCGGCGATGGTCCTGGCGAGCAGCACGCGGTGCCGCCGGGCATCCACGGTGCTGGCCGGATCGACCTCGGGCAGGAAGGTGCGGACTGCTCCCAGCGGCACCGAATGCGATGGCGCGAACGACTGGTCGAGCAGCGCGGACGCCTCGGCGTCGAGTACGTAGATCCCGGCCAGCCCGACGCACTCGCGGGTCAGCCGCTCGACATGACTGATCATTTCCGGCTCGGGAACATCAGGGACCGGCGCGGCGACAAGCGCGGTGCCGCGGCGGCCGGGATCGCAGATCGCCGATATCAGGCCGTCGACGTCAGCCGCGGTGACCAGGGCAGGCTGGGCGGACAGGATCATCTCGCCGTCGCGGGCGTGCGCCGCTGACAAGATCGCCCGGACCATATGCGGGACCCCGGTCCACCATGCGTCCGCGGCATCGACGTCCCGGGCGAGGTGCTCATCCGCTGCTGCCGCTCCGGACGTGGACGGCGGCGCGTTGACATCGACCCAGATCCAGTCGTCTGCCCGGCCGTCACGGTGCACGGTCACGGTCGTCACCCAGTCCCCCGCGGACGAGGACTCGGTCAGCCGGTAACGCAGCGAGCGAGAGCCACCGGGCGGCCGCAGTTCGGTCACGACGAGCTGGACGTGCTGAGCTACATCGTGGACTCCGGGGCCAACGGTCGCGAGGCCGTATCCCTTGAGGGCCAGCCACGAACGGAACTGCTCGGCCGCGAGCACCACCGCGTTCTGGCCATGCGGCAGCGAGAAGATCGACCGGTATCCGACTGCCATCTAGATCCCAATGACTTCTCTGAGCCCCACCCGACGACGGCCCTTGGGCTACCAGGGTATCGCCATACCGCGTAGCGCAGATGTCCAGAAATGAGAGACCACCCTGGACGAAACCGCAGGCCAGCGAGCCGTCGAGGGCTGGCCTTAACGATGCCGACGGCGGGGGCCGCCAGGAGCGGGGTGATCATGGATGCGCTCGGTAGTTCAGGTAGACGACACCGTTGCTGAACGCCTCGCAGGCGGCCAGCGATAGCGTGCGCGTGTCGGCCCCCTCGGTGAACAGCCGCGGGCCGGCCCCGCGGGTGAGCGGGTACATGACCAGGTGCAGCTCGTCGACCAGGCCGTCCGCCAGCATCGCCCGGACCAGCGTGCCGCTGCCGCTGACGTACAGGTCGCCGGCCTTGTCCTTCAGGCGCCGGATCCGGTCCGGGTCGTAGCCGCCGATGATCTCCGAGTTCTTCCACGTCGCCTCGGCGAGCGTCCCGGAGACGACGTATTTCGTGGTGTCGTTGAAGAAGGGCGCACCCGGGTCGTCCGCCTCGGTCCGCTTCGACCACGACGGCTCGAACATCTCGTAGGTCGTGCGCCCGAGCAGGATGCCCTGGGCCCGGCCCGTGACCGCGCCGAGGACCCGTCCCATCTCGGGGACGAAGCCGTAGCCGGCCGTCCATACCGGCGTGTCGATGACGCCGTCGAGGCTGATGAACTCGTGCACGTGAATGGATCCCATAGGCCGTCAGTATGGACCGGGACGGACCCGGGAGTCTTGAACGGAAACGACAGCTAGCGCGCTAGCGTTGCCGTCATGAGCGCGCGCCCGTTCGAGATCGTCTGCGAGATCGAGCCTCCCGTCCGGCCGGACCTCACCCACGCCCGTCACCAGATCGGGGTGCTGACCGCAGTGTCCAGCACCTTCCTGATCCCCGATAACCACATCGGCCGCGCCACCGTCTCCAGCATCGCGGTCGCGCACGAGGTGCAGGCCATGGGCGGCCACAGCATCGCCTGCCTCAACTCCCGCGACCGCAACCTGCTCGGCTTCCGCCGTGACCTGCTCACCGCCGCCGCCTACGGCGTCGGGCAGTTCCTGTTCGTCTACGGCGACAAGCCAGGTTCAGGCACGCGGACCA
>Ga0070714_100002394_pt1 | contig 13803 bp, 10 predicted proteins | sample LARL83metaG_FD_65450 | JGI IMG/M metagenome (GOLD analysis project Ga0070714, IMG submission 65450) | Corn, switchgrass and miscanthus rhizosphere microbial communities from Kellogg Biological Station, Michigan, USA - LAR L8-3 metaG | ecosystem: Host-associated > Plants > Roots > Rhizosphere ...
AGCGGCTACGCGGTCAAGCAGGCCAGAAGAGCAGTCACTGAGTTCGCCGCCCAGCGACGCCCGCACTGGGCGGCGCTGGCCCGGTACACGTTGCTGTCGTCACGGCTCACGGAAAGGGGACCATCGCAGGTCACCGTTCGGCAGTTAGTGCGCACGGCCGATGCGCTGGACGTGACGGGCTGGACCGTGGCGGCACTGGAGGCACGGCTGCTCGCCGGCAGGCTGGCGCTTGACTGCGGCCGGGAGGCCGAAGGCCGCCGGATCTTGGCGCAAGCCAGCCCGGGCCGCAGGCGCGGGCCGGCCCTGCTGCGAAGCCGCGCCTGGTACGCGGAGGCTCTGATGCGGCTGGCAAGCGGGAACCCCGGAGGAGCCACCAAGGCGGCACGCAGTGGCCTGCACGTCCTGGACGAGCATCGGGCCACCCTCGGGGCCACTGACCTGCGAGCCTACGCGTCCGGGCACAGAAACGAACTGGCGGCTCTGGGGTTGCGCATTGCCATCGCGGGCGGGCATTCCAGCCGGGTGCTGACCTGGGCGGAGGAAGGCCGCGCCCGGCACCTCTTGTCACGTCCGGCCCATCCGCCAGACGACCCAGAACTTGCCGCCGCGCTGGGCCGGCTTCGGCTGACTGTCGCCGAGATCAGGGAACAACGGCGCGCCGGTCACCACAACGCGGCGCTGGTCAGCCGGCAAGCAGCACTCGAACGCGAGATTCGTGACCACTGCCGCCGCCAGCCCCGTGGCTCGGCCGGAGACCCGATACCGGCGGTCTCCGTGACCGGGCTCGCCACCACCCTGGGCGAGGCGGGCCTGATCGAGTTCATCCACCTGGACGGCGTGCTGCACGCCGTGGCCGTGGTGGACGGCAGAGCACGGCTGCGCGAGCTCGCCGCGCTCGACCCGGTACGGGACCTTGTCGAGCGGGTGGCCTTCGCCCTGCGCAGGCTTGCCCGCCACCGCATCAGCGACGACAGCAGGGCCGCAGCGGTCCGCGTGCTCCGCCACGCCGCCGGCCGATTGGACACTGTGCTCCTCGGTCCCTTCGCACGCCAGCTTGATGGCAGGGCGCTGGTGGTTATCCCGACCGGCCCGCTTCAGTCGCTGCCCTGGTCTGTCCTGCCGTCGTGCGCGGGCCGCCCGGTCACCATCGCGCCGTCGGCCGCCCTGTGGCACGCTGCCCAGCGCCGCGACACCCGAGCACAAGAGCGGGTGACCGTCGCCTGTGGCCCGGGCTTGCCCGGCGCACGCGCCGAGGCCGAGGCCGTAGCCGCCGTCTACCGGACCAGTGCCCTGCTTGACTCCGCCGCAACGGTGCAAGCGGTCACAGAACGCCTGAGCGGTGCGAGCCTGGTCCACCTGGCGGCGCACGGGCACGTCCGCGCCGACAATCCGCTGTTCTCGTCGCTGCGGCTCGCCGACGGGCCGCTCACGGTCTTTGACCTGGAACGGCTCGAGCGGGTGGCTCCGACCCTGGTGCTTGCGGCCTGCGACACCGGGCGGCCTGTGGTGTGCGCCGGCGACGAAGTGCTCGGGTTCGGTGCCTCGCTGCTGTCGCTGGGCGCGCAACAACTCGTCGCGGCGGTCCTTCCCATTCCGGATGCGGAAACCGCGCCGCTCATGGTCGCCTTCCACCGGCAACTGACGGCCGGCCAGCACGTCGCGGGGGCCTTGAGCTCAGCTCAGCGGCAGCTCGCCGGCGAAGGAGTCGAAGCCATGGCAGCAGCCGCGGGGTTTGTTTGCATCGGCGCCGGGATGAAGGCACCGGCCACCACGGCGACCGCAAGCGAAAAGCACAGACCAGGGAGCTGATGGCAAACTTCTGCTGTGGCGGTGACGGGCGACCCGGTGCGGCGGGCACTGCTGCGGCGCGGCTTTGCGCTGGAGTACGCGACGCTGGCGTGGAATGCGGCCGGGATCGTGGTGCTGGCTGTCGCGGCGATCTCAGCGCGGTCAGTGGCGCTGGCTGGCTTCGCGCTGGACTCGCTGATCGAGATCGGCGCGTCCACCGTGGTGATCTGGGAGCTGTCGGGCACGGGCGAGGACCGCCAGCGGCGGGGCCTGCGGCTGATCGGGTACGCGTTCGCGGCGCTTGCGGTCTACCTGCTGGTGCAGTCAACCGTGGTACTGGCCACCGGCTATCACCCGCATCACTCGGTGCCGGGGATCTTGTGGACGGCGGTCACCGCGGCGGTGATGTTCGGCCTGGCCGCCGGCAAGGCCCGCACCGGCCGGGCGCTCGGCAACCCCGTGCTGCAGACCGAGGGCCGGGTCACCCTGATCGACGGCATCCTGGCCATGGCGGTGCTGCTCGGCCTGGCACTGAACGCCGCGCTGGGCTGGTGGTGGGCTGATCCCGCCGCTGGCTACGTGCTGGTCTTCTATGCCACCCGTGAGGTCCGGGAAATCTTCCGCGCAGATCACTGACATCAGCTGGGCCTGCGCGGCAGGCTGCGGCTGGGCTGCTGTGCCGCAGTCATGAGGCATCCCGCTGGCGGCGGGCACCCCTGATCGTCACGGTGCCGCGCAAGCGTTGCGCGCAGGGCGGCGAAGGTCCCTGCGGACTGGGTCTTCCGGCTCTGGGCGCGCAAGAGTGCCACAGGCAGAGTGGGGCCATGAGGCGAGAGTTCCGGCTGAATCGCCGGGCCCTGACGGGTTATGCCGGCTTCATAGCGGTGTCGGCATACGCCGGCTCGATTGGAATGATCAGCGGGCTGTTGCCAGTCAGTGCGTCGCTAGCCGAGCGGCTGCCGTTTCACAGTCCGGTGTTCAGCGGCATTGCGCTGGCGCTCGTCGTCGGGGTCCCGAGCAGCTACGTCGCGGTCTTGTCGTGGCGACGGCACCCGCGCACCCCGGACGCCGCCGCGCTGGCCGGGCTGCTGCTTGTCGGGTGGGTCGCGGTCGAACTGGCTGTCGTCGGTCAGTTCAGCGCCTTGCAAGCTGTGTATGCCGCAGCGGGTGCCGGGCTCATCGCAGTTGGCAACGCCGGCATCCTGCGACAGGTTGCCGATGTCGTCGCCGCGGTGCCGTTGTTCGTGACCGCACCGCTGTGGCGGCGCTGGCATCTGCACTGGGGAGCCACCCCGGCCGAGGTCGCCGCTGCGATGCCCGGAGACGAACTGGTGCCCGTGTCGCATTTCACGGCCACCCGGGCGGTCACCGTGGACGCGCCGCCGGAGGCGGTCTGGCCGTGGCTCATGCAGGTCGGCTACCGGCGGGCGGGCTTCTACAGCTATGACCTGCTGGACAACCTCGGCCGTCCGAGCGCCAGTACGGTCCTTCCGCGGTGGCAGCACCTGCACGACGGCGACATCGCCGCGCCCATGGCGAACCCGCCGACGCCAGCGACGTCGTTCGTGATCGCCCATGCCGACCCGCCGGATCGGCTTGTGTGGGCCAAGCCGGACTCGACCTGGTGCTGGAGCCTGCACCCGATGCCGGACGGGCGGACGCGGCTGGTCACCAGGCTCAGGCAGCGTTACCGTGCCACCCCGGCAACGGCCACCACGATAGTCCTGGCCGAGTTCGGAGACTTCGCGATGATGCGCAAGATGCTGCTCGGCATCAAGCAGCGCGCGGAAAGCGCGGCCACCGCCCGCACCAGCCAAGCGCGATTCCCCGGCCGCAGCGGCCGGCAGGCCGCCGCGTGATGCGCGGCGCGCCCAGCACCGCGCGGGCGGCCTCTGGGCCAGCCGGCCGGGAGGACGAAGAAGCCCGCAAGGGTCATGACCGCGACGCCGCGCCGGATGGGATCGATCTGTACTGGCTTCCGCTCGGGGCCGGCGGTCATTCGGTGCGCTGGAACGGCAAGGCTTACGAGGCGCTCGCCTCGTGGCACGAGCGGCGACGCAGTCAAGACCTCTACCACGCGGCGCTCGAGGTGCGCCATGGCGGCCGCCGCTACGTCATAGAAATGGCGCCGGTGTGGAACGAAGCCTCCCCCGCGGGGTCGTTCGCGAAGGGCCGGTCGGCGCCCGATGGCTGGGCCGGTTCCGGGCGTTCCGCTACGAGGTGCGCTGCTGGGCCGGCGGCCGGATCCCCGACGTGCTCGAAGCGGTTGACAGTCCGCAGCGGCTCGGCGACGACCCGGCCATCGCCGCGGAACTGCTGCGACGGGTCCGTGCAGTCCCGCCGCTGACCTGGGGCCGTGACGAACTCGGCGCCGGGGAGATGTGGAACTCCAACTCGCTCGTCGCATGGCTGCTGGCCGGCAGCGGGCACGACATGACCGCGATCACGCCACCGGCCGGCGGGCGGGCCCCGGGGTGGTCCGCAGGACTGGAGCTCCTTCGCCGCGAAGGACATGGACCGGCAGCAGACACCGCCGATGCGGACCTGATGACCGGATAAGGAGCCCGTCCGCCGCGTGGTGCGCCGGGGCCTGGCGGCCGGAAGGGCGAATACTGTCACCGTGAACCGGCAGACTGCGGCGCAGGGAGCTCTCGCGGTCGGTGCCCTGGGGGTTGTCTTCGGGGACATCGGCACGAGCCCGCTCTACACCATCCAGACGGTCTTCAACCCAGGCGACCCGCACCCGGTCCGGGTGTCTGCGCAGAACATATTCGGGATCGTCTCGCTGATCTTCTGGTCGGTGACGATCATCGTCACGGTCACCTACGTCCTGCTGGTGATGCGCGCCGACAACGACGGCGAGGGCGGGATCATGGCGCTCATCACCCTGATCCGCAGGCGTGGGGTCCCGGGCGGGCGCCGCACCAAGGTCATGCTCGCTGGGCTCGGGGTCTTCGGCGCCTCGCTGTTCTTCGGCGACAGCGTGATCACACCGGCCATCTCGGTCCTGTCGGCGGTGGAGGGCGTCAAGGTCGCCGCGCCATCGGTCGCAGGCCTGGTCGTGCCGATCACCGCAGCGATCATCGTTGGCCTGTTCCTCGTGCAACGGCTCGGCACCGGCACGGTGGGCCGGATATTCGGGCCGGTCATGGGCGTCTGGTTCACCGCGATCGGGGTGATCGGGGCGGCCGGTGTCGCCGCCCATCCGCAGATACTCAAGGCGCTGTCCCCGACGTACGCCATCGGCTTCCTGTTCGGACATTTCCCGGTCGCGTTCTTCTCACTGACGGCGGTAGTTCTCGCCGTCACCGGGGCGGAGGCGCTTTACGCAGACATGGGCCATTTCGGCCGCAGGCCGATCACCCGCGTCTGGCTGATCCTGGTCTTCCCCGCCTGCGTCCTCAGCTACCTGGGGCAGGGCGCTTTGGTTCTCGCCAGCCCGGGCAGCATCAGCAGCCCCTTTTTCCTGCTGGCCCCCGGATGGGCGCGGCTGCCCATGGTCTTCCTGGCCACCGCGGCGACGGTCATCGCCTCGCAAGCCGTCATCACCGGCGCGTTCTCGGTCACCCAGCAGGCCGCTCAGATCGGCTACCTGCCGCGGCTGCGGATTGCGCACACATCGGAGGAGCAACGGGGCCAGATCTACGTGCCGTGGATCAACTGGGCGCTGATGGCCGGGGTCCTCACGCTGGTCCTCACGTTCAGAAGCTCGGCCGCGCTGGCGTACGCGTACGGCGCTGCGGTGACCGGCACGATCACCATCACGACGCTGCTGTTCTTCTACATCGCCCGGTTCCAGTGGCGCTGGCCGCTGTGGGCCGTCGTCCCACTCGCCAGCTTCCTGCTCGCAATCGACCTGCTGTTCCTCGCCGCCAACCTGACCAAGCTGGTCCACGGAGCCTGGCTGCCCCTGCTCATCGCCATCGTGGTATTCACGATCCTGACAACCTGGCAGCGCGGCCGGGAACTGGTCACCCGGCTGCGCCAGCAGGACGAGGGACCGCTGCAGGCGTTCATCGACCAGATCCGCACGGCGAAACCACGGCTGCACCGCGTGCCGGGCACCGCCGTCTTCCTCAACCGCGGCAAGGACACCGCGCCGCTGGCGCTGCGGGCCAACGTGGAACACAACCACGTCCTGCACCGGTACGTCCTCATCCTGTCGATCGAGACCCTTCCGGTGCCCCACGTCCCCGCCGGGCAACGGCTGGCCATCGACCCGCTCGGCCATGAAGACGACCGGATCACCCACGTCACGGCCCGCTTCGGCTACATGGACCAGGCGAACGTCCCGGCCCTGCTGCCCGGGATCCGCCAGGCCGACCCGGAAAGCCCCCTGCGCGAGAGCGACGTGTCCTACTTCCTGTCCACGATTGCGCTGCGGCCCGGCAACACGCCCGGCATGAGCCGCTGGCGCAAACGCCTGTTCATCGCCACCGCACAGATCACCGCGGACGCGGCCGAGTACTTCCGCCTCCCCCGCGAGCGCACGGTGATCATGGGCTCACGAATCGAACTCTGACCCGGAACCTTCGCGCCGGCCCGGAACCGGCCCCGCGGCCTGTGCCTGCGGCCGCCAACACCATCCGTGGTGGGTGAGTCCGCCAGCCCCGTGGTCGCGAATGATTGGTGAAGCATTCGATGCTGGGACACCCCCGTGTTCCCGGCTCGTCAGTGGCACCCGTTCCACCAGAGGTGAGCGTCATGGCCAAGAAGAAGGGCAAGCAGAAGAAGGACGAGGCTGCGGGCCAGGCGCCGCCAACCGCGGAGCGGAAGGCCGACGGGCCGCCCGCGAAGATGAAGCGCAAGGAATACGAGCGGGAGATGCGGGTCCTGCACGGGGAACTGGTCGCCATACAGGAGTGGGTCAAGTCGACCGGGGCCAAGGTCTGCATCGTGTTCGAGGGCCGGGACACCGCTGGCAAGGGGGGCACGATCAAGCGGATCACCGAGCGGGTCAGCCCGCGGGTGTTCCGGGTGGTGGCGCTGCCCGCGCCGACCGAGCGGGAGAAGTCGCAGATGTATGTCCAGCGCTACGTCGGGCACTTCCCCGCCGCGGGCGAGGTGGTGATCTTCGACCGGTCCTGGTACAACCGGGCGGGCGTGGAACGGGTGATGGGCTTTTGCAAGCCCGAGGAGGCGCAGCGGTTCCTGGAACTAGTGCCGGCCTGGGAGAAGGCCATGGTCGACTCGGGGATCCTGCTGCTGAAGTACTGGCTCGAGGTCAGCCCGCAGGAGCAGACCCGGCGGCTGGAGTCCCGGATACACGACCCGCGGAAGATCTGGAAGCTGTCGGACATGGACTTGAAGTCCTACAGCCGCTGGTATGACTACTCCCGGGCCAGGGACGCGATGTTCGCCGCGACCGACACCGCGTGGGCGCCCTGGTACGTCGCGAACACCGACGACAAGCAGCGCGGCCGGCTCAACATCATCAGCCACGTGGTCAGCCAGGTCCCCTACAAGCCGCTCGCCCACCGCGACATCGTCCTGCCCAGGCGGCAGCGACCTGGCGGCTACACCGACCCCGGCCTGCCGCTGCGGCACATCCCGACACCGTTCTAGCGGTCGCCAAAGGCCGGCTTCAGTTACCTCTTGGGGCGATAGCTGAGGCGTTCCCGCGCCTGTTTGGTTCTGCCCGAGGCTTCGTTGGCGGCGGCCACTCGTAGCGCCCTGTCCAGATCGGGCCGGCCAATCAAGCCGTTAGCCAGCAGGAACTGCGCAAGCTCACGCTGGTGGTGCTGCTCGTTCCAGATGCGCCGCTGCAGTTCCTTCTTGAACTCCCCTACCGTCCCCTCGGCACTGAGGTCCAGGGCGATGGCGACATCGATCATTGCCGTGGTCCGCGGCGCGACCGTGCCCAGTATGTAGTCCCGGTAGTAGTAGGCCAGTGCCATGCGGGCCAGGCCGTTTCGCTTGAAATAGGCGTCCACCTTGGACACCGCGTCCGGAAGCGCCGGGCTGGCGGACCCGGGCGCCTGCGCGGCTCCGACCGTGTTCTCCTTGGTCGGGCCGAGCACCGTGCCGGCCTGCTCCGCTAGCCGCGGCGGGTCATCCGCCGAGGTGCTGATGCGCAGCGGCAGAATCCATTTCCCGACACTGACCACCCACGCGCCCTCGGTCAGTTCCACCGGGTGCGTCTCAAAGCGCGGCAAGGCGGGCGGCAGCGTGCTCACCGCCTGGTCCTGAACCTCCTTGAAGTGCCCCGGCGACCCGTCTTCGTACCGCGCCAGGTACACCGCGTGCGTGGTGTCCCGGCTGAACAGTTCCCACCGGTACTGCACGTGCCGCAGTCCCGGGCAGCGGGGCGACCGGTGCAGCGTCGGGTCCCGGCCGGCGCTGAGCGTGGTCCGGTCCAGCCAGGTGATCTGGTCCGGCGAGCAGCTGAACCAGTCGCTGTGCCCCGCGGGCCAGATGACAAGCTCGGACACCGGGCTTACCCGCCCCCGTGGATGGCCGGGCAGGCGCATCCGTCAGCCGATGCCATGCAAGCGATGATAATCAGGACGTTCCCGGGCAGCGCCCGGCGTTCACCGGGCACTTGGCACCAGCAGCCGGAACTGCGTATGGAAACCGAACCGCAGCCGATCGCCATCGGTGACCGGGATCCGTTGCCCCGGCTCGACGGGCTGGCCGTTGACCCACGTCGGGCCCGCGGAATCCGCTGGTTGCAGCCACCATTGCCCCTCGCAGTACTCGATCCTGGCGTGCTCGCCGCTCACCGTCGAGTCGCTGAGCACCACGTGGCTGCCGGGATCGCGGCCGACCGTCACCGAGTGGCTGGCCAGCAGGTACTCACCGGCCTGGCCCTGTTCGCCCCACAGCCAGGCGAGCAACGGCCCGCCGGAAGCTGACAGCCGGGCCGCGTCCGGCCAGTCCGCGCCGGCCTCGACGGTGTCCGCGTCGGCATACGGACCGCGCTCGGCCTGCCCGCTCGGCCAGCTGCGGGCCAGCCTCGCCCATGGCGGGCTTGCCATCGGCTGGGTCTGTTCGTCTTGCCCCTGCGGCGTCGCGCCGGTCATGGATGGTTCTCCCCGTTACGCAGGCCCCCGGGCGCTGGTTGCGCCGCTGCCCCGGTGGCCTCCGAGACCGTCTCCAGGTCGAGGGTGCCGTGGCCGGGCAGGTCCGCGGTCGCGCCGTCGTGCGCGGTCGCCGGGCTTGGCGGAACCCGCCAGGACACGGCCTCGCCCGCTGGCGGGCCGGGCTGCCACGGCACGCGCAGCCGCGCGTTCTTCGGCTCGTGGGTCACCCGCGGGCCTACCAGAAAGCCGGCCTCGGGCTGGCCGTCTGCCCGCTTGCGCACGGCGACCAGCTGCGCCCAGATCCGTTCGGCCATGGTGTGCGGTGAGCCCGGGCAGCGCAGTTGCGGGTCGGTGCGCAGCCACTGGCGCACCAGCATGTCCAGGTCCTCGGGAACGTAACCGATGAGGTCACGGACCGGAACCGGGTCCACCGCGGCGATCAGGTTCGTGATGTCGGGCGAGGACTCGTACTGCCCGGACCGGTCCACCAGGCCCAGCGCGCGGGCCTCACGGTAGAGCGGCGGATAGCCGGTCAGCATCCGGTACATCACCGCGCCCAGCGCGCGGACGTCCGCGTTCCTGCTGATCCAGTTGGGGCGGCGGGCCATCTGCTCGGGCGGGGCGTAGAACGGGGTGAAGCGCGCCACCGCGGTGGTGTCGTTGCCGCCGTTCGCCCGCTGGTACTGCTGTGCCAGGCCGAAGTCGATCAGCTTGACCTGCCCGTCCTCGGTCAGGGCAACGTTGGCCGGTTTGAGGTCGAGGTGGACCAGGCCCAGGTCCCAGGCGGCGCGCAGGCCCGCGAGTATCTGGACAGCCAGGTCCAGTACCTGGCCGACGGTCAGGGCGTCCTGCTCGGCGGCCGCGTGCAGGTGCCGTTCCAGCGTGGTCGGGTACAGGCGGGTGACGATGTAGAAGCCATGGTCGGAATCGAGGTCGCAGTCCAGCACTTCGGCGATGTTGGCGTGGACCGGCCCCAGCGGCAGCGACATCTCCATCTGGGCATGACGCTGTTCGGCCAGCGCCTTGCTGCCCACGGCCCCCGGTGGCGGCGCGATGATCTTGACCACGGCCTCGGCCGGGAACTCCTGCCTCAGGTCCACGGCCACGAACGGAACCCGGCCCGAGTGCGGTGCCTCCGTGAGCGGCCGCTGAACATGCCACCGGTTCCCGATCACCCAGCCCCGGCCGGCCCCGGCGCCCGGTTCCCCGGTGCGGGCCACCTGACCAGCGGCTCCGTTGCCGTCCAGGCCGCCCCCGGCCGCGCCGCTCCCGGCCACCCCATTCCCGGCCACCGCGTTCCCTGCCGCGCCGTTCCCTGCCGCGCCGTTCCCCCGCGGCGAGCCGGGCAGGGCGGCCGCGGCCGCCGTGCCACCGGCGAAGGCAGCAGCGGTCCCCAGGCGGGGGTACAGCGCCAGGATGCGCTGGTGGTAGTCGGCCTCGGTCACGGCCTGGTGGGACTTGAGATCGAAGTCACGGGTGATGGCCTGCTTGCGGCTCTCATGATCGCTGTCGGCCGCCGCATCGGTGCGGGAGTTGCGGACCAGGCGGACCGCCGCGTTGCGCTGCAGGACGTCGTACACCGTTCCCGGTGAGAACGTCTTGAGCAGGACCGGGGCGAGGTCGATGAACATCAGCGCCGACCACAGCAGCAGGCGCCGCATCAGGAAGCCCGGGTTCTGCCGGCTCAGCGTGTCCAGCGCCCGCTCGCGGGCCAGCAGGCCGTTGTCGGCGTTGATCTTCTTGGTCGCTGCCGCGATCTTGGCGGCCGTCTGCTTGTTGAGCGCCGCGGCTTGGTTGCGCGCCTGGGCGGCGGCGCTGGCGACCGTGTCCTGGGCCTTGTTCTGCAGGCGGACGTCGGCCCGCCAGATCTGGTAGTCCTGCGTGGTCTGCGGCCCGGGACCGGGCACCTGGGTGACCAGGCCCGGCGGCAGGCCATGGCACTGCGCGGTCAGCTCGCAAAGGTAGATCCGGTGCGCCCGGCCGGCCTTCCGCGCGGCGGCCCGCAGCGCCCGCTGGTCGGCCGCCGCCGGCTGGTTGATGATGGCGAGCTGCTTGGCGGCCGCGGCGTTGAGCTGCGCGGTCTGCTGGCTTATGTCGGCGACGTGCTGGGCGGCGAGCTGCTGGCTGATCTCCGGGCCGAAGATCGCCAGCACGATGGGCTCGCTGATGACCAGGCCGACGAGCGCGGCCATGGTGAAGCGGACCACGAAGTGCACCGTCTTGGACCGCGCCCGCTGCCGCTGGCTCGGCACCGGGTCGTCGGCGGCCAGCGGGCCGTAGTCGAGGCTGCTCACGATCCAGCGGTCGAAGTTGAGCACGATCGCGCCCCACAGCAGGCCGACCGGCAGGTAGAAGGGCCAGTCCCCGGCGGTGAACACCAGCGACAGCGCCACGGTGAGCGAGGCGGTGGCCGCGGTCGCGGTGAGCAGGACGATGGCACCCATCGAGGTGTAGCGGACCCGGTCCGGCACGGTCCGCACGAACCGCGGGTCCACGCCCGCCACGCGCAGCAGCGCGCTGGTCCGGATCAGCCACCACACCCCCAGCGGGACCAGCACTATCGCGGCGACTATCACCACCAGGGCGAGCCCAGGCATGAACTTCCCCTTCCGCCGGGGCGGTACCGGGTACGGCGGTTACCTGATGACCACCGCGGACACTGGTGCGCTGGACTGCTGGCCCCACCGGATGGAGTCCCCGTCCCTGACGACGTGCTCACTTGTCAGGGGGGTGCCGTTCAGCAGCACTCCGTTGCGGCCCAGGACGGTGATCCGCCACTGGCCGCCTGTGCAGGTGAAGGTGGCATGCACCCGGGAGACCGTGGGCTCCCCGGGCAACTGGAGTTCCACCGCCTTGCCGCGCCCGGCGCGAGAACCGGAAACGCGGGTTTCGGCGACGGCACCGTTGGTGATCAGCCGCAGCAAGGGGGGCAGGGCGGGCTCGGCGACCGTCGCGGCGCCGGTCGTGAACGCCGGGGTTGCCGCGAGTTCTGACTTGGTATGGCCGTCGCGGAAGGGGCCGACGCCCGCACTCACCGGGTACGCCCCCGCGGCCCCCGGGTACGCCCCCCCGGCCGGGCCGGGCGCATCTGCTGCCCCCGCCGGGGCCAGCGGGCCGGCGGGGGCTGACATGCTGACCGGGTAGGCCGCGCACGCCGGGTCCGCGCCGGTGAGCAGGTCCCCGCCGGTGAGCAGGTCCGCGCCGGTGAGCAGGTCCGCGCCGGTGACCGGGTCCGCGGCCAGGGGCGTAGCAGCCAGCGACGACCGCTGCCGGAGCCGGTAGCGGCCCGGCGGAACCGCTACGTCCGCGACGACGCCTACCGCGAGCGGGACGTTGCTGACGACCCGTGCGGAGTGCGCGGCAACCTCCGCCGCGTAGGCTTCGGCCGCGCTGGCGTTCACCAGGTTGAGGTCGATCAGGTCGGCCAGCGACTCGACGTCGGCAGGGTTCATCCGGAGTTCCACGGCGTTCGGCGCCAGCAGGGAGCCCTGTGGGGTCACGATGAACACCTCGGGCAGATGGCGCAGGGCGACCCGCAGCACGTCCCGCCCGTCACGCCACGGCCGGCTGGCGGCGTGCTGGAACCACGGGTGGTCCCTGCCGAACCCGAACAGCCGCAGCACCACGACCACACCGCCGGCCACGGCGCCGAACAGCAACAGCAGCGTGGTGGCTGCCACCATGGACCCCGAGCCCATCAGGAAAACCAGCCAGAGCCCGGCGAGCCCGGCCGCAAGCAGCCAGCGCCTGCGGCTCCGCGCCTGCAGTGGGGCCCGGACGCGCGCCGTGGAACCGCGGTAGGCCATCGACTCTCCTCACTTTGGGCCGCACGGCCGCTGTGCCTGTGATTGCATCCCCGTGATCCGCTGCTCAGCATGGGCGGCGCCGCGCGGCGGGGTCAACGATCCGCCCGGACTTCCCAGACATCTGGGAAAACGGCCGGGGCAGGCCCTGGGCTGGGACGACGGCCCAGGGCATGTCCTAGCCGGGGAGCACCGCCAGGTCCAGCTGGCTCAGCCGGCCCGGGTCCGCGATCACGTCGATGGCGGTGATCCGGCCCGCCTCGCCGACCGTGAGGGCCAGCGCGATCCGCAGATGACCGGCGGGCGCGAAGACGATGCCCACGGCCCCGTCCACCAGGGCCAGCTGCGACTGCCTGGCCACGGCGGCGGCCGCGATCGCCCCGTTGGCGACCGTCTTTGCACCGTGCAGCACGGCCGGCCGCCCGGCCGGTACGGCGGCGGCATCGGCGGTCAGCGTAACGTCAGAATCAAGCAGCGCGACAAGGGCCGACATGTCGCCGCCACGGGAGGCGGCAAGGAACGCCGCGGCGACTTCCCGCTGGCGGGAGATGTCGGCCGCATGGTCCGGGCTGGGTGCGCCGCGGACCCGGCGCCGCGCCCGGCTCGCCAGCTGCCGCGCGGCGTCGGGAGTGCGGCCGAGCACGTCCGCCACCTCGGTGAACGGCATGGCGAACATGTCGTGCAGGACGAACGCGAGCCGTTCGGCGGGGGTGAGCGTGTCCAGCACCACCAGCAGGGCGAGGCCGACCGAGTCCGCGAGCACGGCCTCGTTCTCCGGGTCGCCCAGCGTTGCGGCCGCGCCCGATCCTGACCCCGCGCCATCCCCGGCAGACGCCGCCGGGGCCGGCCAGGAGTCGCCCACGGGCTGCTCGGGCCGGCGCCGGCGGGACCGGAGCATGTTGAGGGACACCCGGGCCACGACCGTCGTCAGCCAGCCGCCCAGGTTCTCCACCTCGCTGGCGTCCGCGCTGGTCAGCCGCAGCCAGGTGTCCTGTACCGCATCGTCGGCGTCGCTCATCGAGCCGAGCAGCCGGTAGGCCACCGCGCGCAGGTGCTCGCGGTGCTCCTCGAAGGCACCGGCCAGCCAGTCACTGTCGGTCATGTCACATTCCCTCGTCGCCAGGTGTCACCACCCTGACACCTGCCACGGGGCCGATGTGACATGCGGGGTAGGTGCCCGAGTGGGCCTT
>Ga0070714_100002397_pt1 | contig 13798 bp, 12 predicted proteins | sample LARL83metaG_FD_65450 | JGI IMG/M metagenome (GOLD analysis project Ga0070714, IMG submission 65450) | Corn, switchgrass and miscanthus rhizosphere microbial communities from Kellogg Biological Station, Michigan, USA - LAR L8-3 metaG | ecosystem: Host-associated > Plants > Roots > Rhizosphere ...
ACCACCTCGGGGGCGACGCTCAGCTGGCGGTCGGCAAACTGCTTGACCAGAACCGCCTCGAGCAGCGCGTCGTCAGGCAGCCCGATCTCGATGGCCAAGACCGCACGCAATCGCGAGCCGAGATCCGGGAGCGCAACACTCCAGGCAGCAGGCGCTTGGCGAGCGGCGAGTAAAACATTGCCTCGGTTCTGCAAACAGAAATTGTAGAGATGGAGGAGCGCACGCTCGCAAGCTCGGTCGGCATTGTCGATTGCGATGCGATACCGATGCTCCGACATGAGATGGTCCACCAGCCCCTCGCTTACGGTTTCACCGGATAGGATGATGCCAGATGCCTGGGCGCACCAGAGATGGACCAGATGCGTCTTGCCACAGCCCGCCGGCCCATGGAGCGCCAAGGTTCGGGATGGCCAATCGGGCCACCGGTCTATCCAGCCGACCGCCGGGGCGTTGCTGGCCGAGATGCGGAAATCGGAGCGACTCCGGGATATGCCCCGGGGCAGGTCGAGGGTGAGCTGCATCGTTACGCCGGAATTCGAAGCGGTCCGGAAACCGAAACCGGTGCCCGACCAATCGGGCTCACAGAGCCTGCTCCGAGCGGGCGAGGATCCGCGCCCACCGCACGAGATAGGTCAATCCGGAAGCGACTGTGGTCACGGCTACCGCAATGCCCAGCGCCAGGTCCATCGGGCCGGCTTCGGCGCCGAGCCCGCGTCGAGCCAACACATAGCCTATCATCGCGACCTGCACGCCTGTGTTGACTTTGCTGACGAACAGCGGGTGAGTGGGTTTCGGCATCGCGGCGACCGCCTGGATCAACAAAAAGCCCCCGATGATCATAACGTCTCGAAAAACAACCAGAACCGCAAGCCAGGTCCAGATCTGGCCGGCGATGCCCAGAGTGACATAGACGCTGACAAGCAGCACCTTGTCGGCAAGCGGATCCAACAGGGCACCCAGCCGCGTACGCCGGTCGAAGCGCTTTGCAATGAAGCCGTCGAGCGCGTCTGAAATTCCGGCGACGACGAAAACCCAGAAGGCGGCCCAGTAGCTCCCGTCGAGAATGAGCGAGATCGCCAGCGGAACCAGGAGCAGCCGCCCGAGCGATATCAAATTCGGCAGATTGAGCGCGAGCCCGCTTATCGTCATCGGCGGACTGCGAGATCAGCGAGGCCGCCGCGCAGATCCACGCCACACGAACGCGACGATCTGACAGCGCCGATGAGGCGGCTCCCCCGTTGTGAAGATCGGCATATCGAAGCGACTCTTTTGGGCGTGGCTAGCGTGCACTCGTCGCGCCCGAAGGCTGGATCCGCCACACCGGGTCGCCACCGCCGAGATCGAGGCTGACCTCGGCAAGGCTGGACTTCAACTGGTCCTGACTACCGACGTATTTGACCTCGATTTTCGCTTCCTGACGACTGAGCGAGAGCAGGTCGATCTTGCGGATCGCGCTGACCGAGGCGAGGCGGTCGCGCACCTGCACCCACTCGCCGAGACTGTTGATCGGAACTGTGACCGCAAGGCTTGTCGGCTGGTCGGCCCCGGCATTCCGTTTGGCGCCGCTCTCGATCGCTGCGGCGACTGAAGCCGCAGCTCTGCTCAAAAGGTCGGTATCATTTTCCCCGCTATTGGCTTCGAGCGAGGTTCCTTGCGTGTCGACGAGGCGTCCGGAGCGGTATCTCTTGACGTTGACGTCGAGCCCGGCAAGCGTGGCGCCTTGGCGCCGCGTCGTCGCCAGCGCGACGACCACTTCGGACCCTCGATTTCGTTGAGCGATCGCGGTCAGTGCCTCGGATTCTCCGGACTCGGCCTTCTCTGCATCAATCGCAGCCAAGTCCCCGGCATCGCCCAGCGGTAGCACCAAGCGCCCTGAGCCGGAGCCGGTCGGTCGTTCCGACCAGGCTGCGCGCCACGCATTAGGGTCGTCCCACAGAACCAGATTCGACCCGTCTCTGTAGACCGGCAGAACGACGACGGACCGATTGCCGCTCTCGACGGAGGGCTTGCCGCCTTCCGCAGGGCTCTTGCCGGCGTTTTCCGTCGGCGCACTTTCGGCAACCCGGACCAGCCGCCGCACCTTGGATGGGCGGAAGTGAAAGGTGTAATCGGCAACATAGCGCACGGTCGACATGTGCTCGTTTGCAACCTCGAAACTGGCCACCATATCGGTGATCGTCTTGTCGTCGAGCTTTGGTGGGTTGGTGGTTTCCGACGAGCCGGACAGGCGCTCGATCACGGTCGTGAGGGCACGCCTTTGCCCGTCGATGCGCGCCATCTCCCGCGCCGCCGCAGCGCTGTCGGCTGTCGCATCGACCTTCACCGTCGCCGAATAGGCCTCGTCAATATTCTGCGCCGCGGCTGGTCCCGACCGCATCGCTACTCCCGCCAGCAGCAGGAGAGCACACCAAAGGTTGCGCCGCGCCCGGCCTCCGGCGATCGCGGTCACCAACCGCATAGCCATTGCAAACCGCCTCCGACCCTTTATGTTCGCGGCTGCCGGCCGCCGCGCAGCGGTCATACAGCACTTTTTGCGAGGATGCCATCGACAGCCGGACCCGCCGGTCGCTCGACCTGGAACGGCGCTGTAGAGCCGGAGAATCGCAATGGAGCGGCTGAGAGTCGGCGTGTTGATCTCGGGCCGGGGATCCAATCTGGGCGCGCTGATCACGGCGTGCGCAAATGAGGCCTACCCGGCGGAGATCGTTCTCGTGATCAGCAGCCGAGCCGAAGCGCCGGGTCTCGCGCTAGCCGCCGCGAAAGAAATTCCCGTAGCGATCATTTCACACAACGATCGCCGCGCGTTCGCGACCGCCGCGGAACCGCTGCTCTGCGAGCGGCGCGTCGAACTCGTATGTCTCGCCGGCTTTATGCACGTGCTGGATGCGAATTTCGTCGAGGCGTGGCTTGACCGGATGGTCAATATTCATCCCTCGCTGCTCCCATCCTTTCGCGGCCTGCATGCGCAGCGGCAGGCGCTCGCCGCCGGCGTCCGATTTGCCGGCTGCACGGTGCATTTCGTCCGCCCCGAGCTCGACTGTGGACCGATCATTGGCCAGGCGGTCGTGCCGGTTTATCCCGACGACGATGAGGAGCGGCTATCGGCACGGATCCTCGGGGTCGAACATCGGCTCTACCCACTGGCCGTGCGCCTGATCGCGGAGGGACGGGTGCGCGTCGTCGCCGACCGGGTCGAGTTCGTCGGCGTTCGGGTTCCGGATATGATCGCGCTCAATCCCGGGGAGTCTTTCGGCGAGCCACTTGCCTCACTCGAAGGTTAGGTGATACCTGCAGTAGGTTCCGGTGGCGGATAGGGAAGCAATGGCCACGGTTGACCCTAATTTTGAGCAGCATCGTCAGACGTGGATCGGGTTCACCCGGCTGATCAGATACGCGCTCGCCGTGATTATTCTCATCCTGATCGGGCTTGCGGTCTTTACTTTGTAGGCGGGCGGCGCGCCGACGAGAGTGCGCTCACGCGCCCCATGACCAAGACCAGGAAAAGCGAGAACGACAAAGTGCCGAGCCACCATTCCTGCCATATGCCGTACGTGGCGAAGCATCCTACAAATGCGATCGACAGGCTGCCGCCCGCCGCGGCTGCGAACAGGGCTGGCCACTCGACACGCGCGAGAGCGCGCCAGACGATACCAGCCAATAGCGCGAACAACACCGTACCAGGCGCGCCGAGCTCGAGCCAGACCTGCAGGGCGGCATTGTGGGGATGCAGCGGCATCCAGGTTTCGCCGGGTCTGATCGGATCGTCGCCCCCCGGAATGGCGCGCGATGAATCCAAGCCCCAGCCCGTGAGAGGCCGCTCGGCGATGCGATCGCCGGCAAATGACCAGATCAGCAAGCGGTGCCCGGCCGAGATTTTGAAGCTGTCGGCCGCCCCGCCGAGACCGGGCAGCCGTTCGAGCCGCGCAAAGGTCACCGGTGCCGCAATAATCGCAGCAACCGAGATCACCATGGCGACCCGGGCGACAATCGGGCGTGCGTAGTAGAAGAGCAAACCCGCCGCCACGCTGGCGAGCAATACTCCTTTTGCCGCGGTCCCCGCCAACTCGTAAACCGTCACCGCAGTCACGGCCGCTAGCAACATTGCAAGTGTCGCCCGGCCGAGAGAAACCAATAAGGCGCTCGCCGGCAAAACCAATAGTGCAAAAGAGATAGAAGCCTGGTTGAGCCGGGTTGGCCGAAAAACGCGGTCGGAGAAGTGCGAGCTCAAGCCGCCGGCAGTAGCGAGTTCCATCGCCGCCATGGCGATCCCGACCACCATCCCGACGAGGAACAGGAACGTCAGGCGGCGCGGCGCTACGACCAGACCGGCGGCTGCAGCGAGCGCGAGGCCGGCGGGAAACAGCCCGGCGAGCCGGGCCGCCACGACCAAGCTCCGCATCGGATTGACCGACCACAAGGCCGAGGCAGCTCCCCACAGCAAGAGGCCTCCGAGCAGGGCAGTCGCAGCGGCAAGAGTGGGGGTCAGCCTGTTTCGGCCCGCCGACAGGACCAAACCGCCCGCGCACAGCCCGCCAGCCGAGACGAGTGCGGCCACGCCGCGGGGCAGCACGACGAGGAGCGGAAAAAACACCAGAGCAGCGATGTCGAGACCAGCCTCGGACCACGCTGCGATCCGCTGGGCGGACCGGTTTGGGAGGAATGGAAGGTGTTGGGACCGCGCGTCTGCCGCCCACATCGCACGCAAGGTGCCCGCGTTCGCAGCCGCAGGCTCAGAGGGGTCTGCGGCCCTCACTAAGGGCAGATTTCGATCGCGGAAAAGAAGAAGGCAATCTCCTGCGCCGCAGTTTCGGGCGAGTCGGATCCATGCACCGAGTTTGCTTCGATCGACTCGGCGAAGTCCTTCCGAATTGTGCCCGAGGCGGCGTTCGCCGGGTTCGTCGCGCCCATGATTTCACGGTTCAGCGTCACTGCATTCTCCCCCTCCAGGATCTGCACGACCACCGGGCCCGAACTCATAAAGGCAACGAGATCCCGGTAGAACGGACGCTCTGCATGCACTTGATAAAACCGCTCTGCCTGGGTCTGCGATAGTTGGACGCGCTTCTGGGCAATGATGCGCAGCCCGCCCTTCTCGAAGCGGTCGTTGATCGCACCGGTGAGGTTCCGCCTGGTCGCGTCCGGCTTGATGATCGACAAAGTCCGTTCGATGGTCATTCGCATCTTTCGTCCGGGGCGGAGCGGCGGGTTATACCGAGGGCAGGGACGACCGGCAACCGGGGCTAAAAGGCAGGCTGCTTCACCCCTTCTGCTCCCAGCCTGAGGGCGTCTGCTGCCAATAGGTCAAATTGTGCCCGGCTTCGCGGACGCGCCGCCAGCGGCTGCGCGCCGCCTCGACCGCGTCTGCGTCGTTACCGTCGAAGACATCGGCACAGCGGGCAAATGCCTGGAGATCCTCGGCTTCGAGGCCGTCGACGACAACGATCATCGACGCGCCGTTCGGGTTTTCGTCGAGGTGGGTCAGCCAGATCGGCTGCTTTGCGGGATTGCCGTCGCGAGCCGAGCCGTGCGGCAGGAAAGTGGCCTCCCCGTAGGTCCACAGCGCAGTATTGAGGTGTTCGACCCGCTCTGGCGACGGGGCCCGAATGACCACCCGGTGGCCGTGCGCGCAGGCGCGTTCGAGGAGCCTGGGCAAGGCCCGTTCAAGCGGCATCGACAGCAGGTGGTAAAAGCCGATCTCCGTCATTTCCGCCTCCCGAGTCGACGGTTGGCGCCGCTAGTCCCTCTCGTAATATTGCGAGACCATCCGGTCGAGCAGCCTGACGCCGAAGGCGGTGGCTCCCTTCGGCACGGTCGGGGCATCCTTTGTCGACCACGCGGTTCCCGCGATGTCGAGATGTGCCCACGGCACGTCATTGACGAAACGCTGCAGAAACTGGGCTCCGATGATGCTGCCGGCGGCGCGGCCGCCGCCGATGTTCTTGACGTCCGCCGCATCGCTGTCGATCTCGCGGTCATAACTTTCGGCAAGGGGGAGCCGCCAGACTTGCTCGCCGACCGTTTTGCCTGCCTCGATCAGGCGGTCGGCGAGTTCATCATTGTTCGAGAAGAGCCCCGCGCGATGATGGCCGAGTGCGACGATGACGGCCCCCGTCAGGGTCGCCAGATCGACGATCAGCCGCGGTTTGAAACGGTCCTGGCAGTACCACAGCGCATCCGCCAGCACCAATCGGCCTTCTGCGTCGGTGTTCAGGACTTCGATAGTCTGACCGGACATCGAGGTGACGATATCGCCCGGACGCTGCGCGGTACCCGACGGCATGTTCTCGACGAGTCCGACAATGCCGACCGCGTTCACGGCGGCCTTGCGCGTGGCAAGCAGCCGCATCAGGCCGATGACGACCGCAGAGCCCGCCATATCCCATTTCATGTCGCCCATGCCGGCCGCGGGTTTGATTGAGATGCCGCCGGTATCGAAGGTGACGCCCTTTCCGACAAAGGCGAGAGGTTGGCTGCGCGTCCCGCCCGTGCCTTTGACGCCGTGCCACTGCATGACGACGACGCGCGGAGGCCGGGCACTGCCTTGTCCTACGGCGAGCAGCGCGTTCATCCCGAGCTCTCGCATTTTGCGCTCGTCGAGGATTTCGACGTCAATGCCGAACTCGCCGAGCCGCTCAGCCTCGGCAGCGAGCGTCTCCGGGTAAATCACATTCGCGGGTTCAGAAACCAGGTCACGGGTCAGGAAAACTGCCGCCGCCGCCTTTTCCAGAGGCTGATAGGCACGTTTCGCGGTACTTGCGCCGCTCGTCCCGACCCTCAAGCGCGCGAGCGACGGCTTTTGCTCAGGCTTCTGCTTCGTCTTGTACTTGTCGAAACGATAGGATCTGAGCTGCGCGCCGAAGGCGATTTCGGCGGAGGCCTCGGTTTGGCCTATCGGTGACGTCTCGGCAGCGTCGATCATCAGTGTCGCCTCTTCCTCCCCGGCACCGTTCAAGTGAGCGACAAGATTACCGCCGAGTTGCTGGAGGGATCGGGAATCGACCGATTCGGGTTTGCCCAGACCGGCAAGAACGATGCGGCTCGCCGAGAGGTTGGCCGGGCCGACAATTGGCAGCAGTTCGTCTTTCTTCCCGTTGAACCGCGATGGGGCGGAGAGCGCACGCGTGATCGCGCCTCCCGCCGCTTCGTCGAGCCGTCGCGCGGCGGGTGTCAACACCTTTCCTTCCCATATCCCGACCACGACGGCACCGGAACTGGGCAGGTCGGGTTCGGTAAAACTGATCTTCATTGCGCGGCCTCGATAATTGGGCGGGAGGAGCGGCAGGCGCTCGGGACTCGTGAATGCTGGGTATTTAAATAGTCGAGAGCGGCAGGTCGCGCCAGAGATGCTCGAAGCCGATGCGCTCACGGCATCTGCAATCAAAACTTGTGTCTGAATCGGCTTGCCGCTGCATCTGCAGCGGATCTGCGGCGGCATTTCTCCTAAAAGTTGTAGGGGCCGTGATTATCCGGACAACGAAATGTCCCTTTCCCAGCCCTCCTCGGAACGAGCATATACGCATGCGAATTGGGCATTTTTGGGGTCGCGCTTTTGGCAGATCGATCTGGCTGGGTCGCGGCGCACCGCTTATGATCCGCGGCGATGAAAAGACTCAACCGCTACATTCTGCGTCAGTGTTTCGGCGTGATGATCTTTGTCACCGCCGCACTCAGCGCGGCGATTTGGCTTGCCCAGTCACTGCGGCTCATCGACTTGATCGTCAATCGCGGCCTGTCGATCGAGGTCTTCCTCTACCTGGCGGCGCTGATCCTGCCCCGGTTTCTCGACATCGTGCTGCCGATCGGCATCTTTATCGCCGTGCTCTTCACTTTCAATCGGCTGATCGGCGAGAGCGAGCTCGTCGTCATGCGATCGGCTGGTCTCAGCCATTTAGCGCTGGCCAAACCCGTATTGCTGCTCGCCGGGATCGCGTTCCTCGTCCTGATGAGCTTATCCGTCTATTTTCTCCCGGCGTCGAACCGCGCTTTTAAGGACCTGCAATTCGAGATCCGCAGCCGCTTCGTTTCAAGCTTGATCCAGGAAGGCACGTTCACGACGATCTCGGACAAGCTGACTATCTACATCCGCAACCGGGACGAAAGGGGCGAGGTCGTAGGTCTGCTGATCAGTGACAGCCGCGATCCGCAGAAGCCGGTTACGATCCTTGCCGAACGCGGAGTCTTCGTCGATTCGCCGACCGGCGCCCGAATCGTCATGGTCAACGGCAACCGCCAGCAATTCGATCCCGAAAGTCGCAAGCTCTCGTTATTGACTTTCGAGAGTTACACGCTCGATCTCGAAGCTTGGCGCGACGCGCCGGTTGTTCGCTTTCGCGAAGCTCAGGAGCGGTTTCTCGACGAGCTGTTCACGCCACCGGCGGAGGCCGATGCCTCGCTGCGCGCGGCCTTCCTTACCGAGGCGCATCAGCGGATTCTCGTCCCGCTCTCCGCTTTCAGCTTCTCACTGATTCCGCTGGCCTGCCTGCTGCCGGGCGAGCTCAATCGCCGCGGGCAGCTGAAACGGGTGCTCCTGGCGATCGGTGTCGCCTTCGCGTTTGAATTGCTCGATCTGGGCGCCAACAATCTCGCCTTTCGGTCACCAGCGGCGATCCCATTGATGTATTTGGCCAACCTCTTGCCGTTCGTGGCCGGGTTTGGAATCCTGCTGCACGGGGGGATAAAGCTCGGTTTCCGCTGGCCGATGCTGGGTGCCCGCCCGGCGCACTGAGCACGTGCGACAATTCGGGAGGGGGCTACCGTTGCACGTCACTAAGACCTTTTCCGCCTATATCGCTCGCCAGTTCTCCGCATGGTTCGGCGGCGTTTTCGCGGCGATGGTGATCATCACCTTTCTGCTCGATTACATCGAGCTGATCCGCCGAGGCGGCGCCAAGATCCAGGCAACTTTGGGGCTGTTGCTTGAAATGGCGGCCTTGAAGCTGCCGCACACGGCGCAAGAGGTGCTGCCCTTCGCCATCCTGTTCGGAACGATGCTCGCCTTCTGGCGCCTGACGCGGAACAACGAGCTAGTCGTCGCCCGGGCAGCGGGGGTGTCCGTCTGGCAGTTTCTAACCCCGGCGCTGCTCGTCGCCTTTCTGATCGGCCTCGTTGCCGTGACGATATTCAACCCGATCGCCTCGCTGACCGAAGCACGATACGAGAAACTCGAAGGTCATGTTCTCCGCCAAGGTTCCGACCAGCTCGCCCTTTCCAATTCGGGGTTGTGGCTCCGACAAAGCGACGAGGCGGGCAATCAAATCGTTATCCATGCCGGCCGGATCGCATCGCAAAAGCTGGTCCTCGACCATGTAACGTTGTTTTTTTTCGATGACTGGACCCGGTTCACGTCGCGCATCGACGCAGAGACGGCCAGGCTCGAAAAAGGCGATTGGGCAATCGCAAACGGCGTCCGCTGGCTGCCCAACGAGCCTCCCCGGCCATTCGACGAGATGCATCTGGCGACCACCCTGACGCCGCGCAAGATCGAGGAGAGCTTCGCCTCGCCGGATACCCTGTCATTCTGGGACTTGCCGGGATTTATCGCCTTGCTCGAACAGTCCGGTTTTCCGGCGCAGCGTCACCGGCTGCATTTCAACGTGCTGCTCGCCCGCCCGTTTCTGCTTTGCGCGATGGTGCTCGTGGCTGCGACCTTTAGCTTGCGCATGCAGCGTCGCGGCGGGGCGACCTTGATGATCGTCGGCGGTGTCGCTAGCGGCTTCCTTTTGTATTTCGTGTCCGACATCGTTTTTGCGCTCGGTCTTTCGACGAAAATACCCGTCACGCTCGCTGCCTGGACGCCGACCGGAGTGAGCCTGATCTTCGGCACTTCGATGCTGCTCCATTTGGAAGACGGCTGATGTCCGGCCGTTCGGGCCCGTGTTGCCGGAATGTTGCTTCGCGGTTCGTCGCGAGCCTCCTCGGCGTGCTCGTGCTGCTGGGAACGGCACTTCCGGCTGTCGCCGAAATCAGCGTTGGCGGGACTACGCACCAGGATAAAGATGCTCCGATCCTCTTCCGCGCCGACGAGATCCAGTACGACGAACAACTGGCTCTCACGATCGCCCGCGGCAACGTCGAAATCTCGCAGAACGGGCAGGTCCTGCTCGCCGACACGGTTTCCTACAACCAACGCACCGATACCGTCACCGCTTCGGGGAACGTCAGCCTCACGCAGCCGACCGGCGAGATTGTCTTTGCCGATTTCATGGAGTTGCGCGACTCCATGAGCGAGGGGTTTGCCAAGAATGTGCGGATGCTGCTCTCCGACCGCTCACGGCTGGCGGGGAACGCAATGCGCCGCACCAACGCCAATCACACCGAGCTGGTCAGAGGCGTCTACTCGCCTTGCGACCTCTGTAAGAACGACCCGAGCGCACCTCCGCTGTGGCAGCTCAAGGCTCGCGAGATCGACCACGACAAGGAGTTACAGCTGGTCGAATTTCGCGACGCGGTCATGGAGATCGACGGCTGGCCCGTCTTCTATTCTCCCTACATGTCGACGCCCGATCCCTCGGTAAAGCGCGCCAGCGGGTTTCTGCCGCCGTCGATCGGGGTTTCCAATACCCTCGGCGCCCACGTGACGATCCCCTATTTCCTCGTGCTCGGACCGGATAAGGACGTGACGTTCGCGCCGCGCCTCTACACCACGGCCGGTCCGCTGCTGGATGCGGAATACCGCCAGCGGTTCAGCAACGGCACGCTCGGAGCTGTCGCCACTCTCAATCACAGCAACGTTGGTTCCGGAGACAGTTCGTCGAGTCAAGGGGAGCAGTGGCGCGGCCATTTCGACGGGCACAGCGTCTTCGATCTGAACGAGACCTACCGCACAGGCCTCGATGTCCAGCGGGTCTCGGATCAGACTTATCTGCTGCGCTTTGGCTTCGGCAATCCGCTGCTCAATGCCATGATCAGCCGAGCCTATCTCGAAGGTTTCGAGCCGCGTGCATCGACCGATGTAAACGCCTACCTGTTTCAGCCGCTGCTGCCCGGCATCGGCGATTCGACCCAGCCGATCGTGTTGCCCGTCATCAACCGCAACTGGCAGAGTCGGCCGGACGAGCTCGGCGGACGATGGAACCTCAACGCCAATGCTCTCGACATTGTGCGCGAGGTCGGCACCCAGACCCGCCGTCTGTCGCTCGGCTCTGAGTGGAACCGCAGCTTTGTCGACCCTCTTGGCGGACAATACAATTTTTCGGCGAGCGTTCGCGGTGATGGCTATTCTATCAACAGTTTGAGCTCGACCTCGAACCCCGATTTGCCCACGGCGTTCTTCCCGGTGAACGGGCAACCGGCATTGGCGCCGACGCCGACCAATTTCGTGACCGGCCGGACTTTCCCGCAAACAGGCCTCGTCTGGAGTTACCCGCTCATCCATCGCGGCGAAAACGCAACCGAGCTGATCGAGCCGATCGTCGGCGGTTTCGCCGCACTCAGCAGCGGCAACCGGCGAAATATCCCGAACGAGGACAGCCTGTCATACCAGTTCTCCGACACCGACTTATTCCGGCGCGACCGCCTGGCGGGCTACGATATTCTCGATACCGGCCAGCGGGTCGATTACGGGACCAGGCTTGGGTTCTACGAAAGGGAGGGCGGCAGCTACCGGCTGCTTATTGGTCAGAGTTATCGCGCACAGCCCAACCCGTTTCTGCCGCCGGGCTCGGGCGCCGAGAAGAGGCTCTCCGATATTGTGGGGCGGACGGTATTGTCCCCCAACACATACTTGGATCTGATTTATCGCTTCCGGTTCGGCACCGGCCCTCTCGCCAGTCGCAACCAGCAGGTCACCGTCAGCGCCGGGCCGCCGAGTTTGCGGATCGCCGGAAATTTTGTTTACCTTCCGGCGCAACTGCAGAGCGATCTCGTGACCATTCCTACCACCGGACAGAATGTTATTTTCGGAAAACGCGAGCAGCTTTCGTTCACTCTCACCGCCAAGCTGACCCGCTATTGGTCGATGCAGGCTTCCGAAACGATCAACCTCACCAACGCCGCTACTCTCGTCAACAACGTGCCATCGCCGCAGGCGTCGAGTTCCAGTCTCTACGGATCGCTGTCCGCGATCTATCAGGACGAGTGCATGGCCTTCATCGGCGCACTGACGCAATCGGGCATCCGCAGCGGGGATGTGACCCCCGGTTACTCGGTGCTGTTCAGCGTCGTGTTCAAAAACCTCGGCGAGATCGGAGGCACGGTCGCCAGCTTCGCCGCCCTGCCGTGACGTCGCGCTCGCGGGCGACATCGCTGCCCGCGGGGTGTAAACTTTGGGCGGGACATACCATCAGGCGGCAAGGTCCTCATCGATGACGATACTTCGTTGGCTTTGCACAGCGCTGGCGTTGGCTTTGACCTACCTCTCCAGCCAGGCTGACGCTGCCCGTGCGCTCTCTGGGACGGGATCACCACCTGCCACGGCCGGGACGCAGCGCCCCGCAGCACAGCCGCCGGCCGGTCAATTCACCGAGACGCGGATCGCAGCAGTCGTCAACGACGAGGTGATCTCGGTGGCCGACGTCACATCGCGCTTGAGAATGGTGATGCTGTCGTCCAACCTGACCGATTCGCCCGAGACCCGGCAGCGCGTCGCTGCTCAGGTGCTGCGCACGATTGTAGACGAGAAGCTGCAGATGCAGGAGGCCAAACGACAGAACGTCACGGCGACGGACGAGGAAATCAACAAGGCTGTCGCGCAGATTGCAAAGCAGAACAACATGGAGCCTGGGCAGCTCGACCAAGTCCTAAAATCGCGCGGCATCGAGCGCAGCGCCTTGGTTGACCAGCTGACCGCATCGATCGTGTGGTCGAAGCTGGTGCGCCGGCTGGTATCGCAAACCAATGTCGTGTCCGACGAAGAGATCGATTATGCGCTCAAACGTGCCAAAGAAACCGCTAACGAGCCGCAAAGCCGCGTCGCCGAGATCTTCCTCGCCGTTGATAATCCGCAGCAGGAGGACGACGTTCGCCGGCTCGCGGAGCGGCTGACCGAGCAGATGCGGCAGGGTGCTCGGTTTTCTGCGGTCGCCCAGCAATTCTCACAATCCGCGACGGCTGCCGTAGGCGGCGACATCGGCTGGGTTCGTGCCGAGCAGTTGAGCCCCGATCTCGGCAAAGCGGTCGCCCAGATGCGGCCGGGCGAATTGTCGCCGCCGATCCGCGCCGGGGCCGGCTACTATCTGCTGCTCGTCCTCGATCGCCGATCGGGCCGTTCCGCCGGCCCGGAGGACAACCTCGTGCACCTCGTCCAGATCGTCTTTCCGCTGCCGTCCCAAGCAACCGAACCGATGCGTCGCGCTGCGATTGCCGAAGCGCAGAACGCTAAGACTAGTGCGAAAAATTGCGAAGAACTGCTGAAGATCGGCAAGGAAAAAGGGTCGGCGCAGCTGTCCAGCGAGGGTCGGCTGCGCGTCGACCAGGTAGCCCCCGGCATGCGCAATATCGTGCTCGGGCTGGAGGTCGGGCAGACCTCACCGCCGATCGTGCAAAAAAACGGGGTCGGAGTAGTTATGATGTGCGAGAAGGCGGCGCCCAGCGCCCCGACCGTGCCATCCCGCGACGATGTCGCCGAAACCTTGATGCGCCAGCGTCTCGATACGCTGGCGCGGCGCTATATGCGCGATCTCCGGCGCACCGCTTTCGTCGATGTCAGGGTTTGAGCAAGATGACCCTCCCGCTCGCCGTGACGATGGGCGAGCCGGCCGGCATCGGCGGTGAGATCGCCCTCAAGGCCTGGCTCCAAAGTCGCGCCGACCTGCCTCCGTTTTATTTGATCGACGATCCCGACCGCCTCGCTTCACTTGCT
>Ga0070714_100002399_pt1 | contig 13794 bp, 13 predicted proteins | sample LARL83metaG_FD_65450 | JGI IMG/M metagenome (GOLD analysis project Ga0070714, IMG submission 65450) | Corn, switchgrass and miscanthus rhizosphere microbial communities from Kellogg Biological Station, Michigan, USA - LAR L8-3 metaG | ecosystem: Host-associated > Plants > Roots > Rhizosphere ...
CCCAGGGCCACCCCGCCGAGGAAGACCGCGAGAATCGCGATCAGTTCCGCTGCCACGCCACCGCTCATGATGGCCTCCCGCCATTCGGCCGGGGCACTCCGGGGCCTCCGGCCCGCCTGTATGGCTGGAACTGGCCAGCTCATACAGGCCATCCCTATGTTTGGTACAGCTAGGATGTTACCCATTTTAGGGTAACTAAACCTGGATCATGCGGTACATTCTGCTAACAAGGATGTGAAGGATCATTCCCCTAGGTCGGTTAGACTGGGTTGTTGGGATAAGTGGTATGATGGGAAGAATCATGGCCGAACCTATGTACCGGCGGATTGCCCATGACCTCCGTCAGCGCATTCAGGCCGGAGACCTGTCGCCGGGAGAGCAGCTGCCCACCGAGCTCGAGCTGCGCGAGGCATATGACGCGTCGCGCAACACCATCCGCGACGCGATCAAGTGGCTGACGACAAATGGCCTGGTAGAGTCCCGGGCCGGGCAGGGCACGTTCGTGGTGGAGCGAATCACCCCGTTCGTCACGACCTTGTCCGCGGATCCGGAAACCGGGCTGGGCGGCGGCGAGGGCGAGGCCGCCATGGCCGAGGTGAGAGAGCGAGGCCGGGTGCCGTCCCGGTCGGGCCCCCGGGTCGAGCTGCTGGCGGCTACCGGCAACCTCGCCACCCGGCTGCGGGTGCCGGAGGGCACGCAGGTGGTCAGCAGGCACTGGGAGCGCTTCATCGACGGCACGCCGTGGTCACTGCAGACCATCTTCTATCCCATGGAGTTCGTCCAGCGTGGCGCCTACCAGCTACTGGAGGCCAAGGACATCCCGCGCGGTTCGGTGGCCTACCTCAGGGAAACGCTCGGTCTGACTCAGGTCGGCTACCGGGACCGGATCCTGGTCCGCACCCCGGACGAGAACGAGATCAGGTTCTTCCGGCTGCCCGACGACGGCCGGGTCTCGGTGATTTCGCTCATGCGGACCGGCTATCAGGCCAGCGAAGAGGGCCCGGTGCCGTTCCGGGTGGCGCTTACCGCGCTGCCCGCGGACCGCAATCAACTTGTCATCAACTCGGGCGAGGTCCCCGCGGCCCGGGCCGCCGCCGCACGGCCGTGACCTGCGACGGCGGACAGAGTGGCGCGAAGGCCCCGGACTTCGCGCCACGTTGCCCCCGGGTTTCGGGCATCAGGCCCAGTGGCAGCCGGTTGCCTGGCGAGCGACCTGGGACGCGCGGGAGATTCCGGCCGGGCCGCCGCGCCGGACGCGCCGGTCCTCGCGCTTGATACCGACCGAGATGTAGCCGACCGCGGCAAGCGCTGCCAGGATGCCGAGGAACGAGATAACTGCGAGTACTGCGACGCCGGCCATGCTGCCTCCACGATCATCCTCGTTGGGCATGACTGGCCTGGCCTAGTTATCAGGGCGATACCGGAGATCCTTGCATGCCCTAGCAGCCCTGCTGCTAGGATGAACCCCACACACCCTGCCATCCTAGCCATCCCAACGTTTGGTACTTCGAATCTGGTTGTACCACCCATAGGCGGGTATAAACCAGATGGCGCCAAATATTCCGACGGCTCTGATGACAGGGATCATCCATCTGGCAAGGACAGTAAGGACTAAGCCTGTTATCTGGGTGGTTGGTATCTGTGGGAGGAATCATGGCCCAGCCGATGTACCACCAGATCGCCGACGATCTGCGCAGGAAGATAGAAACTGGCGAACTGGCCCCCGGTGCCCAGCTCCCGACCGAGCTGGAACTGCGGGACCAGTATGAGGCGTCACGGAACACCATCCGAGATGCCATCAAGCGGCTGACCAGCCTTGGTGTCGTTGAGACCAAGCCGGGTCAGGGCACGTTCGTGGTGCAGAAGATCGACCCGTTCGTCACCACGTTGACCGGCGACCCGCAAAGCAGCGCCGGTGAGGGCACCAGGTTCCTGTCGGAGGTCAGCGAGAAGCACCGCAGACCCCGGGCCACCACGCCCAGGGTAGAAATCCAGGTGCCGCCCGCCGAAGTCGCCCGGCGCCTGCGGATCGCCGAAACCGACCAGGTGGTCAGCAGGCACGAAGAACGGTTCATCGACGAGACGCCGTGGTCTCTTCAGACGTCCTTCTACCCGATGCAGTTCGTGACCAACGGGGGGGCGACCAAACTCCTGATGGCGGAAAACATGCCGGATGGAGTGGTCCAGTACCTCGGCGACACGATGGGCATCAAGCAAGTCGGCTACCGGGACTGGATCACGGCTCGCACCCCGAACTCCCACGAGCAGGGCTTCTTCCGGATAGCGCATGATGCCACCGTCTTCGAAACGTTCCGCACGGCCTTCGACCAGAACAAGACGCCGCTGCGGGTGACGGTAACCGTCTTTCCGGCCGACCGGAACCAGTTCATTGTCGACGTCGGGATCGTCCCGGCGGCTCAGTACGACATCGACGAGTCACACAGCTAAAAGCAGCTGACCAGCAGCTACCGGGCTGGCGCCACAAGCGTCGGCGCGCACCTCAGCCGCAGCCTCGCAAGTCCGTGCCCACGTTCCGTATCAATGGTGATCCGGCTACCAAGGACCCCATCGTGGCGTTTTCTTCCTCTCCCGTCCAGAGCTTCCGCCGCCGGACAAATGAGTACTTCGGCCTGACGCCGGGCGGACTATCACGAAAATCGCCCTGGGGAGCGCTGAAGGTTCCCCGGTTCCGCTGGTACTTCGTCGGCTGCGCCAGCTCTGACGCCGGCACGTGGGTGCAGAACACCGCCCAGGTCCTGCTCGCTTACCGGCTCACCCATTCCGTACTGACGGTCGCGCTGGTCACCTGCGCCCAGTTCACCAGCCCGCTCGTCCTCGGCCCGTGGGCGGGCGTGATGGCGGACCGGTTCGGCGGCAGGAAGACCCTGCTGCTTACCGAGTTTGTCTCGGCCCTGATCGCCGCGGCGATGGCCTATCTGGTGTTCACCAGGCAGATCAACGAGTCCTGGCTGATGGCAGGCGCCATCGTGATCGGGCTGGCCTTCACCTTCGCGCTGCCGGCCAGGAACGTCACGGTGCGGCGGCTCGTTCCCGCGGAGAAGACCCGGGCGGCCTTCGCGATGGATTCGGTCTCGTACAACCTGGGCCGGGCGCTCGCACCGCCGCTGAGCGTCGTGATCATCGCCGGCTTCGGCTTCGGCTACGCGTTCGCGCTGAATGCGGTTTCGTTCCTTGTCTTCACCACGGTGCTGCTGTTCTCCGGGCAGGGCGCGCACGAGCCGGAACGGCGGTCTCGGGTGCTGGACGGCTTCCGTGTCGCCGCCGCGAAGCGCCGGATCGTCATCGTCCTGCTGATGGTGATGACGGTTACCGTGGCCGCCGATCCGGTGCTCGTGCTCGGGCCCGCGCTGGCCGGCCATGTCTTCAACGTGTCGGCCAGCTGGTCTGGCTGGTTCCTCGCCGCGCTGGGTGCCGGCAGCGTGGTGGGTTCGCTGCTGCCGACCAAGCAGGAGCCGTCGATCAGGCTCGCCGCCGCGGCCCTGGCATCCCTCAGCGGGTGCATGATCCTGTTCGTGCTGGCCCCCCGATTGTGGATCAGCATCGCGGCCGCCTTCGGCGCGGGCATCACGTGCCTGCTGGCCAATTCCGCGACGCGAACCTTGCTCGCCAAGGAAGCGGGCGTGGTGAACGAGGCCAGCGTGATGGCTATCTGGGCGATCGCCTGGGCAGGCAGCAAGCCGCTCGCGTCGCTGACCGACGGCTTCTTCGCGACGACGCTAGGCGTCCGGTGGACCGGTGTGCTGCTGGCACTGCCGGCCTTGATCCCGTTTCTCGTCCTGACCTGCCCGCCCGTGACACGATGGCTGGTAGATCGCTATCCCCGGCCGGGAACGGTTCCGCAACCGGAACTTGCGACTTGAGGCGGAGATGAGCAAGCAGCTGGGAATCGCCATCCTGCTGGCGGCCGCCGCCGCGATCTGCGTCGTCGTCTTGGCGTGCCGAGGCATTCGCCCGACGGTCCGCTACACCTTGCCCGACCTTGCCCGCGGAGATCTTCGCCGGGAGCACGGTCATATCCCTGGGCACGATAGCAATCAGGGTGATGCGGGAGCCTTGGCTTCCGATACACATACTTCCAGGAAATGGGGCATGGCCGATAACGCCTTTGTAACGCATAATCGGAAGCAGGGACGGCGAGCCTCACCCCGACCACGTCCCGCCGAGGGGTACGGGGCGACCCGTCAGACGCCTGAGCAGGAGGACACATGGCCAAGCGTCACGGTCGGCCATCCATGCAGTACCGCTACGAGCATTACGACCCCCGCTGGTAGCCAGCCGACTAGCACGATCCGACGGCAACGCTTGGGCAGCGGCAGCAGCCGCCTTGCCCTCGCGTTGTCGTCTGGTTCCAGCCTCCTCCCAGCTATTGCGATGGCAATTCCCTCATGCCGCCGAGATTCCACTGGACGACGTTTGACGTGACGGACCTGCTTCCCGAGCACTGGCAGCAAGATGCCGCCGGGACGGTCCCAAGCGCTGATTTCCGGGAATTCCCACGTACGCCGATCTTGTCCCGCGAGGCGGCACACGTGCCGCACATATCCCGCGGCCGGGTTCACGCGAACCAGGTGCGGTCCATCCTGCCCTGGCTGCATCGGTCCTACCGCGGTGTTTTCCTCGATCTGGCCCAGGAAGCGTGCGCGGAGCAGGTCGTGCCGGCCCGCGACGACCGGTACGGGGTCGTGCTCAACATCCAGCGTGGCACCTCGATGCGGTTCGAGTGTCACATCGACTCAAATCCGCTGACCGGTTTGCTGTTCTGCACCGATCACCTGGCAGGCAGCGGTGGCGAGCTGGTCGTGGCGCACGATCCCGCCGCCGCCGACATCGAATCCGTCGAGCGGTCCTGCTCGGTGATCCGGCCGCACGCCGGGCACCTGATCTTCTTCGACGCCCGGCGGCACCCGCACTACGCGCGCCCGCTGGCAGTGGAGTCAGACGTGCGGATCGTCGCGGTCATGAACTTCTACACCGCGTCGTTCCCGGAATCGACCCGGCCGGCCGGACTCAACCGGCATCTGTACGGGACCGACTAGCGGCCGGCTTGCCGGCAGGTGCATGGCCAGACAACGTGGCGGATTACCGCTTCGCGGTGGACTGACCCCCGTTTACGACGGTTCCCCTTCCACGAAGCGACGATCTACCACGTTGCTGCCACCGCCGTTGACGCGCACGGGTATCGCCAGGCACACGCGTTGGACTGCTAGGGGACCCGCGCCGTCACGGCGGCGGAGGTCGCCGCGATGGTGGCGCTGCCCAGCACCATATCGCCGTCGTACAGGACGGCGGCCTGGCCCTTTGCCACGCCGCGGGCAGGTGCGGCGAGACGGACTCGCAACTCGTCGCCGATCCGCCAGGCGGTACAGGCGAGCGGCTTGCCGTGCGCGCTCAGCTGCACCAGGCAGTGCAGCGGCTCGTCGTCCTGGTCCGGTGGAGCGCAGCCGGTCCACACCGGCCGGATGCCGGTGATCTCGGTGACGTCCAGTTCCTCGGCCGGGCCCACCGTCACGGTACGCGTCACCGGCTCGATGCCGAGCACGTAACGCGGCTGCCCGTCGGCGGCCGGCGTGCCGAGCCGCAGCCCTTTGCGCTGGCCCACGGTGAACCCGAAAGTTCCGTCGTGCTCGCCCAGCACGGTTCCGGCCCGGTCCACGATCGGCCCCGGCGCCGCGCCCAGCCGCTTGGCCAGGAAACCCTTGGTGTCACCGTCGGCCACGAAACACACGTCGTGGCTGTCCGGCTTGTCCGCGACCAGCAGTCCGCGCCGCGCCGCCTCCGCGCGGACCTCCGCCTTGGGCGTGTCGCCGAGCGGGAACATCGCGCGGCTGAGCTGCTCGCCGGTGAGCACGGCGAGGACGTAGGACTGGTCCTTGGCGGCATCCACCGCACGCCGCAGTTTCCCGTCCGCGATGACCGCGTAGTGGCCGGTACAGACCGCGTCGAAACCGAGCGCGAGCGCGCGGTCGAGGACGGCCGCGAACTTGATCTTCTCGTTGCAGCGCAGGCAGGGGTTCGGGGTGCGCCCCGCCGCGTATTCGGCAACGAAGTCGTCCACCACATCGTGCCGGAACCGCTCGGCCATGTCCCAGACGTAGAACGGGATCCCGATCACGTCCGCGGCGCGGCGGGCGTCCCTGGCGTCCTCGAGCGTGCAGCACCCCCGGGCTCCGGTCCGGTACGAGGACGGGTTGGCGGACAGCGCGAGATGGACGCCGGTCACCTCGTGACCCGCCGCGACCGCCCGCGCGGCGGCCGTCGCGGAGTCCACGCCGCCCGACATCGCCGCCAGTACCCGCAGTCCGCCCACCCCTCAAGCCTATGCGCCCGCGGAGGTGCGCTGCCGGGCGTCCACTCCACCCACCATGGGGTACGCATGAGACTGATGTGCGTCGAGAAACAGTTGCCGTTCGGTTCCGATGTTAAATAAGGGCCCTTTGTCAAAAAAGGGTGCAGATCTGACGCCTTTTCTGACAGAGAGCACTTTTCTGACATGGAAGGTGGGAGAATTGCGCGGTTAGTGGCAAATGTCCGGCAAGGGCGGGCGCGTGGCGTGGCGGGCGCGTGGCGGGCGGGCGCGTGGCGGGCGCGTCAGCGGGGGGTGGCGCGGCGGGCGCGGTCTACCGCGCCGGGAATGGCGGCGACCAGCGCGTCCACCTCATCCTGGGTCGAGGTGTGGCCGAGGGTGAAGCGGAGCGAGCCCCGGCTCCGCGAGTCGTCGGCGCCCATGGCGAGCAGCACGTGGCTGGGCTCGGCGACGCCCGCCGTGCAGGCGGAGCCGGTGGAGCAGGCGATGCCCTTCGCGTCCAGCAGCATGAGCAGGGCGTCGCCCTCGCAACCAGGGAACGAGATGTTCGCGTTGCCGGGAAGCCGGTCAGGACCGGGCGGCGCGCCGTTCAGTACCGCGCCAGGGACGGCGGCGAGGATCCGGCCGATGAGGTCGTCGCGGAGCGCGGCGACGCGCTTGGTCTCCTCGGCTCGCTGCAACGCGGCGGATGCGGCGGCCACCGCGAACGCCCGGATCGCGGGCGCGTCCAGCGTGCCGGACCTGACGTCACGCTCCTGGCCGCCGCCGTGCAGCACGGGCACCGGCTCGACGCCGCGGGCCAGGATCAGCGCACCGGCCCCGACCGGGCCGCCGAGCTTGTGGCCGGTAACGGTCATCGCGTCCGCGCCGCTGGCGGCGAAGTCCACCGGCAGCTGGGCCGCGGCCTGGACCGCGTCGGTGTGGAACGGGATGCCGTGCTCGTGCGCCACCTCGGCCAGTTCCGCCACCGGCTGGATGGTGCCGACCTCGTTGTTCGCCCACATCACGCTGATCAGCGCGATCCGTTCCGGCTCGCGGGAGATGGCGGCGCGCAGCGCCGCCGGGCGGACCATGCCAAGCTCGTCCACCCCGAGCCACTCCGCCGCGGCGCCCTGAGCATGGGCCAGCCATTTGACCGAATCCAGCACCGCGTGGTGCTCCACCGACGTCGTCACCACAAAGCGCCGGCCAGAGCGAGCCCAGTAGAGTCCCTTGACCGCCAGGTTGTCGGCCTCCGTGCCGCCGCTGGTGAACACGACCTCGCTCGGCCGCGCGCCGAACACCTCGGCGATCTGCTCCCTGGACTCCTCGACCACCCGCCGGGCGCGGCGGCCCGCGGCGTGCAGCGACGACGGGTTCCCCAGCTCGGCGAGCTCGGCCGCCATCGCGGCGATGGCTTCGGGCCGCATCGGCGTGGTGGCCGCGTGGTCCAGATAGGCACTTGTCATGACGGCCTCAGGATAACTGCCTTACCCGGGCGCCCAGCGAATTACAGATCCTTGCGCTTGCCGATCTCCTCCATCAGCTGCGGCAGCACCTTGAACAGGTCACCCACCACGCCGAAGTCGGCGAGCTCGAAGATCGGCGCCTCCGGGTCCTTGTTCACCGCGATGATGGTCTTGGAGGTCTGCATGCCGGCCCGGTGCTGGATCGCGCCGGAGATGCCGATCGCCATGTAGAGCTGCGGCGACACTGTCTTGCCAGTCTGGCCGACCTGGAACTGGTGCGGGTACCAGCCCGCGTCGGTGACCGCGCGGGACGCACCGACCGCCGCACCGAGCGCGTCGGCGAGCTGCTCGATGATCCCGAAGCCCTCGGCGCTACCGGTCCCGCGGCCGCCGGACACCACGATCGACGCCTCGGTCAGCTCCGGCCGCTCGCCGCGCTCAGCCACCACCCGCTCGGTGATCCGGGCGGCAGAAGCAGATTCCCCGTCCAGTGATACCGGCACTAGTTCAGCAGATCCGGCCTCAGCCACCGCAGACACCGCGTTCGGCCGGACCGCGACGATCGGCGTGCCGCGCTTCACCCGGGAGTGCACCACGGTCGAGCCGCCGAACACCGACTGCTCGGCCACCGGCTCACCCGACGCCCCGGGCACCAGGTCCACCGCGTCGGTCAGCACCCCGGAGTCCGCCTTCACCGCGAGCCGGCCGGCGATCTCCTTGCCCTGCCCGGTCCCCGCGATCAGCACCAGCGACGGCGTCTTCTCCGCGATCAGCTGGGCAAGCAGCGCGGCGACGGGTGCCACCACGAAGTCCGTCACCGCCGGGTCGTCGGCCACGTACACCCGGGCCGCACCGAACTCCGCCAGGCGCGCCCGGCCCTCGTCCGCCCCGGCGCCGGTCCACACGACCGATGCCTCGCCGAACCGGCGCGCAAGCGTGATCAGCTCCGCGGTGACCTTCTTGACCTCGCCCCGCTCGTGTTCAGCAAGCACTAGCACTTCAGGCATCAGGACTCCCTCAGATGAACTTCCGCGAGGCCAGGTACTCGGCCGCCTTCGAACCGCCGTCACCCTCGTCCTTGACGATCGTGCCGGCCTGCCGCGGCGGCGTCTTCTCGAAGTCCGCCACCTCGGTGCCCGCCCCGGCCAGCCCGACCAGCGAAGCGTCGATGCCCGCGTCCGCCAGCGACATCGTGGTGACCGGCTTCTTCTTCGCCGCCATGATCCCCTTGAACGACGGGTACCGTGGCTCGTTGATCTTCTCCACCACGCTGATCACGGCGGGCAGCGAGGCCTCCACCGTGTGGTAGCCGTCGTCGGAAACCCGGCGCACGGTCAGCGAGGTCCCCGAGATGTCCACCTTGCTGGCCAGCGACACCTGCGCCACGCCGAGCCGCTCGGCCAGCATCGCGGCCATCACGCCCATCCGCGCGTCGGTCGACTCAGAGCCGCAGATCACCAGGTCGAAGCCGATCTGCTCGAGAACCTTGGCCAGCGCGTAGGAGGTACCGAGCGCGTCGCTCCCCGCCAGCACGTCGTCCTGGAGGTGCACCGCCTTGTCGGCGCCCCTCGCCAGTTCCTTGCGGATGGACTCGCCGGCCTTCTCCGGTCCCATCGACAGCACGGTGACCGCCGAGCCCGGGTTGGCCTCGGCGATCCGCAGCGCCTCCTCGACGGCGTACTCGTCGAGCTCGTTCACCACCCCGTCGAGCGACGCACGGTCGAGCGTCGAGTCCGCGGCCTTGAGCTGACGTTCCGACGCGGTATCGGGCACCTGCTTCATGCAGACGACGATGTTCATGACACCTCCACTTCCAATGCCTATGTTACTGGCCGGTAAGCAGTGCGCGATCCTCGGCTGCCTCGACGACATTGACGAGCAGCATCGCACGGGTCATCGGCCCGACGCCGCCGGGCACCGGCGCCAGCCAGCCAGCCACGTCGGCCACCTCCGGGGACACGTCGCCGACCAGTCCGGACTCGGTCCGGGTGATGCCCACGTCCACTACCGCCGCCCCCGGGCGGATCATGTCCGGGGTGAGCAGACCGGGCAGTCCGGTGGCCACGACCACGATGTCCGCGCTCTTGGTGTGTGCGACGAGATCCTTGGTGCCGGTGTGGCACAACGTAACGGTCGCGTTCTCGGTTCGCCGGGTAAGCAGCAATCCCAGTGACCGTCCCACGTTGATGCTGCGGCCGATCACGGTCACGTCCGCGCCCGCGATCGGGACCCCGTACCGCCGCAGCAGCACCACGATCCCCCGCGGTGTGGCGGGCAGCGGGCCCGGCACGCCAAGCACCAGCTTGCCCAGGCTCATCGGGTGCAGGCCGTCCGCGTCCTTGTCCGGATCTATCCGGCTGAGCACCGCGTTCTCGTCCACCCCATCCGGCAGCGGCAACTGCACGATGTACCCGGTGCACGCCGGATCGGCGTTCAGTTCGTCGACCACCGCCTCGATCTCGGCCTGGGTCGCGGTGACCGGCAGCTCCCGCTGGATCGAGTTGATCCCCACCTGGGCGCTGTCCCGGTGCTTGCCCCGCACGTATGCCTGACTGCCCGGATCGTCGCCGACCAGGATGGTGCCCAGCCCCGGCACGATCCCCCGCTCGGCCAGCCGGGCGACGCGCGTCTTCAGGTCGGCGCGGACCTCCGCCGCGACCGCCTTGCCGTCAAGAATCTGAGCCGTCATGTTCCCTCCTTACGGGGGATGTCATCCCCCGAACCCCCTGAGAACCCTTAGTGGTAGAAGTGACGCACGCCGGTGAAGTACAGCGTGAGCCCGGCCGCTTCGGCGGCCTCGATGACCAGGTTGTCGCGGATCGAACCCCCCGGCTCGACGACCGCGGCTACCCCGGCCTCGATGAGGATTTCTAGGCCGTCGGGGAACGGGAAGAACGCGTCGCTCGCGGCGACCGATCCGGCCGCCCGCTCGGCGGCCCGCGCCACCGCGAGCCGCGCCGAGTCGACGCGGTTGACCTGGCCCATGCCGACGCCGACCGATGCTCCCCCGCTGGCCAGCAGGATGGCATTGCTTTTGACTGAACGACATGCCTGCCACGCGAAGGCGAGGTCGCTCAGCTGCGCGGGGCTGGCCGGAGCGCCAGTCTTCAGTTCCCAGTTGGCCGGATCGTCGCCCGGCTCACTGACCCGATCCGTGGTCTGCAGCAGCAGGCCGCCGCTGATCGGCCGCGACTCGATGCCCGCCTGGCGGGACGGAGCAGCACACCGCAGCAGCCGGACGTTCTTCCACTTCGCGGACAGGATGGCCAGCGCGTCCGGCGCGAAGTCCGGCGCGATAACCGCCTCGGCGAAGCCCTCGATGATCTGCTCGGCCATCCGCGCGGTCACCGTGTCGTTGGCGGCGATGACGCCACCGTAGGCCGACGCCGGGTCGCACGCGTTCGCCTTCGCGTGCGCGTCCGCGAGGTCGGTGCCGATCGCGATCCCGCACGGGTTGGAGTGCTTGATGATCGCCACGCACGGCTCGGCGAAGTCGTACGCCGCGCGGCGCGCCGAATCGGCATCCACGTAGTTGTTGTAGGACATCTGCTTGCCGTGCAACAGTTCCGCGCTGGCGATACCCTCGCTCCCGGCCAAGTACAGCGCGGCCCGCTGGTGCGGGTTCTCGCCGTAGCGGAGCACGCTGGCGCGCCGCCAGTGGGCGGCGGCCATCGCGGGCCAGCCGGTGTCGCTGGCGACCTCGTCGGGCGCGTAGACGGAGGCGAACCACGAGGAGACCGCGATATCGTACGCCGCGGTGTGCGCGTAAGCGTCGGCGGCTAGGCGCCGCCGCTGGTCGAGGGTGAAGCCCCCGCCCACCGCCGCGGCGAGCACGTCCGGATACCGCGCCGGGTCGGTGATGACCGCGATGCTGGCGTGATTCTTCGCCGCGGCGCGCACCATCGCGGGACCGCCGATGTCGATCTGCTCGACGCACTCCTCCGGGGTGGCGCCGGAGGCAACCGTGGCCTCGAACGGGTACAGGTTGGAGATCAGCAGCTGGAACGGCTCGACGCCGAGGGACTCGAGCTGCCGGTTGTGGTCCGGGTTACCGGTGTCGGCGAGCAGGCCAGCGTGCACCTTCGGATGCAGCGTCTTGACCCGGCCGTCCAGGCACTCGGGGAAGCCCGTGAGATCCTCGACCCTGGTGACCGGCAGGCCGGCCGCCGCGATCGTGGCCGCGGTGCTTCCCGTCGAGACGATCTCCACGCCCGCGCCGTGCAGGCCGCGCGCCAGCTCGTCCAGGCCCGACTTGTCGTAGACGCTGATCAGGGCACGCCTGATCGGAATCTGACTCAATTACCCGATCCTCACCTTCCGGCCATCGACGCACCAGCCCTCGCGGACCATCCTGCCCACGGTCTCGGTTAGCAGTGCTCGCTCCGCGACCTTGATCCGCTCGTGCAGAGTTTTCTCGTCGTCGTCATCGTGTACGGGAACCGCGGCCTGCGCGACGATCGGGCCGGTGTCCACGCCGTCGTCCACGATAAGGACGGTGCACCCGGAGACCTTCGCGCCATGCTCCAGCGCGTCGCGCACGCCATGTGTCCCGGGGAACGACGGTAGCAGTGCGGGATGCGTGTTCACGCAGCGGCCACCGAAGGCCCGCAGGAACGGCGCGCCCACCAGCTTCATGAATCCGGCCAGCACGATCAGGTCGGGCTCGTATCGCTGGCAGGCCGCGGTAAGGGCGTCGTCCCAGTCCATCCTCGTCGCGTAGTCCCTGGTGACGACCGTGAACGTGGGGATTTCGTGGCTTTCGGCGCGGTCCAGCGCCTTAATGCCCGGCCGGTCGGAACCGACGGCGACGATCCGCGCGCCGTACTCCGCCTGTTGCGCCGCTTCGATGAGGGCCTGCAGGTTAGTCCCCTCGCCGGACACGAGAACCACCAGCCGCGCGCTCATGCCGCAACGATATGGCACCGGTCTTGGCCCGGCCGCGCGAGGGTCCGCGAGCCATTGGCGGAAGGGGCACAATAGGAACCGCCATGGCCAGACCGACCAAGACCGCGCGGTTGCCGGCTCCCCAGCTCGCCGCGCCGGATCCGCTGCTGCGGCAACGCGCGCTGGCCGGGCTCGTGCTCGGCCTGCTCAGCGTCGTCGCGTTGTTCTTCCTCGGCAGCCTGCAACGCGGCATTTACGTGATCGCGCTCAGCCTGGTGTTCGGCGCGGCGGCGATCTGGCTCGGCGCGACCAGTTCGCGGCGCGCACGCCGCGGTGGCATGGCCCGGCCGCGCGGCGCGGTGAGCGGCGTTGTGTTCGGCACGCTCGGGCTCGTGCTCGGCGGCGCGGTCCTGGTGGTTTTCGTGGTGTTCTCGTCGCAGCTGCGGGTGTACTCCTCCTGCATGGCCAGCGCCAACACGGTGTCTGCCCAGCAGGCCTGCCAGAACCAGCTCAGCAACTCGATCAACGCCCAGATCAGCCGCCTGGAATCCGGCCGTTAGCCACACCGGCCCCACCGCTAACGCCACCCGCGTCCCATGCCGCGGGCGGGGCGCGGCGGGCGGCGGGCGGGGCGGGGGGCGGGCGGCGGGCGGGGCGCGGCGGGCGGGCGGCGGGCGAACTAGGACAAAACCGCTCGGCCGCGCGGGCCTCCCGTGTTAGATAAGTGCTTCATGGCGAAAAAGGCGCCAGATCTGGCACCTTTTCTGCCGCAAAGCCCTTTTCTGACACATAAGGAGCCTCAGTCGTCCCGGCAATCACATTTGTCGCACGACTAGTAGTCGTCGTCGTCGGCCCAGGGGTTGATGTAGATGCGGTGGCCCGCCGCGTCGTCGGTTTCGTCGACCACGCGATGCCCGTGGGGCGTGTGTGAGCTAAGTGACTCAGGTGGGCGGATCGGGATCGCTATTGGGACAGCGGTCGCGTCGCGCCGATCCTCGTCGACGCTTGTCGACTCGCCCGGGGCTGCCGGAGCAGCCGGAGCAGCCGGAGCCGCGGCGGAGGTGGAGGTCGCAGGGCCCGCGGTGGCGGGTTTGGCTGAGGCGGCGAGGTTGGCTGAGGCGCCCAGAGTGTCCGAGG
>Ga0070714_100002402_pt1 | contig 13791 bp, 9 predicted proteins | sample LARL83metaG_FD_65450 | JGI IMG/M metagenome (GOLD analysis project Ga0070714, IMG submission 65450) | Corn, switchgrass and miscanthus rhizosphere microbial communities from Kellogg Biological Station, Michigan, USA - LAR L8-3 metaG | ecosystem: Host-associated > Plants > Roots > Rhizosphere ...
GACTCTCGCTTTTGTCGTCGCGACGCGCGCCGCGCTCGCCTTTGGTGTCGGCCTGCTGGCCGCGAAGCGGACTCCGGAATCGCGACGGCGCCGAGTTGGCAGAGCGCTTGTCGCGGTTGGCGTCCTCAGCACGATACCCGCCGCCCTGGCCGTGATGCGTCGATCCTGACGCGCAGCCATGCCGCGACTCCAGTTCTGGAGACTCGCCAGCGAAGATATCCACGCTCTGCTGAGCGTCTCGGATCACCTCGCGCGATCCCGCCTGGAGGTCACTCTGCTCGATCTGGTCTATCTGCGCGTCTCACAGCTCGATCGTTGTGAGGACTGCGTGAATGCTCATGCACAGGACGCGATCGGCCACGGTGTCGCACAAACGACGCTGGAGAAGCTCGCGACATGGCGTGAGACGCCGTTGTTCACCGACCGCCAGCGCGCGGCGCTGGCGTGGGCCGAAGCGCTAACCGAGGTGTCGAAAGGCGGAGCATCCGATGAGCTTTATCAGGAGGTCTCGAGCCAGTTTTCGGAGGCCGAGCTTGTCGATCTCACCCTCGCGATCGCAATGATGAACGCGTTTACTCGCATAGCGGTCGCCTTCCGTTCGGGCCCACCACCGCGACCGGCATTGAGCCACGCCACCCTCCCCTGATCGGCACGTCCTCCCCGATGGCCGCGGTCTAGCCCCAACTATTTTATGAGGCAATCATGAGATGATTGCCTCGTCTCGTTCCTGCGCTGCTCCCGTTCCCAAACACCGCTGACCCATGTACATCCCGGCAGCGCACGTCGAATCGAACACCGATACGCTCTTCGCGTTCATGGCCGCCAATCCGTTAGGCGCGCTCGTGACCACGTCGAGCAACGGTGAGCTCGTTGCGACGCACATGCCCTGGGTAATTCACCGGGAGCGCGGCGAGCATGGAGTCCTCGAGGGGCACATCGCCAGGGCCAACTCCGAGCACACGGCGAATCTCGACCTCACGGCCGATCGACGCTTGCCGGCACTCGTGCTCTTCACCGGGCCGGACGCGTACATCAGCCCAACCTGGTACGCGTCCAAGAGCGAGCACGGCAAGGTGGTGCCGACGTGGAACTACGTCGCCGTGCACGTTTACGGGAAGATCCGATTCACCTCGGACCCGGAGTTCCTCGCTCGCCACCTCGAACAGCTCGTGAACACGCACGAGGGCGCCCGCCCGGCGCCATGGGTTGTCAGCGACGCGCCGCGGGATTACATCGAGCGACAGATGCGCGCGATCGTCGGCGTCGAGGTAGCGATCGAACGCATCGAGGGGAAGTGGAAGATGAGTCAGAATCGCCCCGCCCAGGACATCGACGGCGTCGTCAAGAATTTGGAGAGCTCGCCGATCGACAAGGAACGCGCAGTCGCGAAGATTGTCGCCGCGAGGAAGCCGCGCGCGTAGTGCGTTGGGCGTTGGCAAGCATAACAGGAGAAGTGGAGATAAACATGGCATTCACGCCAGGCGCGCTGAAGTTCTTTCGGCAGCTTGCCACGCATAACGACAAGAGCTGGTTCGAGGCGCATCGCGAAGACTACCAACACGAAGTCCGCGAGCCGATGCAGGAGCTCGTCGAGGAAATGCTCATGCGCTTCGGAGCCTTCGCCCCCGAGATGGGCGGTGATCCGAAGCGCTCGATGTTCCGCATCAATCGCGACGTGCGCTTCTCGAAGGACAAGTCCCCGTACAAGACTCACGCCGCATGCTGGTTCCATCATCGCGGGGCAAGCCGGCGGGTGGGCAGCGAAGCCAGCGAGGGAAGCGCCGGCTTCTATTTTCACCTCGAGCCCGGACGGTCGCTGCTCGCCGCAGGTGTGTGGATGCCGCCGCGCCCTCAGTTGGCAAAGCTCCGTGACTCGATCGCCGAGAAGCCGGCGCACTTCGACCGCCTCGCGCGGGGTCTACCGAAACGATTCGGTGGGCTCGACGAATCCGCCATGCTGAAGCGAATGCCGCGTGGTTATGCCGAGGATCACCCAGCAGCCAAATGGCTGCGCTACCAGTCGTTCACGAGCGGACGCTCGCTCAAGGATTCAGATGTCACGAGCCCGAAGCTTCCGTCGCTCCTCGCGCGGGAGTACGAGGCGCTACTGCCGCTCGTCCGCTGGATCAATGGCGTGTTTGGTCTCCAGTCTTGATGAAGGTTTCGTCTTGCTCTCGCAATAGCTTGACGCGCGCCACAGACCCTCCCATCGTCAGGTGTCCATCGCCACACAGTCGCCCGCAGACGCGTACCGCGCTTCCGGAGGGTCTTTGATGTCGGAGCGTCACCTCACCCACGTCGGGAAATACGAGGTGGAGTGCGTCATTGGCGAAGGCTCGATGGGCGTCGTGTATCGCGCCGTCGACCCGCTGATCAATCGGCGCGTCGCGATCAAGGTCATGAACGACGCCGTCGCACAGGATGTCTCGCTCCGCGAGCGATTCCTGCGCGAGGCCCAGACCGCGGGATCACTGCAGCACCCCAACGTCGTCACTATATACGACTTCGGCGATGTCGATGACCACCTCTTCATCGCCATGGAGTACGTGGAGGGCGACGACCTCTCCGCTCTGCTGCAGAAGAGTGTTGCGATTCCGATCATCGAAGCTCTCGATCTGATCATCGGCTTGCTCCACGGCCTCGGCTACGCACACAAACGCGGCATCATCCACCGCGACATCAAGCCCGCCAATATCCGTGTCGATTCAGAGGGCAAGGCGCGCCTCATGGATTTTGGCGTCGCCCACCTCGCGTCGTCGGACATGACGAGCACGGGGATGCTGCTCGGAACGCCCGCGTACATGGCGCCGGAACAGATCACCGGCGGCTCCGTCATCGCCGAGACCGATATTTTTTCGGTCGGCGCGGTGTTGTATGAGCTCCTCGCGGGCAAGCGGCCGTTCGTCGGCGACACGCTGCAGTCGCTGATGTATTCGATTCTCAACAAATCGCCCGAGTCGCTCGAGGCCATCGTACCTGGTCTGCCGACGGGACTGCACGACATTGTCATGCGGGCGATCAAGAAAGAGCCCGGCGAGCGCTATCACAGTGCGATGGCGATGGCCAACGACCTCGCCGCGATTCGTGACTCGCTCGACCCAGAGGGCAAGCGCACCTCGCTATCGCTCCGCGCGGCGATCGACACGGCACTCGCTCGCGAGACGCGCGCCCGCGACCGACGTCGAGTCGGCGTGCAGGTGGCGACGTTCGCGGCCGGAGTGCTGCTCGCGGCAGGCATCTTCGTTGGTGCTCGTGCGCTCATGTCGCGCCCAGCTTTTTCGGATGAGCATCGTGCCGTCGGCTCCTCAGTGGCGACGTTGCCGCCCAATGCGGTGGTCGCTCCGGCGAACACTCCGTCGCGCGATACGACAGCGCGCGTAACGAGTCCCGTTCCGGCGGTTGCGCAAGCCGTTCCGAGCCCCCGAGCCGGGCGCCCCACGGGGACCAACACGCTCTCCGAATCATCGGCGGGCTCCGTCCCGAAGCCGCCGCCGCATCGACAGGACGTGGTGAGCGCGACGCGGCTCGATACCGCCCCTCCGCCACCGCTGCCGGTGGCACGGAGCACGCCTAACGAAACGACGCTCGCCGTCACGCAACAACAGGCGAACAGCACTGCACCGGCACGAACAGCCGCGCCCGCGCCGACGCCTCCGGCAGCGCGCGAGAATGCATCGGAACAGATCGGCACGGTGATCGCCGCCTACGGCCACGCGCTCGAGACGCTCGACCTCAATGAGGTGCGACGAGTCTATCCCGCGATGACGTCACAGCAGCGGAGCGCGTTCTCGGATTTCTTTCGCTCCATTCGCACGCTGAAGGCGAATTTCACCGTCGGCAACGTCCAGGTGGACGGCGCGTCGGCCGAAGCGCAGGTCACGGGCACTTTCGACTACGTGACGACGAGCGGCGCCGACGAGCGACGAAACACCAGCTTCATCGCCTCGCTGCGCCGCGATCGCGGCGTCTGGGCTATCGCGGCCATACACTGACCGCCGCCTGCCGCCCATCGCCCATCGTCAGAAGGTCAGTTCGAGCCCCGTGGTGAACACCAGATCCGACCGCATTCCTCCGCGATTCAGCGGGAAAAGCGCGTTCGCTACCATCATCCATCCGGGCCAGAGCGCGAAGCGACCGCCGAACGAGCCATTGAACATGTCGTCGCGAATGTTCGGTATCGTCGTCGGATCGATGACCCGATGATACGGTGCGTCGTACACCACGGGGCCGGGAAGCTTCAGCTGTGACTGGCCGACCTGCAGCTCGCTGATGATATCGCCGGCGAGCGTCACGCGATCGGACACCAGTTGATCGAAGCCCGCCGTCGCGAGGACCGCATCGTTCCACACATGCTGCGAGTTCCGCGCATGGTAGTTGTAGCCGAGGTTGAGGTGCGGTGAGAAGGTGTCGAGCCTGCCGGAGATGATCGCCAGCGCGCGAGCCGAGAAGACGCCGGAGCCGGTCAGGTCATCGGGACTTCCCGTTCCAAATCGCGCTTCACCGAGGAGTGCGATGCCGCTGTTCTCGCTCTCCTTCAGGCCGAGCTTCATGCGGACGGCGACGTCTCCCAGCCCGAACGCCGAACCGTCGACCGTGCGACTTGCCGAGAGCACAGGGTTGTCGGGCGTCCCTCCGAAGAAGTGCACGGCTGGGGGTGGCCCGAAGGGGATGATCTGCGCGTTGCTCTCGCCGTGGAGCGACGTACGCACCATCGGCACGACCACGCCCAGGTCCAGATGATCGAAGACGCCGACTGTCGCGTACAGTGTCGTTACCGCGACATTCAACGAGAGATTCAGCTGGAAGGGCATGATCTCGTTCTCGAGTGTCGGAACGCCCATCTTTGCGCAATCATCCCCGTACTGCGCGCTGCAGCCCGGAAAGTTCACGTTCTCGTGCGTGAAGATCAGGCTGAGGTTGTCCATCGGCACGCCGCGCAGCGACGAGAACTGAAAGGTCGTATGATCGACGCCCACTGCTGCTCGCCCGCGCCCCAGTGTTTGTGCGCGTTCGGCGAAGATCGGCCCTGACGACAGCGACGTCTTCACCGGAATGCCGCCCTCGAATCGGAACGTCACGCCGCCAGACGTCGTCGCAATGGGCACATTGCCGATACTCGTCGAGATCGCGCTCGTGATGAAGCCGATGAGGCTTCCATTCTCGGCGACCGCGGACGGCACGAAGTGATCTCCGTGCGCTTGAATGCTCGCCGGATTGTTCGGATCGGCGGAGCCGCCGAGGAAGAGGGGCTCGTCGCTGCCGCCGAAGATGAATAGCTGGGAGATCTTGCTGCGCAGGCTGCCCTGGGCCTGGGCGGCGGCCGAAGAGTGGGGAAGGAGAATGAGACCGCCGACGAGGGACAATGCGACGACACCACTTCGCATACACGACTCCGTGTGCGCGTTCAGGACCGGTGCGGCAACTTCGGGAGCGCAGACCATACATCGCGCCCTGTCGCGGCGCCAGTAGGGCGGCCTCGATATGAATGTTCTAAACGAGCGAGCGTTGGATCGATGCGGCGGCGTCGCGCCCCTCGCGAATGGCCCAGACGATGAGCGACGCCCCGCGCCGCATGTCGCCGGCCGCGAACACGCCGGGAACGCTCGTACGATGCGCGCTGTCCGTCGTCACGGTGCCTCGCGGCGTGAGGGCGACGTCGAGCTCGCGCAGCAGGCGGCTCGGCACGGGGCCCGCAAATCCCACGGCGATCAGCACGAGATCCGCGCGCATGGTGAATGCCGTTTCCGGCAGCGGTATGGCTCGCGGTGAGCCATCCGCGGCCTCTCGCATCTCGACGCGCACGGCGTGCACGTGGGTCACGCGTCCCTCGTCGCCGGAGAAGCCCGTTGTCGAGATGCTCCAGTCGCGCGCGCAGCCCTCCTCGTGTGCGTGCGAGATCCGCAGCTGCATTGGCCAGAGCGGCCAGGGTGTGGATGCGGCGCGTTCCGCTGGCGGCTCGGCCATCAGCGCGAATTGCTGAACGCTGCGAGCTCCCTGACGCAGCGCCGTTCCCGCGCAATCGACCCCAGTGTCCCCGCCGCCGATGATCACCACGTGCTTGTCGCGCGCATCGATGAGCGTCTGTTCATCGATCGCGTCCAGCATGATGCGGCGGTTCTGCTGCGCCAGGAAATCCATCGCTGGGTGGATACCGCCTAACGAACGGCCCGGCAGGTTCAGGTCGCGCGCCGCCTCGGCGCCGCCGGCGAGGCAGATCGCGTGGAAGTCACGTCGCAACTCCTCCACACCAAGCGTTTCCCCCACGTCCACGCTCGTGCGAAAAACGACGCCCTCGCTCGCGAGCTGCCCGAGCCGACTATCCAGCAGCGCTTTTTCCAGCTTGAAGTCGGGAATGCCATAGCGCAGCAAGCCGCCGATGCGGTCAGCTTTTTCGAATACGACAACTGTGTGCCCCGCGCGCCGAAGCTGCTGCGCCGCGGCGAGGCCCGCCGGTCCCGAGCCAATCACGGCGACGCGGCGACCCGTCTCTCGTGGTGGTGGCTGTGGAGTCACCCATCCTTCCGCGAAACCCCGATCGGCGATCGCCTGCTCTATCGTCCGTATCGCTACCGGCTGATCGATGAGCGAGAGCACGCACGCCGACTCGCACGGAGCGGGGCACAGCCGGCCCGTGAGCTCCGGAAAATTGTTCGTCGCGTGCAGCTCATCGAACGCATGGCGCCATCGGCCGCGGCGGACGAGATCGTTCCAGTCCGGGATCACGTTGCGCACTGGACAGCCGGTATCGCCCTGGCAGAAGGGCACTCCACAATCCATGCAGCGCGCGCCCTGTGCCGCGAGCTCACGCTCGGCCATCGGCGCATAGAACTCGCGCCAGTGCTGCACGCGCGTCTGCGCCGGCTCCCGCGCCGGCGTGGCGCGCCGAAGCGCGAGAAAGCCGCGTGCGTCAGCCATGTCGTGCGCTCTGCTCGCCATGTGTCAGCGCCGCCGTACGGTCGCGGGCGAGCGCCTTGCGGTATTCCGTCGGCATCACGAGCACGAAATGGCGCAGCGACTGCTCCCAACGCGAGAGGACGTGCCGCGCGCGAGGACTTCCCGTGAATCTCGCGTGCCGTTCCAGCAGATGGCGGAGGACGTCCCGTTGTGCCACGTCCATCACTGGTCCGAGCTCGACAAGATCGCGATTGCAGCGCTGCTCGAAGCCATTGCTCTCGTCGAGGACGAACGCGATGCCACCGCTCATTCCGGCGGCGAAGTTGCGACCGGTGCGGCCGAGCACGACCACCACACCGCCGGTCATGTACTCGCAGCCGTGGCTGCCCACTCCTTCGACGACAGCCATGGCTCCGCTGTTGCGCACGGCGAAGCGCTCTGCGGCGAGACCGCCGAAATACGCCTCACCCGACGTGGCGCCGTATAAAACGGTGTTTCCGACGATCACTGTCTCGTCAGGCAGGAAGGAGGAGCCCTTCGGCGCGCGAACGACGAGTCGTGCGCCCGACAACCCCTTGCCGACGTAGTCATTCGCCTCGCCCTCCAGTTCGAGCGAGAGTCCACGCATCGCGAACGCCCCGAAGCTCTGGCCAGCCGAGCCAACGAAGCGCAGCACGATGGACTCGTCAGGCAGACCGTTGGCGCCCCAACGCCGGGCGATCTCGCCGGAGAGCATCGCGCCGACGGCGCGATCGGCGGTTCGAATGGGAAGCTTGGCGGTCACGCTCTCACCGCGCTCGAGTGCTGGACGGGCGAGAGCAATCAGATCGCGATCGAGCACGTGCTCCGCGCGCATCGGCTGCGACCGGGTGTGGCGACGCTCCACCGGCCCGCCAGGGTCGAGCACGGGCTCGGCGCGGTGTAGCAACGCGGAGAGATCCAGCCCGAGCGAATGCTCATCACCGCTGCGCTGTCTCGGACGCAACAGGTCGACGCGACCGATCGCCTCGTCCATCGTGCGGAAGCCGAGCGACGCCAGCAACGCGCGCACCTCTTCGGCGACGAAGAAGAAGTAGTTGATCACGTGCTCTGGCCGGCCGCTGAACTTCGCGCGCAACTCAGGGTCCTGGGTGGCGACGCCGACCGGGCAGGTATTGAGGTGGCACTTTCGCATCATGACACAGCCCGCGACGATGAGCGGAGCTGTCGCGAATGCGAATTCGTCCGCTCCGAGGAGGGCCGCGATGACGACGTCGCGCCCGGTCTTGAGCTGGCCATCGGTTTGCAATCGCACCCGACTGCGCAGGCCGTTCAGGACGAGCGTCTGCTGCGTTTCCGCCAGGCCAAGCTCCCAGGGAATGCCCGCGCGCTTGATCGACGAGAGCGGTGAGGCGCCCGTCCCCCCCGAGTCGCCGGAGATGGTGATGAGATCGGCGCGTGCTTTCACCACTCCGGCGGCGACGGTTCCAATCCCCGACTCGGCGACGAGCTTGACCGATATTGTCGCCATCGGGTTTACACTCTTCAAATCATGGATGAGCTGCGCGAGATCCTCGATCGAGTAGATGTCGTGATGCGGCGGCGGAGAGATGAGCGTCACGCCCGCCGTCGCGTGCCGCGTTCGCGCGATCACCTCGTTCACCTTGTCGCCCGGAAGCTGGCCGCCCTCTCCCGGCTTCGCACCCTGCGCGATCTTGATCTGGAGCTCGCGGGCGCTCACGAGATACTCCGTCGTCACGCCGAAGCGGGCCGAAGCGACTTGCTTGATGGCACTGTTCCGCTCCGTGCCAAAGCGCTCGCGTTCCTCGCCGCCTTCACCGGTGTTGCTCCGGCCGCCGATGCGGTTCATTGCGATCGCGAGCGTCTCATGTGCCTCACGACTGAGTGAACCGAACGACATGGCGCCAGTCACGAAGCGCTTCACGATCGCCGACGCTGGCTCGACTTCGTCGAGCGGCACTTCGTCGCGCCGCACGAGCTCGAGTTGTCCGCGCAGCGTTCGTCCCCTGACAGTCTCCTCGTTCGCGAGGGCGCTGAATTCCGCGAAGGTGGCGACGTTTTCGGACCGTGTCGCGTGCTGCAGCTTCGCGATCGTTCCTGGATTCCAGGCGTGATGCTCGCCCTGAATGCGATAGTGATATTCGCCGCCTCCATCGAGACTGAGTGCATCGAGGGGCGAGCAAAAGGCTGTCGCGTGACGGTGTAGGGTGTGCGCCGCGATCGTCTCGAGACCGCCGCCGCCGATCGGCGATGTCGTGCCCGTGAAGTGCCGCGCGACGAGGCTGCGATCGAGACCGATCGCCTCGCAGAGCTGCGCGCCGCAAAAGCTCTGGAGCGTCGAGATTCCCATCTTCGACAGGATCTTGAGCAGCCCCTTGCCAACCGCTTTCACGTAGTTGGCTTCCGCAACCGATGAACCAGTATTGGCGGCCAGCTCGCCGTTTGCCGCGAGCTCTTCGACCGTGGCGAGGGCAAGGTAGGGATGAATGGCACTCGCTCCGTAACCGACGAGGAGCGCGAAATGAGCAACTTCTCTCGCCTCGGCCGTCTCGACGACCAGGCTCACCCGCGCGCGAAGTCCCTCGCGCAACAATGCGTGGTGAACGCTCGCGGTGGCGAGGAGCGTGGGAATCGCCGCCCACTCGTGATCGCACCCGGCGTCGCTGAGAATTAGAATGCCATGGCCGGCGCGGGTCGCGTCGATGGCATCGGCGCACAGCGACTCGACCGCTCCAGGCAATGCGGAGGGACCATTGGCGGCACGAAACAACGCGGCAATGGTTCGCGCGCGAAGGCCAGGCGACTCGAGCGCACGAATGGCGCGCATCGTCGCCGTCGTGAGCACGGGCTGCTCGAGCCGAAGCTGGCGCGCATGTTCGGGTGTCTCGTCAAGGAGGTTCCCCTGCCCGCCGAGCGGCATCTTCAGCGACATGACGAGCCGCTCGCGGATCGGATCGATCGCCGGATTCGTTACCTGCGCGAAGACCTGCTTGAAGTACGCGAACAGCAGTTGCGGGCGATCCGAAAGCACCGCGAGCGGCGTGTCGTTTCCCATGGAGCCGACCGGCTCTTCGGCGTGCGCCGCCATCGGCGCGAGCACCATGCGCAACTCCTCGGTGGTGTAGCCGAATGCGCGCTGCCGCCTCACGAGCCACTCCGGGTTCGGCGTCTTCGACTCCGCGACCAGCTCGGGCAAGGGAACGCGCTGCTCGGCGATCCAGCGACGATACGGCCGGAGCGAGGTGAGCTCCTCTTTCAGCTCGGTGTCCTCGATGATGCGTCCCTGCGTCGTGTTGACGAGGAGCATTCGCCCAGGCTGCAATCGGCCCTTGACGCGAATGTTGTCGGCGGAGAAGGGAAGCGCGCCGGCTTCCGACGCCAGCACGACGAGGTCGTCATTCGTTATCACATATCGCGCTGGACGCAGGCCGTTCCGATCGAGTACCGCGCCGATCTGCCGGCCGTCGGTGAACGCAATCGCCGCCGGACCGTCCCACGGCTCGAGGAGCGACGAGTGATACTCGTAGAAGGCGCGGCGCTCTGGAGGCATTATCGCATCCTCTTCCCACGCCTCGGGGATGAGCATCATCATCGCGTGGGCCAACGGACGGCCCGCCTGCACGAGCAGCTCCAGCACGTTATCGAAGCACGCCGAATCGCTCTGGTTATCACCCACGACGGGCAGGATGTCGGCGATATCCGCGCCGAAGTGCTCCGAGGTCAGCAGCGACTCGCGTGCACGCATCCAGGCGAGATTGCCGCGCAGTGTATTGATCTCGCCGTTGTGGCAGACGTAGCGATACGGGTGTGCCAGTGGCCAGGACGGGAAGGTGTTCGTCGAGAAGCGCGAGTGCACCAGCGCGAGAGCCGACGCGAACTCCGGATCGGTGACGTCGCGGTAGAATTGCCTCAGCTGGGCCGGGCGGAGCATGCCCTTGTACACGATGGTGCGGGAGGAGAGGCTCGCGACGTACGTTCCCGCGAGCGAGCCAGTTTCCCCCTGTCGCGTTAGGCGCTCGACGCGCCGGCGGATGATGTACAGCTCACGCTCGAACGAGGAGGCATCGGTGACGTCGAGCTCCAGCGCCAGCGGCGCGATGAATAACTGGCGGATCGCGGGCCGCGCGGCGCGGGCGGTGCTCCCGAGACAGCTCTCGTCCACGGGGACGTCTCGCCACCCGATGACGCGACAGCCGCGGTCGCGAACCACCGACTCGATCGCGTCCTCGGCACGGCGCCGATCCGTCTCGTTAGGTGGAAGGAAAACCACCGCGACGCCGTAGGTGCCCGCCTCGGGCAACCTGATCCCGAGGTCTCTACAGGCATGCCACAGGAAGGCGTGCGGAATCTGAAGAAGCATCCCCGCGCCGTCTCCAGTCTCGGCGTCCGCGCCGACGGCACTCCGATGCGCCAGGTTCTCGAGCAGGGTGAGCGCGTGGCGAACGATGTCCGCGGAGCGCTCGCCCTTGGCGTGGGCCACGAAGCCGATGCCGCAGCCGTCGTGCTCGTACGAGGAGTCGTAGAGCCCTCCACGCCGCCCGCCACTTGCGCCGTCGCCTGCTGGACTGGTCGTCATGCGCCTCCCGCGCCGTGAACAACCCTCTTCCCGCAACGAGCGGCGTCATCGCTTCGCCGCGCTCGTCCTAATGTAAGCCGGCCCCTCTGTCCGGCGAAGAGGCGCTTTATCCGGTACGCCGCATGCGATGTCGGGCCCCATGGCACACCGAGAGTTTCAGGACGAACGGGGGCAGTTCTGGGAGGTGTGGGACGTCGTGCCGGAGCGGCGCGATCGGCGGACTGGCGTCGATCGGCGAAGGAGCGCTCGGGAGACGTTCGACCGTCGTAAGGCGCGCGTCCTGAGTGCCGCCATCTCCGGCGATTTTGCCAAAGGGTGGCTGGTTTTCTCGACGAAATTCGACCGGCGAAGGTACGTCCCGCTGCCCGCGCGCTGGGACGAGGCCACCGAGATCCAGCTCCGGGCCTGGTGTGCGGCCGCGGTGTCGATTCCTCTGCCGCGGCGATTGATCGAATAGCGATCCCGCGTGTAACATCCGAGCGACGCGCTGCTCTCCCGCCGGACCCTCCATCAGCGAGCCTCTCCATGTCGCGCTTCGCTCGGCTTCTCGTTCTTGGCTTTCTCGCGTGCGCCGACCCGCACCGCGACAGCTCCGACACCAGTACGACGACGCCGCCACCGGTCGTTCAGAACGGGCACGATTGGACGCGCTTCAACTACGACGAGGCGCGCTCGGGCACTTCCAGCGCTGACGTCGGGCTCACCGCCGCCAACATCCCCACCATGCACCGACAGGCGGTCACGATCGATGGCGTCGTGGACGCGTCGGCGATCTACCTCAACAACATCCAGGTCAACGGCGCCGCACACGACGTCTTTTTCGTGACCACCGAGTACGGGAAGACGCTCGCGGTCGACGCCAACGACGGCTCGGTGCTCTGGCGTTTCACGCCGCCCAACTACAGCAGCTGGTCGGGATCGTCGCGCATAACGAACGTCACGCCGGTCGCCGATCCCGATCGCAGCGCGGTCTACTCGGCATCGCCGGACGGCAACGTCGAGAAGCTCGCCGTGGGCGACGGCCACGTGGTGTGGACGACATCGATCACGACGCGCGCGTCGAGTGAGAAGATCGCGTCTCCGCTCAACTACTCGCACGGCCATGTCATCGCGACCACCGGCGGCTACATCGGCGACGCGCCGCCGTACCAGGGACACGTCAGCGTTCTCGACGCGAGCACCGGCCAACTGCTCCACAGTTGGAACTCGTTATGCAGCGACCGCGCGGGACTGATCGATCCGTCCTCCTGCGCGCAGAGCGGGTCGGCGATCTGGGGACGTGCCGGCGCGGTGGTCGATGCCAACGGCAACATCTACGTCGCGACCGGCAACGGCCAGTGGGACGGGGCGACGAACTGGGGGGACGCGATCGTCGAGCTGGATCCGCTGGCGACGCGCATGCTCGCCAACTACACGCCGACGAATACCGCGAACCTCGACGCGTCCGACGCCGACCTCGGCTCGACATCGCCGGTGCTGCTCGACGCGACTCACGTGGTACAGGGAGGAAAGGACGGCGCCTTTCGCGTCGTCGATCTGGCGACGGTCAGCGGAACGACGGCCCACAAGGGCGGGGAGATTCAGAGCGTCGGCAATCCGGGAGGTGGCTCGATGTTCACCGCGCCGGCCGTCTACCATCAGTCGGGCGGTCAAACGTGGGTCTTCGCCGCGACGGGCGGTGGAACGGCAGCCTGGACGTACAGCGCCGGCCGCCTAACGCCAGCGTGGAGCAATGGCAACTCGGGTACGAGCCCCGTCGTCGCTGGCGGCCTCCTCTTCGTCTACGATCCTGGCGGTACGCTTCGCATCTACGATCCCGCCACCGGCAACCCGGTCGCATCGCTCACCTCCGGCGGCGGACACTGGAACAGCCCGATTGTCGCCGACGGACGCATCGCATTGCCCGAGGGCAGCGCCAACTCGCACTCGTCGACGGGGATTTTGAATATTTGGAGATTGCCGTGAAAGCAGGGGCTAGGGGGATAGGGACTAGGGGCTAGGGCTGGCGGTCGCCATCTCTGCGCGTGCCCCTAGCCCCTAGCCCCTAGTTCTTCACCCCTGGTCCCGTCTAGCTTGCCGCGTGGGGTTCACGCGCGCCGAGCCGGCGCGATTGCCTTGGCACTCTTCAGGAGATGACGGAGCATGACCACTCGCCTCGAGAAGACCATCAAGCGCGAGCTCGAGCTCGATGGCCGCCTGTACACGGTGCAGATGGGCCCTGAGGGGGTGAAGGTCACCGAGAAAGGGCATCGCAAGGGTCAGGAGCTTTCCTGGCGATCGATCATCAGCGGCGACGCGTCGCTGCACCAGAACCTCAACGC
>Ga0070714_100002404_pt1 | contig 13789 bp, 8 predicted proteins | sample LARL83metaG_FD_65450 | JGI IMG/M metagenome (GOLD analysis project Ga0070714, IMG submission 65450) | Corn, switchgrass and miscanthus rhizosphere microbial communities from Kellogg Biological Station, Michigan, USA - LAR L8-3 metaG | ecosystem: Host-associated > Plants > Roots > Rhizosphere ...
AGCTGAGCGCGTTGCTCTCCGCCGGCTTGCAGTCTTCCGCGGCAGCTTCGCGCTCGACGCAGCCGAGGCGGTCTCAGGTGCCGACTTCGATCTAGTCGCCGCGCTCGTCGACAAGAGCCTGCTCAAGGCGGTCGACCAGCGCCTGCTCATGCTGGAGACGATCCGCGAGTTCGCGTTCGAGCAACTCGAAGCCGCCCGTGAGGCATCCGAGACGCTGCTCTGCCATGCCCGCTGGTACGAACAGCGCGTGCAGGAGCTCGCGCGCGAAAGGAACGGCCCTCGTGCTGCCGAGATCTTTGCGTGGTACGGGGCCGAGACCACGAACACTTGGGTTGCTCTCGACACGCTCCTTGCCAGCGACTCTGAGCAAGCATTGGCCTTCGCGACGGAGCTTGGCCCGTTCTGGGCGGCGCGCGGTCAGATCGACGCCGGCCGAAAGTGGATGCAACGCGCAATCGGGGCGCTCGAGCCGAGCAAAGTGCGTGCCCGCGACTATCAGCGTCTAGGCCAGCTGACGCTACGCGCCGGCAACCTCCACGAAGCTGATGCGGCGTTTGAGCGAGCCATTCTTCTGGCGAAGGCGGACGGAGATGCGTTTGGCCAGTCGAAGGCACTCGAGTCGTTGTCGCAAACGGCGTACTACGCTCTCGAACACGATCGCGCAGTGACCCTCGCCGAACAAGCGGTGGCTGCCGCTGAGCAGAGTGGTGACGCGACCAGAATCGCCGAGTCGAAGATGGCGCACGCAGTCGCCCTCACCACGGTTGACCTGCTCGACCGAGCTCGATCGCTTCTAGAAGAGGTTTTGCGGTTTTTCGAAGGGACGCGCAATGCCGCCGGGGTTGCCACCGCCGGAATAAACCTTGCCGAGGTCGAGCTCCGTGAAGGGAGCCTTGTCGCCGCAGGCGAACACGCCCTCCGTGCGCTCGAGATTCACGAAGGCCTTGAGCACACCTTTGTCGCGTACGATCTCGAATTCATCGGAACCTTGCACCTGGCTGCCGACCGGCCCGACGATGCACTCGTTGAGTTCGGTAAAGCGCTCGAGGCAAGCGTCGCCGCGGGCGATGCCACTAACGTCCTCGTAGCCGCTGTCGGGATCGCGACCACGGCCTGGCGGGCCGATCCGAGCCGTGCGGCGCGAATCTCGAGTGCCGCTGAGAGCAAGGGGATTCATGCCAGTGGGATCCGCCGCGACCAGAGCGATCGCGCGATGAGCGGCGTCAAGGCGGCGCTCGGCCAGGAGGGCTTCGACCAGGAGGTCGAGCGAGGGCGGACGCTCTCACTCGACGAGACGATCGAACTCGCCCACGAGCTTGCGCAACTGGCCAAAACGGGCGAAATCTCAGCGAACGGCGACGATTCCGCCGAAAGTCCAAGCAAGGTTTACAACTAAATACCATATAGCCGTAAAACCTTTTTTTATCTACACTCGAGGCGATGATTACTTGCCCGAGCTGTGGGGCGGAGAACCCCGAGCGGGCGCGATTCTGCCTGGAATGCGGCACCCCGCTCGCCGGGGTGGCGCCGGCTGCCGCGCCGCAGGTCCCTGACGAGGAGCGAAAGCTCGACACGCTCGTCTTCGTCGACCTCGTCGGGTCGACGGCGCTTGCGGAATCCCTCGACCCGGAGGACGTGCTCGGGCTCCTCGAGCTCTACTACAGCCGGCTGCGCGCCGAGCTCGAGCGCTGCGGCGGCACGGTCGAGAAGTACATCGGCGACGCGATCGTCACGCATTTTGGCGTGCCGATTGCGCACGAGGACGATCCCGAGCGCGCGGTGCGCGCGGGGCTGCTGATCCTCGACACCGTCGCGGCGCTGAACGCGGAGGATCCGATCCGCGAGATCCAGGTGCGCATCGGGATCGCCACGGGCGAAGTGATCGTCACGCACGGCAACCGCGCAGAGGAAGGCAAGGGCATCGCGTGGGGAGACGTGCTCAACACCGCCGCTCGCATCGAGTCGGCTGCGCCCGTGAACGGCATCCTCGTCGGCGAGGAGACCTATCGCGCGAGCGCGCACGCGATCGAGTACGCGGAGCACGAGCCGATCGAGGCGAAGGGCAAGGCCGACCCGGTGCGCGTCTGGCAGGCGCTCGGCGTTCGCGAGAGCACCGCGCGCGGGCGGGTGCGGGACGCGCCGCTCATCGGCCGTGCGGCCGAGCTCGATCGCCTGCTCGCGCTGTGGGAGCATGTCCAGGCCGAAGGCAAGCCGGCCTTCGCGTCGATCTGCGGCGACCCGGGGATCGGCAAGAGCCGTCTCCTCGCCGAAGTCGCGCACCGCGCCGGCGACGATGCCGACGTCCTCTGGGGGCGCTGCCTCTCGTATGGCGAGGGCATCACGTACTGGCCGGTCGTCGAGATCCTCGAGGGCGCGGCCGGCATCCTCAAGAGCGACGACGTCGACACGGTGTCGGCCAAGCTCGGCACCTTGCTCGAGAGTCTCGGCACGGACGACCTCGACCAGCTGCGCACGATGGCGTCCGCGCTCGCCAACCTGATCGGCGTCCCACGCACGCCCCGCGGCACCTACTCCGCCGAGGAGATCTCGCAGGCCGAGCTGCACTGGGGCATCCGCCGCGTGCTCGAGCTGCTCGCCGGCAAGAAGCCGCTGGCGCTGGTCTTCGAAGACCTGCACTGGGCCGAGCCGACGCTGTTCGACCTCCTCGATTTCCTGCGCGCGGGCAACGGCCCGATCCTCCTGATCGGCTCTGCCCGGCGCGAGCTCGAGCAGCTGCGGCCGGCGCTCTGCACGGACGGCGAGTCCAAGATCGCGATCGTCCTGACCGCGCTCGGGGAGGCGGAGAGCGAGGCGCTGCTCGCCGAGCTTCTCGGCGCGCACGCCCTTCCCGCGGGCGGCCACGCGGAGGTGCTGCTGCGGAACGCGGCCGGCAACCCGCTCTTCCTCGAGGAGACCGTGCGCATGCTCGCCGACTCGGGCGTGCTCGACGGCGGCGGCAACATCGACGAGCTGGCCGTGCCGACGAGCCTCCAGGCGATGATCGGCTCCCGTCTCGACGGGCTCCCGCCGCCGGACAAGCGCGTCGTGCAGCACGCATCGGTTGTCGGACAGGTTTTCTGGTCGGGCGCCGTCGCCGACCTGCACGGCCCTGGCACGGAGGTCGATCCGAGCCTCGAGGCGCTCGAGCAGCGCGACTTCGTCCGCGGAGAGGACGACACGTCGATCGCCAACGAACGCGAGTGGGCGTTCATGCACGCACTGATCAAGGACGTGGCGTACGGCCGCGTGCCAAAGGGCCGTCGCGCGGCGCTGCACGTGCGCTTCGTCGACTGGCTCGCCGGCCGTCCCGGAACCGGGGACGAGCTCGTCGAGATCGTCGCATATCACCTCGAGCAGTCGTGCAAGCTGGGAAGCGAGGTCGGGCGGAGCGCCACGCCGCCGCCGATCGAGCGCGCGGTCGACGCGCTGATGCGCGCAGCCGAGAAGGCGGAGAAGCGCGAGGGCATCCGCGAGGCCGACCGCTACTACGCGCGCGCTCTCGACCTCGTTGGCGAGGAGCTGACGGAGCAGACGCTTGCGCTGCGGCTCGGGCGGGCCGGGACGCTGAATTTGCTCGGAGAACTGCAGAAAGCGTCCGACCTGCTGCGGCTCGTCGCCGAAGAGGCAGTCGGCTTCAGCCGCCCCGACCTGCGCGCGAGGGCGCTGATCGGTAGCGCCCGCATCGCGACGAAGCAGGGTCGAGCGGCTGATGCGATCGCAGACGTCACGAACGCCGAGGCGATCGCTGCAGAGTCGGGCGACCTCGCGTTGCAGGCCCGTGCCGGTTTCCAGGCCGCCTACGTGCGCTGGTGGTTCGAACAGGCAGGCGAAGCCGCGGTAACGGATCTCCGCCGCTGCCTCGCAACTGCCGAGCAGCTCGACGACAATGCTCTCCGCATCGAGGTGCGTAACAAGCTCGGGACGCTCCTCTACAACGTCGGAGATCTTGCCGGGGCTGACGAGCAGTTCACCGGCTTGATCGCACTTGCCGCTGAAGCGGGCAGCGTCCGCGACCAGGCGCGCGCAACCTGTCAGCTCGGCCTCGTCAAGTACCACCTCGGCGAGCTAGAGGAGTCTGAGCGGCTCGGCCTACAGGCGCTCGACTGGCTCGAGCGGACTGGGGACAGCTTCAACCAGCTCCAGAACCTACGCACGCTTGCGCTTTCCGCGCTTGCACGCTCGGATCTCGCGCTCGCCGAGGAGCGCCTGCGGGTGGCGATGCCGATTGCGATAGAGATCGGCGGGGCGCTCCTGGTCGACATCTACCGGATCCTGATCGACGTGCTGATCGCACAGAAGCGCCTTAGCGACGCGCGCGAGCTCGCTGTGTTCGCCTTCCGCAGCGTGCCCGAAGAAGATTCATATGCGCGCGCCGCGGGCCAGCTGATCGAGGCCAGCCTGCGAACCGCCGAAGGCCGAGGGGCTATTGCGATCAGCAGCTTTAGGACCGCGCTGGAGCTGCTCGCGCAGCAGGGCCTACCGCTCGACCTCGGCGAAGCGAGGCTTGCGTATGGGCGTGCATTGCGCATGCTCGGCGACGAGCTCGAGAGCCGGACGCAACTCCTCAGAGCGCGCGAGGAGCTTGCTCTGGCGGGCGCCCGCGGTCTCGTCTATGAGATCGACCGCGAGCTTGCCGGAATAACGGAGGGGGCCGGCGTGGCCGGCCCCCTCGCATCAGCCTAGAAGCTGATCAGCCGCGGTTCCCGATGACGTCGCAGCTGAGCCCGCATTCCGAGAACGGGGGCGGCGGCGGTGGCGGCTCGTTGCCAGGGCAGCTGAAGTCGCTGTCCTCGCCGTTGCACGTCGTCGAGGTTGTTCCACCCTCACCCGTCGTCACGATGATGCCCGTGAAGCACGAGGAGCCGGTGCACGAGTTGTTCGTGTTCTGCCCCTGCTCCTGCGTGGTCTGGTTGACCGTGCAGTTGCCGCTCGTGTTGCACTCCGCGACCAGCTGGTTCGACTGGTCGGGCGAGCTATCGCCACGCTGCTGAGAGCGCTGGTCGATGTTGTACGTATCGCCCGGGTTCGAGCCCTGGTCCGGGTCGGACCACATCGGCCCGAACTGGGTCTGGCTGAGGTTGTTGACGTGCTCAGAGTGCATGTTCTGCTGCTCACTCTGATGCGCGTCGATCTTTGACAGCCCGGTCGAGCTCTGGTCGAAGAACACGTTCAGGCCGCCGTTCGGGTTGCCCTCCGTCTGGGATCCCGTATCCGCCTGACCGATGTGCTCGTCGTACTGGTTCGACTGGTTGACCTGCGCGGTGTTGCTCCCGCTGTTCGAGTTCTGGCGAACACCACTGTTCGTGTTGATCTGCCCGTCGGTGTTTTGATCCTGCTCGATCGACGGTCCGCCCTTTGCATCAGCCTTCAGCTGCATCGACTGATTCACCTGGGCGGTGTTGTTGCCCGTATCGCTCGACTGGGTCACGGACGCGGCCTGATGGCCGTCCTGCGTCTGTGTGCCGGTCGCGTCGACGCTCTTCGCCTGCAGCTGTAGCTGCTGGCTGATCTGAACGTCGTTTCGGCCCGAGCCGTTCACCTGGGTCGAGCCCGCGTACTGCGTCGCGAGCTGCGACGCGCCGTCGTTCGTGTTCACGTGCTGCTCGACCTGGATCCGGTTCGCGCCCGTCGTGTTCGACTGCGCGATCCGGCAGCTCTGCCCCACAGCGTCGCCGGAATGCTCGGTGCACCGCGCGACGTTGTCGCCACCGCTCGACACCTGGACGATCGTGCACTCCGTCGGCGCGTTGGCCGAGCCTCCAAAGGCCGTTGACGCGCTGCACTGGAAGCTGTTGTCATCGCCCTTCGAGGATGCGATCTGCAGCACCCGCTTGGCCGTCGTGCAGGTCCAGCCCTTACCGGGGCAGTTCGCGCCCGCGTAGTTGTGCGAACCGCGCTGCACGACGATTCCGTGCGCATCGATCCCCAGCGACGTCAGGTACAGAACGACATCCGCCCGGGTCGAAACGTTGACTCCTCGGCTTCCCTGGGTTACTGCGCCTGCACTCGCCGTGAGCACTGCCGCCGACGCCAAGGTCGCGAGGACGATGAGTCCCCACCTACTGCACGCCACCCTGTCTCCTCTCCCTCACGTGAAAATCGCCCGCAAACCTCACCTATACAGCACACCGAAGACGGAGCCAACCCCCGAACACTCGAACGAGGGATACGCTCTTGGGCCGATTCGGAGCGAGCCGACTGTCGGCGAGGGGGCCGGACAAGCCGGCCCCCTCTGTCGACGTAGAACGCCTCTTTCGACCGGCTAGCCGATGACGCTCAGGCCGCTCACCGTGGTGGTGAACGACGCTCCCTCGAGCGCCAAGGTGAAGGTGTCGCCGTTGGCGAGGTACCAGTTAGCGAATGAGTCGTAGGCGCTCCCGGTACCGCCGAAATCGAACACCACGCTGGTGTCCGACCAGGTCGACACTCGCAGCCCGACGCAGCTCCCGCCTGGAGGCGTGCCGGAGCCGGCCGTCCACGGTTGGTTGTCATTCGGGTGGCTATCGGTGGTGTTGAACGCGTTGCCGTAGTCGGAACCGTTGTTCGTGTAGCTGCCGCAGTCGGTCACGCTGTTGTCGGAACCTGCCGGAGGCGAGGTCCCGAAGCCGCTACCCGTCACCGTTACGGTCGGTGAGGAACCGGGGCAGCACCCGTTGCTGCCGCTGAACGCGATCGAGGTGATCACCGGGCCACAGCCCGGTGCCGACGGGAGCTGCGAGCAGATGTTCGGCTGTGGCGGTGTTGACCCTTCGGGCGGGAACGTGCACTCGCCGGAGCACTTCGGCGACCCGCAATCCTCTGTGCACGACGTATCGAGCGTCACCCCGATGTCACACGGCGACGTCGGCGTGCTCGTGCACGAGTTCGTCACGTTCTGGTGGTCATTCGAGGCCTTCTCGGTCAGCTGGCACACACCGCTCGAACCGCAGGCCGCTTCCTCCTTGTCGAGCTGGTCTGCGCCCGGAGAACCGTTCTGATCCGAGCTTTGCGAGACCGTGAAGGTGTCGCCCGCGTTCGAGGCCTGGTTGGGATCGGACCACATCGGCCCGATCTGGGTCTGCGAGAGTGAGCCGTACTGGCTCGCGCCGAGCGACTGATGCTCGCTCTGGTTGACCTGGGTCGTGGAGACCCCGGTGCTGCGCTGATCCGTCGTGTTGAGGATGCCGGTGTCGAAGTTCCCCTGGTTCTGCGTGAGCGCACCGGTCTTGGCGCCACTCGCGTTGAGGTCGTTCGACTGGAACACATACGCATTGTTCGTCCCGCTCGACGTGATCGGCCCCGAGTCTTGGTCGGAGTTCTGGTAGATCGCCGCGCTCGTGTTCGGGCCGTTTCCATTCGTGTCCTGATTCTGCGTGATCGAGGTTCCGCCCGTGGCGCTCGCCTTGAGCTGGAGTGACTGCAGGACCTTGGCGTTGTTTGCGCCGGTGTCGGAGTGCTGGCTCACGGCCGTCGTCTGATGGCCGTCCTGCGTCTGCGTGATCGAGGCGGTCTTGGCGATCGAAGCAGACTGCGACTCCTTCAGGTCCTGGTTCACCTGGGCATTGTTCGAGCCGCTCATGGCCGACTGGGCGATCTCCGTGTTCTGCGTCGCGGCCTGCGTGCCGAACGATGACGCAGCCGCAGCGACCGACTGCTGGACGTAGGCGTTGTTCGCACCACTCGTGTTGAGCTGGTAGATCTTGCAGCTCTGAGTGCCGGTCGGATCGCCGACCTTCTCCAGGCACGTGGCGTTGTTGTCCGCGCCCGAAGACGACTGGATGACCACACACTCGTTCGGTGGGTTTACCGTCCCGCCGGTCGAGGCCGTGCACGTGTACTGGTTGGTAGTTCCCGACTGGAGAACGCGCGTCGCCGTCGTGCACGTCCAGCCCTTACCGGGGCAATTCGGCCCGGCGTAGTTGCGGGAGCCGCGCTGAACGACGATTCCCCGTGCATCGATGCCGTGCGAGGCCAGGTACTGAACGACCCCCGCACGGGTCGAAAGATTGGGTCCTGCGCTTCCCTGGGTGACCGCTCCCGCGCTCGAGGTGAGCACTGCCGCCGACGCCAAGGCCGCGAGGACGAAAAGTCCCCACTTACCGAACACCCGTTGTCTCCTCCCCATTTGCTTCAGAAAATGCGTTCTTCGTACCAACCATGACCTATACAGCATTCCGCGCCAACTGAAAAGAGCGGGAGCTCGGTCGCACCTCGAACCACGGATGTGTCCTCAACGGCCGAGGCTCCGCCCACACTGCAACGGGGCGGGCCCGAGCGAAAGGAGACGGCGTTGACAACTGATGCAGTCCTGCGGTTCATCGCGCACGAGCTGACGCGCCGAGGCCCGCTCTCCCCGGCTCTCGTCAAGCACGAGGAGGAGCGCGCGAAGAGCGTTCAGAGCCGAGTCGCCGACGCGATCACGGGCTTCGCCGGCTCGATGACCTTCGTCTACGTCCACCTCGTGTGGTTCGCCTTCTGGATTCTGCTCCCGGTCGAGAAGTATCCGTTCGGCCTGCTGACGATGATCGTCAGCCTCGAGGCGATCTTCCTGTCGACCTTCGTGATGATCTCGCAGAACCGCGCCGATGCGAGACGGCAGGTGTTCGCGGACAACCAGTACACGATGATCCAGGAGGAGCAGAAGCAGAACGTCGAGCTGATCGAGCAGGGCAAGCGCATCGAGGCGCTCACGAAATCGGTTCTGGAGCTCACGCAGGAGGTGCGCGCCTCGCTCGGAAAGAGCGGTCCCTCCTAGTTAGTAGCGGCGCCCGTCGCGCACCTTGCGGCTCGACCAGAGGTACCACGCCGCGAGCCCGCCGACGGCGAGCGTGAAGACGATTCCCCCGGCCCAGTCGCCGCTCGTGAAGCGCCAGAGGCCGATGCCGGCGCCGATCGCACCCATCAGCTCGACGGCCTTCCGGGTCATGAGCGCCTTCGACACTCACGCACCCTAGTCCAGGAGGGTGCGCGGGGCTGCCCCGCGCACCCTCCCAACCGTTTCTACGCCTGGGCCGGCTGGCCGAAGCCGGGTGCGTCCAGGCTCGATTCGATCCGTTCGAGCTCTTCCTCGGAGCCCTGCCGCACCGGCCCCTTGAACCACTTGTGGGCCGACAGCAGGTACCACCCGCCGAAGAGCAGGAGTGCGCCGCCGACCGTGATCGGCGCGTAGTTGACGAGGTTCCAGGTGAAGCCCGTCTTCCACGGGATCCCAAGTGGTGTCGTCGGGAGTAGGAAGAGGACGCAGATCAGCGCGATCCAGATGACCGCGAGCGCGTCGATCCACTTGTAGTGCTTGCCGAGGTGCCAGGGGCCGCGCTCGAAGCTCTCGCCCGCCCGGAAGCGCAGGATGATCGGGAGCGCGAACGCGATGTAGAGGCCGATGACGGCGATCGAAGTGCCGACGAGATAGCCGGTCGCGTTGTTCCAATAGGTCGGGATCATCAGCGCCCACGAGAGCACTCCGATGCCGCAGACCGCATACACCGGCACGCGGTTCCGGCTCACCCGACGCCACCAGCGGTGGCCCGGGATCGCGCCGTCACGGGAGAACGCGAACATCATCCGCGAAGCCGAGGTGACCGAGGCCGTGCCGCAGAAGAACTGCGCGACGACGGCGATGAGGAGCAGGAACTCAGCCCATTTCTTGCTCATCGACGTCTCCCAGATGTACGTGACGATGTTGGCGCCGGCCTTCACGCCGCCCTCCGTGCTCGGGATCGCGAAGGTCACCGCAACCAGTAGCGCGAAGCCGAAGATGACCGACACGACGACGGACATGACGATGCCCCACGCTGCCGCCCGCGACGCGTTGCGTGTCTCCTCACTCATATGCGCCGACGCGTCGTAGCCGGTGATCGTGTACTGCGCCATCAAGAGGCCGAGCCCGAACACGAAGAAGAACACCGGGCTGTGCCAGTTATGACCCGAGAATCCCGAGACGTTGAGCGTTTTCGTGAAGACGTAGCTCGCCGACTGATGATGATCGGGGACGATGATCAGCACCGCGACGATGATCGCGACACCGACCATGTGCCACCACGCCGAGATCGAATTGAGCCCGGCGAGGAGCTTCACCCCGAGCAGGTTGATCAGCAGGTGGAGGGCGATGATGATCGTGAACGTCACGAAGATCGCGTGGCGGGTGTCCGGGAGCCCCGGGAACCAGAGGTTCAGGAGCGAGGTGGTGAAGATCGCCGCGCCGTAGTCGATCGCCGCCGTGACCGCGATCTGGCCTACGAGGTTGAACCAGCCGGTGAACCAGCCCCAGGCCGGGCTCCCGAGCTTCGACGCCCAGAAGTAGAGACCGCCCGCCGTGGGATACGTCGAGGCGATCTCGCCCATGGCGAGGGCGACGACGACGCACATGGCGCCGACGAGCAGCCAGCCCCAGGTGATGGCGACCGGGCCGCCGAGCTGGAACGCGATGAAGTACGACGTCAGGCAGCCCGCGAGGATCGAGATGATCGTGAACGAGATCGCGAAGTTCGAGAACCCGCCCATCTCGCGGTACAGGACCTGCGCATAGCCGAGCTTGTGGAGTAGGCGCTCGTCGTCATCGTGCGCCTGCACCGCTTGACCTTCCGAGCTCATCCATCCTCCTTGATCGAGAGAGGCCGCGACTGAAGCTAACTCCGTCGGCCGGACGGTTTCAACGGTGCGATAGGGTCGATTTCATGTTGACAGTCGAGGAACTGCGGGCGGACGTCGAGTCCGGGGCGGTCGACACGGTGATCGCCGCCTTCACCGACATGCAGGGCCGGCTGATGGGGAAGCGGCTCGACGCCGAGTTCTTCCTCGAGGAGCTCGACGCGGGCTCGACCGTCGAGGGCTGCAACTACCTGCTCGCGCTCGAGATGGAGATGGACCCGGTGCCGGGCTACGCGCTCGCGAGCTGGGAGCGCGGCTACGGCGACTTCGGCCTCCGGCCCGACCTCGAGACGCTCCGCCGGATCCCCTGGCACGAGGCGACGGCGCTTGTCTTGTGCGACGTGCAGTGGCACGACGGCTCGCCCGTCGCGCCCTCGCCGCGGCAGGTCTTGAAGGCGCAGCTCGAGCGGGCGGCAGGGATGGGCTACGACGCCGCATTCGGCTCCGAGCTCGAGTTCTTCCTCTTCCGCGAGACGTACGAGGAAGCGCATGCGAAGCACTACCGGAACCTGACGCCGTCGGTGCCGTACATCCTCGACTACCACATCCTCGGCGCCGGCTACGACGAGCCGTTCATGCGCGCGATCCGGACGGCGATGAAGGCGGCGGGGATGCGGGTCGAGTCGTCGAAGGGCGAAGCCTGGCCGGGCCAGCACGAGATCAACTTCCGCTACGCCTACGGCGCGAAGGCTGCCGACGACCACGTCGTCTACAAGACGGGCGCCAAAGAGCTCGCGCACCAGTGCGGCATGTCGCTCACGTTCATGGCGAAGCCCGATCACACCTGGGTCGGCTCGTCGTGTCACATCCACTCGTCGCTCTGGCGCGACGGCGAGTCGGCGTTCGCGGGCGAGACCGACGTCTTCAAGCACTACCTCGCCGGCCAGATCGCGCTCGCGTCCGAGCTCGCGATCTTCTTCGCGCCGACGATCAACTCGTACAAGCGCTTCGCAGCCGGGAGCTGGGCGCCGACGACGCTCGCCTGGGGCTACGACAACCGCACCTGCGGCTTCCGCATCGTCGGGCACGGCAAGGCGCTGCGAGCCGAGACGCGCATCCCCGGCGCCGACGCGAATCCGTACCTGGCGTTCGCTGCACTGCTCGCGGCCGGGCTGCACGGCATCGAGCAGCGCCTCGAGCTCGGGCCGGCATTCGAGGGAAACGCGTACGAGTCCGACGTCGAGCGCTTCCCGCACACGCTGCGCGACGCGATCGCGCAGCTCGAGAGCGGGACAGTCGCGCGCACGCTCCTCGGCGACGAGGTCGTCGACCATTACCTGAACTACGCGCGGACGGAGCAGCGGCTCTTCGACCAGACGGTCACGTGCTACGAGCGGGAGCGGATGTTCGAGCGTGGCTAAGCCTGTCGTCGGAATCACCACGTATGTAGAGGAAGCGTCGTGGGGCCACTGGACGCTCCCGGCCGCGCTGATCCCGTACGACTACGTGCGCGCCGTCGAGCGCGCGGGCGGCCGCGCGTTGCTCGTTCCTCCGGACGCTGACGGGGTGGAGGAGACGCTCGACGCGCTCGATGCGATCGTCTTCAGCGGCGGGAACGATCTGGAGCCTTCGACGTACGGCGCGGCGGCACATTCCGAGACGAACGGGACGAACCCGGATCGCGACCGCGGCGAGCTCGCCCTCCTGACGGCGGCGCTCGCGCGCGACATGCCGGTGCTCGCAGTGTGCCGAGGCTTCCAGGTGTTGAACGTCGCTCGCGGCGGCGATCTCGTCCAGCACCTGCCCGAGATCGTCGGCAACGAGCAGCATCGCGTGGTGAAGGGAGCGTTCTCCGATCACGGCGTCCGCGTCGACGAGTCGTCGCGGCTCGGCGGCATCGTCGGAGGCGAGGTGCCGACGGTGAAATCGCATCACCACCAGTCGATCGGGGCTCTCGGCGACGGCCTGCGCGAGGTCGCGTGGGCAGACGACGGCACGGTCGAGGGCGTCGAGGATCCCGGGCTGCGCTTTGCGGTCGGCGTCCTCTGGCATCCGGAAGCGGGGGAGGACCAGAAGCTGTTCGAGGCGCTCGTCGCCGAGGCGCGCGCGTACCGCGAGGCCAAATGACCGTCGTGCTGAACCCGGCGACGGAGGAGCCGCTCGCGGAGCTCGAGCCGGCGGGGGTCGAGGAGACCGACGCCGCCGTCGCGCGGGCACGCGCCGCGTTCCCGGCGTGGCGCGCCGTGGCGCCGACCGACCGCGCCCGCCTGCTCCGGCGGCTCGCAACGCTCGTCGAGGAGCACCACGAGGAGCTCGCGCGCATCGAGTCGCGGAACGTCGGCAAGCCGATCAGCGGCGCGCGCGGCGAGGTCGCGATGGTCGCGCAGGTCTTCCACTTCTATGCCGGCGCCGTCGACAAGTTCTACGGCGAGACGATTCCGGTGGCAGGCGGCGTCGACATGACGTTCCGCGAGCCGCTCGGCGTCGTCGGTCTGATCACGCCGTGGAACTTCCCGCTCAACATCGCCTCGTGGAAGCTCGGCCCGGCGCTCGCGTGCGGCAACACGGTCGTGCTGAAGCCGGCAGAGCTGACCCCACTCTCGTCGATGCGGCTCGGCGAGCTCGCGCTCGAGGCCGGGATCCCCGAGGGCGTCGTCAACGTCGTCGTCGGCAAAGGCTCGGTCGTCGGGCAGCGGCTGATCGAGCATCCCGACGTCGCGAAGATCGGTTTCACGGGCTCGACCGAGGTCGGGCAGCTCGTGATGCAAGGCGCGTCGTCGACGATCAAGCGCGTCACGCTCGAGCTCGGCGGCAAGTCGGCCAACGTCGTCTTCGCGGACGCGGATCTCGAAGCCGCGGCAGCCGCGGCGCCCTATGCGGTGTTCGACAACGCGGGACAGGACTGCTGCGCGCGCTCGCGGATCCTCGTCGAGCAGAGCGCGTACGACCGCTTTGCCGAGCTGCTCGTCGAGTCGACACGCGCGCTCAAGGTCGGCGATCCCGAGGACGAGTCGACGGAGATGGGGCCGCTCATCTCGGCGCAGCACCGCGAGACGGTTGCGTCGTTCGTCGTCGGCGACCCGCTCTTCCGCGGCGACGCGCCGGACGGGAAGGGCTTCTGGTATCCGGCGACGCTCGTCGAGGCGCGCCCGGGCGACCGGATCGCGCGCGAAGAGGTCTTCGGCCCGGTCGCCGCGCTGATCCCGTTCGCCGACGAGGCCGA
>Ga0070714_100002406_pt1 | contig 13787 bp, 12 predicted proteins | sample LARL83metaG_FD_65450 | JGI IMG/M metagenome (GOLD analysis project Ga0070714, IMG submission 65450) | Corn, switchgrass and miscanthus rhizosphere microbial communities from Kellogg Biological Station, Michigan, USA - LAR L8-3 metaG | ecosystem: Host-associated > Plants > Roots > Rhizosphere ...
AGCACGTAGCGCATCTCTTCGCACCGAAATGGCGCGACGCGGCTTGGAATCTCCTCCAGCACCTCGCCAAGGGGCGGTGCCTTGCCGTCGAGATTCGCGAAGACGAGTGGTCCCCATGTCGCCACCTGAACGGGCAGGAGGTGCATGTCGTTAGGCCGGAAGTTCTCGACGCCGTCCATCTCCGGCGCGCGCAACAGCGTACCGTCGAGCTTGTACGTCCAGCCGTGGTATTTGCACTGCAGCGTATTGCGCTTGCCACAGCCATACGCCACCGGCCCAGCGCGATGCAGACAGATGTTGTAAAAGCCGCGCAGGGTCGATCCGTCGCGCAGGATCACGATCGCGTCGTTTCCAATCTCGGCGGTGAAATACTGGCCGCTCTCCGCGACCTCATCGACGCGCCCGACGAGCTGCCAGCTGTGTGCGAACACGCGCTCGCGCTCCAACTCGAGATAGACAGGATCGTTGTACAGCCGCGCCGGGATGGTCGAGGCGCGGGCGATGTTCGGATCGAAGGGAAAGACTAGAGGCATGCTTGGGGTGCCATCAACGAGGCAGATGGTCCTCCAGATATCGCGTCAGCAGCGAATACAGGTGCATTGTCGTCCCGCGGCCTTCGCAGATGCAGTGCGTGCGATTCGGGTAATCCATCAGCTGAAACGGCTTTCCCGCGGCGACCAGCGCATTCACGAGGGTCTCGCTGTTCTGATAGTGCACATTGTCGTCGCCGGAGCCATGGACCAGCAGTAGGTCACCGCGCAGTGCACTCACGAAGGTAACTGGCGATGCCTGACGATAGTCCTCCGCATTCAACTGCGGCAGACCCATGTATCGCTCGGTGTAAATCGTGTCGTAGAATCGAAGGTCGGTTACGGGAGCCACGGCCATGCCCATGCGATAGACGTCGGGCGAGCGAAAGAGCAGGTTGAGCGTCATCGAACCGCCGCCACTCCAACCCCACACGCCGATCCGCGACGCATCCACGTATGGGCGCTGGCCGACCGCGCGCGCCGCCGCGGTCTGATCCGCCGTCGCCAGAACTCCGATCTTGCGATACACCGATTTGCGCCACGCTCGCCCCCGCGGCGGCGGTGTACCCCGATTGTCTACGCTCGCGACGATGTATCCCTCCTGCGCGAGCATCAGGTGCCACAGATACTCTGTGCCACCCCAGGCGTCCTGCACGGTCTGCCCGGCCGGCTCGCCGTAGACGTTGAACAGGACGGGGTACTTCTTCGTCGAATCGAATCCGGGCGGCTTGATCATCCAGCCGTCGAGATCGTACGCGTCGGCATTACCGCCCCCTTTGACCCGGAAGAACTCCATTGGCCCGCGGCTGAGCGCCGCGACGTGCGCCTTCAGATCGGCGTTGTCCACGAGCGTGCGCACAACCTCGTGACTGGGCAGACGAATCAGCTCGGCAACCGGCGGCGTTCCGAACGATGACCAGCTGTGGATCGCCCAGTGTCCGCCTGGCGCGATGTCGTAGGAGTGCGTGCCGCGCTCCGACGTCGGCGTTAGGCGCGTCGGCGTACCCTGGCCGTCGAGGCGAGCCTGAAAGAGGTAGAGCTGCGTGGGGTTGTCGGGCGAAGCCGTGAAGTAGATGGTACCCGCCTTCTCGTCGGTGCCGAGGACGAACGGCTCGCCGAAGAGGTACGCGGGATTGACGATGTCGAAGGCGCCAGGCGTCACGTCGCGCGAGGTCGAGCCGTCGCCTGAGACAACGTAAAGGTGACGCCAGCCAGCCCGCTCGCTCACCCAGGTGAAGCTGCGGCCGGCGTCGATCCAGCGGAGGTCGTTGACGACGTCCACCCACGCGCTGTCCTTCTCGACGAGAATTGGCTTGACGGCCCCCGTGTTGGCGTTGCCGAGGTACAGCGTGAGCGTGTTTTGAAGTCTATTGAGATGTTGCAACACAACATTCGTCGATTCGCCCGCCCATTCCATGCGCGCGATGTAGTTGTTGCGGGGGTCACCGGGGATGTTGAGCCAGGTCGTACTGCCGCCAGCGGCGCTGACGACGCCGACCCGTGCCGCGGAGTTCGTCGTTCCCGCCTTGGGGTACTGCACCGGCACGGGGAACGAGTAGAGCGAGTCAGTGTCGTCGATGAGGAGGAAGTCCTTCACGCCGGCGACATCGAGCTGCCAGTAGGCGATGCGGCGGCCATCGGGACTCCAGCGAAAGCCGTCGCGCATCGAGAACTCCTCCTCGTACACCCAGTCGAACGTCCCGTTGATTCGTGTCGGCGAGCCGTCTCTCGTAAGGCGAGTGATGGCCGGCGGCCTATCGAGATGCTCGACGTAGAGGTCGTGGTCGCGGACGTAGGCGACGCGGCCGCCGTCGGGAGAGAACTTCGCGAACATGAGTGTCGATGGTTTCGCCTCGGCGCCCCCGAGCTTCCGCAGGCGCCAGCCCGCGAGGTCGAGCACCCAATAATCGCCGCGCGTGTTCTCACGCCAGACTCGTTGAGAGTTCGTGAACACCAGCAGGCGCCTGCCATCGGGCGACCAGGCGTAATCCTCGACGTCGATCGACTCCGACGCGCCGTTCGGTACGAGCCGCGCCGCGGGGACGAGAACCGTGCGCGCGCCCGACGCGGCGTCATAGCGCACGATGTCCGTTCCGCCGCCAACCGCCAGCTCGAGCGTCGTGTACGCGTCCCCGGACGAGAGCCAGCGCGCGGGGCCGAAACGCTGGCCGAAGAAGTCGCGCGAAGCAAAGATGCGCTGCAGCGTTAGGCGACCGGGATCACCCTGCGCACCTGTCCTCGTGGCGGCCAACATGCAGATCAGAAGTACAGCGCTGGAGCGTCGAGTCATTGTCATTTGTTTTCGTTACGCGCTTGTGGCCCGCATCACCAAAGCAATTGCGAAGGACGCGGAGTGCCGCGAAGGCCGCGGAGGAGGACCACAAGTTGCTGGGGTCTACCGTCTCGAGCGAGGTGGACATCTAATCTTCGCGCGCAAGACCACTCTAGTCGACCCTCCGCGGCGCGCACTCCGCGTCCTCCGCGGTGAATCGGGTGGATCTCGCACCGGCGTGCGGGGAATGGGAGCGAGATGCTGGACGTTCATTTCCTGACCAAGCGGTTCGGTGACTACTGGGCGCTGCGCGGCGCCTCGTTTTCGATTCGCTCCGGTGAAGTGCTCGGCCTTGTCGGTCCGAACGGCGCGGGGAAGACCACGCTGCTCGAGTGCCTGGCTGGCCTCCTCCCGATCGATGGCGGACACGTACGCGGTGACGAGCCGCTCGTCCCTTGCGAACGTCGCGACGTGCTCTTCTACATGCCGGACGGAATCCTCCCATGGCCGCAGCAGACCGTCGGGTGGACGCTTCGCTTCTCCGCGGCGCTGCAGGGTGTCACAGAGGCCGACGTCGAGGAAGTCGAGATGGCGCTCGGCTTGGGCCCGTTGGGACCTCTACGTGTGGCAAGGCTCTCGAAAGGACACCGTAAGCGCATGCTCATCGCTCTTGCGCTCCTCACGCCGCAGCCCCTGATCCTGCTCGACGAGCCGTTCGACGGCCTGGATCTGCGGGCGGTCCGCGACATCGGGCCCTGGTTTCGCAGCATCGCGGCGACAGGGCGCACCCTGCTGCTCGCGATCCATCAACTGCACGACGCCGTCCGCGTATGCGACCGGCTCGTGTGCCTGAATGATGGCCGCGTCGTCGGCGAAGGCACGGTGGACGAGCTACGTGTCCGAGCCGGCCTGCCGAACGCGGATCTCGAAGAGGTTTTTCTTGCGCTCACCTGACGCCGGCTCGTGGCGCCTGCTATTCGGTAAGGAGCGCCGCGAGCTTGCTAGCTCGCGCGCCTGGCTCGTCTCGCTCGTCGTGCTCGGCCCACTCGTCGGCCATGCTTTCATCACCGCCGTGGAGTCGCACGCCGATATGACCGGCAGTGCTGGAGGACCTGCCCCGCTCGCGCACGATGTCAGCCCGCTCGCCGTCGTCGTTCCGACATTCCAGGCGTACGTCGTCGTCGCCAGCCTGCTCTATCCGTTCGTCGCCATTCGCCTGGTCTCGTCGGAGAAGCAGAGTGGCGCGCTCAAGCTGCTGCTCCAGGCTCCTTCGTCGTTAGGTACGATGCTCGCCATCAAGCTCCTCGTGCTTGTCCTCGGGTGGGTGCTCGCATGGCTGCCCGGCCTGGCGGCGCTCGCCCTGTGGAGGAGCTACGGCGGTCAGCTGGCTGCTCCGGAAACCGCCGCCGTGCTTTCGGAACATCTCCTTCGCGCGACGCTCATCTGCGCGATCGCGATCGCCGTCGCCGCACTCATCGACAATCCGGCGACCGCCGCGGTCATCACTCTCACCATGACACTCGGTAGCTTGGCGCTCGATTTCATCGCCCGGCTACGCGGTGGCGTCGCGCTCGCGATCGACTTGTACACCCCCGAGTTCGCGCTCCGCACGCTCGAGAGGGGCGAGGTGCGACTCTCCCTCGTAGTGATCACGCTGATCCTGACACTGGGAGCGCTGTTGCTCGCCTGGGTCTGGCTATCGCCGAGCAGGACACGTCGGCAGCGGATTGTCTTCACGCTGCCGATGGCTGTCGGCGTTGTCCTCCTCCTGTTTGGAGCGGCGCAGCTTCATCAGAGCTGGGATCTCACTGGCCTGGCCGGCATACCGCCAGCAGGCGAACGCGCATCCGCCTATTCCGGATATCCGCTCCCCACCGAAGCGCGGAGCGCAGCTGTAATCTTCTATCTTCTGTGGCCCCTGGTCGTACTCGCACTCTGGTGGCGGAGCCGCCGGCCGCGTATCACGCAGACCTCCTGATCGAGTGGACGCACGCTTTCGGCATTTAACACCGGAGCTGCTCGTGTCGCTCTCGGCTGACGAAATCGCCGACGCGATCGTTCAGCACGTCCATCACCGCGTCGCCGGTGCGTGGGGCAGCGAGGCGCCGGTCATTCGCGCGCTGCCGGCTGGCGTTCGCGCTATCTACACCACCTGGCTCGTGGACGCGGAGGTGAACGCGGGCGGCTTTCATCAGTATTTCTTCAACTCGTCGGGTCAGTACGCCGGCGACGCCCTTGCCGGCTACGAGCTGCTCGGCGCCGAGGACTACGCGGCAATCATGCGGTCGGCGATCGCGACCTACGAGATCGACCGCGAGCGGCTGGACGTCGTCGAAGCCGACGATCCGGCGACATTCGCCGAGTCACCGGTTCACAACGCGCTTCGGGAGATCGATCAGCGATATTATGCGTTAGGCGACCGCATCTACCACAAATGGGCAGTGTTCGTGGTGGATCGAACGGATACCTTCTGAACTGCTCAGCTGCGCGGCTCCAGAATCAATACGTGGGCTGTGACTTCCTCGACTTTCTTCCGCGTGAACGCGAGCGGGAAATAGTCCCCCGCGCCCCAGAGCGGCAGCAGATCCGCGTAGTGCTCACTCTCTGGCTGCGCCGACTGCCCGGGCACGTTGATGGCCACGGAATTGTCGAAGTCGGCGAGATCGATGATCTCCCGATAGGAGGCGCCGGCGGTCTGACGATAGTTGGCGCCGCCAGTGGCCATGACCGTGTTCGCGTCGCCGCCTCGCGCGAGTGGCGGCAGATCGAATGCCGGCGACACCGGATGTTTGAGCTCGGCGACATGAAGGTCGCCCCATCTCTTGCTCGTGCCGTTCGGCCCGAGCCGGCGGGTGATAATTGCGACGGCGCTGTCCAAGGCGGCGACAGCGAGAGTGTCGCCGCGGCCTCCGGCGCGCAGGACGCTGTCTACCGTCGTACGCTCCGTCTCGCCCCGCAAAAGCCCGGCAATCTCCCGCGAATAGACAGTGTTGTCCGCAAGGCGTGTCAACGCCGATGACCAGGTCTCGAAGATGAGCGGAGCCGTCGCGTCCATCGACATGTGGTAGTCCCACGACGCGAGCGCCTGGACTTCGGGCCGGCTCCCAGCACCGGCTCGAATGGCCGCCTGTACCATGAGTGGCGCGAGGCCGCGAGCGAGGAGGGAGACGTCGTCGTTCTGCAGACGCTCGAAATCCTTCACGGTGAACCCGCCCGAGTCGCGCAGCACCTCGTGCAATCGCTCGGCACGGTACGATGGATGAGGGAATTCGTAACTGATGGGGGTCCGGTACGAAGATGCCATGTATCGGAGGATGTCGTCGTTCGCCGTCGCGAGATATCCGGTGGACGGATTGTAGCGCTGCGGCAGCTGCGCGACGGGAACGAATCCCTGCCATTCGTAGTGCCGGTCGCCAGGGACGGGGAGGAGGCCGGACCAGCTGCGTCGCGGCATGAGCCCCGAGGCGATCCAGCCGATGTTCCCGTCCACGTCGGCGTAGATCATGTTCTCGTCTGGCGTTTTCCAGCGCGCCATCGCGTTGCTGAAGTCGCTCCAGTTTCGAGCGCGGTCCAGTGAGAGCGACGCGAGATATGCCGCCGTGCCCGGCTCCTGACCGACCATTCGCACGGCAATCGCGCGATGACGCGCGCTGTCGATGGTGAGAACGGGCCCATGCGAGGTGAATTGCAGCGCGACGACGCGTGGCGGCCCGCCCCGTACACGAATCGTATCACGGATCGTACGGAGCGGTTGCACGCTCGAGCCCAGTCTGACACAGAGCTCGCGCGCGTCGGTAGCGCACGGGGACAGTTGCTCGACGTAGACATCTTGCTGGTCCATCCCGACGATCGTCAGACCGAAAGCGATCCGTTCGTTATGCCCGATCGCCACGCCGGGACTCGCCGGCTCGCCCGCGCCGATGACGTTCCAGCCCGGCGCGACGAGGTGTGTGATGTAGCGAACACCAGGGTTGGTGATGGCGCGATGGGGATCGTTCGCGAGGATCGGTTTGCCGCTCGCCGTCTTCTTTCCATTCACGACCCAGTTGTTCGACCCTTCGATGCGGCTGAAGGTGACGTCGGTGAACACCTCCCCAATTCCACCTAACGACGCCGGGCTCAGACCGGAATAATCGAGCCCCGGTGTGGGGTCGAGCGCCCGCGCGGGATTCGTCGGCAGCAGCTCCTCCGTTCGCTTCACGCCGACCAGGGAAATGAGACGTGCGCGCAGCAGCTCGCTCGTCCCATTCCCCACTCCGCTGAGTGGCGTTACACGCGTGAGCGGTACTTCTGGCGTCCAGCGCTCGGGGAGAAAGCCGAGCAGCGAGAACTCGATGGGTAGTTTCCGCGGGTTGGCGCGCACTTCGTCGATGTACGCATTGACGCCGTTCACGAACGCCGTGACGAGTTGCCGTGCGTCCGGCGCATAACTCGCCCACTCCGCCTTCATGTCGCCGCGGTACTTGAACAGCCGCGCGAGCCGGTCACGAGTGGCGTAGGACGGCCCGAGCACTTCGGCCAGCCGCCCTTCACCGGCCCGGCGCCAGATTTCCATCTGAAAGAGACGATCCTGCGCCGCGATGTATCCCTGGGCAAAGAAGACGTCGTGGGCGGTGCGAGCGTAGATGTGCGGCACGCCCCAACGGTCCCGTCGGACTTCGACGGCACTGTCGAGACCCGTTAGGCGAGCGCGGCCGTCGACGGTGGCGAGGCGCCCGCGTGCCGAGTCCCGGAGCGCTTGGGACGAGAGATGAGCGTATGCCGAAACCGCCGCAGAGAGGCGAACGTCCTGGGCGCCCGCGCTGGCCGCGATGGCGAGTGCCACACAGGCGAGAGAGAATTTTTTCACGGCGAGAATGTAGCGCTTTTTCGGCGCTCTGGTCTCAACGGACCCTGTCGCCGATTCGTCCCCACCGAATGTCCGTGAGGAACGGCAGCGGCCGGTCGCTCGTCTCAGGATTGCATGTCGGTGGATCCTCGCTCGGCCCCGGGCGATACGAGTAGTAGACGATGAGCGGCCGTCCGCGGACGTTGTCGTGCGGCACGACGCCGTAATACCGACTGTCCTTCGAGCAGTACCGGTTGTCGCCCATCATGAAGTAGTGGCCTTGGGGGATGAGCAGGGGCCCCCAGTTGTCGTGCGTCGGCACGACGGGCGGTGCGCCGAATCGCGAGCTCTTCACCTCGATGCGGTGCTGCCAACTGAACAGATCGTTCGTGGAGTTCGCTTCCTGTGGATCGACGTGATTCGTGGCCGCAGCAAAGCCCTGGCGCTGCGGGAGGCCGTTCACGTAGAGCAGACCACCGCGCATATACAAAGTGTCGCCGGGCATGCCGACGAGTCGCTTCACGAGCGTCGGCGTCGGGTCGTCCGGCTGATCGATCTGTGTCGGTGAGACGAAGACGACGACGTCGTTGCGCTTCGGCTGTGAGTAGCCAGGAAGATGTGAATTCGTGAACGGGATCGTCGGGCCGTACACCAGCTTGTTGACGAACAACCAATCGCCGATGAGCAGCGTAGGGATCATGGAGCCCGACGGAATGCGATAGGCCTCGACGAACAATGTCCGGATGACCAGATAAATCGCCACGGCGCCGAGAATCGACTTGAACGTCTCCCACGCCGCGGTGCTGCGCGACGAGCCTGAAGCGCGTGGTGCTTTGTTGCCGCGCGCCTGAGCGACGACGTTTTGCTTCGGTTGCCGGTTCTTCGTGCTGGAGGCCAAAGTGATGGTTGGTGATCGGTGGCCGGTGATCTGACTATCCTGTCGTCTGGGCAGGAAATCTATCCGACGTGCGCGTGATCGGTGATCAGTGGTCGGTGATCAGTGGCACGGCGCGAGGAGCATAGCCGAGGGGGCGCGTGGATGATCCACGCGCCCCCTCGAATTCAGCCAAGTCCTGCAGCTCAGAGCTATTTGATGTGCTTGTTGACGAGCTTGGTCATCTCGAACATCGAGACCTTGTTCTTGCCACCGAACACCGGACGGAGCTTGTCATCGGCGTTGATCATGCGCCGCTCCTTTTGGTCCTGGCAGCCGTTACGCTTGATGTACTGCCAGAGCTTCTTCGTGATTTCGGTGCGGGGCATCGGGTTGTTCCCGACGACGGCGGCGAGCGCCGGATCCGGCTGCATCGGCTTCATGAACGCAGGATTCGGTGCGCGCTTCGCACCACTGCGCTTCTTCGTCGCCTTGCGCGCGCTACCGCGTGCTTTCTTTGCACCGCCGCGCTTTGCACCACCACGCTTGGCGCCGCCCCGTTTTGCTGCCTTTTTCGCTGCCATTCTCTCTCCCGGTAGATGGAATGGTTACGGTTTTCCCTCTGAAAGTCGCTCGTTTTCACTCTGAACACGAGCGCCCTTCGGGGCGAAAAGTATGTCAGCCATTTCAGAGCGCAATGGGTAATGGCGTCGTTTTCCCTATGAAAATCGTGATTTTCGCTCTGAGGTTGGTGGTTGGTGACTGGTGCTCGGTGGCTCGTGAACACCAAGTGTGCCGTAAAAATCTCGCCGCATTCATCGCTCACCAGCCACCAACCACGAACTACCAACCACCATCATTTCATGTGCGCGACGAGCCAATCCGCCATTGTTCCGAGCACTTCGCGACGCAGCTGCTTCGACGGCAGTGACGCGTAGCCGCCTGGGTTTCCCACTGGATCGGCGAGAAAAAGGTGGTCCGTCGACGGGAAAATCTTCATGGCCACGTCTCGATTTCCCCCGGAGCGGAATGCCGCCGCGAGCTCTGGCGCCTGCGCCGGCGTCACTTGCTGATCGGTCGCGCCCTGCAGAATGAGCACCGGCTGCCTCACGCGCTTTGCGGTCGCGATGGGATCGTAGTCGAGGAAAAAATGAATCCATGGCACTGCTTTGTCAGCGGAGTCGAGTTTCGAGGCCATGTCGCGCAGAGCGGAATCGCGCCGCGCTCCGGCGAGATGCAGCATCGAATCGGCCGCGTACTCCTGCTGGAACTTCAGAATCGTCCGGCCGGCGCGCGCGGGGCCCGCCATGAGCACGATGGCGCGCAGCTTGGGATCAGTCGCGGCGATCATTGGCGCGATCATTCCGCCTTCGCTGTGCCCAACGAGTCCGAGACGTGTGCCGTCGATATCGTGACGTGTTCGCAGATAGGCGAGACCGGCGCGAATGTCGTCGGCGAAGTCGGCCGACGTGGGTCCATTGGCGCCCGTAGGGCCGACATCCGAGCCGCCAGCACCCCGATCGTCCAGCCGCAGCACGGCAATGCCGCGCCTGCCTAACGTGTCGGCGACCTCCCGGAACGGGCGATAGCCATTCACGCCGGGCAGCGACTCGTCGCGCTCCTCCGTGCCGGAGCCCGTGATCGTCACAACGGCCGGCGCACCGCGCGCTGTATGTGATTTCGGCAGCGTCAGCGTTCCGGTGAGCTTGAGCCCCTTTGGCGTGATCACGGTCACGTCTTCGGCGGTGTAGGGCGCGTCCGCGGGGGCAGAGTAGTCCGGCTTCGCGGCGGCCGGTGCGGCAACCGCACCTTCGACGCGCACGACACGAACATTCTGTGACGGAATCGCCATGCCGCTGATACGACCATCCGCGCCGAGCGCGATATCGAATGTCACGCCGCCGAGCAGCAGATGCGCCGAATCCGATCCGATGAATGTGACGCTGAGCGGCACCGTGGTCCCGGCTTCGGTTGCGAAGATCGGGACCTCCGGCGCCTTACCACCGATCGTGCGCGCGCGAATGACCGCCTGCTCGAGGAGCCCCATCGATGGATTGAAGTAGACGATCGCGCCAGGCTTCGTTGGTAGTCGCACGGTGCGGCCGGGAAGCTCGAGGACCATCGAGTCGCCTTGCAACTGCATCGTCGCGTGAGTACCGGCCGTATCAGTGCCTCGATATGCCCACGTCTCGAAGCGAGGCACGGTGCCGTCCGCGGCGAGGGTCGCCACATAACGAACGCGCGCTCCGCGCGACGGCGCGCTGAAGTCCCCGTCGAGGCGGCTCGCCGTTCGGGTGACGCGCTCGACGGCGAGCGTGTCATTCCCCATCAGCATGACGAACGTCGAGGGCTGTTGCGCGCTGACGGCCCGCAACGCGAGCACGGTGGCGAGAGTCAGCGATGGCAGTCGAATGGTCATTTGGAGGTCTCCTGTTTCCAGGCGAAGTACGAATAGACGAGGGAGCCGAAGCTCGCAGCGGCGACGACGCCGATACCTAACGCGAAGGCGGACGAGGTCGGCACGACGGCGCCGATGAGGAGCATGACCGCGCCAGCGGCAGTGAGGAGGTAACCGCCGACACGATGGGTTCGTGTCCACACACGATCGTTACTCAAGGTCCAGGGTGTGCGAATGCCGAACCACCAGTTGGAACGCGCCCGCGGCAGCGCATTGCCGAGAATGATGAATTGCAAGCCGACGAGCACCGGCGCGACACGTTGCATCGACACGGGCCAACCGATGGCGTTGGCGAGAAGGGCAAAGTGCATAACGAGGAACAGCGCGACGAGCGAGTTGACGAGCAGGTCGTACGTATCGGCGAACTTTGCGTAATTCGCACGTCGCGGGTCGATGCGCGGGAGCGCTCGCAGGAGAAGCCAGATACCGAGCATCACCGCGGGGAGTATGAAGGCGCCCTCGATTCGCGAGCCATAACTGTTCACGGTGCCGTGAGCGTCCCAATGAACGGGCACGCGCTCGGGGAGTCTGGCCCACACGAGACCCGACCCTACGAACGCCGCGGCGATACAGAGGGGCGCGAGCCATTTACGCATGCCTTCCTCCACCCGAACGGGGCCGCGCGGGACTCGCCGATTTCGATGGCCTCACCCAATCGAGTAAATGCTCGACGAGATCCTGGAAAACGGTCGTATTCAGCTCGTACACGATCTGCTGGCCATTGCGCTCGGACAGGATGAGCTTCGCATCGCGCAACGCGCCCAGATGTCGTGAGATCGTCGCCCACGCGGTGGGGAAATGATCGGCGATCTCTCCGGAGGTTTTGGGACCGTCGCGGAGAAGGCGCAGGATCTCGCGACGCGTGGGATCGGCGAGAGCACGGAAGGCGTCCATGATCGCGGATATTATTACTTAATTAGATAATTGCGCAAGTAAGCAATTGAGGGCCGCGGGTGCCCTGGGCCCACTGTCCTCAGCCTTCTCTCAGCAGCTCCATCATCCGCAGATCGTATGGATCGGCCGTCGTATCGTCGTCCGCGATCTCCATGTGCTTCTGCGGCGTCTCGAGAATGAGGGGGATATTTCGCGCGCGGCGATCCTCGAGGAGCCAGCGAAAGGGCTCGACGCCGATCGTGCCCTCACCGATCAGGACGTGACGGTCGCGGTTCGAGGCGAATGCACCCTCACTGTCGTTGAGATGAAAGAATCCCGGCGGCTCTCCCGTTGCCGCCTCGAAGTCATCGAGCACCCGCGTGAGCGCCTCACGAGACTGCCGGATGTCGTAGCCCGAGCTCCAGAGGTGACAGGTGTCGAGGCCGTAGCCTGTACGTGGCCTGAGCGGCTTCGGCACGTGACCGAGAATCGCGCCGACTTCAGCCGCCGTGCGCGCGAACGTGCGACCCGCACCAGCCGTGTTCTCGACGAGGACGCGCGTCTCGCTCGTGACGTGCTCCAGTGCATGCGTGATCGCGGCGGCGACGCGTTCAGCCGCCGACGCCGTGTCGCCATCGGTCGCCGCCCCGGGATGAAAGCAAACGACGCCGATCCCCAGCTTTGTCGAGCGCTCCAGCTCTTTCGTGAGACCGTCGCGAGCACGCGCCCATTTGTCGGCTTCCGGCGTGGCAGTGTTCAACACGTACGCCGCATGGGCGACGACATGTCGCGGCTCGATGGCCGATTCGGAGAGCGCGGCACGAAACCGATCGATGCGCTCCGATCGGATCGATACCTTGTCGCCATAGTACTTCGGGATGGCGGTGAAGATCTGCAGCGCCGTCATCCCCGCGCTCGCCGCGCGACGCGCCGCCATGTCGATGCCGCCGTTGTCGACGGTGTGCGCGCCCAGAAAGAGAGTCATGCCTGTCCTCCGCGTTCCCTCCGCCTACTCCGCGGCGTCCGCGCTTATTCGGTCTTTTCTTCCGGCTTGGAGAGATCGAGCATCCGCGACCCCTCGACATACTCCACGCTCTGTGGATTCCGCAGCCGTGCGATGCGCTTCACAACGTCGCCAATGCGCTTCGCCTGCTCGAGAATGATGAGCGCTTGCTCATTCTTCTCCCCCCGATCGTTGAACTCCATCAGTAGCAGCTCGGCGTGCCCGAGCAGCGCGGCGAGCGGATTGTTGATCTCGTGCTGGAGTGCGATCGCCGTCTCACCGATGCCAGCGCGCCACCGCGCGACGGCGAGCTCCGCCTCGGCCTTCCGTCGAGCAACGTCTTGCGCGCTGCGCCGTTCGGCGATCACGAGGCGCGCTCGCAGATGCTCCGCGGTCGCGGGCTTGGCGACGTAGTCGTCGGCGCCGGCGTCGAGCACCGCGGCGAGATCGCCGGGTTGATCGCGTCCGGTCAGCACGAGAATGAATGTCTCGTGACGCTCATCGAGCTGTCGAATGCGACGACAGACTTCGATCCCGTCGACGCCGGGCATGATGATGTCGAGAATCACCAGCGGCGGCCGCGTCGCCTGATAGCGCGTCCACGCCGCGTCGCCATCCGGCACCGAATCGGGGTCGTGACCTAGCTCCTGCAGCACGGCGCAGAGCAGTGCGCAAGTCGTCGCGTCGTCATCGGCAACGAGAGCTTTCATCGGCCGTGAAGGTCGAAGGGCAAAGTGAATTGCTGATGCGTCGTCGCGTCAGTGGAGTTGCCCGACGCGAACGACGCGGGCAGGTCGTACTGTACCACCGCCAGCTTCAGGCGCGCCGACCAACCACGAGACAGCGATCTCGCGTCCGGAGATGGCCACTTGAGGCGCAACGGCTCCACCAACACCTGTGGAACCGCGTGTTCGGTCGCGAAAAATGTGTCCCCAGTCGCGAGAAATCG
>Ga0070714_100002407_pt1 | contig 13782 bp, 26 predicted proteins | sample LARL83metaG_FD_65450 | JGI IMG/M metagenome (GOLD analysis project Ga0070714, IMG submission 65450) | Corn, switchgrass and miscanthus rhizosphere microbial communities from Kellogg Biological Station, Michigan, USA - LAR L8-3 metaG | ecosystem: Host-associated > Plants > Roots > Rhizosphere ...
GCGAAGTCGTCTACCTCGGACGGGGCGGGGTGCGCGCGTTTCGCAGCGTCGATCCGGCGCCGCAGTTCCGAGCGAGTGTCGGGGTCAAGCATGTTGCGCCTCGAGGCTCGCCGCGAGTCCGTGCGCTCGGCGGCGTAACGCTTCCCGGCGTTCGTGCTTCGTCCGGTAGTCGCCCGCGCGCACGTCCTCTTCGTTGAAGCGCGCCACCTCTCGGTAGCAGTAGCAGCGATCAAGCACCGAAACCGACAACATCGGCGCGTGGTCGTACTGCCAACTGCGCGCCATGATCGGGTAGCCGTCGATCTCCGAGACGATAAAGCGCGGCGGTGTTCCCTGAGCGGCGTCCCTCATGTTGGGGCGCCTTCCCCGGCCTGAGCCGTCACCGCCGCGCAGCCTAGCGAGTGTGGACGCTGCCGGATAGAGCGCCGCTCGGCAACTCGCGCAGAACTTCCGCCCCGGCTTCGCCAGCTCGCCACATTGCGGGTTCGGGCACGTTGCCCGCCATCCCGCACCCGGCCTCACGGCTTCACCGCCCGCCGTAGCTCGTCGCGCATCGGCACACCGTAGAGCGCGCGCAGCTCTGCATCGAGGTCGCGGCAGTAGCGGCACGCGGTAGCACCGCGCGTGCAGCGGTGGCCGCACCACACACACCGCGACAGCGCCGCGTGAAGCGTGGGTAGCGTTCGGCCCTCGCGTGTCACAAAGTCGGCCTCAGAACGGGATGTCATCGTCCTCGCCTCCTGTCACGACCAGCGGTTCGCGGTAGGCAAAGCCCTCGACCCACTCGGACGGCAGCGCGGCAATCATGTAGCCGATGTGTTCCGGGCAGAAGTCCATCTCGCCGTGCGGCGTCGCGAGGCGGAACGCGGGAAGCCTCACGCAGTTCGACGGGTCCGTATGCCACGTCCAGCAACAGTCGACGTACTTGCTGCATTGCTCGTCGCGCGTCAGAGCGCGGATCAACTCGCTCATTTGTCGCTCGCCGTCCTCAGCTTCGCGATGAGCCGATCCGTTTCGTACCGGTCGAGCGGCCATGAGCGTCGGTAGTGCTGGTGGCTGATCGCGGAGTCCGCCTCGATGAGCAGTTCGCGCATCGCCTCGATCACGTCGAGCAGCCAGAACACGTCATCTGGCGACGCCGGAATCGGGTACGTGAGGCCCGCTGGGAGCCGTCCCACCGACTCGTCCGGCAGCGCGATCCACCGTGTTACAAGGTCTCGAATCATCACGCGGCGGCTGTGATCGAACAGCGATTCACGGGCGGCGCTCACGCTGCGCGCTCCACGGCAGCCGCCGCCAGCAGAGCGACGAGCTGCTCAAGCGGGATGACGGCGAGCCACGGCCGACGCGACTGCCTGAGCGCGAGCAGCGGCAACATGCCCTCCGGGGCTTCGTCCACGGTTTGCGCCCACCACTCGGGCAGCCGTACCCGTTCGCCGCGCTTGACTTCGACGTGCGCCGGCACCGAGCCGTACAGGTCGCCTTTGATCCGCAGCGCGCCGCTGTTCGGTACGCGGTCGCAGTCGAAGCCGGCGGCGCGGAAGATCGCGGCCACTTCGAGCTCGCCCCGGCTGCCTTTCGCACGGCTGTTGACGCTCACGCGAGCACCGCCTCCCCGAAGATTCGCAGGAGAGCGTTCCCGCCGAGCTTCGCCGCGCAGTACGTCCGCTCCGCTTCGGTCAGCGAGTCGTGAAGCTGCCGGAGCGCGTAGCCGTTTCGCCGCTCGATCAGGTCGTGGCAGCCGACGCAGACCGGGACGAGGTTTTCTGCGAGGTCGTCGCCGCGACGTGAGCGCGCCACAATGTGATGCAGCTCGTTCGGTGGCGGGCTTCCGCAGACACGACAGAGGCCGTCCTTCTCGGCCCGCAACGCGAACCATCGCGTCGGCGAGGCGACGATGCGGTCGGCGGGGCGCGGGCCGCTCGTCACAGCTTGCACGGGCCGAAGTACCAATCGGCGTCCTCTTGCGAGAGAAGAATCGTGTCCTCGGCGCCGATCTCAAGCGTCTTGAGCATCCGGCGCAGGTTGCATAGGTCGCGCCCTTCGCTTGGCGCCAGAGGCCGGTCGCGCAACCGGAAGAAGCGCTCATCGTCGGCAGTCAGTCCGCCGTTGCGCGCCTTGGCAGCGAGCTTCTCCAGCCGCTTTGCCTGCTCGTCATTCCACGCGCGCAGCCTCGCCGGGCCCGCCTCGCGGGCGCGCTTGTGCTCGTTCTCGGCCTTACGAAGCCGCGCCTTGACGACTTGCGCCAGCTCGTCGCGCTTCACGCGCACCTTCGTTTTCACGTCGCCTCCTCTCCGTTCGCGGGCCGGTACTTCGCCCGCAGATGGTCGAACTTCACTTCAACCTGCAGTGAGATCGCGTCGAGGTCGTGCCCGCGCCCGGTGACTTCGATTTGCACGTCGCCTTTCGCGTTCAACGTCAGGGATACGGTGTGTTCCGGGGGTTGCGGGGCGCGCTGCAACGCGGCGACCGCTACCTCGCGGACGAGCTCGGCCGGGGTTGCGCGGCGCTCTGGCGGCTGCTCGCTCATGGCTCGCGGTACAAGCTGACGATGACGGAGTGGCCGTTGGCGCTGCGCCTGTAGCCGACCGTGCGGTACCAGGGCGCGGGGCCGTGCGGGTCGATTCCGGCTCTCACAAGCTCCTCGGCCGGTATGTATACCCAACAACCGCGCTCGCGCTGCGCTCTGCTCGCGCGCCTGCGGGCTAGCGCGTCATACCGACCTGATGCCAACGGCGCGGGAGAGGTTTTTAGAGCAACGCTCATGGCCGCCTTACCCACCAACCGAAGCGCGCGGGCATTGCCCACGGCCGATCGAGGCGCGTGCCGTTGACGAGAATCAACTTCCGCCCGCGCCTGAGCTGACTCATGTGCTTGTCGCAGATGTGTCCGTAAGTCCACATGTGCGCGGCGTGCTCGCACCGGCTGCCGTCGCGCTCGCGCACGGGGCATAGCGTCTCGGCGCCACTCAGATCGGGCCGCCCGTCCACAAGCGGCACTTGCGGCGCGATGTGCGGAGCCTCAGCGGTCATCGGCGCTTCGCCTCCGCAAGCACGAAGCCACAGAGGAGCACGATCACCATTGAGGCGAGCAGGTGCGCCGGGTTCATGGCCGCAGCACCCGCACGGACTCCCCGACCATGATCTCGCCGGACTCGTCCGCCCAATAGTCACGGCTCGGCTCGGGCTCGCTCGCCCTCGCGCGCATCCAGACCTGGGCCGCCTCGACGGCCTCTTTCTCCGTGCTGCCCCACCGGGTTACGGCGTGGGTGTCGTCGGCGAGCGTGTAGACCTTTGCCGCCCACGGGAGTGTGGGGTCGGTCGGGTCGTGCTCGACACGGATTAGATAGGTGGGCTCGCTCACGGCGTACACATATCCCTGTCTGCGAACCGGGTGAGCGTATTGCGCCCGCCACACATATCCTCGTCAGCAGGGCGGCTCAGTTGCCCGACGCCGATGACGGGGCAGTCGTCATTCGTGCAGACCAGCATCTCAAAGCCATCATCCTCACGCACTACCCGCGTAAGTGCGCCGCACTCGTGACAGTGAACATCGGTATTCATGCGGGTATCTTCGCACCGTCGCCTGCCGCCCGCACCCCCGAAGGTCTAGGTCGGAGCAGTACCTTCGGCTAGTTGATGAAGCCGTGCACGAAGTCGGCGACCGCGATCACAAAGAGCGTCGTGCTGCCGATCCCGACAATGATCTTCTGCCCGCGGGTGAGGAGCTGTCCGCGCTCCTTCCGCAGCGCCGAGGACACGGCCGCTTCGATCTTCGCCTGACTCGCCATCTTCTCTACTTCGGGCTCTACCACGTCCATACGCTTCTCAAGCGCCTGTAGGCGACCCCGCAGGGATGCTAGCTCCGGCGTCACCTTCTCGTGCCGCCATGCGCGCAGGGCTTCGATCTCGCCCCACACTCCCCCAGGACGATCCGGCCCCATCCGGTCACTATGCCCGCGCCGTTGACAAGTGGCTAGCGCCCGTCCGGGGGAGACTCCGCCGCGCCGCGTTACGCTAGAGCGCGTACACCTTGCGGTAGCCGCCGCGCGTGTACTCATGCTGCACCGCCGGCAGATACTCGCCGAACCACACCTGATCGGTAGGGCCGTCCACATGCCCGCCGCCCGCGAGCCCGAGATCGCGGTGACGGACGAGCCCCTTCGGTTTGTGCAGCCCGAACACGGGCGGGATATTCAGATGGTGGCAGAGCCACCCGAACACCCGGGCGGATTCCTCGAGTTGCGGCGTGGACGCGAAGCCAGCGCCCATGCTCGCGTGCTCGACACCGACTGAGAAGAGATTCCACGTCGGGTAGGCGTGCCACGCCTTCGCGGCAAGGTGCACGAGTTGCGTTACCTCTTCGCCGTGTTCTTCGATGACGAGATGGGCGCTCGCGTCCGCCGCCGGGTTGCAAAGCCACGCGATGCTCGGCGCGTAGTGTCCGGCGGTCGCGTGCCACACCAAGTGCGTTATCGCGGCGCCGTTACGGCTCGACTGATTCGGGGAGCGACGCTGAACGAGCGACGGCAGTACGACCGGACTCACGTTACAGCGTTATGACCGTGTAGTAGAGCCACACCTTGAGACTATTCCCCGCGTTGCCGCCCGTAAAGTCGCCTGCGGCAGCATTCGTAGCGTAGATGCTTAACGCTGCGTTTGTCGGTGTCGGGTCGTCTACAAACGCGCCGACACCACTAACCAGTCCCGTGGTCACGTTCACAAAGTTCTTTACACCCATAAACGACGAGTTGGCCGCGCCGTCTGCGAGCAGGTTGGAAACCTGACCGTTTACTGATTCGGCCAGCGGCGCGAGCGCGCTCGTGTTCGCCGTGCCGTATTGAATCCCGACGCCCGCGGCGGGATCGATATTCGTGTAATCGGCTACCCAAGTGAGGTGCGTCCAGCAGAGCATTGGAACGATCACCTTGCCGGCGCCGGGCGCGGCCACGACTTGTACCGCCGTCGTCGGCAGCGCAAGCAGTTGCGCATTCGTAAGCGTGACAGCCGTTTGGTTTAGCACGCCGCCGCCGCCGCCCCCTCCTGAGATGAGCGCCATCGGCGTTACACGTACTGCACGTCGAAGAAACAGTCAGCAGCGCCGATCGTCTTCGTCGTTGCCGTCGAGCTATTGCAAAGACAGATGCCGTGCGTGAACGCGCGGCCCGCGGTGCCCCAGTACACGCCGACGTTCGCCGTTGCAGCTACGGGAAATGCGAGGATCGGCACGGCCGTGTCGGCGGGAAGCGCTGCGGCGTCGAAGATGAGGATGAACTGCGCCGCCGCATTCGAGCTGTACACGTTGAAGCCGAAACACTTTGAAATCCCGGTCTTCGGGATGATGAACGACGCAAGCCTCCCCGGCGCCCCATTCAGGGGATAGCCCGCCGGGAGCGGCAGATGGACGGGGTGCCCGTCGCGTGATACCTCGTCGTAGACGGTTGCCACTACGCCGGCCGGACGCGCATCCAGGCGTTCGGTGCGTTGCCGGTCGCGCCGTTGTTCGCGCCAAACTTGCCGGTGCCGGCGTCCACGAACGCGGTCACGGTGAGAATGTGCCCGCCCGCCGCGAGCGTCCGCCGCACGACGTAGTACGAAGGCTTCGGCCCGTCCGCCGCAAGATGCCCCGACAACGTGGTTAGGAACGTGCCCGTTGCCGCGGTCGCGCCCTCGAAGAGCTCTATGTCGATGTTCGTGGTGCCCTTCGTGATGTAGGGCGCCCACACGTCGATGTAGAACACGCCCGGGTTCTCGACGGTGAACGCGCCGGTCGTGATGCACGTATTCCCGGTGGCGCTCGAGGTCGCCGTGATCGACGCTTCCGTGGCGATTTGCGCTTCCGCGACCGAGAACGTGTCCAGGTCGATACCACGGCCGCGAACAGTCATAGCGCGAGGTTACGGCCTCGGTGGCACGTCGTCAAGGAGCACGCCGCCGACCGATGCCGCCATAGCGCGGCGCCATACCTCGAACACCGGCCCACGGTGGTAGTGCAAATCGTCGTTCGCCTGCTCATAGATGCGCGGCCCGCACTCGCCACAGAGCCCGCGCCAGGAGATCGGCCCAACCTCGTCTGAACGTTTACCGCAGCCGCCTCTTGCCGGACGGCATATTTGGCGCCGGAAGTCGGGCACGCCCCGATCCTACCGCCGCACGCGATTTTTGGCTACGGGCCTACCCCCTCCGCCTGAAATCGTGGACTGCCGTTGCACTTGCTCCTATGGTCGGAGGCTCTAGCCCGTGCGGGCTATTCAGCTACGAAAGGCGGAAGGGTGAAAGCACTCAGCGCATGGCAGGCCAACTGGACGGGCAGCTCCGGCCGGGCGGCAACTGCCTACCAGGAAGGCGTCAACGCCTACAACGGCGATTGGGCCGGGGCGACGACGCGGCAGCAGGCCGTCATGCAGCAGAACTGGCTTGCCGCCCTGCCGACGTGGGCCGCAAGAGTCAACGCGGTCGGGACGCAGGGGTGGAAGTCGGCGACGACGGCGAAGGTGTCGAACTACTCGACCGGCTTCAACGCGGGCGGCGCGAACTACGGCCTCGCCGCGCAGAAGATCTTCAACGCGCTCTCGACGATCGTTCCGAGCCTGCCTCCGCGCGGTACCTACGATCAGAACAAGACCCGCGCAACTGCCCTGATGGACGCTCTGCACGCGCAGCGCGGCCAGCTCGGCGCGAAGTAGCCGGGGCTGACGATGGGACGCGCGCTCATCCTCAACACGGCCTCGAAGGCGAACACGACCGGCGGCACGTTCGCCGACACGCTGACCGCCAACTCGGGCGACTCGCTCTCCGTGGCGAACTACGACGCACCGGCCGATCAGTCCGGCGCGAAGGTCACGGAGATGTGGGGTATCGACTCCGACTCCGTGGCGGAGATCGCGGTCACGTTGACACGGCAGCAGTCGGTCAACGATCAGACACGTGGTGTCCGCTTCAACATCCCGTCGCTGATCCCGGGCGGCGCGGCGGTCGTCGGGTCGCACACGATGCTCGGCGGGTTGACGACAATCCCGCTGTACAAATCGGACACGTTCACGTTCACGGTCACGAGCACGGCGGCCGACGACGTGATCGTTTCTTGGAACACGCTCTACGACAACCTGCCCGGCGTTTCGAGCGTGCTCGCGTCGTGGGACTCGGTGCAGGCGCTCCGTTACACCTCGATCGGCCTTGCCTGCAACGCCGTCGCGTCCGGCACGCCGGGACTGTACGGCACCGGCCGGGCTCTGAACGCCGACGACACGCGCCTGATCGCCAACACGTGGTATGCCATCCTCGGTATCACCGTGCAGACGGTCGTCACCACGGTCGCGCTCTCCGGCCCGGATTGGGGCGGGCAGAAGATCGGCCTTCCCGCTGGCGCCCTCACGACTGACTCCTCGAGCTACTTCGTGGATCAGTCGCTCAAGTGGGGGGTGCCGCTGATCCCGTGCTTCAACAGCAACAACGTCGGCAACATCAACGTGTTCGTTGCGGACGGTGAAGCGTCAACCTCGCCGAAGATCGACTTCCTGATGTACGGCCTGACCGGAAAGCCGGGGTACTAGATGGCAGACCAAGAGACACTGAGCCCGACGCTCTACGCCGTCCACATCCCCGACGAGTACACCGAAACCGAGAAGCGCGAAGGCGCCGATTGGGAGCTCGGGGCCGGCCATTACGAGTTCGGCTTCGAGGTCAACGGCGCACGGTTCCCGGTGATGCGGTTGAAGGGCGGCGGCGTTGCCAAGAAGCTCGCGGCGGCGAAGCAGCGGCAGGACTCGCAGCAGCAGCAGCAGCCGGACACGACCTCGCCCACAGATCAGGGCACGACGGCGACGGCATAGCCTCCGACGTGGGGTGCGGTATCTGAGCGCATGGCGGACGTTCAGATCACCGCGCCCGGCGTCGTCGCGGCCCCGCTCGACTACCTCGTTCCGGGCTCGCAGGAGATCATCGTCAAAGCGGCCTTCGCCACGTTCGACGGCACGGCGGCGGCGGCGGCGTTTCTCCCGTGTCTGCGCGTCGTCAGTCCGGGCGGAAAGGTCGTCGGGGAGTACGTCACTGATTCGAGTGTCGCCGCAGGAGCGTCGGCGGACGTAAGTTTTTTCCCCAGGGGTAAGGGCGGCACCGCGACCGGGGGCGGCGTCGGCGTCGAACATAACGACGCGCTCGTTGCGACCGAACCGAACATTGATTTTGAAGACGGCGGCGGCGTTACCTGGACTGTCACGGATGACGCGCCGTTTTCACGTGTAAAGATCGCGGCTGCGGCGGGCGGCGGCGCGTTGTCATGGTGCTTCGCTAACTCCGCTTCGGTAAGCGTTCCGAACGGCACCGTAACCTCGACGTTTTTCGACTTCACCGGCCACCTGCAGACGAACGACGCCGTTACTTACACGCTCGCCGCGCAGGGCGGCGGTCGGGAAACGCCGTCGCTCAACTCGAACGGCATCTACATCGTCTTTATGGTCGCGCAAGGGTCGATCGGCGGCGTCGCTCCGGCGGCGGGCTCGGCGATGAAGATTGCTAACTCCATCTACGGGAACGAGCCGATCGGGAACCCTGCTGTAGGGACGTTCTACGTTGACCCGATCACCGGCTTTGGACAGGTGAAGGCGACGTGGCTATGGGTCTTTGATCTCGGCGGCTCCGGTAGCAGCCCGCCGCAGTCAGGTGAGATCGGCGTGCGGCAAAACTCGGGCGCCGCTTGCAGCACGAGCGTAAACTTCTTCGCCGTGCGGATCGACACAACAGGTGACGGGATTATCTAGTGGCCGCGCCGATGACCGCACCGATCCCCCCCGGGCTCGACTTGACCGCCAACTACACGCTCGAATGGACGGCGCTTGACCCGACAACCGGGGCGGTAGACACTTCCGTCGTGATCTCCGCCGCATCGTTGCTCGTAGACAACCTCGGCGGCGGCGACCTGACCACCGGGTTCCCCGATATGGAGCCGCTCTTTACCCCGGTGCCCGTTGATCTTCAAACCTCGCCCTAAGGAGGGTGGATGCCTAGTCCGTTCACAGGATGGTACGGGTTCGCGCTCGGCGCGCTCGGCGTGATCGGCGCGACCGTCGCGGTGTGCATGGGCAAGATCGACGCGCCCACCTACATCGGCATCGTGGGGCCGGTGCTCGGCGTCGGAGTCGGGGCCGGTGTCCACGCGGCAGGGACAGCCGTCCCGACCGTGCCGCCGGCCGTGCAGACGGTGACGCCTCCGGCCGTAACGTTGGCGCCCTGATGCCCGGCCCGATCTACGTCCCCGGCGCGAAGAACACGAGCAGGCCCGGCCCGCCGAAGCCGGAAACAAAGCCGTGGGTGGCGTTCCCGAAGATCACTACCCCGACCACCCCGACCGTGCCGCCCGACGTGCTGCACGCGTGGCGCGGGTTCTGGCACGCGCTCGGGTCGAACCTGCCCTGGTACATCAACCATTCGCGGGCCACGCGGCGGGCGATGAACCACTTCCTGCGGACGCATGGCTGACACCTACACGATCGAAACGCAGTACGAAACCGTCGAGTTCCTAGGCGGCACACAGACACGGCCGGTGATCGCGGTCGGGGTGCGGACGAACGTCCACGCCGTCTACTTCGAGTTTCGGGTGCCGAAAGCGGACTACAACTCGTCAGTCGTGAACCAGGACGCGAACGGCTTCACGATCGTCTATGAGGACTTGTTCCAGATCCCCGGCGTGACCGATGTGGAATGGGCGCAGGAGCCGACGCAGGCAGGCCAGCTTTCCGACCACGTTATCGTCTACTTCACCTCGACATCCGGCAACAGCTCCGCCTCGATCGACTTCCCGTATTCGCAGTTCACGCAGGACTACATCGCGGCCCGGGTCGGGTTCGCGATCGCTGGTTTGGACGCCGCCGAGAACGGCACCACGATCGAGCAGGGCTCGCCGCCCGTGTACGGCATCGACTACGGGTTGCCGGCCGGTCAGCGCGCCACGTCGGAGCCCGGGCAGGGCGTCATCACGATCCACTAGCCGCTGATGCCTGCCGCGATCGGACTCGTTGACCTGGGCGTTTTCCTTGCGCTCGCGTTCCTGATCGCACTCAGCTTTGCCTACCGTTACAGCTTCGGCGCGCTGATTCAGGGGCTCGTGTCGCTCCTCAACTTCGTCGCGTTGACGACGCCGTTCGGCACCTTCCGCCCGTTCGGGTTCGCGGCCGGCGCCCTGGACAAGCTCGACCATGCGATCCGTAACACGATCGGCCGTGGGATCACCGATATGCAGGCGGCGTGGAACGAGGCGCTCAGTTACACCGCGACGGCTATCCATTGGGTCGGCAAGGAGATTGCCTCATTGAGCCATGACACCGCGCAGGCCGTCGAGGGGCTCGCGGTCGGGCAGGTGAAGCCGTGGGTAAACAAACGCCTCGGTGCTGCGCTGGTCGCGATCGCCGCGTTGAAGGCCCGGGTGCTCGCGCTCGAAAAGACCGGGGTCGGGCGGCTCGAAAAGGTCACGCACGTGGTCGAGCACAAGACGATCGTCGTGGAGCACGCGATCGCGCAGCCGGACATAGGCGCCATCCCCCGGGCGCTTCCGAAGGTCGGGCAGCTCGAGCGGGAGATCGCCGACGCGCTCGCACGTGGCCGCGAGCTACTGAAACGGTTCGGGCCGGCGGCGCTCGTCGGCACCGTCGCCTTCGCGCTCTCACGGCTCGGCATCACCTGGGCGCGCTGCTCGAACGTCAACAAGGTCGGCAAACGGGCTTGCGGCATGAACCCCGACCTTCTGGAATCGCTGCTCGCCGACACGCTCCTGATCGCCGGCACGCTTTCCCTCGTAGAGTTTGCACGTGAAATGATCCCGGTCACAGACGAATCCGTGTCTCTGATTCGTCGGTTCTGGCGCGCGGCGTAGGCCGCTCGTGGCGATCTTCTCGAAGTTCTTTGGCCGCACGGTAAGCGAAGCAGCGGGCGTTGCCGCCGGCCTCGCGGTTGCCGCGCCGCTTCGGCCCGTCGTCCAACTCGTGGAGAACGAAACTTGGGCCGTCCACCCCGACCGTCCGGTGAACGTGACCGAGGCGGCTGCGATCGTCGCGGAGGACGTAGAGAAAGACGCTTGGGGTGTGCAGCAGGCGTCGTGGACGGGGTTTGACGAGCCAACCTTCCGCGCCATTCTCGGCGAGGTGCTGAACGCGCCCGGGCTCGGAGAGCTCTACGAGATGTGGCGGCGCGACCTGATCTCCGACGCCGACTTCACGCACGGGCTGCGGAAAGCGAAGATCGAGACACGCTGGGACGCCGGGCTCGAAGGACTCCACGACGTGCTGCTTTCCTCCGAGGAGCTCGCCGCCGCGCAGCAGCAGGGCTTCGTGGACGAGTCGCGGGCCAACGCGGAGGGCGCGTTGCAGGGCGTGACCGAGGAGCGCCAGCAGATCCGCTTCGAGATGAGCGGACTGCCGCCCGGGATCGTGGAGGGGTTGCAGATGCTTCGGCGCGGGATCATTGACGAGGCGACCTTCGCGCAGATCGTCCGTGAGGGGCACACGAAGACGAAGTACACGGACGACCTGTTGCAGCTCCGCGAGGTGGTGCTGAACGCGAACGACTACGTGGCGAACGCGATCCGGGGATGGTCGGGCCGTGACGCGATGGTCGCAGGGGGTGCGCTCACAGGGCACACGCCGGAGCAGATGGACTTGCTTTTCCAGAACCACGGTCGGCCGCTCTCATGGCATCAGGTCTTTATCGGCTTGCGTCGTGGCGGCATTTACGACGGCCCCATTGGCGATATCGACCCGGCATTTCTCAAGGGATTGCGTGAGTCGGATATTCGGCCGGAGTGGTACAACCTTGCGTGGGCGCAGCGGTACACCTACCCGGCCGCTTTCGTGCTCCGCACGCTCGTCCAGTCCGGCGACCTGACCGCCGCCGAAGGCGAGCAGATTCTCCTTTACGAGGGGTGGGAGCCGGGGCTCGCGAAGACCGTTTCGGCGAAGTGGGCGCAGGGCACGAGCGCGGCAGCGAAGGAGGCGACCGCCGCCGACATTCTGGCCCGTTACGACGGTGAGAAGATCACGCAGGCCGAGGCGCTCGCCGAGCTCGAGGCGCTGGGCTACCCGGCCGAGCAGGCGCAACGGAAGCTCGACGTGCTCGACGCGCGCCGGGTCGTGGCCGCGAAGGGCTCCGCGATCGGCGACCTGCACACCGTCTACAAGAAGGGCGGTATGTCGAACGCGGCCGTGGAAACGGCGCTCGCCTCGCTCGGGGTCGCGGAGTGGGCGCGGCCGCTGATCGTCGCCGCCTGGGAAACGTTCCTGACCGCCGAAGGCGGCACCCCGCCCGCATGAGGTGGCGCGGCCAGGTGAGACTCGAACTCACGAGCCGGCGTCCCGGTTGCTCCAAATGTCGGGCCGCGCCGCGCCGGAGCATATCTCGCCTTGCAGACCCGGGCCGGAGGGCGTAGAGTCCCCCCGTGGTGCGGCATGCCACGCTTCCTGACCTGCGCCCCCGCCGTGCCGCTACGGCGGGGGTGACCCCTCCGGCGTCGCGCGCCCAAGCGCTGCACGCCGAGCGGGTCGCGTGGGGCAAGAAATGGGGTGCCGTGGGCCACGAGTACAAGCTGCGCCGGCTGGCGCGGGAGGCATAGATGAGCGAAACCGAAGTCGTATCGCCCGAGCCGGAGCCGGAGCCCGCACCGGAGCCCGAGCCGCTCGAACCCGAGGAGCCGGACACCGAGCCGGACACGGAGCCCGAAGCGCCGCAGGAGCCGCCCGAGCCGCGCGAGGAGCCCACCGAAACCGAGGCGCGGATGGCGAAGCGCTTCGACGCCTCGCAGCGCGCCTACAAGCGGTACGCCTCACAGATCGGGACGATCTTCCAGGAGGACGCGCTCTCGCAGATGCCGTGCCCGCTCTGCCCCGACATTCACAAGGGCTTCATCGACGTGCGCGACGCCGGCCGCATCCCGGACGAACTGAAAGCCGCCGTGATGGAGTACATGGGGTACGCGCAGCGGGCCGACTACGAGCCCGACCCGGAAACGAACGAGTGCCCGACCTGTAAGGGGCTCGGGCTCGTCAAGACCGGCTCGCGCGTGACCGGGAACGAGGAGCGGAAATGCTCGCGCTGCCACGGTTACGGCTTCGTCCCGCCCCCGGATGCGGCATCGAACGGACACCATCCCGGCGACGACTTCCTCGCCCCGGTCGGGGAGCACACCTCACCGCTCGAAGAGCCGGACACGGACGTGGCCGGTGAGCCCCGGCTGCTGCCGGACGGGCGCACGAACCCGAACTACGGCAAGTGGCCGCAGTACAAAATCGCGGTTCCGCCTTGGGGCGTCACCGCCGGCCTCACCGTTCAGGACGCGGTTTCGTGAGCTTCACGATTCTCGACGTGGCCTGCGTGGTCACCGCCGTCTGCGCCGTCATCCTGACTATTCACTTCGTCTAGCGGCCGTGACGCTCAAAGCCGAGTCCGTCGTAGCGCTCCAGTGTTGGCTCTGTGAGGCAGACCTGCGCGGACAGGCGAAGGTGATGTTCGGCGACTTTTACCTCTGCCCTACGTGCGAGCTGCGGCGGCAGCGGACAGGTGAGCCGTCGACCCCGCCCGAGCGTGACGATGACTAGCGCAGATCGGCCCGGACGCTCCACAGGTGCAGCGCCACGCGTAGCCGATCCCGCGCAACCGCTCGCCCGTGTCGCCCTCGCGTGGCTCGCGCAGTCGGACGGCCCGTACCGTGACGTGATGGCTCACGGAGCGATCGTCGCATGATCCGCGCCGAAGTGGTAGTGGTCGCGGGCGCCTACCTGCTCGCCGCGCTACCGATCAT
>Ga0070714_100002408_pt1 | contig 13780 bp, 13 predicted proteins | sample LARL83metaG_FD_65450 | JGI IMG/M metagenome (GOLD analysis project Ga0070714, IMG submission 65450) | Corn, switchgrass and miscanthus rhizosphere microbial communities from Kellogg Biological Station, Michigan, USA - LAR L8-3 metaG | ecosystem: Host-associated > Plants > Roots > Rhizosphere ...
GGGCGAGGGGGAGACCGTGCCCGTCGACGACGCCATCGGGCGCATCTCATGCGAGTCGATCGCCGGCTACCCGCCGGGCGTGCCGACGCTCCTGCCCGGCGAGCGGGTCACCGCCGAGGTGGTGAGCTACCTGCGCCAGCTGACCGCCGCCGGCGCCCGGCTGCACGGCGCCGCTGATCCGACGTTCACCACGGTGCGGGTGCTGGCCGAGTCGCGGACCGGGAACGGCGCCGTGGCGGCCGCCGAGCTGGGCGGCAGCGGCCGGCCTTAACGGGCGAGTCCGGGCCCGGGGCCCGGACTCATGTGTGCCCGTCGCTGGCGAGAGGGCGGAGGTCACCCAGACCCCCGCCCCACCTCATTTGACGATGATCGTCCCGTGCATGTTCGGGTGGATCAAACAGATGAACTGATATGTCCCCGGCGCGGTGAAGTCGATCTTCCCCGACGACGGGATCTGTGCGGTGTGCTTGTCGTTGTCGAGCGCCCCGACGTTGGCAAAGCCGTCCCCGTGCGACGTGGGCGACTCCGTGATCGTGCCCGGCGGATCGCTTGGGTACACGCCCTGCGCGGGGAACGTGACCCCCTGAAAGCCCTTGGCCAGCGACTTGAGGAGGGACGTAGGCCCGAACGTGGCCGTGTGGGTCTCGAACGTGCTCTTGGACATGTGGAACGTGACGGTGGTCCCCGCGCTCACGGTGAGCGAGGTCGGGAACATCGCGTACAGCTCCACTCCACCCGGCGTGGATTCGCCGAGGCTGACCGTGTCGGCCGGCTGCTTGGCCACGGCGACCTTCTTGGCCGCCTTGATGTCAGCCGTCACCTGGGCGACCAGCGCCTTGGCATCCTGCTTGGCTGTTGGGATCGCGGCGCCCGCAGGCTTGACCACGATCGTTCCGATCATGCCCGGATGGATGTCGCAGAAGTACTTGTAGGTACCTGCCTTGGTGAACTTCAGGTTCAGCGGCTTGGGCTTGCCCAGCGGTGCCCCGCTGTCCCAGCGCGCGCTGCCGTTGTAGCTCTTGGCCTTCGAGGGCGCAAACAGCGCCGGGTTGATCCCCACGTTCGGGACCTTGCCGCTCCACCAGAACGGGCTCCCGGCAGCGTCCAGGCCGGTGGCGGTCTTGCCGGGCACGATGAGCGGCAGTGCGCTACCGCCCTTGGCCGGGAAGTCCACCGTGTGGAAACCGCGGATGACGAACGACACGGTGTCGCCCACGTTGATGGTCGTCTTCTTGTTGAAGTAGGCGTTGATATCCGGCGAGAACTGCTGTCCGAACTTCTTGGTCACGCCCAACTTGGCCGCGATCTGGTTGGTCTGCGGCGGCGGGCCCACCGAGACCGACTTCGTGAGCGACTTCGCCGCCGCCCCGGAGGCAGCGCTCAGCGCCACCAGCACAACTGCGGTCGCACACCCCGCGCGACTCCCATTCCGACGCACAAAAGACCCCCTTTTCAGGTCGTAACGACTCGACCATAACCAAATAGCAACAAGTCGTGTAAAAATTTCGCACAGTTGCGGGAGGGTTGTGAGGCCCGCGCGACGCCGTGACCCCTGGGTATCCTCGTCAGTTCTGAGATGACTGAGTCGATCGTCAGCCGAGCGCTGGCCGAGGATGTGGGCGCCGGCGACGTGACGACGGGCGCCACCGTCCCCGCCGACGCGCGGGCGCGTGCGGTGATCCGCCAGAAGGCGCCGGGCGTCATCTACGGCCTCGACCCCGCCGAGGAGGTGTTTCGCTCCCTGGATCCCGGGGTGACGTTCGCCCGTGAGGTGGCCGAGGGCGTCTGGCGCGAGGCAGGAGACGTCCTGCACGCAGAGGGCCTGGCTCGCGCGCTGCTGACCGGCGAGCGCACCGCGCTGAACTTCCTGCAGCGCCTGTCTGGGGTGGCCACCATGGCGGCCCGGGCCGTCAAGGCCATCGACGGGACCAGCGCCCGCATTCTCGATACCCGCAAGACCACCCCGGGACTGCGGGCCCTGGAGAAGGCCGCGGTCGCCGCCGGCGGGGCCACCAACCACCGTGCCGGCCTCTATGACGCGATCCTCATCAAGGAGAACCACGCGGCGCTGGCCGGGGGCGTCGCGGCCGCGGTGCGCCGGGCCCACGAGGAGGCGCCCGAGCTGCCGCTCGAGGTCGAATGCCGCGACCTGGCCGAGGTCGACGAGGCGCTGGCGGCCGGGGCCGGGGTGGGCGGGTTCCGCATCCTGCTGGACAACATGAGCGCCGACGAGCTGCGCGCGGCGGTGGCGCACGTGGCCGGCCGCGCCGAGCTCGAGGCCAGCGGCGGGGTGACGATCGAGACGCTCAGGGAGGTCGCAAGCACCGGCGTAGACTTCGTCTCGGTGGGCGCGCTGACCCACAGCGCGCCGGCCCTCGACCTGTCTCTCCTCCTCACCCCATTGCCATGAATCTGCCCATGCTCAGCGCCTTTGAGGCGCCGCTGATGCTCGAGAACATCCCCGCTCTCCAGGACGAGGTGCGCGAGCTGGCGGCCGCCCGCGGGGCCGTGATCCTTGCCCACAACTACCAGCTGCCCGAGATCCAGGACGTCGCCGATTACGTCGGCGACTCGCTCGGGCTCTCCCAGCAGGCGGCCGCCTCCGATGCCGGCACGATCGCGTTCTGCGGCGTGCACTTCATGGCCGAGACGGCCTCCATCCTCTGCCCCGGCAAGCAGGTCCTCATCCCTGACCTCGACGCCGGCTGCTCGCTCGCGGACTCGATCACCGCCGAGCAGCTGCGCGAGTGGAAAGCACAGCATCCGCACGCAGTGGTCGTCATGTACGTCAACACCACCGCCGAGGTCAAGGCCGAGACCGACTACTGCTGCACCTCGGCCAACGCCGTGCAGGTGGTGCAGCACATCTACGCCACCCACGGCGAGGACACCGAGATCCTCTTCGGCCCCGACATGTTCCTGGGCGCCTACGTCGAGAAGACGCTGGGCCGCGCGATGCACGTGTGGGACGGGGAGTGCCACGTCCACGCCGGGATCAAGCCCGCCGACATCGCCAGCGTGCGCCAGGCGCATCCGGGCGCCGACTTCCTCATCCACCCCGAGTGCGGCTGCTCGACGAGCGTGATGGAATACGTCGCCTCCGGCGACATCGCCTCAGAGGGCGTGCACATGCTCTCCACCGGCGGGATGCTCGGCTATGCCCGCTCGCTGGGCGGCGTCGAGGGCGCGAGCGGTGTGGGGGCGGCGCGACCGACAGCCATCGTGGCCACCGAGACCGGCATGCTGCACCCGTTGCGCCAGGCTGCCCCCGACGCGGAGTTCATCGCCGCCAACGAGGCCGCCTCCTGCCGCTTCATGAAGATGATCACGCTGCCCAAGCTCCGCGACGCGCTGCGCGACGGAGTCCACGAGGTCAAGGTGCCGGCGGCGATCGCCGATCGCGCTCGGGTTCCGATCGAGCGGATGGTCGCGATCAGCTGAGCAGGCCCTCGCCGTCATCGTCGGCGTGTGGCATGTCCGGCGGCAGCGGATACAGCGGGTCGGAGTCCTCGTAGAGCAGTACCCCGCCCTCGGCGACGGCCTTGACCCGCGGCGTGTTGGTCCGCTTGCGCTGAAACTCGTCGAGCGTGTAGCAGTGCACGTCGGCACCGTCGCCCATCTCCATCCCGTCCCACAGGGACGTCGCCTGGTAGACGCGCTCCAGCCACGGCATTCCCTCGAAGGCGCGTGAGACGAGCACCACCACGTACTCGGGCCCGCGCTCGCGCTGAGGAGGCGCACCACGCGCATCGTCGACGCGGGCACCACCGAGCATCACCACCTGCAGCGGCCAGCGATCGCCGACGCGGTTCAGGTAGCGCTGCATCTCTCCCAGGTTGAGAGCGGCACCCAGCTCCACTTGTGGTCTGATTGTGCAGCGTCGGGGGGACGCTCGTCAATAACGCGCGATCGCGCCGATCATCCGGCTCTCCAGGAGCACGGCGCTGCCGTTGTCCGGTCCGTCCACCATCAGCGTGAAGGCAAGGGTGTGACCGCCCTTGCTGCGGCAGTAGCCGGCGAGGTTGGTGACGTAGTTCAGGGTGCCGGTCTTGGCCACGCATTTGCCCACCGCCGCGGTCTTGAGGCCGATGCCGCGCACCGTGCCCTCCTTGCCCACGGTGGGCAGCGAGGCCACCAGCTGATGGCCCACCGGCGTGCCCCAGATCTCACGCAGCAGATCGACGACCTCGAGCGGCGAGGAGCGGTCGTGGCGGGAGAGCCCGGAGCCGTCGAGGATCGTGGGATGCAGGCCGTAGGTGTCGGCGATGGTGCGCCCGATGACGTGCGCGCCGTCGGCGATGGAGCCCCCGGGGCCGAAGAGGACCCCGAGCTGCTTGGCGAACAGCTCGGCGTAGAGGTCATCGGAAGGGACGTCCATCAGCCTCGTCATCACCGACATCGGCGGCGAGCTGACGGTGGCGAGGAGCTTCGCGTTCTGCGGCGTGCTCTTCGCATGGCGCGAGGCCTTGACCGCGATCCTCGAGCCGCGCATCACCAGCGCCATCTCACGTGCGGCGAAGACGGCCGGCGAGTAATGGGGCACGACCGCGCCGTGGTCGTAGGTCAGCGCGCTGAGCTGGCCCCCGAAGTCGGGCACATCGGGCGCGTAGTTGGTCATGAGACCGCCGCGCTTGCGGTCGAACATGGACTCGTCGGCGAAGAGCTGACCGGTGACGCGCTTGATCCCGCGCATGGCGAGTTGCTGGGTGAGCTGGGCCGCGGTAGGGCCGTACCCCAATGCCCAGGTGCGGTTGAACACCGGGTCCCCGAAGGTCGGGTCTCCGCCGCCGCGCAGGTACAGGTTGCCGTGCCACACGCCGTGGCGCTCAGAACCCGTCCCGAGCACGGAGGTGTGCAGGCGGGCGTTGGGCCCCAGCTTGACCAGCAGCGCCGCGGTGGTCCACAGCTTCTCCACGGACGCCGGCGGCCGCTTGACGGTCGGTCGCAGCCCGAACAGCTCGTCGTCGGCGTCGAGGTCATAGACCAGCGCGCCGCTCTGGGGCCCGGACTGGGTCATGGCCTTGCTCATGGCCGCCTGCAGGCGGACCTCGGCGGGGGACAGGGGCGGGCGCTCGCCGCGAGTGGTCAGCAGCGCCGGATCGTGGGCGCGCCGGCGCGTCGGGGCCTTCTTCTGCGGGGCGACGACCGCCGAGCCCGCGTCGAAGGTCGCATCATGGTTGCTCGTGTGGCTCAAAGAGCCCAGCAGCCCCAGCACGATCGCCGCTGCCAAGAGGATCAGCACCAGCCCTGGGGCGAGCCACCGTCTCAGGCCGTCTCCAGCTCCTCCACGGTGTGGGGGCCCACGACCGCCACCGACAGCTCGTCGGCGATGTCCGCGGCCACCTGCCGCACCTCATCGAAGGTGACGTTGTCCAGCAGGTCGATGGTGATGTCGGGATCCGCATCCTCGTCGTAGACGACCGTCTGCTGGGCGGCGAACCGGGCCACCGCGCCCGTGTTCTCGAAGGCCAGCGTGCGGGCGCCCGCGGCGTAGGCCTGGGCGCGCTTGACCTCGGCCTCGGTGGGACCGTCGGTGCGCAGCTCGGAGACGATGTCGCGCATGCGCCGGTAGGCCTCCATGCACTTGCCGGACTCCAGCCCGGCCGACAGCTGGAGCACCGGGACATCGGCGTAGGCATGCGGGAACGCCGAGACCGAGTAGGCCAGGCCCCGTTGCTCGCGGATCTCGTCAAACAGCCGCGATCCCATCGAGCCGCCCAAGAGCGTCCCGTAGACCATCAGGGCGGCCCGCTGCTTGGGGTTGTGGACGTCGATCATCGGCCGGTAGGACATACGCAGATGGGACTGGTTGGAGTCCCGCTCGCGTACCAGCACGCGGGGCTCTTGCGCCGGGGCGGCGTCGAACGGCTCGGGCTCGGGACCAGGCGCGAAGCGCTCGAACAGCTCGTCCAGCGCGCCGTTGCCGCCCAGAGCCTCGAGGTTGCCGACGGCGAACGCCGCTCCCCGTGACGGAGACCAGCGACGGCCGCGGAAGGCGAGGATGCCGTCGCGGGTGAAGCTGTCGCGCAGGTGCTCGGCGGGACCCAGCACGGGGCGCCCCAGCGGGTGATCGCCGAACACCGCCTCGTCGATCAGGTGCTCGGCCAGCGTTGCCGGCTGGTCCTCGGCGCGCGCGATCTCCTGGACCACGACGCCGCGCTCGCGGTCGAGCTCGGCGGGATCGATCTTGGGCCGGGCCACGAAATCGGTGAGCAGATCGGCCGCCTCCAGGCCGCTCTGGGCGCGCGCGGTGATGTGGAAGGCGACGAGGTCGTGGCTGGTGTAGGCGTTGAGCACGGCGCCGATGTTCTCGGCCGCCTCGTTGACGTCGCGGTAGGTCGGGTACTTCTCACCGCCCTTGAAGACAAGGTGCTCCAGAAAATGGGCCATCCCGTTTTCCTCGGGCCGTTCGGTGCGGGCGCCGGCGTCGAAGGCGGCCAGGATCGTCACCGCCCGCGTGCCCGGCACCGGGACCCGATGGAGCCTCAATCCGTTCTTCAGCGTCGTGACGGAAATCTTCGCCATTGCTGGGACAACGGTAGCGCCCGACGCGGGAGACCGAGGTAGGTCGTCGAGGCGTGGTTCAATACACCTGCAAATCGCGTTGCAAGCCCACCTCGCACAGGACAACCACCGTGGGCTGCCGCTACTCTGCGCCGCACCCTATGGCTACCAGAAACAAACTGTCTCGCCGCGCTCCGGACCGGGCTCAGGCGGCCTCACACCAGCATCCTCGGACCGATACGCGCCAGCCGCGGACCGCCCGGCCGGTCATCGAGTTCCGCAACGTCTCCAAGCTCTACGCCGGCGACGTGGGCCTTGACCAGGCGACCTTCGCGATCGAACGCGGCGAGTTCGTGTTCCTCGTCGGGTCCACCGGGTCGGGCAAGTCCACCGTGATGCGCCTGCTCATCAAGGAGCTCGAGCCGACCAGCGGAATGATCCGCGTCGCCGGCAAGGTCCTCGATGAGATCCCGCGCAAGCGCGTCCCGTACTACCGCCGCAACGTCGGCGTCGTCTTCCAGGACTTCAAACTGCTCCCCAACCGCACGGTGTACGACAACGTCGCCTACGCCCTGCAGGTGACGGGCGGCACCCGGAAGGACATCCGCGCCAAGGTGCCGGACATCCTGCGCCTCACCGGTCTCGCGACCAAGCTGCACAACTACCCGCACCAGCTCTCGGGCGGCGAGCAGCAGCGCGTCTCGGTGGCCCGTGCCTTCGTCAACCACCCGCCGCTCCTGTTGGCCGACGAGCCGACCGGCAACCTCGATCCCGAGACGAGCATCGACATCATGCGCCTGCTCTACCGGATCAACCGCACCGGGACCACCGTGCTCGTGGCCACCCACGACCAGTCGATGGTCGACAGGATGCGCCGGCGCGTGCTCGAGCTCTCCCGTGGGCGCATCGTGCGCGACGAGGCCGCCGGCATGTACACGCGCGATGAGACCACGCGCGATCTAGCCCGCCGCCTGCGCGCCCCCGCGACTGCGCCGCCGGGGCTGCAGTAGCCATGCGGATCGGCTTCTTCCTTCGCGAGGCGGTTCGCGCCACGCGCCGCAGCGCCGCCCCCAGCTTCGCGGCGCTGGCCACGGTGCTGGTGACGCTGCTGGTGCTGGGCGTCTTCATCCCGATCGTCCAGGCCACCAACGGCGCCGCCGACAGCGTGCGCAGCCGCGTCGAGGTCGACGTGTACATGAAGACCAACGCAACCGCGGCCGACGATGCCCGCGTGCGCCAGGAGCTGCACCAGGTCCCGCACGTCAAGTCGGTGCAGTTCATCTCCAAGGAGACCGCGTACGCCCAGCAGTCCAAGATCGACCCGGCGGCCTACAAGCTGCTGGGGACCAATCCGCTGCCCGACACCTTCCACGTGATCCCGGACAACCCGGGCAACGTGCTCGCCCTGCGCAACTCGCTGTCGCCCTCTGGATCAGATCCCACCCACCCCGGCCCGGGGACGATCGATCAGTCGATCCAGAGCGTCTCCAACAAGCGCAACGACACCAAGAAGATCCTCGAGGTCACCAACCTGGTGACGATCACCGCCGCGGCCCTCACCGTCCTGCTGACGATCGCCTCGGTCCTGCTCATCGCCAACACCATCCGGCTGTCGCTCTACGCCCGCCGGCGTGAGGTGGAGGTGATGAAGCTGGTGGGCGCCACCGACTGGTTCATCCGCTGGCCGTTCGTGATCGAGGGCATCGTGGTGGGCGCGGTGGGCGCGCTGCTGGCCATCGCGGTGCTGGGAGTGACCAAGGTTGCCCTGCTCGATCCGCTGGCCAACAACTGGACGCTGATCGCGGCGCCGCGGACGATCTCATTCACCGCGCTGCTCATCGTGCTGCTGGGAGCCGGCGTCGGGGTCTCGGCGCTCGGATCCGGGCTGTCCTTGCGCCGGTATCTGCGCGTATAGCCAGCTGACGCAGAGGGGCACCCAGCTACCCTGAGAGGCCGCAGATGTACGCGCGGCGTCCACGTACTCCCCGGGTGGTCAAGGTGCTCCTTGTCGTCGTCGTGCTGCTCGTCGGCGTGTGGTTCGGCGGCCATCCGAGCTGGCTGCCCGGGCCGGTGCGCAGCGCGTTTGTCGCCCAGAACGGAGACGACAAGCTCATCAACCAGGTCCTGGGGCTGATCGAGAAGGATTACTACCGCAAGGTCGACCGGTCAGACCTCGTCAACAAGGGCCTGGCGGCGGCGGTGGCGAGCCTCAACGACAAGTACTCGCACTACTACGACCCGTCCGACTACAAGGCGTTTCAGAACGAGGACAACCCGCACCTGAGCGGGATCGGGGTCGACATCCAGCACGACCCGCAGGGGCTGCGCATCGACGGAGTGTTCGCCGACTCGCCGGCGGCCAAGGCCGGGCTCACGCGCGGCGACATGATCGTCGGGGTGGGGTCCACGTCGCTGGCCAACCGTTCGGCCAACTTCGCCGCGTCGCTCATCACCGGCCGGGCCGGAACGAAGGTGACCCTGACCGTCCTGCGCGACAACCGCCGTCGCGTCATCACTGTGCAGCGGGCCAACCTCGTGATCCCGGTGGCGGACCACAAGATCCTCGATTACAAACAGACGAAGCTCGGCTATGTCCAGTTGACGAGCTTCACCTCGGGCTCGGGCGACCAGGTGCGCAGCCAGGTTCAGCAGGTCATGCACGGTGGCGCGCGCGGGCTGGTGCTGGACCTGCGCGAGAACGGCGGCGGTCTGCTCAACGAGGCCGTCAATGTCGCCAGCATCTTCCTCGGCGACGGCACCATCGTCTCCACCGACGGGCGGGCCCAGCCCCGCCAGGTGTACCTGGCCAAGTCCAACCTGACGATCGCCCCCAAGATCCCGATGGTGGTGTTGGTCGACGCGGGGACCGCCTCGGCGGCCGAGATCGTCACCGGCGCGCTGCAGGACCGCGGCCGCGCCAAGGTGGTGGGAACCCACACCTACGGCAAGGGGGTCTTCCAGGAGATCGAGCCGCTGTCCAACGGCGGTGCGCTGGACTTCACCGTCGGCGAGTACTTCACGCCCAGCGGGCGCAACCTCGGTGGCGGCGGCGTCAGGCAGGGCAAGGGCATCCAGCCCAACGTCTATGCCGACACCAAGGGGTCGGCCAAGACCGACACCGCGCTGACGGTGGCCGAGAAGACCGTCGCCGCCGAGCTCGGGCAGTGACGCCGCCGGCCGCCCGGGCCGCCGATCCGCGTTCCACGTCGCGGGTCGCGCTGCTGGTCCGCCAGGGGAAGTTCCTGGTCGCCGAGCCGTTCTTCGGCCCCGGCCCCCGGCTGGTGGTCACCCGCGACAAGCGCGCCGGGGTGGGCGACCTGGTGGTCCTCTCCGGGGGCGGCGGGTCCGGCAACGGGCGCCGGGGCGGATCGCGGCGGGCCACCGTGGCCCAGCGGCTGGGCCGGCCCGAGGTCGCCCGCGACGTGATCCGGGCGCTCATGCTCGATCGCGGCCTGCAGGGGGCGTTTGACCCGGCCGTGGAGCGCGAGGCGCGCCTGTCGGCGTCGGACGGCGCCGCGGATCTCTCGGGGGCCACGCTGCCGGGCGGCGGGCGCCGTGATCTCCGCGACCTGCCCACGTTCACGATCGACCCGATCACCGCGCGCGACTTCGACGACGCGATCTCCGCCGAGGCGGTGGGCGACGGCTCGTGGCGGGTGTGGGTGCACATCGCCGACGTGTCGGCCTACGTGCCCCCGCGTTCGCTGGTCGATCGCGAGGCCTACCGGCGCTCGACCAGCGTCTATGCGCCGGGGATGGTGGAGCCGATGCTGCCGCGCGCGCTGTCCAACGAGGCCTGCTCGCTGGTGCCGGGAGCGCCGCGGGCCACGGTGACGGTGGAGATGATCGTGTCCGAGCGCGGTGTGCGGCGGTCCTCGATGTACCGCTCGCTCATCCTCTCCAACGAGCGTTTGGACTACGACCGGGTGGACCGCATCTTCGCCGGCTCCGAGGCCGCGAGCGAGCCGTGGGGCGGACCGCTGGCGGTGGCCCGGGCCGCGTCGGCCGCGCTGGGCGAGGCGCGGCGCTCGGCCGCGGAGGCGGGTGGTCGCGGTGGGGGCGCGCTCGAGGTCGACTCGGCCGAGCCCCAGTTCAGCTTCGACGCCGACGGCAATGTGGTGGCAGCCGAGCTGTCTGAGCAGACGGAGTCGCACCGGCTGATCGAGCACCTGATGATCGCCGCCAACGAGCAGGTGGCGCGGTTTCTCTCCGATCACAAGATCCCGGCGCTGTACCGCGTGCACGAGCGACCCGAGGCGCCCGCGGTGGAGCGGCTCATCGACCAGCTGGAGTCATTGGGCGTGCCCACGCCGCCGGTCCCCAAGGGTCACCTGACCCCGCAGCAGGCGGCCGACGTGGTGGGGGAGGCGTCGGTGATGGTGGCCGACTGGGTGCGGCGGACGGGCCGGGGCGGCCGGGCCCTGACCAGCCTGGTCCTGCGCTCGCTCAAGCAGGCCTACTACGACCCGCGCAATCTCGGCCACGCGGGGCTGGCGCTGACCCACTACTGCCACTTCACCTCGCCCATCCGCCGCTATCCGGATCTCATCTGCCATCGGGCGCTGTTGAGCGCGATCGCGGGGGAGCCGGTTCCGGAGGCCTCGTGGGTGGCCGGCGCCGGCCCGTGGACCTCCAAGCGCGAACGCGACGCCATGACGATCGAGCGCGACGCCGACGACATCGCGCGGTGCTTCCTGCTCGAGCGCGAGCTGTTTGCGTCCGGCGATCGCGACGGCGCCTTTGACGGCGAGATCGTGGGGCTGATCGGCGCAGGCGCATTCGTGGCCTTCGGCGAGCGCCTGCAGTACGAGGGCCTGCTGCCGGTGCGCCGCCTCCATGACGACTGGTGGGAGCTCAACGAGCAGGCCACGATGCTGGTGGGCACGCGCCACGGCGGCGCGATGCGCCTGGGCGATCCGGTGACCGTCCGCGTCGGGCGCATCGATGCGCCACGGGGTAGGGTGGATCTCCTTCCGGTCGACGAGCCGGACGAGGACTGAGCTTCTTTACAGATGGCCAAGGGCAAGAAACGCAAAGCCGCACCGGGGGACGTCGCCACCAACCGCCAGGCGTCCTACCGCTACAACCTGCTCGAGCGCTTCGAGGCCGGTCTGGTGTTGACCGGCACCGAGGTCAAGTCGCTGCGCGAGGGCAAGGCCCAGCTCAAGGACGCCTACGCCATGGTTCGCGACGGGGAGGTGTGGCTGATGGGCGTCTATATCCCGCCCTACGGGGCGGCCGCGCGCGACAACCACGACCCCGAGCGGCCCCGCAAGCTGTTGCTGCACAAGTCCGAGATCGAGCGACTGGTGGGGCGCACGCAGGAGCGGGGCCTCACGCTGGTGCCGACCCGCATGTACTTCTCAGGGCCGCGCTCGCGGGCCAAGGTCGAGATCGCCCTGGCCAAGGGCAAGGATCTGTTCGATAAGCGCCAGACCATCCGCAAGCGCGAGGTTGCACGTGAGATTCAGCGCGAGTTGCGCGAGGTTGGCCGCTGATGGGCACTGATTGACGCGCTGCGTGCGGCCCGCTTCAGGTGGGTAGCACCTAGGACATGACCATAGGTACATCAATCGTGCTCATTGCGGTCGGAGCGATCCTCAAGTGGGCGGTCACCGCCTCTGTGAGCGGGATCAACATCCAGACCGCGGGGACGGTCCTGTTCGTGCTCGGCATCCTTGGGCTCATTCTGTCCGTCCTGTACACGTTCGTCTGGGCGCGGCAAAGCCGCCACACGACGACGCGCACCTACGTCCCGCGGGACGAGCAGACCACTCGGTACCAGTAACCGGTGCGTTAGCTGCGTGGGCTGGCTTTGGCGACCTGGCTGGGGTCGCCGAGCTCAGCTTGCGCGTAGCTTGCCCAGCCCAGGGCGCTGGGGGCTCGCTGCGGGCTAGTTCAGCGTGCGGGGGAGATGGCTGGCGTCCATCCCGACCACCAGCAGGGCCACCAGGCCGAGGAAGACCGCGCCCACGAGCAGCCGGTTGCGCGGGCTGACGCGGTAGAACGCTTCGGTCTCGGGACCGCCCTTGCGCCGGTGCTCCCAGCGCCGGTAGGTCTCATAAGCGGCAAACAGCGCGATCAGGAAGATGATCGGGTTGGGGAACACGAAGGCCAGCACGACGATGCCGAAGAACCCCACGAACCACATCCAGGGGGACATGGCGGCCATCGCCCGCCCGCCGTCCAGCGGGACGACCGGGAGCAGGTTGAACAGGTTGATGAAGAACCCCGTGTAGCCCAGCGCCCGCCAGAAGTCGTTTCCGGTGGCCTTCCAGATGACCAGGCACGCCGCGGAGCCCACGGTGCCCAGCACCGGCCCGGCCAGCCCGACGCGCGCCTCGGCCAGCGCGTTGCGGCCCAGTGACTTGGAGGCCACGACGGCGCCCAGGAACGGGATGAACATGGGAGCGGAGGCGGGGATGCCCTCGCGGCGCAGCTGGATCACGTGGCCCATCTCATGGACGAGCAGCAGCACGACGAAGCCGATGGCGAACCAGAACCCCCAGATCGTCGTGTAGGCCAGGATGGAGACCGCCATCGAGCCCGCCGTGACCAGGAACTTGGCCTTGGGCAGGAGCAGCAGGATCGCCTTGATCTTGGCCAGGAAGGCGATGATGGCCACCCCGATCGGGGCGATCCGGCGCTTGTAGAAGGACTCGCGCGAACGGGGACGGCCCGGGGCGGCGTTGGGGTCCTCGTGCTCCGCCTGTGGGACCTCCAGGCCGGTCTGGTGGTAGGGCTCCGGGAGCGTGGGCGTGCCGGTGCCGGTCGCCGCGGGTGGGCCTGCGCCGGTGCCGTAGGGGCTGGGGGAGTCGCCGTACTCCATCTCGGTGGTAAGGATTCTCGCAGGCCCGGCGGGGCTCTTATGCATGTCTTCAGTGCGGCAGGGCGGATTGTGCGCCGCCCCGGGGTTGGTTTGAAAGCTCACGCCACTCACTGAGGTTCTCGGCGGTGCGTGGCGTCAGCATTCAGCCCGTTGAAACGACACGCCACGCGCCGCGCAACCGGATGGGGGGTGGCGTGAGCTTTCAATGCCGGCGACAGCGCGTTGTTCGCCGGCGCGGGCGGCCCGCCGGTTCCGTGCTTGGTCCGCGGTCCCGGCGTTTGCGCCCGCACGTGGGCGTGTTTGGCCCGACAGGCGGTCGTATAATCGAAGGACAAGACATAACCCCCGGGGACGACAGGCTTCGACGTGGTCGGTTCGTGGGGGTGGTTGCGAGTCGAGGTCCCGGGAGGCCTCGTTAAACACCCGGGAAAACCATAAGTGCGGACT
>Ga0070714_100002409_pt1 | contig 13780 bp, 9 predicted proteins | sample LARL83metaG_FD_65450 | JGI IMG/M metagenome (GOLD analysis project Ga0070714, IMG submission 65450) | Corn, switchgrass and miscanthus rhizosphere microbial communities from Kellogg Biological Station, Michigan, USA - LAR L8-3 metaG | ecosystem: Host-associated > Plants > Roots > Rhizosphere ...
GCGAATCATACAAACAATTATGACTGGCTGGCCGTCGCCGATGACTGTGACGAGCTGGCGGGACGTCGCTCGCGCAGCACAATCGAGGTGAAGGGGATGCGGAAGACGCTGAAAACATCCAGGCTGATGAGCAGCCCGGCGAGCAGGCAGACCGCGCCGAGGAACTCGCCGAGCGGCGCGGCGGCGCTATAGCCGAGCCGTTGCAGCCCCGTCAGGATGCTGGGAAAGATCGCGCCCAGCGCCAGCAGCGCCATCGAGACGACGCGATAGCCGGGCGTGCGCCGACGGATGAAGGTCCAGGCGCTCCAGAGCGCGCCGCCAAAGAGCCAGAGCGCGCCGGTGATGTTCATGACGATGGCGACGACGGTCAGGTCGCCGGGGAAGACGGGCAGCTTGCTGACGTTGGTCACCTCACTGAAAGGGACGCTGGCAATCTGCGCGGCGACATCCGCCGGGACAGGGTAGAGCGCGATGCGCACGGCGGCGTAGACGGCGAGGATAATCATTACGGCGGCGAAACCCTGCGCCACGCGACGCGGCGCCAGCAGGAAGCACGAGCCAAGCCCCAGAAAGGCCGCGGTCATGATGCCGCCGAAGTAGTACCAGAGCTTGTATTCGAGCACCGTCCAGTGGTCCATCGCGCCCGCGAAGGCGGCGGCGGCGGCGATGCCATAGAAGAGCAGGCCCAGCGACCACATCAGCTTGAAGGGGCGCGGGCGGTGCAGGTGTTGGTCGAAGATGAAGACGGCGGCCACCAGCGCGCAGATGGCGGCCAGTAGCTCGAAGAGGGCAATATCAGACATGACAGGCGCTCCTGCGATGTGATGAGCTCAGCGAGACGATGACGATGGCAATCCGATGAGAAGACGTTCCAAGCTAGAGTATACTCCTGTGCCGCCAGCGTGCTGGTACTCGCCTTGACACGGCAGCAGGCCAGCGCATATACTTTGCCCGATATGTTGCATTGTTAGCGTAGAGGTTTCTGGAGATGATGGCATTCTGCCTGCCCGCGTATCAACCAATGCCGCGCCGCGATAATTCGTCGCCGGTGCGCATTGCCGTGCACCCGGCGTGGCAGATGCCGTTCGATGATCGTCGCATTGACGATTCGGCGCGCGCGAGCCAGATGACTTGCCGCCCCTCCAGTTTGCTTACCCAACGCTGACGCATGACTCGCTCCAGGTTGGGTAAACCACCGGGGCGATAGAGGTCAACCAGCACGCGCGAACCGCAGACCGAGCGGAACGCGCGTTTTTTGTTGGCGTTTCAGCGCTTGTACGCACATAGCATGCCCTCGAAGTGTACCGGGATGCACATCTGCCTGTCGAGCAGAAAGCAGCGGGTTCGACTCCCGTCGGGGGCGCCGGGTTGTACCCGATAGTGGTGATCATCATTCAGCGGTCAGGAGACGCGGTTCAATCCGCGTAACGTGCGGTTCGACTCCGGCTGGTCACCCCATTTCATCCTAATAGTGCCTAATCCGCGCTCGTAGCTCAGTGGAAAGAGTACCGGTTTGCGATGCCGGAGACAGAGGTTCGATTCCTCTCGGGCGCACCTGGTGATAAGGGCGCGACCATGTTTGAATAGCAAAGGGGGTGAAATCGCGATGTCAGCGCAAGAGTTTTCGTTTCGGGCTCAGTTTTCCAGGCTGAATCAGAGCGAGGATAAGTCAGCTTACCAATATTACATGCTACCTTTGCTGAACCAGGCACAAGAAGCGGTGCAGGTATTACGTCGGTATGGCACATTGGAAGCCAGGACGTGGCGCATTAATCCATCCATGCCCGATGCCAATAAAGAAGACGTGTTCAATTCCTACGAACTCTATGCGCTTTCGCGCGTGAGCGATATGCTCTTGCTGCCATATCAGCCAAATCGGCAGAACGAGGATTGGACAGGTCCACCTGTTACACTTGACGAACGTACCGAGTGGTTCCAGTCACTTGGCATGATCCTTTACAACGTCGATGGCCGCTACGATCTGAACAGCGCAAATGTGCTGCCAGACAGCGACATGCAGAGAATCCTGGATGAGCAGGGCTTGACGATCACCGAGATGATCGAGCTTGTCCGCCACCGATGTTTTATCCTAACGGATAAGGATGACTCTCAGGGTGGACTCTGGCCCGATCCCTTCAGGTATAGGGAACCCAAGGGGAAGCAATAACACTCATTGTGGCCACTCCAACCACTCGCCTGTGCCTTGAAAAAGTGAATATCGTCGTTTATATTATTGAACAACGGGCGTGTTAGGTAGCATGGCAGGAATGGGCAGGAGGAGCAGGCGATGCCTCGTCGCGCGAATAACCTCCTCCGCTGGTCGCCTGAACGCGGCAGCTACGAGCTGTGGCAGCAGAACGCGCCGCTTCGCCCACCCATCGCGCCCGATACGCCTGGCTGGTTCGCCTGGCTGGCCGACGCTTCCTCGTTCTCGTTCCAGCGCGCAACCGGCGACATCTACACTCTACGCAAAGAGAAGGTGCAGCGCGGCGGCGCCTACTGGTATGCCTACCATCGCCGCGACGGGCGCATGACCAAGCGCTACCTGGGGCGCGATGCCGATTTGACCATCGCGCGATTAGAGGCCGCTCCATCCACCGCGCGTTATGTAACAAATGGATCAAGTGATCGTCCGCGCCGCCGTGGGCCACGCGCATCCGGCGCGAATCGCTCGGCGCTCAGCGATGCGCCGCTGCTGGCGACGCGCATGCTGATGCCGCGCACCCCCGGCCGCATCGTCAGCCGCACGCACGTCTGGCATCGCTTGCAGCGCGGGCTGGAGCGTCCGCTGACACTGCTAACCGCGCCGCCGGGCTTCGGCAAGACGACCTCGCTAGCTGCGTGGGTGCGCCAGGTGGAGACGCCCGTAGCGTGGGTCTCGCTCGACGAGAGTGATAATGAGCCGGGCCAGTTCTGGGCCTACGTGCTTTCGGCCCTCGAACAGGCTGCCCCTGGCGTCACTGGCGACGCGCTGGCCATGCTCCGCTCGATGCAGGCGCCGCCGCTGCCCGTCGTGCTGCGCGCGCTGATGAACGCGCTAGTCGCCGCGCCGCGCGATATCGTGCTGGTGCTGGATGACTACCATCGCATGACCGCGCCCATCATTCACGAGACACTCGCCAGTTTGCTCGAACATCCCGCCGCGCAGCTCCATCTCTATCTGGCGTCGCGTCGCGAGCCACCGCTGCCGCTGGCGCGTCTGCGCGCGCGCGACCAGGTCAACGAAATCACCGCCGATGATCTGCGCTTCCGGCTGGATGAGGCCGCCGAGTTTCTGGCCGAGGTGATGGATGTGCGGCTGCCCTTCGAGGATGCGCTGGCGCTGGCCGAGCGCACCGACGGCTGGATCGCCGGGCTTCAGTTGGCCGGACTCTCGCTCCAGCAGCATCCCGACCCCACGGCGTTCGTCGCCAGCTTCAGCGGCAGCCACCGCTATGTCATGCAGTACCTGGGCGATGAGGCGCTCGCGGCACAGCCCGCCGACGTGCGCGCGTTCCTGCTACAAACGTCGTTGCTCGACCGTATGTGCGCGCCGCTCTGCGATGCGCTGACGGGGCGCGCCGATGGCCGTGCCATGCTCGAACGGCTCGCGCGGGCCAATCTCTTCGTCGTCGCGCTCGATGATGAGGGGCGCTGGTATCGCTACTACCATCTCTTTGCCGACCTCTTGCGCCACCATCTCCGCGAGGAATCATCCCAGTTGGTAGACGATCTGCACCGGCGGGCGGCGCGCTGGCTGGAAGGCGATGGACAGGTCACCGAGGTGGCCCATCATCTGTTTGCCATTCCAGATTATGCCGCCGCAGCGGACCTGCTCGAGCGGATCTCCGACGATCTCATGCGACGCGGCGATGTGGACGCGCTGATCGGGTTGTTTCGGCAAATCCCTGATGGGATTTTGGCCGAGCGGCCTGCGCTCTGCCTCTCGCTCGCCGAGGCGTCTTTCGCGCGCGGGGAGCTCGCCGCCTCCGACCATCACATCACCACTGCCGAACAGGCCGTGGGCCGGATGCCGACCGCCACCAATGATGAACAACGCCGCCACCGCCTGCTGAGCGGACGGATCGCCGCCGACCGCGCGGTACTCGCCTCGATGCATGGCGACGCGGACGCCACCTTCGTCTACGCCCAGACGGCGCACGAATGTCTGACGGATGATGACATACTGCGCCGCTGTGGCGTGGCTGTCACACTGGGGCACGCCTGGCGCCACAAGGGCGATCTTGTCGCGGCGGATGACGCCTACTCCGAGGCGGCCAGGCTCAGCACCGCGGCAGGTAGCCCGTTCATGGCGGCGCTCGCAACTGATATGCGCACGCTGGTCGCCAACGCACGGGGCCAACTCCACCTCTCAGCAGACCTCTCGCGCCAGATCATCGCGCTGGCCGAATCTCGCGGTGAGGCGGCGCGCTCGATGGCGGGGAACGCCTGGAACAATCTGGGATGGCAGCTCTATGAGTGGAACGATCTCGCCGCAGCGGAAGAGGCGTTCCTCAAGGCGATGGCGTTAGGCGCGCAATGGAATGACACGGACGATCAGGTGAATGCGCATCTCTGGCTGACCTTCGTCTATCAGGCGCAGGGCAGGCCAGAAGAGGCGCGCGCATCGCTCCAGCGCGCCGATGGGCAGCTGCGCGCCGCCGAGCAGGAGGGACAGGCGTTCCCGTGGCTGCCCCCGCTGGTCGCCGCAACCTCGGCGCGGCTCGCGCTCATGCATGGCGACCTCGTCGGCGCCGAGCGCTGGCTGACAACCTTTCGCGGCAAATATAGCGAGAACGTGGTCACTCGTCCGCTAGAGGAGTTAACCCGCGCGCGCGTCTTGCTGGCAATGGAGGAAATCACCGAGGCGCGATCGCTGCTTGATGAGCTGCTGCTGAATGCGGCAGCCAGCGGCGAGATGGCCTATGAGATCGAGGCGCACATGCTTCAGGCGCTTGCGTGGCAGCGTCAAGGCGAGGTAGACAATGCCCTGGACTCGCTGGAGCAGGCTATCATCCTGGGCATGCCCGAAGGCTATCTGCGGCTCTTCCTCGATGAAGGCGCGCCAATGATCGCGCTGCTCATGCAACTGCGCGAACATCGCTCGGTCCAGAAGGATGTGGCTGGATATTGTACGAAGCTGCTGGTTCTGGCTGGCGCGGAGACGTATGAGACGCATCCTACGTCTCCCCAGCCTCAGCCTCAGGCGCAGACCCATCCCGAGTTGGCGGAGCCGCTGAGCGCGCGCGAGATGGAGGTGCTTGGGCTGCTGGCCGAGGGCTACTCCAATCAGGATATCGCCGACCATTTAGTCGTTGCGCTCAGCACCGTCAAGACCCATGTCCACCATCTCTATGCCAAGCTGCAGACGCCGGACCGCCTGCGCGCGGTGACTCGCGCCCGCGCGCTGGGGCTGCTCGATGACGATAGGCGCGTAGATGGGCGCGCAGCGGCTCGCCTGGGGAGGCTGCCATGACCACCAGCACCGACCGCAGCGCGCTCGATCTGACCGGTATCACCGCCGTCGAGGTTGCCACTTTCGGCGGCGAGTTGAATGTCGTCACGGGCGCCGATGCTCCGCGTGTGGAGGCCACGGTCTATGGCAACGCCTCCTGGTCGGTCGAGCGGGTCGGCTCGCTGCTCTATCTCGTCGGCAAGAAACGCGGCTTCTTCTACATGGGCAACGGCGTGAGCTTCCGCCTCTGGCTGCCCGATCACCTGGCGCTGAAGCTGGCCAATGTCAGCGCCGATATTCGCGTGCGCGGCGATATGCGCTCCCTCTCGGCGAATGTTGTCCATGGCGGCATCGAGGTGCGCGCGAGCAACCCGGCCGAGGTGAAGCTGCGGGCGGTACATGGGCGCGTCGTCGTCCACGGTGTCACCAGCAAGTTCGACATCGTGGCGACGCCCGGCGACGTGCGCGTTGTCAACAGCGGCGGCGAGCTGAAGATTACCGCGACGCCGGGCAGTGTGCGGCTGGAGCAGGTGGTGCTGACGCCGGGCAAATCGCATGTGGTGACCGCAAGCCCCGGCAATATCGAGATCGTCGGCATCCACGCGCCGGGTGGGCTGGACCTGCGCGGCAAGTCGACCGATTCGTCAATCACCGCCGTGATGCCCGGCTACGATGTGCGCAATAAAGGGAACAGGGCGCATATCAAACGCGATGGCCCCAATCCCGCGACACTGACGCTCGATGCCGTTGGCAGGCTCAGCATCAAGGCGTAATGGCCCTCACCCAGCCCCCGACCTCACCCCCGACCCCTCTCCTACGAGGAGAGGGGAGCCAGATCACGTGCGTCGCCGACCGCTGGAATGGTCACCTTTGCCCTCCCCTCGTAGGGGAGGGTGGCCGGAGGCCGGGTGAGGTTCCCAATCCACCCCGCAATCCACCTTCCGATGGACGCGCCACCCGAAAGAATGAGGCATTCTATGGGCAGGCGCCGACGTTCGGCGACATCATCCGGCAAGGCGCAATCAACAACCACTATCCAACATAAGGAGGATATGCGCGTGGATACTCTTTCTCAGCTTCACACCTCCGCCGAGGCCACCAACAGCGGCTCGCCACACGCCCCAGCGCTCATCAAGACGAAGGGGCTGGTCCGCACCTTCAAGTCGCGCAAGGGAACCGTCGAGGCGGTGCGCGGCGTGGACCTGGAGGTGCGCGAGGGCGAAATCTTCGGCTTTCTCGGCCCCAACGGCGCTGGCAAGACGACGACGATGCGCATTCTGACGACGCTGATGCCTGCCAGCGGTGGCACGGCGACCGTCTGCGGGCTGGACCTGCGGCGCGATCCCGGCAAGGTTCGGCGGCAGATCGGCTACGTCAGCCAGGTTGGCGGCGCGGAACCGATTGAGACAGGCCGCGAGAATCTGCACTTGCAGGGGCGCGTCTATGGTATGAGCGCCAAGGAGGCCCGCCAGCGCGCGAAGGAGCTGGTGACCCGGCTCGATATGGATGACTTTGCCGACCGGCTGGTCAAAACGTATTCTGGCGGCCAGAAGCGACGGCTCGACGTGGCGCTGGGCATCATGCATCGTCCGCGCCTGCTCTTTCTGGACGAGCCGACCACCGGACTCGACCCGCAGAGCCGCGCCCGCATCTGGGACGAGGTGCGCGCGCTGCACGAACAGGGGATGACCATCTTCCTGACGACCCACTACATGGACGAGGCTGATGGACTCTGCAACCGCCTGGCGATCATCGACCACGGTCAGATTGTCAGCCAGGGCAGCCCCGAGGCGCTCAAGCAGGAGATCGCGGGCGATATCGTCTCGCTCGGCCTGGATACTCAGAGCAACGCCGTGGAGCAGGTGACGGATCTAATGCGCGAGCGGCCGTTTGTGCGCGAGATTCAGCCGACAAGCGATGGCGTACAGGTCTACGTCTCGCAGGGCGAAACGGTGTTGCCAGAGGTGCTGCGCGCGCTCGATGCGCAGCACATCGCGATTCGCTCGGTCATGCTGGCGCGGCCAACACTGGACGACGTCTTCCTGCGGCGCACCGGGCGCTCGCTGCGCGAATCAAACGGCAACAGCTAAACATCCATCACATTCGCTTCGATAGAGGAGAATATCCATGAGCAAGCTCTTGCGCGATAGCTGGCTGATGTTCAAGTCGCAGTTCAACGTTTCCCGGCGTACTCCCGTCTGGGTGTTCATTGGCATGTTCCAGCCGATCTGCTACATGCTGCTTTTTGCGCCATTGCTCAAGAATCTGGTGGGCGTGCCTGGCTTCCCGAGTGGGGGCGCGTACAACATCTTCACGCCCGGGCTGATGGTGATGATGGCAATCTTTGGCGCTGGATTCGCCGGGTTTGGCATCATTAGCCGCCTGCGCTCTGGGTTCATCGAGCGCATGCGCGTGACACCCGTCAGCAGGATAGCGATGATTCTTGGCTCGCTCGGCGTTGATATGCTTCTGTTCATGATTCAGATCGCATTGCTGCTCGTAGTTGGGCTGTTGCTCGGCTTCCGTCCCGATGTCGGCGGCATGGCGCTCCTTGCGCTGCTGCTGCTGCTCACCGGCATGACCATGTCATGCTTCTCGTACGCGCTAGCGCTGCTGGTGAAGGACGAGGGGAGCCTGGCGGCCTCGGTCAACCTGTTAGTGCTGCCGCTGATGCTGCTCTCAGGCATCATGCTGCCGCTCTCGTTGGCGCCCGATATCCTGAAGAATGTGGCGAAGGTCAACCCGTTCACCTATGCGGTGGATGCGTCGCGGGCAATGGTCGCCGGGAACTTTGGCGACAGCTCGGTGGTCAAGGCGTTCATCATCGTTGGTGTCCTGGCCATCCTGACTATCTTCTGGGCCACACGCTCGATGCGCCAGGCGGCGATGTAGCGCCAGAGACGGGGAAAATAATGTAGTCCCCCGCCACCGGACTACTGAAGATAAAGAGACCAGCACGTACGTCACCCGCGCAGTCCAGTAGCGCGCGGCGTGCGTGCTGGTTTTCTGTTGGGAGGGATACTCTCTCGGCCATAAATGGCCGGAGTAAGTGGAAATGGGCCATAAATAGCCTCTCCGGGCGTTTACGCCCGTTGGGGCTCTACCCCGGCCTTTCAAGGCCGGGACTGTTGCGATAAGTATTAGTTGCCGCCGGGAACGCGGTCCTCTTCGTTGGTGATGCCCGCCATGATCGGAATGACCTCGGCGTTCGGGTCGACAAGCAGCGCGTTCTCCACATCTTTGACGCCTGGCACGCCCCGCGCGACCTCATATGCCGCCGCGCGAGCGTCGCCCGTGTGCACGCGGCCACGCAGATGGATATGCCCCAGGGCAGGATAGACGCCAATGCGTTCGCGGGCCGTGCGCGGATCCTTTGCCAGCGCCATCGCCACCGCGCCCGCGAGGTCGGTATCGTCGATCAACTCGTTGTGCACCTGACCCAGTCCGCGAATGTTCGTCAGTTGGTCCGCCACCAGCCGCTTATTGAGGTCGCTGGAGACGTGACCCTGCAGCCAGAGCACGCCATCGATGACATGGATGCCGATGCCTGACAGATCAACCCGCAGGCGCGGATAGTCATAGATGGCTGAGCGAATCTCCTCGTGCAGCTCTTCATCGGGGCGATAGGGCGTGAGCATCGGAACAGTCGCATCGGCGGCTGTTCCGATGATGATGCGCTTGCCTTCGATGGCGCTGATGTCCTGGGCGGAGATGACCGACTCCGACCGCAGACCATGCTCCACCACCAGGTGACGCAGCACATGAGTCTCGCGGTTGACGGTCACCTGCGCCAGCCTGCCAACCGACTTGCCTGCCACTATCACCTGCGTGCCCGAGGTCAGCAGCATGACCGACGTCACCGTGCTAAAGTCCCGCTTCAAATCCTCGCGCGTCTTATGCAGCTCGATCCGCTCTGGCGTGGCATGGCGGATGACGGCGATTGGCAGCGTATAGAGCTCGCGGCCAAAGAGGCCAAACCGGACACGGATGCCGGTGATCGCGTGCGAGTCTGGGTCGACGATGAGCGAATCGAGCGAACCCTCGTCACCATCATCGGTGAGCACAGTCGCGCCGAAATGATACTTGCTGACGGCGGCGTATTCATTGGTGGAAGTGGATGGTTGCATACGTCCTCTATGTCCTTTGGCGAAGCGGTGGCACGGCTGTTGCGGATGATGGCAGCGCGCCAGGCGCAATACTGCCAGATTACCGTTCTCATGCAGAGTGTAGCATGGCAGCGCGGCCCCGGCAAGCATCAGGGCTATCTCGGGCCACTCTCGCGTCTCCCCGCCAGCGCTTCGCGACCCGCACGTTAACGAAACGCTGCGAAAAAACGTGTCATTCATACCCGCGCAGACGTTGTATAACGTATATGAAGGCTCCCCAACCCTGATCGAACGACTGCCATTTCATCGGAATGGACCGTACCATGCCGCACAAAGCCTCAGCAAAACTGGCGACAGCTCCTGACGATCCTGAGCATGTCGTCGCAACCGACCATGGCCTGAATGGGAACGGGCACGCGCACAAAGCCAAAGACCGCCAGTTCGCCCGCCCCGAGCTCTACATCAATCGTGAAGTGGCGACGGTGGCGTTCATTCGCCGCGTGCTTGAAGAAGCCGAGTCGCCCCGGCACGCCTTGCTGGATCGTGTCCGCTTTCTCTCGTTTGTCGGCAGCCAGGTGGACGAGTTCCTGATGGTGCGCATGGCCGGGTTGTACGATCTCGTGGCGGCGCAGGTGAAAGAGACCGGCCCAGATGGTCTGCTGCCCGGTCAACAGATCGAGGTGCTGCGCCCGCTGCTGTTGGACCTGATTCAGGAGCAGCGCCGCTACTTCGAGAACGAGTTGCAGCCGCGCCTCGACGAGGCCGGGATTCACCTGCTCAACTATTCGGATCTTACTCGCACGCAACGCGAGGCGGCCGACCTCTATTTCCGCTCCGATATCATGCCTGTGCTGACACCGCTCGGGGTTGACCCAGCGCATCCCTTCCCGCATATCTCCAGCCGCAGCCTGAACCTTGCCGTCACCATGCGCGATCCGGTGGAGGCGGCGCTCTTCGCTCGCATCAAGCTGCCCGCGACGATCCGGCGATTCGTGCCCGTGCCGCCAAAGAGCCGCGGCCGCAATCATGTGGATACCCAGCCGCCTTCGAGCAGTTTCGTCTGGCTGGAGCAGCTGGTTGCCGCACACCTTGATCTTCTCTTCCCTGGAATGGAGGTGACGGGCGCGTACCCCTTCCGCGTCTTGCGCGACGCCGACATCGAGATTCAGAGCGATGAGGCGGGGGACTTGCTCGAAAGCATCGAGAAGGGGCTGCGTCAGCGCCGTTTTGGCTCGGTGGTTAACCTGACCATCCAGACGGGAACGCCGAAGCGCGTGCGCGAGCTGCTGCGGGCTAACCTGGAAATGCAGCCGGAGGATATCTGGGAGGTGGATGCGCCGCTTGGCCTGAGTGATGTCGCCGAGCTGACCGATCTAGACCGCCCCGACCTGAAGGATCCGCCGCTGATTCCTCACCTGCTGCCAGAGCTACGGCGCGGACAGGATCCCTTCGCGGCGATTCGGCGCGGCGATCTGCTGCTGCACCATCCCTATGACGCCTTCAGCACTGTCACGGACTTCATCCAGGCGGCGGCGTATGATTCGCAGGTGCTGGCGATCAAGCAGACCCTCTATCGCGTCGGCCAGAACTCGCAGATTGTCCAGGCGCTGCTGGAGGCCAACAACCTGGGCAAGCAGGTGGCTGTGCTGGTGGAGCTGAAGGCGCGCTTCGACGAGGAGAACAACATCGAGTGGGCGCGAATGCTCGAGCGAGCGGGCGTCCATGTGGTCTACAGCCAGGTGGATTTGAAGACGCACGCCAAGGTGGCGCTGGTTGTGCGCCGGGAGACGAGTGGGTTGCGCCGCTACGTCCACCTGGGCACCGGCAACTATAACGCCTCGACGGCGCGCGTCTACGAAGATTTTGCATTGCTCACCTGTCGCAGGGATATCGGCGAGGATGTGACCAACCTCTTCAACGCGCTGACGGGCTACGCGCGCGGCGTCACGTACCATAAGCTGCTGGTTGCGCCGGGGGCGTTGCGCGCCGGATTGCTCGCCCGTGTCCAGCGCGAAATCACGCGCGCCAAAGAGACGGGTGCTGGTCGGCTCATCTTCAAGATCAATTCGCTGGTCGATCCCGCCATGATCCAGGCGCTCTACCGCGCCTCACAGGCCGGTGTCGAGATCGATCTGCTGGTACGCGGCATGTGCTCGTTGCGGCCTGGCATTCCCGGCGTCAGCGAGCATATTCGCGTGGTGAGTCTGGTGGGGCGCAATCTGGAGCACAGCCGTATCTACTATTTCGCCAATGGCGGAGGGGATCAGGAAGAGGTGTTGATGGGCAGCGCCGACCTGATGCAGCGCAATCTGGACCACCGTATCGAGCTGCTCTTCCCCATCGAGGATGTCACGCTGCGCAATCACATCGTCCATAATGTGCTGCCCGCCTACCTGCGTGATACGGCCAATGCGCGCATCCTCCTGCCGGATGACACCTACCAGCGGCTTCACCCGCCGCGTGGCGAGCGGCCCTTTGATGTGCAGCAGTGGTTTGCCAGGGAGGGTGCCCAACTGCCCGACCCGCAGGCGCCGTTCGTCCTGCAATCGTCGGCGCCGCCTGTTACCGTTGATGTCGCGCCCGCTTCCGTGCCTTCATGATGTTCTCATGATGTCCTTATCATGTCCTCATGATACCCCGGTCCCCGCGATATAATGGGCTGCGCGGAGAGCGTATCAGGAAAGCACGAGCGAGGGGAGCAAAATCAATGCCAGCACGCTATGCGATGGGCATCGACGTGGGAGGCACCAAAATCTACGCGGGTATCGTCGACGCCGCGACGGGCGAGGTGCTTGCCACCGCCCGCAAGCGCACCCATCCTGAGCGTGGCGTGGACTTCCTCACCCAGCGGCTGCTCGCCGTCGCCCAGGAGGCGCTGGATAGCGCGAAGTTGCCAGATGGCAAGTCTCTTTTCGCCGTCGGCATCGGCATCGCTGGCCAGGTGGACCGCGCGAAGGGCGTCTTGCTGGCCTCGCCCAATCTGGCGCTGGGGTTGAAGGATCTGGCGCTGGCCGATCTGCTTCAGGAGCAGTTCAAGGTTCCGGTGGTCGTCGGCAATGATGTGGAGGTCGCCACCTATGGCGAGCAACAGTTCGGCGCGGGCCGCGGCTATGACGATTTCGTCTGTGTCTTCGTCGGCACCGGGGTTGGCGCGGCGATCATCCAGGGCGGGCAGATACGGCGCGGAGTCACCGGCACGGCGGGTGAGATTGGCCATACCATCGTGCAGTATGGCGGGCGTATCTGTGGCTGCGGCGGGCGTGGCCATCTGGAGGCCTACGCCTCGCGCTCGGCGGTGACACGCGTGCTGATGGCGGAGCTACGGCGCGGGCGGGAGTCGAAGTTGCGCGAGCTGCTGAAGGATGGCAATACGGCGATTCGCTCGAAGATGATCGCGCGCTGCATTGACGATGGCGATAGCCTGGTTATCGAGACAATAACTGATGCCGCGGACTACCTGGGCGCGGGCCTTGCCTCGCTGGCGACCTTCTACAATCCGCAGTGCATCGTCCTCGGCGGCGGCTTGATCGAGGCGGCGCCACTCGTGCTCGAACGCGCCACGTTGCGCGCCCATGAGGCTGCGCTGCCCGCGGCGACGCGTTCGCTGACCATCGTCAAGTGTGGGCTGGGCGACGACTCCGGCATCATCGGCGCGGCCTGGATGGCGGCGCGACAGACCCGCGAGTGACTGCCACTGGTGTCTTGACGAGCGGCCTGGCGCGTTTCACACGTGCGATATTGTGTCATCGAGGAGCGTGATATGACGATGGGGTCATTGGGACAGAGCCAGCCTTCGGTACAGAGTGATACTGACAAGATAACGGCTATTCGCGCGGAGCTACCGGTTACCGCGCGCTATCTCTACTTCAATGCTGGCACGAATGGACCGTTGCCACGGCGCAGCCACGATGCGCTGGTCGCTAGCTCAGCACTGGAGATGGATGAGGGACGTATTGGCCCGGCAGCGTTCACCCGGCTATTCCAAAATCTCGACGACGCGCGTGCGGCGGTGGCGACCCTGTTACAGTGTGATCCCGCCGAGATTGCGCTCACGCATAACACGACCGAGGGGATGAATATCGCGCTCATGGGGCCGCGCTGGCAGCCAGGCGATGAGATTGTCACCTCAGTCGCGGAACACCCTGGAGGGCTATACCCCGCTTACCTGTTGCATCAGCGCTATGGCGTCAAGATCCGTCAGACGGAGATCGCGTTGCCGGGCCGCGACCCTGCCGAGGAA
>Ga0070714_100002410_pt1 | contig 13779 bp, 13 predicted proteins | sample LARL83metaG_FD_65450 | JGI IMG/M metagenome (GOLD analysis project Ga0070714, IMG submission 65450) | Corn, switchgrass and miscanthus rhizosphere microbial communities from Kellogg Biological Station, Michigan, USA - LAR L8-3 metaG | ecosystem: Host-associated > Plants > Roots > Rhizosphere ...
CTGACGCTCTCCGGGAAGATCGACCGGATCGACGTCGACCCGTTCGGCGCCCGCGGGATCGTGCAGGACTACAAGTCGGGCAAGCACGCGCACTCCGCGGCCGAGATCGAGCGCGAGCTGCGCCTTCAGGTGCCCCTCTACATGCTCGTGCTCCGTGACCTCGTGGGGCTCGAGCCGCTCGGTGGCCTATACCGGCCGCTCGCCGGCACGCGGCGGGCGCGCGGCCTCGTTCGCGCCGAGGAGGCGGAGACGCTGCCCGGCTACGTGAAGAGCGACTACCTCGACGAGGAGGCGTTCTGGGGCGTCGTCGGGTCGGCGCGCGAGACCGCGACCACGCTCGCCGGGCGGATCCGCGAGGGAGATCTCCACCACGACCCGCGCGGCGGCGACTGCCCGACGTGGTGCGACCTCTGGTCGATGTGCCGGGTGGAGCGCGCGTGACCTCGCACGAGCTGAACGAGCAGCAGCTCGCTGCGGTGGATGCCGAGGGCGAGGTCTTCGTCTCGGCCGGCGCCGGCACCGGCAAGACGGCGGTGCTCGTCGAGCGGGTCGTCCGCGCAGTCTGCGACCAGGGCCTCGACGTCGACTCGATCCTCGTGATCACGTACACGCGCCGGGCGGCCGGCGAGCTGAGGACGCGGATCCGCGCGGCGTTCGCGGAGCGGGACAGACCGGACCTCGCGCGCGAGCTCGATGGGGCATGGATCTCCACGATCCACGGCTTCTGCGCGCGGCTCCTCAAGGCGTACCCGCTCGCGGCGGGGCTCGACCCGCGCTTCCGCGAGCTCGACGAGGCGCAGGCCGCCGTGCTTCGCTCGGAGGCGTTCGGAGAAGCCCTCGCGGAGTTCTGCGCGGGCGGCGACCCGCAGCGGCTCGAGCTCCTCGCGACGTACGGGAGCGGGGGGCTGCGGCGGATGCTCACAAGCGTGTACGAGACGCTTCGGGCAGCCGGGCGGGAGCTCGACCTCGAGGTCGCGGCCCGGCCGGAGCTCGGGGAACGCGTCGAGGAGCTGCGGACGATCGCGACGTCGCTTGCCGCGGATCCCGACGCGACCGATGCGCAGCAGCAGGCGGCGTCGGGACTGCTCGAGCAGCTCGAGCGCGACCGTCGTCCGGACCGGCTCATGAGCCTCACGACCTTCAAGGCGCGCGGCGATCGCGCGGCGGCCTACTGTGAGGCGCTCACCGCGGTCGAGCAGGCCGCGCTGGACGAGGCGGCGGCCCGGGATCGGGCGCTGCTGCAGGAGCTCCTGACGCTGTTCGCGGCGCGGTATGCGGCTGCGAAGGCCCGCGAGTCGTCCCTCGACTTCGAGGACCTCCAGCTCTGCGCGCGCGACCTGCTCCGCTCGCAGCCGGAGCTCCGCGAGCGCGAGCAGGCCCGCTTCCGCTCGATCCTGGTGGACGAGTTCCAGGACACGAACCGCCTGCAGACCGAGATCGTCGACCTCCTGCGGACCCCGGAGACCGAGCTCTTCTTCGTCGGTGACGAGTTCCAGTCGATCTACGGCTTCCGGCACGCCGACGTCCAGGTCTTCCGCGAGCGGCGCGACGCCGTCGAGCAGCCGCTGTCGCTCACGCTCAACTACCGCTCGCGGCCGGAGGTTCTCGCCGCCGTGAATGAGCTCTTCGGCGTCCACTTCGGCGGCGAGTTCCAGGAGCTCGCGGCGGCGGCCGAGTTCCCGGATCCCGTCTTCGGCCACCCGGTCGAGCTGCTCGTGACCGACAAGGAGAGCTACAAGGACACGGCCCTTCACTGGCGGCGCGGCGAGGCGCGGGCCGTCGCACGGCGCGTGCGCGAGCTGGTGGACAGCGGCGCCGCGGCGCCGGGCGAGATCGTCCTCCTCTTCGCGGCCGGCACCGATGCGGAGTGGTACGAGGACGAGCTGCGCCGCGCCGGGCTGCCCACGTACCGTGCGACGGGCAAGGGCTACTTCGGCCAGCAGCAGGTGGTCGACATGCTCATGTACCTGCGCCTGCTCCAGAACCGCTACGACGACGCCGCGCTTCTGTCTGTGCTCGCGTCGCCGTTCGTCGGCGTCTCGAACGACGCGCTCTTCCTCCTCCGCCGCGCAGCCTCGAGGCGGCCGCTCTTCGCGGGTCTCGAGCACGGGCAGCCGTCGGGGCTCGGCGAGCGCGACGCGCGGCTGATGCGGGCCTTCCGCCAGCGCTACGACCGGCTCGTCGCCGCGATGCCGCGCCTCTCGCTCGAGCGGCTGTGCGAGCAGATCGTGGCCGAGCACGACTACGACCTCGCCGTGCTCGCGCAGTGGGACGGCCGTCGCCGCTACGCGAACATGCGCAAGCTCGCGCGTCTCGCCCGCTCGTATGAGGAGCTGCGCGGGCCGGACGTCGAGGGCTTCGTCCGGTTCGTCGCGGAGCAGGAGGCGGTCGGCGCTCGCGAGCTCGAGGCGGTCGCGGAGGAGGAAGGCGCCGACGCGGTGCGCCTCCTCACGATCCACGCCGCCAAGGGCCTCGAGTTCAAGGTCGTGATCGTGGCCGACGCGGGCCGCGACCGCGTGCCGCCCTCGCCGGATGAGATCCTCGCGCTGCCCGACGGCCGTTTCGGGTTCCGGGTGGCGGATCCGGTGACGGCGAAGCGGCGCGGCGCCTTCGACTACGAGGCGGTCAAGGAGGCGCGGCAGGAGGCGGAGCGCGCCGAGCGGCTGCGGCTCTACTACGTCGCCATGACCCGGGCGAAGGAGCGCCTGATCGTCTCCGGCTCCGTCGACCTCGGCTCGGATCGCGAGGTCCCGACTCCGATCGCCTGGGTGCTCGACCGGCTCGAAGCCGACGAGGAACTCGCAACCGCCGGCGACACGCCGCTCGAGCTCGTCCGCGGCGACGCCCGCCTGCTCGTGCGAGTCGACCGCTACCGGCCGGAGGAGGTCGTCGTCGAGGTGGAGGAGGAGCCGGAGGAGGGACAGCTCGCCCTGTTCGCCTCGATCGAGGAGCTCCCCGCGCTCCCGGCCGCTCCCGAGCTGCCGCCGCTCGTGGCGCTGCCGGATCCGCCGCTGCTCCGCGTCCGCCGGCTCTCGTTCACAGCGCTCTCGATGTTCGAGCAGTGCGCCTACAAGTACTTCGCCCGCTACGGACTCGGGATGAGCGAGCGGCCGGTCGAGGTCGAGGAACCCACCGGGGAGATGTCCGGGACCGAGCTCGGCAGCGCCGTGCACGCGCTCCTCGAGCAGATCGACCTCGCCGAGCCGGTCGTGCCCGAGCTCGAGGACGAGCGGATCCGTGGCTTCGTGGCCGCGTACTGCGAGTCGGATCTCGCGCGGCGGGTCGCGGTCCTCCCCGGAGTCGAGAAGGAGCGGCACTTCACCTTCGAGCACGACGGCGTCCTCGTCCACGGCTTCCTCGACGTGTTCCATCTCGCGGACGGGCGCGCGCTCGTGCTCGACTACAAGACGAACGCGCTCGGCGAGGCGTCGCCGGAGGAGATCGTCGAGGAGGACTACCGCCTGCAGCGGCTCGTCTACGCGCTCGCCTGCTTCCGCGCGGGTGCCGAGACGGTCGAGGTCGTCTACCACTTCCTCGAGCGGCCGGACGCGCCGGTCGAGGCTGTCTTCTCGCAGTCCGACGTGTCCGAGCTCGAGGCAGAGTTGTCGGCGGCCATCGCCCGCATCCAGGCCGGCGAGTTCCCGCCGACGCCGAGCGAGTTCGCCTGCGCGGGCTGCCCGGCGCTCGACCTCGTCTGCGCGGGGCCGCGCCTGCGTTCGCGGCCTGCCGAAGCCGTTGCCTCGTAGCTACGTCCACGAGGCCCGCAAGCGTGTCGGCCCGAAGAAGGAGCGCATCCGTCCGATCATCGACCGGCTGGCCGTCGATCACGCGGACGCCGCGATCGCGCTTCGCTTCCGCAGCCCGCTCGAGCTGCTCGTCTCGGTGATGCTCTCGGCGCAGACGACCGACGTGAACGTGAACCGGGTCACCGAGAAGCTGTTCCAGAAGTACCACCGGCCCGAGGACTATCTCGCGGTGCCGCAGGAGGAGCTCGAGCGCGACATCTTCGCCACCGGCTTCTACCGGCAGAAGGCCAAGGCGCTGCGCGGAACGATGCGGCTGTTGCTCGAGGAGTTCGACGGTGAGGTGCCGCGGCGACTCGACGAGCTCGTCCGGCTGCCGGGCGTCGCGCGGAAGACCGCAAACGTCGTCGCGGCGGAGCTCGGAGAGCCGCAGGGGATCGTCGTCGACACGCACGTTCGCCGGCTCTCGCAGCGGCTCGGCCTCACGCGTCAGGATGACCCGGTGAAGATCGAGAGAGACCTCGTGAAGCTCGTCCCGCGCGCCGACTGGGGCAGGTTCCCGCATCTCCTGATCTGGCACGGCCGCCGCGTCTGCATCGCACGCCGTCCGCGCTGCGAGGACTGCGTTCTCACCGACCTCTGCCCGTCCAGCCGTGTCTGAGCGGGCGAGGAGCTTCGAGACCGTGGCCGCGGAGTACGAGCGGTACCGGCCCGACTACCCGGAGGAGGCCCTGCGCTGGGCGGCGGATCGGCTTGGGCTCGCTCGGGGGGCACGCGTGCTCGACCTCGGAGCCGGAACCGGCAAGCTGACGCGCGGTCTGGTGGCGCTCGGCTTCGACGTCGTCGCGGTCGAGCCGGGAGCTCCGATGCTCGATCAGCTCCGGAAGGCGGTGCCCGAGGCGGACGCGCTCGAGGGCCCCGCCGAGTCGATCCCGCTGCCCGACGCGAGCGTCGACGCCGCGTTTGCGGGGCAGGCGTACCACTGGTTCGACCGGGATCGGGCTGTGCCTGACATCCACCGCGTGATCAGGGAAGAGGGAGGCCTCGCCCTGCTCTGGAACTGGTGGGACGAGCGCGACCCGCTGCAGCGCGGGCTCGGCGAGTTGATCGGGTACGCCGGGCACCAGCCGTACCGCGACGAGGAGCTACCCGCGGATCCGTGGTTCCATGAGCTGGGACGGACGGTCGTCGAGAGCACGGAGGAGTCGACCCCGGATGCGCTCACCGGCTACCTGTCGACCGCGAGCAACTTCCTCACCGCGGAGCCGGGCGACCGGGAGGAGTCGCTCCGCGCGGTGCACGAGCTCGCCGCGCGCTACGGGGAGCGGTTCCCGCTGCCGCGCCTGACCTACTGCTTCGCGTTCGAGCGACTCAGTTGACCCGCGGGTCCTCGGGCATGCGGGCGACGAGCTCGTAGATTCCGCCCTTGCGGCGCAGGACGTCGCGCCACAGCTCGTCGGGCTCGTCGGTGAAGGCGTCGTCCGGGAGCGCGGGCTCGAGGATCCAGTCCTCTTCCGCGACCTCGGCCTCGAGCTGGCCGGCGCCCCAGCCGGCGTAGCCGGCGAAGACCCGCAGCCGCGTGGTCGCTGGGGCGATGTCGTCCGGCTCCGAGAGGGATGGGAAGCCGAGCGAGTCGAACAGCGGCACGGCGGCGTCGTCGGGGTCGAGGAACTCGCCGAGCACGAGCACCGCTTCCGGCTGCACCGGGCCGCCGACCCAGACCGCGTCGCCGTCCTCGACCACCGGCTCGAGCTGCGGCACCGCGGCCGAGACATCGACCGGCGACGGGCGGTTGAGCACGAGACCGGCCGCACCGTCCTCGGTGTGCTCGGTCACGAGGACGACGGCGCGGCGGAAGTTGGGGTCGAGCAGCGACGGCGAGGCGACGAGAAGGTGCCCGCGCAGCGAGTCCATGCGCTCATTGTGCCTAGAACGCGCGGGCCAGCAGGATGCCGCCGTAGAGCGCGAGCACGCCGGCGACGAGACTCCCGACCGCGTTCGCGAGCGCGACCGCGAGGTGCCCGGTCGAGATCGACCTGTACACCTGGAGCTCCAGCGTCGAGAAGGTCGTGTAGGCGCCCAGGAAGCCGACAGTCGCCCCGGCCTGCGCCCAGAGCGGCACGCCGAGCCGCCGTGCGAAGACGCCGACGAGCAGGCCGAGCGCGAACGAGCCCGACACGTTGACGACGAACGTCCCCCACGGGAAGACGTCTCCCCAGGCTCGGTTGGCGACGCTCTCGAGGAGGTGGCGGGAGACTGCTCCGAGCGCTCCCGCGACGGCGATGACGAGCGTGGTCCGCACGGCTGGCTCCTTCCGTCCAGGAGCCATCAGCCTTCAGCGGCGGTTCATGGCGAGCTCCATCGCCCGGCGCCTCGGAGCGCCGCGGGCAATCTAGCCGTGCGCCGGAGTCAGCGCGACGAGGAGGCCGCCGTCGTCGTCGAGGGCGGGGAAGAAGTCGCCGACTACGGGCTTCACGTGGCCGCTGCGCGTCCTCAGCTGCAGCTGCTCGTTCAGGCGTCGCACGCCCCACTCGAGCGAGAGCTTGACCGGGTTCTTCTCCTCCTCGAAGCCGGCGAGGCCGAAGGCGTTCACGACGTCGTTGCCGAGCACGTCCGGCTCGCTCCAGCCGCTCAGCTCGAAGACGCCGCGCCCGACCGCGAGGATGCGCCCCTCCTGGTCGCAGGTGACGAGACCGGTCGTCGGCGCCGGGTAGTAGTCGTCGATCAGCTCGAACAGGAAGCCGAAGCCGCAGCGGTGGCAGGCGACGGCCTCGTCGTAGAGGCCCTCCTTGCGGTCGATGTCGACCGAGCGCTCCTTGCAGTTCGGGCAGATGAAGTTCGGCATCCGTTCAGGTTAGCCGCGGGGTAATGCGTCGACGCGCGCGGTCCAGGCGTGCAACGGCGAGCCCTCGGAGAGCGGCATCTGATCCGCGAGGACGGCGTGAAAGGAGTCGATGTCGCCCGGCTGCCGGCCGAGCGAGGCGTACTTGAGGAACGGGAACGCGATCACGTCTGCGAGGCCGAAGTCGCCGAGGAGGAAGTCGCGGCCGTCGAGCAGGGTCTCGAAGATGCCGACCGCGCGGCGCATCTCGTCGACGTGCTCGCCATGCTCGCCCTCGCCGTCGTTGATCGCGTTCGGCCAACGCTTCCAGACCCGGTTGAACCAGTCCACGAACACCTGCACCTCCGCGCGCCGCGCGGGGTCGAGCGGCAGGAGCGGCGGATCGGGAAAGCGCTGCTCGAGCCATTCGAGGATCCGCGGCGAGTCGGCGACGACCTCGTCGCCGGCGACGAGCACCGGCACGAGCGGCTGTCCGCTCACCGCGACGACGGACGAGCGGTCGCCCGGATCGACGTCGATCCACTCGATCTCGATCCCCTTGTGTCCCGCTGCGAGTGCGACCCGCTCGACGTTGGTCGAGAACGGGATGCGGTAGCAGCTGATCAGATCCAATGTTTGCGGCGGAAGTACCACAGCTGCAACGCCGTCGTGACGATGATCAATCCCCATACGTACTCGTAGCCGTAGTGCCAGCGGAGCTCGGGCACGTCGCGGAAGTTCTGGCCGTAGAGGCCGACGATGAAGGTGGGAAGGAGCAGCACCGACGCGATCACCGTCAGCCGCTTCACGACCTCGTTCTGGTCGTTCGCGATCTTGGCCTGGCTGTAGTCGCGGACCCCGGCGAGCAGGTCGCGTGCGAGGTCGAGCCCGTCGGACGCACGCAGGAACTTGTCGTAGGCGGCGTTGAGCGCGACCTCGACGGAGTGCGGGAAGACCTGCGGCCCCTCCTCGACCTCGACCGAGCCGTCGATGACGCGGCGCACCGCGTCGCGCATCGGGCTGAGCGTCCGTCGGATGTGGAGGAGGTCGTGGCGGAGGGCTGAGATGCGGGTTCGGGTGACCTCCGCGGGCTGCGTCTCGACCTTGTCCTCGAGCTCGTCGATCTCGTCGTCCAGCGAGTCGACGAGATCGAGGTAGCGCTCGGCGATCTCGTCCAGTAGGCGGTACGCGAGCAGTCCCGCCGAATCGGTCGGCTTCGCGGTCTTCCGCACGGCTTCCACGTCGCACGCGGGCCGTCCGTTCGGCGGCGTCTTCCGCACGGTGAGGATCGTGTCGTGCATGAGGACCATGTCGATCTCCTGGTAGTAGACGCTGTCCTCGTCGGGGACGGACACGACGACCAGGAAGACCCCGAAGACGTAGTTCCCGTGCCCCTGCAGGGTCGGCCGCGGCTCGTCCTCGTGCTCGGGCGGCGCGAGCATCTGGGCGATCGCCGTGTCCTCGAGATCGTGCGGAGCCTTCTCCCGCAGCTCCTCGGCCGTCGGGTCCAGCAGATCGATCCAGGTCGCGCCCATGTGGCGCGGATTCGCCGTGGACGCGGCTAGACCTGCGTCGGCTCGGCCTCTGGGCGAGGCGCGGTCAGCGCGGTGCCCCCGTGGCCCTCCTCGGCCGCGAGGAAGCGCTCGGCGTCGAGTGCGGCCATACAGCCGCTGCCGGCGGCGGTCACCGCCTGCCGGTAGATGTGATCCTGGACGTCCCCAGCTGCGAAGACGCCCGCGATGTTCGTCTCGGTCGTCCCCGGCTTCGTGACGAGGTAGCCGTTCTCGTCGTGGTCGAGCTGGCTGACGAAGAGCTTCGTGTTCGGGTCGTGGCCGATCGCCACGAAGAGCGCGCCGGCGTCGACCTCCTCCGACTCTCCCGTCTCCGTGTTGCGCAGCTTCAGGCCGCTGATCGCGTCCTCGCCGAGCACCTCGTCGACGACGAACGGCGTCTTGAAGTCGATCTTCTCGTTGGCGCGCGCCCGGTCGACCATGATCTGCGAGGCGCGGAACTCGTCCCGCCGGTGGACGACCGAGACCTTGTAGCCGAACCGGGTGAGGAACAGCGCCTCCTCGAATGCGGAGTCGCCGCCGCCGACCACGAAGATGTGCTTGTCGCGGAAGAAGGCGCCGTCGCACGTGGCGCAGGCGGACACGCCGCGTCCCTTCAGCCGCTCCTCGGAGTCGAGGCCCAGCCAGCGGGCGCTGGCGCCGGTGGCGACGATGACCGACCGCGCCTTGTACTCCTCGTCCTCGACCCAGACGCGGAAGGGCCGCTGCGAGAAGTCGACGCGCGTCACGTCGTCGGTCACGAACTCGGTGCCGAACCGCTCGGCCTGGCGCCGGAACTCGGCCATCATCTCCGGGCCCATGATCCCGTCGGGATAGCCCGGGTAGTTCTCCACGTCGCTCGTGATCATGAGCTGGCCACCCCAGCTGAAGCCCTCGATCACGAGCGGCTGCAGGTTTGCGCGCGCAGCGTAAAGGGCTGCGGTGTATCCCGCAGGCCCTCCGCCGATCACGATCACGTCACGAACGTCGTTCATGCATTCCTTTCGTCAAAACTGTACGTCGTATTAAACGATTTGGGCCGGACTGACGTTCCCGAGAAAGCCTGGCACGAGGAATAGAATCCGGGCCGGGGGAAAGACGGGCGGCGTGGCGCGATCGATCACGTGGGAGCAACTCCGGGAGCTGGCCGCATTCCGTGCGGAGCAGGGGTGCGCGGTCAGCCTGTACGTCGGCCTCGATCCGAGCACCGTGCCGACAGCAGGGGATCTCGCCTCGCACACGCGGTCGCTGCTCACGCAGGCCGAGCGGCAGCTCGACGAGCGGCGGGGCGAGCTGTCGCACGACGAGCGGAAGGCGCTGCAGAACGACCTCGACCGCATCGCCGACTGGTTCGACAGCGAGTTCAACCGCGACGGAGTCCGTGGAGTCGCCGTCTTCGCCGCGGAGCTCGATCGCCTGTTCCTGCCGCTGCCGTTGCCCTGGCCCGTGGAAGACCAGGCGCGGATCGGACAGCAGCTCTACCTCGCACCGCTCGTGCGACTGGTGGGGCGAGGCGACGGCGCGCTCGTCGCGTACGTCGGCCGGGAGCGCGGCGACGTCTATCGGCTCCGGGCCGGCGAGCTGGTCCCGCTGGCGGACGAGTCCGCCGACGTCCCGGGTCGCCACGACCAGGGCGGCTGGTCGCAGGGGCGGTACGAGCGCCACATCGAGACGATCGTGGACCGGCACCTGCGCGACGTGGCAGATGCGCTCGACCGTTCCGTGCGCGCGCTGAAGGACGTCCGTGTCGTGCTCGCCGGAATCGAGGAGACGCGCACCGAGTTCGAGCGTCTGCTCGCACCCGAGACACAGGCGGCGCTCGTGGGCTGGGTGTCAGCCGAGGCCCACGTCGACGCGCCGGGGCTGCTCGAGGCCGCACGGCCGCTCCTCGACCAGTGGCGGGTCGGCCGCGAGGAGGAGCTGCTGGCGCGCTGGCGCGAAGAGGCGGGGCGGAACGGGCGCGCCGCGACCGGCTGGGAGGAGACGCTCCAGGCGGCGTCCGACGGGCGCGTGGAGCTCCTGCTCGTGCAGGAGGGAGCCGACCGCTCGGCGTACGTGTGCCCGGCCTGCGGCCGCGCGCAGGCGGTCGACGGGAGCTGCCCGCTCGACGGCACGACCCTGCAGGAGGCCGACACCGGCATCGACCTCGCCGTCCACCAGACGCTGACGCACGGTGGGACGGTCGAGGTGATCGGCGAGGAGCACCGCGACCTCGAGCCGGTCGGCGGCCTCGCGGCCTTGCTCAGGTTCTAGCTAGGCCGCGTCGAGCGCGCGCGGTAGGGCTGGCGGCTCGGCCGGAGCGGCCTCGACCTCGAGGTCGGCGGCGCGCTCGAGCCTCGTCTCGAACCGGTCGAGCCGCTTGTCGGCATCGGCGTACTTGCTCTGCGCCCGCGAGAGATGGGTTCCGACGAGCTCGAAGTCCTCCCGGAACTTCCCGAAGTCCTTCTGGAGCGCGGCGCAGTAGGCCATGACCTCGTGCGCCGTCTGCTCGATCTGCAGGCCCTTGAGCCCCATCACGATCACCTGCAGGTACGCGGTGAACGTCGTCGCCGAGACCGGGAACACGCGCCGCTCGTGCGCATACGTGAGGAGCTGCCCGGTCTTCCCGCAGACGAGCTCGTAGTAGATCGCCTCGGCCGGGAGATACATCAGCGCGAAGTCGTAGGTGCCTTCCGCCGGGAGGATGTACTTGCCGGCGATCGCGTCGATATGGCCCTTGACGTCCCGGGCGAAGGCTTTCTCGTGCAGCTGACGCTGCCCGTCGTCCTCGGCGGCGGCCATCAGCTCGAAGTTGTCGAGCGGGAACTTCGAATCCACGGGGACGAGCTTGTCGGCCCGGATCACGGCGTCGACCCGGTCGCCGCTCGCGAACGTGTGCTGCATCGCGTAGCCGTCGGGCGGAAGCCGGTCGCGCAGGAGGTTCTCGAGGAGGAGCTCGCCGAAGCCGCCCCGCGCCTTCGGCGGTCGCAGCGCCTGCTCGAGGCGGGCGAGATCCTGGGCCCTGGCGATCATCGTCTCGGTCGCCTTCGTCACCTCGCCGAGCCGCTCGTGGATCCGCGTCGTGGTCTGCGTCGTGGCGGCGAGCCGGCCGTCGACCCTCGTGTCGAGCTCGGTCAGCCGCGTGTTCAGCGTCTGCTCCATCCCCTGCAGCCGCAGCTCGACCTCTGCGTTGCGCGCCGAGAGATCGGTCGCGGTCTGCTCGCGCAGGGCGCCGAGCTCGCCGCGCAGCAGGCGCGGCAGGAAGACAGCCGCCGCGGCGAGCGCGCCGAGCACGAGAACAATGAGAAGTCCGGCGATCATCGGGGCGCAGAACCCTAGAGACGCCGTCGGACGGACCACGAAAACGCCGCCCCCGACGAACCCGTAAGTCCATCGGAAGCGGCTCGGAGAGCCTAATCGTGGCCGGCGAAGCAGGTCAAGCAGGAAAAGCGCGCTGTTTGCGCACTTTCGCCCGCGACCGCCGCGTCAGGCGTTGCCGAGCGCCTGGTTGATCGCCTGCTCCGTGATCTGGAGCGTCGGCGCGTAGCCCGGCGGCATGATGTCCTGCAGCTTGCCGCCGGTGGGGCCGATGAGGACGGTCGGCGTCCCCTGGACGTTCGCCGCCTTGGCGAGGCTGTCGACCTTGCTCGCGATGGTCGACGCGGCCGAGTCGTTCTTCTGCGACATGACCTTCTGCACCTTGAGCCCGTTCACGCTCGCGGCCATCCGCGCCATCCAGTTGTCGTCGAGATAGCCGGTGTTCTCGCTGTTGTCGGGCTGGTTGTCATAGAGCACCTTCGCGTACTCGAAGCCCTTGTTCTGGAAGGAGGCGGCGATCACCGCGAGGCGGCCCGTCTTGGACTGCGAGCCGATGAAGGCCCACGGCTGCAGGTGCAACTGCACCTTCCCCGTGCGGATGTACTTCTGCACGATGGTGGGGAGGCTGTTGACCTCGTAGTCCCGGCAGATCGGGCACTGGACGTCGATGAACATCTCCATCTCGACCGGCGCGGTCGGCTTGCCGAGCACGAGACCCTGTTGCGGAATGCCCTTGAAGAGCGCGTTCGCCTCCACGGCGCCCTGCTCGGCGCCCGCCCAGTGGGCGTTGCCGATCGCGGGAAGGTCGCTCGAGCTGACGGACGGCTTCGAGCTTCCGCCGCTGCCGAGGACGACCGCGAGGACGATCGCGACGATGACGATGAGAGCCACGCCACCCGCGATCCCGAGCACGCGCGGCGAGGCCTGACGCGTACGCGGGCCGCCGCCACCCTTCGAGCGTACGGGAGGCGGGGTCCGGCCGGCGGTCGCTGCCGCTGCCTGGCGCTGCTGTCTCGCTCTCTTACCGCTCGGCATGCGCGGGAAGGGTAGCCGCACCTTCGGCTTCTCCGGTGGTCGCGAGGACCAAGAATCCAATGAGAAGCAGGAAGCCGGTGAGTGCGAGGGTCGGGATCGTCATGTAGCCGAACTCGTTGATCCACTTAACGGCGCAGCCGCCCGGAGCGGATTGCAGGCACGCGTTCGGCTCCTTGATCACCGCGTTCTCGATCAGTAGGTGATAGATCGAGACGCAGGCGCCGACGACCGGCAGCGGCAGGAGGTAGCGCGCCGCACGGTTGTCGCTCTGCCAGGCCATGAGCAGCGTGAGGATCGAGAGCGGGTACATGCAGATGCGCTGGTACCAGCACAGTTCGCAGGGGAAGAAGTTCGCAACGAGCGAGAAGAAGAGGCTCCCTCCGGTCGCGATCGCCGCGACGACGAACGCCGCCCACAGCTCGTAGCCCCAGAGCAGCCGGCGGATGCCGTTCAGCGGCCCGCGTACGCCGAAGAGGGCGAGCAGTCCGACCAGGATCATGATCGCGATCAGCACCTGCCCGATGACTCCGAGCACGGAGAGCAGGACGATGATGTCGTGCGTCATCCGGCGCCAGGGTATCCGGAGCGCCAGTCGGCGAGTACCCTCAGGCCGCCGGGGTGGCGGAACTGGTCAGACGCGCCCGACTTAAAATCGGGTGGCCCTCGGGCCGTGCGGGTTCAAGTCCCGCCCCCGGCATCGCTCAACGAAGCCAAAGAGGCGCAAGCTCGCCTGCACTTGGTGCCATCGTTCGTAGCACTGGGGCAACGGTTGGGGCAACACACCCCATGGACCTCGATCGACCCGCTCTTAGTCCCTACGCCACGCTTCGCTTGCGGGTCTTTGCTCACTCAGGGAACGACTCACGACGCACGGGGCGGAATGCGAGAATCTGCTCCTGGCGCACTCGCCAAAAACCGCGACGCGTCGGCTCGATCAAGCCCATTCGCTCGAGGGCGTTTAGGTCACGCGAGAGCGTGCGTTCGGTGCCGTCGTAAGCAACCGCGAGTTCTGGTCGCAGCATGGGGAGGTTGCGGCGCGGCATCTCGTCGCCGCTTTCGGACATCGCGAGCACGAGTTGGAGTCGTCGGCGCTCGGCGTCACTCGTGACGTGGCCGCCGAAAGTCTCGTAGACAAACTGCTCCCACCTATCGGTGTAGTTCTGGATCCAGACCCGCTGCACCTGAGTTCGTATCCCATCAACGAACCCTTCGAGTGCGTAGTAGAGGAAGGGGAGGATGTCGCCGCCGTTCGCGCTCGCCTCCTGCAAACGCGTGTAGTACTGCGACCGGGTGGCGTTGTAGTGATTGCTGAGAAGGTGGGCCGCCGGCATAG
>Ga0070714_100002411_pt1 | contig 13776 bp, 9 predicted proteins | sample LARL83metaG_FD_65450 | JGI IMG/M metagenome (GOLD analysis project Ga0070714, IMG submission 65450) | Corn, switchgrass and miscanthus rhizosphere microbial communities from Kellogg Biological Station, Michigan, USA - LAR L8-3 metaG | ecosystem: Host-associated > Plants > Roots > Rhizosphere ...
CCACGCTCCGTCCGCCGATGAGGTTCGCCGACCCGGGGAGCACCTGCAGCGTCGTCACGCCGCCAGCGAGCGAACGCGGGAACTGCGGGTCCTGGGGCCACACCGAATGCTCCACCCACACGTTCGCCGTGACGGGATTGGTCGCCTCGTTCACGTCGTTGGTGTTGGCGCCGTTGTCCTCAGGGACGCCGCCGGCACCGATGTGCGAGTGCGTGTCGATGATCCCCGGCGTGACGTACTTGCCCGTGCCGTCGAGCACCACCGCATCGGACGGCGCAATGACGTTCGTGCCGACCGCGGCGATCTTGCCGTCGCGCAGGAGCACGCTGCCACCGCGGATGGCGGGGCCTGCGGCGGTGAGGATGGTGACGTTGCGGATCAGCGTGGGCCGCGACGGGAAGGGATGATAGGTGCTGGGGAACGGATTCGCGTTCGGCACCGAGAGTCCGCCTTCCATGGCGACGGTGCGCGAGGTGGCGGTGTCGGACGTCGCACTGCGAGCGATCGTCGGCGTGGTGGCGGGAGCAGGCGCGGGAGCCGCGCTCTGCTGACCCGCGCACGCAACCAGACCGACGGCGAGCGCGATGGCGGTATGACGCATCGGGCGGGCGGTCCTCGTGGAGAGGGTTGAGGAAGGGGCGTAACGTTTTCGAAGGTACGCCCTGGTCACGGTTGCGGCCAGAGGACAGTCACCACGTCTCGGTACGTGGTACGAAGTGCGAAGTCCTCGCCGATGCTCTCCCTTACTCGAGCATCCGCACGTCATCCCCACACAGCGCATCCACGCCGAGCGCGGCGAGTCGCTGCGCCTCGACGGATGTATTGATGGTCCACGGAATCACCCGCGCGCCCATCGCGTGCGCCTGGGTCACCAGCGCCGGCGTCACCAGCGGCGCATGCGGCCACACGTCGCGCGCTCCCGTCCGCCCGAGCAAGGCGGGAAGATCCGGCGCGCGGTCCTCGAACAGGACGCCGAGGCGCAGTGCAGGGGCGAGGGCGTGCATGCGCGCGATCAACGCATGGTCGAAGCTATGGATCGCGTACCCACCCTCGTATTCGTGGAGTGCCGCAAGCACGAGCGACTCGATTCCCTCGCCCTTCACCTCCACGAACAACTCCGCTCGCCCGCAGACCATGTCGCAGAGCTCCACCAATGTGGGCACCCGCACTCCCGGCGTGATCTCCCTGTCGAGGACGTCGGCCGCGGCCGACGCGGCGATCACCGTTCCGTCGGGAAGCGCTGGATCATGGTGGACCACCACCACGCCATCTCGCGTGGCGTGGACGTCCAGCTCGAGGCCGTCGGCTCCGGCATCGAGCGCGAGGGCGAACGACCGAAGCGTGTTTTCCGTCGCCAGGCGAGGCATGCCGCGGTGCGCGATTCGGAGTGGCATTCAGCGGAAGATGGTCTGGGGGTGTCAACGTCGCAGGAGGATACCCTCGCGGAGCGCCTGCTCGTAGCGCGGCCGGTCGAACCGATACAGGTATGGCGCGCGCCGCACACCGGCGCCCCGCAGCTCTCCCACGCGCTCGAGGATGCCGAGCTCGCGCATCCTCTTCTGGAAGTTGCGGCGATCGAGGGGCCGGCCAAGGATCGCTTCGTACAGGCGCTGCAGCTCCGGCAGCGTGAAGGTCTCGGAGAACAGGTTGAGACCGATGGGGCTGTGCCCGAGCTGTGAGCGAAGCGTCGCGAGGGCGCGCGCAACCATCGCGTCGTGATCGAAGAGCAGCGGCGGGCACGTCGCCAGGTCCCACCACCGGCACTCGTCGGTGAGAACGCCGTCCGGCGTCGGCGTCACTTCTGTCCAGTCGACGAGCGCATAATAACCCACGGATACGAAGCGATCGTTGATCCACGCCCGAGCCGCCTGGCGCCCGTCCTCGTGATCGAGCATGTGCTCGATCTCCTCGTCGCGCCGGTCAAGGCCGCCGAACGTATGGTACTGCTGCAGGTAGACGTGGTCGAGGCGCGTCCGCAGCTGCAGCACGCGATGCGCTGCGCTGTCCACCGACTCGTCGCGCCGCACGAATCCTCCCGGAAGGCTCCAGCGCTGGCGCGCATGCCAGTGGGTGAGGAGGATGCGAAGCTGGCCCGCATGGAATCCGAACACGACGCAATCCACTGCGAGGTGCGGCAGATAGTCCTCGGCGGCGGCGCCGAGGAATTCGATGCTGAGCGTTGGCTTGGGCATGGTGGGACGCCTCGGTGCATTTGCCACTACGGTCCGGGTGCCTGCACAACCGGGTGCTATTGACGGCATCGGCCGTAACTCGTACCGTAGCGTGTACGGCGGACACAATTAAAGCGCTGGCGCTGGGTCGCAAGTCTCTCCTTTTCCCCGACACTCGCTCTCCGGCATGCGTCTCGATCGTGCGGTCATGCGTTCCGTCGCGCACCTGCGGCGCGCGGTAGCATGCTGATGGCCCCTCCGACGCCACGCGCACTGCCGGCGATGGTCGCCCGTGCGCTGCATCGCATCGAGGAGTTCACGACGACGATTCCGCAGCTCGGGAACCGCGCGCGACGCATCCGCGTCTACCTGCCGGACGGCTACGACCAGGGCACGCGTCGCTACGGCGTCCTTTACATGCAGGACGGACAGCAGCTCTTCGCTCCGGGCCCCTTCGGCGACTGGCTGGTGGACGAGACGCTGGACTCCCTCGCCGCGGCAGGGCGGTCGCCCAATGTCATCGTGGTGGGCATCGACAACAGCGACCGCCGGTGGGACGAATACAGCCCGTGGGTGAATCGCCACATGCATGACTGGATGCCCACGTCCTGGGCAGGGCCGGTGCAGGGCGGCGAGGGTGCGGCGTACGTGGACTTCCTGGCGAACACGCTGAAGCCCGCGATCGATGCACGGTATCGCACGCTCACCGATCCGGCTCACACCGGTGTGGGTGGTTCCAGCATGGGTGGCCTCATCGCCCTGTACGCCGGATTGCGTCGTCCCGATGTGTTCGGACGAGTCATGGCGATGTCGACGGCCGTGTGGTTCGCCGAGGAAGGGGGACCGTGGCTGTCGCGGAATCACCTGGTGGACGAAGTCGAGCGCGGCGTGACGCCGACGGTCCGCTTCTACGTCGACGTCGGCGCGGCGGAACGGAGCCGCGATACCGACCCGGACGTGCTGGACGCGAACGGAAGGCAGGTCAGCTACCCGCGCGCGTATCTCGAAGGCAACACCCACGTGGCGCGAGCGCTCCGGGCGAACGGCCTCCCGGCATCGCAGCTCCGTTTCGTCGTCGCACCGGGTGCCGTACACAACGAAAGCGCATGGGCCCGGCGATTCGGGTCCGCCATAGAGTGGTTGTACCACTGATCATGCCGGCCGACGACTCACTCGGCCGGCATGTATCGTCTCCTGCTCCTCCTCGGATAGCGGTTGGTTGCTGGCGAGCCTTCTCACTTCAGGAGTCATCGATGTTGCGAACAGCATTTCGAAGCGTGGTCGCGACGCTGCTGGCGGCGGTCCCGGCCCTTGGTCAGACCGGCACCATCTCTGGTCGTGTCGTGACGGCCGATGGCGGACTGCCCATCGTCAGCGCGCAGGTGCGAGTCGTGGGAACCGGCGCGGGAGCGATCACCCACGCGGACGGCCGGTACAGCATCGTCGTGCAGCCCGGCCGCTACACGGTGCGCGCGTTGCGCATCGGCTTCGGCGCCGACTCGGTCCGCGACGTCGTCGTTACGGCGGGCGCGGTGACGACGGTCGACTTCCAGCTCAAGGCGTCGGCGATCGCGCTCAGCGGCGTGGTGGTCGTGGGCTACGGCACGCAGGAGGCACGCAACCTCACTGGCTCCATCAGGACGGTGACCGACAGCACCTTCAACACCGGACGCATCGTCAGTCCGCAGCAGCTCATCGAGGGCAAGGTGCCAGGCGTACAGGTGGTGGAGAGCAACGAGCCGGGCGGCAGCGTGTCGATCCGCATCCGCGGGGGCACGTCGGTGACCAGCAGCAACGAGCCGCTCTACGTGGTGGACAACGTCCCGCTCCCGACCGGCGACAACGGACTGCAGAAGACCGGTGGTGTCTCTGGCGGCCGCGACCCGCTCAACTTCCTCAATCCGGAAGACATCGCCAGCGTCACGGTGCTCAAGGACGCGGCGGCGACGGCGATCTACGGCTCGCGCGGCGCCAACGGCGTCATCGTGATCACCACGAAGTCCGGCGCCGGCACGAGTGGCGTGACGGCCACGACGTCCATCTCCTCCTCCCACGTGGCAGGTGGTCCCAACCTCCTTGGTCCCGCCGACTACGCCGCCGCGGTGGCGAAGTACGCGCCGGCCAACGTGGGCAAGCTCGGCACGGCCGCGACCAACTGGCGCGACCTGGTGCAGCGTTCCGGGTTCGGCCAGGACCACGCTCTCGCGTTCTCCGGCAACCGGCAGGACATGAACTACCGGCTCTCGCTCGGCTACCTCGACCAGCAGGGCGTAGTGGATGGCACCGACGTCAAGCGCCTTACCAGCTCGCTGGCGTACAGCGACCACCTGCTGAACAACCGCCTCTCGCTGCAGGCGAACGTGAAGGGGGCCCGCACTCAGGATGCCTTCACGCCGAGCGGGGTGATCGGCGACGCGACGGCGTTCGCGCCGACGCTCCCCGTGATGGCGCCCGGCGGCGGCTTCTATCAGTACCCCGATCCGCTCGGACCGAACAACCCGCTTGGTGAGCTCGCGTTGATCCAGGACGAGGCGACCACCTATCGCGGGATCGGCAACCTGCAGGGCAAGTACTCGCTCCCCTTCCTCGAAGGGCTGTCGGTGACGACCGACGCGGGATTCGACGTCGCGAACGCGAATCACACCACCTTCTCGCCGAGCACTGACCAGGGGCAGCTCGAGAACGGACTGGGTGGCACGTTCAATCGCAGCACCTCGACGCAGACCAACGGGCTGTTCGACGTGTACGGCAACTATCTTCGCGGCCTCGGCTGGATGGCGAGCTCGCTGGACCTCACCGCGGGCTACTCCTACGAGGCCCAGCACGGCGACTACCCGACGCTGTTCGCGCAGGGTCTCTCGTCGGACCTGCTTGGCGTCAACGGCGTGCCGACGGCGACGACGGAGCGCACGACGGTGTTCGTGGACGACAGCAAGCTGATTTCGTTCTTCGGGCGCGCCAACTATTCCATCAGGGATCGCTACCTCGCCACGCTGAGCGTGCGGCGTGACGGGTCGTCGAAGTTCGGGCCGGAGCACCAGTGGGGCATCTTCCCCGCGGCGGCGTTCGCGTGGCGCATCTCGGAGGAGCCATTCATGAAGGGCTTCTCGCGCCTCTCCGAGCTGAAGCTGCGCGCGTCGTGGGGGGTGAATGGCAACCAGGCGTTCCCCAACTACCGCGCCTTCAGTGACTACGTCATCGGTGGACCGCAGGCGCAGGTCCAGCTGGGTAACACGTTCATCACGACGATCCGTCCCAGCGCCGCGGACCCGGGCATCCGGTGGGAGCGCACCGCCTCCACGAATGTCGGCCTCGACTACGGATTCTTCGCCAATCGCGTGAACGGCACGGTTGACGTGTACAGCAAGAAGACCACGGACCTGATCTTCACCGTACCCGTCGCCGCCGGCACCAACCTCTCGAACTACCTGACGACGAACATCGGCAGCATGCAGAACAAGGGCGTCGAGCTCGGGCTCAACGTGGCGGTGCTGGAGAGCCACGACCACGGATTGGCGTGGGACGCCTCGTTCAACGCCGCGACGAACACCAACAAGCTGCTCCAGATCAACGCGGTGGGGACGGGTGGGGAGCAGATCCTCACTGGCGGTATCGCCGGCGGCGTCGGCAGCAACATCGAGGTGCTGCAGCCGGGCTACGCGGTGAACTCCTTCCTCGTCTACCAGCAGAAGCGCGACGCGAGCGGCAAGCCTCTCTATGCCGACGTGAACAACGACGGCACGATCAACGAGCAGGATCTGTACGTGGACCAGAACGGGGACGGCATCATCAACCAGAGCGACCGCCGCGTCTTCCACGACCCGGCGCCGAAGTGGATCCTGAGCCATACGTCGCTGATCACCTATGGCAACGCGGACTTCAGCACCACGCTCCGCGCGTACCTCGGCAACTACGTCTACAACAACGTGGCGTCAAACTTCGGGCACTACAGCGCCCTCACCGGCAGCAGCCCCACCAATCTCGACGCCTCGGTGCTCTCCACCGGCTTCGTGAACCCGCAGTACTTCTCCGACGTGTACGTCGAGAGCGCCTCCTTCCTCCGCATGGACAACCTCACGGCGGGGTACACGCTCCACTCCCTGCGGGGCGTGCGGCAGGCCCGGATCTTCGGGACCATCCAGAACGTGTTCACCTCGACGCACTATTCCGGCGTGGATCCCACCGCCGGCATCAACGGCATCGACAACAACATCTATCCGCGCTCCCGCACGTTCGTGATGGGCGCCAATCTCGTCTTCTGAGGAGCATCGCAATGCCACTCCGACCCAGCACACGTATGATCGTCGCGGGCTTCGCGCTCCTCGCGGTCATACCGGCGTGCACCGACGTGACGACAGAGCCACAGAGCACCGTCACGAGCGCGAACATCTTCAACGAGGCGACGTCCTACAAGGCGTACCTCGCCAAGCTATATGGGGGCCTCGCCGTCTCAGGACAGAGTGGTCCCGCCGGCAACGCCGACATCCAGGGTATCGACGAGGGCTTCTCGCAGTATCTGCGTCTCTACTGGCAGATGGAGGAGCTGCCCACCGACGAGGCGGTCATCGCATGGAACGACGCCGGCGTCCAGGAGCTGAACACCCAGATCTGGGGATCGTCCAACCAGTTTCTCGGCGCGATGTACAGCCGCATCTTCTTCCAGGTCTCCCTCGCGAACGAGTTCCTGCGGCAGACGACGGACGACAAGCTCGCCGCGCGCGGGGTGACGGGGCAGCTGCTCGCCGACGTGCACCAGTACCGCGCCGAAGCGCGCTTCCTCCGCGCCTACAGTTACTGGCACGGCATCGACCTGTTCGGTGACATCCCGCTCGTCAAGGAAACGGATGCGCTGACGTCGACGCCGCCGCAGCAGTCCTCGCGAGCGCAGGTGTATGCCTTCATCGAGTCCGAGCTCAACGCCATCAAGGGGGATCTGCCCCCGGCCGGCAAGGCGGAGTACGGTCGCGTTGACCAGGGCGCGGTCAACATGCTGCTCGCCACGCTCTACCTGAATGCAGCGACGTACACGGGCACCGCGCACAACGCCGAAGCGCTCGCCGCTGCCCAGGCGGTCATCGCGTCGGGAGCGTACACGCTCGATCCCAACTATCACCACCTGTTCCTCGCCGACAACAACACCTCCCCCGAAATCATCTGGGCCATCGGCCAGGACGGCAAGCGCACCCAGTCGTACGGCGGCACCAGCTTCCTGATCCATGCGTCCATCGGCGGCAGCATGGATGCGAAGTCGGAAGGGATGGACGGCGGCTGGTGGGGGCTGCGCGCCCGCCAGGAGCTCGTTTCGCTCTTCCCGTCCCCCACCGCCTCGCCCGACAAGCGCGCGCTCTTCTACACCCAGGGGCAGACGACGTCGGTCACGGACCTGCTCGACTTCGGCAAGGGGCTGCCCTCCACCAAGTGGCAGAACGTGAAGTCGGATGGCACGCCTGGCTCCGATCCCGGGTTCGCGGACACGGACTTCCCGGTGTTCCGCCTCGCCGAGGCATACCTCATCTACGCCGAGGCCACGGTGCGCGGTGGCGGTGGCTCGCGAGCGCAGGCCGTGAGCTACATCAACGCGCTGCGGCAGCGCGCCTACGGTGACGCGAGCGGCAACATCTCCGACTCGCAGCTCGATCTCCCCTTCATCCTGGCCGAACGGTCCAGGGAGCTCTACTGGGAGGCCAAGCGACGGACGGACCTGATCCGCTTCAACACCTTCTCCGTGAACGGCGTGTGGCAGTGGAAGGGCAACATCCTCGGCGGACGGCCCACCACTGCCATCCACGATCTCTTCCCGCTGCCGGCGACTGAGCTGGTGGCCAACCCGAACCTGAAGCAGAACGCCGGATACTGATCCTCGGCTTTCTGCATCATCGGATCTCGCCCTTCATCGTCTGCTCGTCCACCACTTCCTGGGCGAGCAGACGATGTCGTTCACTCCCCGCGACAACCACTGTGCGCCTCACCTCTTTTCCCATCCGGATGCGACGGCAACTACGCGTTCTCGCTGCCACGCTGGCGCTCGCGGCCTGTCACGCTCCCATCCAGAGCAGTCCGGCTCCCGCGCGCGTTCCGCCGGCATGGAGCCGCTCCGCAGACATCTACGAGGTGAACATCCGGCAGTACACTCCCGAGGGGACCTTCGCAGCCTTCCAGCGGCACCTGCCGCGCCTGCGCGCGCTCGGGGTGGACATCCTGTGGATCATGCCGGTGCAGCCTATCGGCAAGGTGAATCGCAAGGGACCACTCGGCAGCCCGTACTCCATTGCCGATTACACCGCAATCAACCCTGAATACGGTTCGGCCGACGACTTCAGGCGCGTCGTGGACGAGGCGCACCGGCTCGGCATGCACGTCATCCTCGACTGGGTGGCCAACCACACCGCGTTCGACAACCGCTGGGTCTACGAGCACCGCGGCTGGTACGTCCTGCGCCCGGACGGCTCCATCTCCAACGCGCGCGACAACGAGGGCCACGAGACCGACTGGACGGACGTGGCGGAGTTGAACTACGACAACCCGGACATGCGGCGCGAGATGATCGCCGACATGCGCTGGTGGCTCGAGAACATGCACATCGACGGGTTCCGCTGCGACGTGGCCCTTGGCGTCCCGATGGACTTCTGGAACGACGCGCGCCGAGAGCTCGCGGCGGTGCGCCCCGACATCTTCATGCTCGCTGAAGCGGAGTCGCCCGTGCTGTACAGCGCGTTCGACATGAGCTACGGGTGGGAGTTCCATCACCTGCTGAACGAGCTCGCGCAGGGGAAGCAGGGGACGGAGGCGCTCGACCAGTACCTGGCGCAGCAACGCGCGACCTACCCGCCCGACGCGTACCGGATGTACTTCACGAGCAATCACGACGAGAACGCGTGGAACGGGACGGAGTTCGAGCGCATGGGCACCAACATGTTCCCGGCCTTCGTCCTCGCCGCGACGATGCAGTCGTCAATGCCGTTGCTCTACACGGGCCAGGAGGTGAGCAACCGGAAGCGCCTGCGCTTCTTCGACAAGGACACCGTGAACTGGAACGGCCCGTCGCTGGCGCCGTTCTACCACTCGATGTTCGAGCTGAAGCACGGCGAAGAAGCGCTGGCGAATGGCGCGTGGGGCGGAGCGCAGGCGAGCCTGACCACCGACGGTGGCAGCCGAGTGTACGCATTCAGCCGGAACCGGGGCGCGAGCCGCGTCGTCGTCGCCGTCAACTTCGGCGACACGGCGGTGACGGCGCGATACGACGGGCTCCGACAGCCCGGCTCCTACATCGACTGGTTCACCCGCGACACCGCGCGCCTGGACTCGTCAGGGCGCATCGGGATTCCTGCACACGGCTATCGGGTCTTCGTCGGGGAGAGCTCGAAGAGGTAACCGCGTTCCGGCGAGAGCGAGGGAAGGGGAACGTAGTGGCTGACGCGCCCGTCGCGGTCCACGACGAGGTCGCTGGCGTCCTCGCCGCCGAGCAGCGATCGCAACCGCCAGTGGCCGGCCGGGAGCGAAGCGAGGGCCGACGAGAGCTGTACGCCAGACAGCGGCCTGTCGCCGACATTCACCATGGCCAGCGCGATGCGCGAACCGTCACGCCGCAGGAAGGCCATGACGGCAGCATCCGACGTCCGGAGCGGCACCAGTCGCCCGCTCCCGAGCGCCGGGGTCGTCGCGCGGAGATGAATCAACCGACGGTAGTGCGCGAGCAGCGAGGCGCTGTCGGCGTCCTGCTGACCGACCGTGACCGACTGGGAGTCCGGCTGTGCCGCTTCCCAGGCGCGGCCACTGGTGAAGCCGTTGCCCGGCGCGGAGCTCCACTGCATCGGCGTGCGCAGGCGCTCATCCGGCTTGGTGCCCGACATCCCGATCTCGTCACCGTAGTACACGAACGGCATCCCCGGCAACGTGAGCAGGATGAAGGCGGCGACGCGCGCCTTTCCGCGGTCGCCACCCAGGTCGCTCATGACGCGCGGCTGGTCGTGATTGTCGAGGAAGAACGCAAGCCGGTCGGGTGCCACCGCGTCCTGAACGCGCAGCACCGCGGGCAGGATGCCCGCCGCCGATCCTCGACGCACCCCCTGGATGATGCTGTCCGCCACCTCGAACGCGAAGTTGGCGTCGAGCTGGTCGGGATAGTAGGTGAGCATGGGCGCCGTGCTGTCGGAGACTTCACCGACCGTGTAGGCAGACGGCTTCACGCGGCGGACGTACGCGCCGAATTCGCGGAGCAGGGCGTGCGTGGCCGCCGAATGCACGAGATGCCCGGGCTCCTCGACCAGGTACGGCACGGCATCGAGCCGGAAGCCGTCCACGTTCATCTCGACCAGCCAGAAGCGGGCGATCCGCTTCGCTTCCTCACGCACCGCCGGCGTGGCGTAGTTCAGGTCGGGCATGTGGTCGGAGAAGAAGGCGTAGTACCACTCGTCGCGGATGGGCGAGCGGTGCCAGTTGCTCTGGCGCCACGGATTCAGCTCGCCCGGCTTCGTCGGCGACCAGCGGTACCAGGCACGGTACGGCGACGTGGTATCGTGGAGCGCCTCCACGAAATGCGGATGCTGGTCCGAGGTGTGGTTGAGGACGAGATCCACCAGCACGCGAATGCCACGGCGGTGCGCCGCCGACATGAAGCGCTGGAAGTCGGCGTTGCTGCCGTACTGCGGATTGACGCGGTAGTAATCCGTCACGTCGTACCCGTGGTAGCTGGGCGACGCGGCGACGGGCATGAGCCAGATGCATCGCGCGCCGAGCGAGTGCCGGCTATGCGGATTGCCATCGTTGATGTAGTCCAGTCGCGCCGTCAGCCCACGCAGGTCGCCGATGCCGTCACCATCCGCGTCGGCGAAGGAGCGGACGAAGACCTCGTAGCAGGTGGCGCCATGTGTCCACGTGGGCGTGCGCGCCTGCGCGGCGGCCCCGGGGCCGAGCAGGACACTCGTCAACGAGGCAACAACGATACTGCGCAGGATTCCCGGCACGAACACCCCCTCGCTGGTCGCGGCAAGCGTACGCTCGAGCGAGGTGGCCAGCAAGTCGATCGCTGCTCTGTTCAACCGATCGGTCCTCGCTCATCTTGGTGAGCGTTTCACTCCTCCAACCGGGCACACACGCATGCGTCAACGGCCGCTACTCAGCCCCCTCGGCCTGTTCAACATGAGCTTCGGGTTCCTCGGCATCCAGTTCGGCTGGGGACTGCAGCTCGCGAACATGTCGGCCGTGTACGAGCGCCTGGGTGCGCGCCCCGATCAGGTGCCGCTGCTGTGGCTCGCCGCGCCGGTCAGCGGCCTGCTCGTGCAGCCGGTCATCGGCGCGCTGAGTGACAGAACCTGGGGACGACTTGGCCGCCGGCGACCGTACTTCCTCACCGGTGCCGTGCTCGCCTCGATCGCGCTGTTCTTCATGCCCACGTCGAGCACGCTGTGGATGGCAGCCACATTGCTCTGGGTCCTCGACGCGTCGATCAACATCTCGATGGAGCCCTTTCGCGCCTTCGTCGCCGACAAGCTGGACCTGTCACAGCGGACGACCGGGTTCGTCATCCAGTCGTTGTTCATCGGCATCGGCGCCAGCCTGGCCAATGCGCTTCCGCTGGTGCTCCGCTGGCTCGGCGTGCACGGCAACACGGCGAGCGGGATCCCGCTGACCGTGAAGTACTCCTTCCAGGCCGGTGCCGTGGTGTTCCTGCTGTGCGTGCTCTGGACCGTCGCGACGACGACGGAGTATCCCCCGGACGACCTCGAGTCGTTCGAGCGGGCACGGAGCGCGCGCCGCGGGCTCGGCCCGATCGCGCGCGAGATCGTGCAGTCCGTCCGCGCCATGCCGGCGACGATGCGCCAGCTGGCCGTCGTGCAGCTCCTCACCTGGCTCGGCCTCTTCTGCATGTGGCTCTTCTTCGTGCCGGCGACGGCGCGCCACGTCTTTGGCGCCACGGATCCGCATTCCGATCTCTACACCCAGGGCATGGAATGGGGCGGGTTCGCCTTCGCCTTCTACTCCATCACCTGCTTCCTGGTGGCGCTGGCGCTGCCGTCGCTGGCCGCGCGGACGAGCCGGAAAGCGGTGCACGCCGGCGCGCTGGTGTGCGGCGCGCTGGGGCTGCTCTCCGTCTACTTCATCCACGACAAGTACCTGCTGCTGCTCTCCATGGTGGGCGTGGGGATCGCGTGGGCGTCAATCCTCTCGATGCCGTACGCCATCCTGTCCACGGCGATCCCGGAAGCCCGCATGGGGGTCTACATGGGCATCTTCAACTTCTTCATCGTCATCCCGGAGATCGTCGCCTCGCTGGGCTTCGGTCCCATGACGCGGGCGCTTTTCGGAGCCGATAACCCCAACGCGCCGCTGTACGTCGTGCTGCTCGGCGGCCTGTGCCTGCTGGCGGCGAGCGCCTCCGTGGCCTTCGTCGATGACCTGGGCCACCGGGCCTCCCTCGACAGGCTGCCGGAGCTCGAGCGCACCGCGGCTGCGGGCGCGTAGCCCGAGGCACCACGTTCGTCTTAACGTCCGACCCGACCTCGCGTCCAACGTTGCGAACTGCATGAGTGACGTTGCCGCGACTGCCCGCACGCAGGCCGATGATCCAACCGACCTCGACCTCATTGCGCGGTGGAAGTCGGGGGACGAGCGCGCGGCGACATTGCTGGTGGAGCGACATGCGGAGGCGATCGCCCGCTTCGTGACGAGCGTCGGGGCGCGGGAAGACGTCGAGGACCTGGTCCAGGAGACGTTCGTCAGGGCGTTCGGTTCGCTCGACAGCTTCCGTGGCGAGAGCTCGCTCCGGACGTGGCTCTTCACGATCGCGCGGCGATTGCTGCTCGATCGGCGACGCTCGGAGCGGCGGCGGGGCGGCGGATCGCGGATGGCGATGGACGTGAAGGACACCGATGCGGTGACGGAGTATGATCCACTCGATTCGGTGGTTGCCGACGAGACCGAGCGGCGGATGCGTGAAGCGATGGCTCGGCTGACGCCGACGCAGCGGGAGGTGTTCACGCTCCGCGTGTCTGAGGGGATGTCGTACCGGGAGATCGCCGAAGCGGTGGACACGACGGAGGGCGCGGCGCGAGTGCACTATCACAATGCGATGCGCGCGATCAAGGAGTTTCTCGATGACTGATTGTCCGAACGGCGATATCCGCGACCTGCTGCCCGACCTGGTGAACGACCGCCTCGCGCCGGAGACGCGTGCCGGGGTGGAGGCGCACGTCGCCTCGTGTGAGGATTGCCGCGAGGAGCTCGCCCTGCTGCGCGACGTGCGGCGCTCGATGCATCGCGTGCCAGCGGTCGCCGTGTCGGATATCGTGCGCGCGCTTCCGGCCTATCGCGCTCCCGTCCGCCGGCTCGGCAACGGCTGGCGCATCGCCGCCGCCGCGTTGCTCATCGTCGGTGGCGGAACTTCCATCCTCGTCGCGCGCGACCAAGGCATCCTCGGTGGCGACAGCGCCAACGTCGTCGTCGCGCCGGTCGTGCAAGTCACGCCCGCGACGCCGGCGGTCACGCATGTTGCCGCGTCCGACGAACAGGCTGCCTCGCCTTCGCGTTCGGCAGCGCCGGCAACGCCAACGCCCGCGCCACGCGAGCTCGCCGTGGCCAGCACGAGCGTCGGCGACTTGAGTGAAGC
>Ga0070714_100002413_pt1 | contig 13770 bp, 16 predicted proteins | sample LARL83metaG_FD_65450 | JGI IMG/M metagenome (GOLD analysis project Ga0070714, IMG submission 65450) | Corn, switchgrass and miscanthus rhizosphere microbial communities from Kellogg Biological Station, Michigan, USA - LAR L8-3 metaG | ecosystem: Host-associated > Plants > Roots > Rhizosphere ...
GGATCGGTAGAATTGCGCCCGGCGAAATCGAAATGCCCATTCTCCTACCCAACGATGAAGTCTCGCCCGACCAGCTCAAAGGCTACATCTTCTTCCTCTGGGCTCACGATCATCCGCATCCGGCCCACGTTCACTGTCGTAAAGGCCCGTGCCGAAGTGGTTGGGATTTGGCGACTATGACGTGCATCAAGCAAGGAAAATTTTCCTCGTCAGAGATTCGCGAGCAACGTATGATTATTAAACGGCATCGAGCCGCGATTTGGAGAAGCTGGCATGCGTACTGGCAAAACGAAAATCCCTGATGAATCCTCTTTGCGAGCGACAGGTTTGCGCTTTGAGAAGGGCCGTGTTGTTGTCATCCTGGACGATGACCGCGAAGTCTCTGTGCCGCTCTCAAAGTATCCCTCGCTCCTCCACGCCACGCCAACTCAGCGTCGCGCCTGGGAAATCATCGGCGACGGCGATGGTTTCCACTGGGAATCACTTAACCTCGACCTCTCAACCTATGGCTTAGTCAACGGCATCCGCGAAGGTATCCCGCGCCCACCGAAGCTTTCGGAAATTGAGTTCTTCAAGGCACCGAAAAGGCGATCAGCCTGATGGGGTCTCCGCACGGAGCAGAAAACCTGAGGGGGACATTGCCGCTAACCCACTTCGACGGGCCACGTACTCCCACTTCACGCCTGTTGCGAAAACATCTAATATTTTGCCGCGTTACCAAATTTCCTTAAATTAAGATCCAGGTGATCTTTTCAATTTTTCCCGCGACAGCGAGGAGGGGCAATATGAGTCGTCAGTTGCTACTACTAGTCATACTTGCAATGCTGACTTCGGCCGGCGGATGCGCATCCGGGCCGAATCTTCCGGATTATGTCGCGCCGACACTGGCGGCCGATCAAGCTTCAAGCATTGACGGCTACGCCGGCACCTATATCACCGTCGTCGATAACACCAAAATCCCCGGCCAATGGCTCTTCATGGAAAACATGGGTGGCAACAAAGTCGTCCTTGCCCCGGGACCTCATCATCTCACCATCGAGCGTCACACAGGATCCGGCGGTGGAGGCATGATGCTTCATAACACCGCGAGGTGGGCGGTAGATCATGATTTCAAAATCGGCCACGATTATGAGATCGGCCCGGAAAACCGCTGGAACCCGTTCAACTCCACAATGGTCATCAAAGACAAAAAAGACGGCACAATTAAGTCGCTCTAAACTCAACGTCATTTACGTGAAAATAGAACTCCTCCATCCGATACGTGCCGCGTTGCTCGTGATTCCCGCACTCTCGCTGGTGGGATGCGCCAATATTCCTCTCTACAGCCCACCCACCGATCTCGCCCCCGGCCAAGCAGCTGTTCTGAGCGGGTCTATCCAGTTTGTGGACGGTTGTTCGGTTCATCAGCAGAGTTTCTTTGGCCCCGCAGATCCCGTCACCCTCCGGCCCGGACCTCACTTAATCGGCACCGGTCAGGGTGCCAATTGCCGAGTTCAGCTTCCTCTCACCTTCCGTCCCGGCAATAACTACGAAATCGACTTCTCGGGCCTGTCGTTTATCGTCACGATCCGCAATACGACCTCCGGCCAAACCTGGTACTTCGACTCTGTCACACTGGTCTTCTTCGACAAATCCCGCACGCCGCAGCCGCTCACCACACAGCCATTCTCTCCCTGAACCAATGGTGATTCCGCCGCAAAAAGATCTATTTCCCGCCGACTTTCCCGCGTCCACATGATATAATGCCCCTCGAAGGGGGACCGTTTTGGGGGCAATTGCAAACCATTCCACCGCCGAATCCGCAAACGCCAAACGCGGTTGCCCCCTCAACCCATGCCGCCATACGCTTAAAAATCAAGCACTCCGTAATTTTCGACACCTCCCCGGCCCGTGGCAGTTCACTGCCACTGTTTTTTTACAGAACAAACCCAATTCCCAAAAATAAAAATCATTCTTAAGTTGTTCTATATCAATGTATTACAACATATTAAACGTCCGCCACCCCCGCCAAAACAAACCCATTTCCCCGTCTCTTGTTCGGCAACTGTTCACCCCATACTATCTGCTCGTGCCTCACGAGCTTCCCATCCTCAAAGGCCGCGGCGCGGTCGTTTCCCCCGCCAATCGATTTCAGCCGCTGGACTATGTGCGGGATGAGGATGTGCAGGATGATGAGCCGCAACCCGCTCCGCGGACGCAGTTTTATATCGAGCCGGCGCGGTCGATTCTGGTGACGAATGATTCGCCGGATGTGGGGTTTGATGTGGGGATTAATGTTTATCGCGGGTGTGAGCACGGGTGCATGTATTGCTTCGCCCGGCCAACGCATGAGTATCTGGATCTCAACGCGGGGATCGATTTTGAATCGAAGATTTTTGTGAAGATGGAGGCGGCGAAGTTATTGCGGAAGGAATTGTCGTCGGCGCGGTGGAAGCCGCGGACGATTGGGATGTCGGGGGTGACGGATTGCTATCAGCCGATCGAGCGGAAATTGAAATTAACGCGCGGCTGCCTGGAGGTGCTGGCGGATTTCCGCAATCCCGTCACGATTATTACGAAGAATCATCTGGTGACGCGCGATATCGATTTGCTGATTGAGCTGGCGAAATATAAGTGCGTGGCCGTGAATGTCTCGGTGACGACACTGGATCAGGAGCTGACGATGAAGATGGAGCCACGGACGAGCGTGCCGCGACGGCGGCTCGACGCCGTGCGGAAATTGAGCGACGCGGGAGTGCCGGTGGGTGTATTAATCGCGCCGGTAATTCCCGGGCTCACGGATCATGAGGTGCCCAATATCGTCAAGGCCGTCGCGGACGCGGGGGCGAAGTGGGCGCATGCGATTCCGGTGAGATTGCCCGGCGCGGTGCTGCCGATATTTGAGAATTGGCTGGAGGCGCATTTCCCCGATCGCAAGCAGAAGATTATGAACCGCATCAAGGAACTCCGCGGCGGAAAGATGTACGACTCGCGATTCCATCACCGCATGCGCGGGCAAGGCGAGATGTACGAGCAGATGAAAAAGATGGCGGAACTGCACATCCGAAAATATGGGCTGAATGTGGAAGGCGCGGAATTGTCGGCGGAAAATTTCAGACGTGTGGAGGCGGGACAGATGAATCTGTTTGATTCATAAATTCGAAACCCGAAATTCGAATCAATGTTGAAATTAGAAATTCGAATTTCGTTATTCGATCTACTTGGACTCAACCTCGCCAAAGACAAGAAATTTAGCCACCGATGGGGCACCGATGAACACCGATAAAATCAAATTCATGGATTTATCGGTGTTCATCGGTGCCCCATCGGTGGCTAAAATTTCGAATTTCGAATTTATCTCAAACAGCAGATTCAACGCGCTCGATGAACTCCGCAATCAGTTGTTTATATTTCCCCGGGTCGTTGATGTACGAATACAGATGCCCCGAATTAAGAGTCACATGAACCGGCGCATGCGGCGAGAAAACTTCAAGATCCTCCGGCGTGCAAAACGGATCCTCGTCGCCCGCGAGGATCAACACCGGACAGCGAATCTGCGGGATCGTCGCGGCGGGTTTGACTTCGTCGCTATCGCCGCCCGTGATCCATTCGGCGAGCTTGAGCGCGGGAACGGCGACGAAGGGCCCGGGAAGTCGTCGCCGGCGCGCGTGAACGCGCACCGCCCGGCGATAGTCGGTGAAGGGACTATCGAGAACGACGGCCGAGAGATCGTCGCGAATCGCCGCGGTCGCCGAGGCGACGGCGGCGCCAAGACTGAGGCCGAAGAGGACCACCTGCCGGGTCGCCTCCGGGCGAGTGGCGCGCAGTTCGTCGATCACCTGCGAGATGTCATATCGCTCGTAAAATCCCGCGGTGGAATAGGTTCCGCCGGATTCACCGTGGCCGCGCAGATCGAGGGTCAGCACGTTGAATCCAAGCTGTTGCCACAGCGGCGCCCAGGCGATCGAGCCGACCTTGGCGTCCGCGAAACCGTGCAGGATCACCACCGTGCGCGGAGACTTCGGCAGCGGCATCCACCAGCCGGCGATTCGCAGCTTCGCGCCCCCGGTCGCCTGATCGCGCACATGAAAGTCGATCGATTCAAACGCAAGCCCCAGATCGCTGGGCACCAACCGGCCGAGCACCGCGAGCGCCTTGGCATCGGTCATGCGCGGCGGTCGGAGAAGACTCAGCGCAAAGAGCACGACACCGATCATCCAGGTCAGCAGCGCACCACACAGAAAAATAATCGCCGGAACGATCCAAGGCATGCCTTGATCTTACCGGGTTTATCTATAAAGTTTCGCCCGTCCGATAACCGATAATAAAAGGAAGGTGGCCACGGACAGGCCGCCTGAGAAATTTACGGGGTTTACCCCGGAGGCTTTACCGTGAAGCGCATCATTGCTCTCGCCGCGATTTTTGCTGTTGTTGGTTGTGCGAAGAAGGCTCCCCCACCGAGTGCCACGACGGATATCAATCCGCAACCACCGGTGGCTTATGTTCCGGCGACCGCGCCGGCGCCGTTACCCGAAAGTGTTACTCCCGTGCCCCCGGAACCGACGGCCACGGCGCCCAAGCACACGCACCATAAGACGGTGGCATCGTCGTCCACCGGTAAAAAGCACGCGAGCGCGAAGGGCATGATCACCGGCACGAAGTACACGATCAAAGCCGGTGATACGCTGTCGTTGATTTCCCAGCGCAAGTATGGCACCGTCAAGAAGGTCAAGGCGATCCTCAAGGCCAACCCGGGTCTCAAAGCCGATAAGCTTAAGGTCGGTCAAGTTATTACGCTGCCGTAACGGCGCGATTGGACCTGAGTTAAAGCGAACAACGCCCGGGCGCTGAGCCCGGGCTTTTTTGCGCACCCACCAGCCTCAGCAAATTGGTCGGCATCGACGTTGCATCAGCGTGTTTGCAGGAGGTTCAATATGAACCGTGCTAGCAAATTGATCGGTGTTGCCGTGCTTGGTGCAAGTGTGCTGTTGACGGCGTGTGCGTCGGAAAGCGGCCATCCGTCGCAGATCCCGACCGCCGCGACCATGCGCGTGGAAGGTACCTCAAATCTACTGTTCACCGCGCCGCATGACGGTGTTGCGTACGTCTACGACAGCACCAGCGACAAACTGATCTGGTCCGGTGGGTTGATTAAAGGACAGGCGCTCAAGCTGGATACGTCGAACGACCAAATCAAGGTGGACGATCGCCTGGTGACGCAGACGACGCTGACGCGGAACAACACATATCGGATCTACTTCAATCCGACTGCGGTGGTGCCGTGATCTTTCTTGTTTAGCGGACGATCTCTGATGGCGTCGTAAAACGGCGATCAGAGATCGCTGGCTAAATAAAGCCCGCCTTTACAGTGTTGGTGCGCGCGCAGATCATTTGCGGTATGAAGACAATTCTGCGCGCGCTCGTCGTTGTCTCTTTTCTTTGTCTTTCGGTTCAAGGGCAGGTTCTCACGGGCATTGAGGTGCTCAAGCGCGAGAACTTCAAACCACTCGAGGGGCGGAAGATCGGCATCATCACCAATCAAACGGGCGTCGATAACGAGGGGAATCGCATCATCGATCTGCTCGTGAAAGCGCCGAATCTCAAGGTTCTTAAACTATTTTCGCCGGAGCATGGGCTGTATGGAAAGAAGGATGAGAAGGTCGGCGACATGGTGGACGAAGCCAGCGGGCTGAAGGTGATGAGCCTTTATGGCGAGACGCGGCGGCCGACCGCGGCGATGCTTTCGGGGATCGATACGCTGGTGTTCGATATCCAGGATGTGGGCGCGCGCTATTACACTTACACAACGACCATGGGCATCTGCATGGAAGAAGCGGCCAAGCATCACCTGCATTTCGTGGTGCTCGATCGGCCGAATCCGGTGACGGGATTAATTGTCGATGGGCCGCTGGCGGATCAGAAACATCTTGGTTTCACCGCGTTTCGGCCGATCCCGGTTTCGCATGGTATGACCGTGGGCGAACTCGCGAAGCTTTACAACGAGCATTTCAAAGTTGGTTGCGATCTGACGGTGATTGAGATGCAAGGCTGGAAGCGCAACATGTGGTGGGAAGATACGGGTGTGAAATGGATCAATCCGTCGCCGAATATGCGGAGCCCGACGGAGGCGCTGCTTTATCTTGGTGTGGGAATAATGGAAGCGACGAACATCAGCGTGGGCCGGGGGACGGATACTCCGTTTGAGGTGTTTGGTGCGCCGTGGGTGAAATCGAATGATCTCGCCAGTGCGCTGAATGAACTGAAGCTTCCGGGACTGAAGTTTGAGGCGCACGATTTTACGCCGGTGAATACCGTTCATAAGCACAACAATGCGTCGTGCGGCGGAGTGAAAATTATTGTGACGGATCGCGAGAAAGTCCGGCCAGTTGAAGCGGGTGTGGCGCTGGCGTGGACGCTGGAGAAACTTTATCCGAAGGAATATGAATACCCGAAGCTGGTGAATCTGCTGCAAAATGGCGTGGCGGCGGACAAGATCAAATCGCTTGGTGATCCGCGAGAGGCGGGGAAAATCTGGGCGAAGGATTTGGCGGAGTTTAAGAAGGCGCGGGAGAAGTGTTTGATTTATCGATAACCGCAGAGGTCCATGTAGGGTGGGCTTTAGCCCACCGCATAACTTGATGGTGGGCTAAAGCCCACCCTACATTTTGGTGACGAGCACGGGCGCCTACAGCGGCGAAATTGGATTGATCGTGAGTTGACTGGGTGTGATGAATTGGTTGCTGAAATTCGCTGCGCCGAACGACAGGGGTCCGCTGAAAAATCGCAGGCCGCTGTTGAAATCGGTTAGGATCATTGAGTTGAGGTTGAACAGCGGCGGAGTGATCGCGGGATTCAAGGTGAAGGTGGTGAAATCGTTCCCGATCTGGCCGCGAATGATATCGGTACCACCATTCCCGAGGATGATGTCGTTGCCGGTTCCACCCAGGAGGAAATCGTTTTCGGTGTTGCCAAAGATTAAGTCGTTTCCGCTGCCACCGAGCACGCGGACCGGGACGCTCAGACCATCAGCAATGTCGACCACGTCCCCGCCGCCACGGGCGGAGACGACGATCCGATTGACATTGGAAGCATCGACCGTCCGAATCAAACCATTGATGTTAATGCTGAAGACGTCGTTACCGTTATTATCGAGAACTTCGTTGACTTTGATGGAATCGCCGAAGTTGGTTCCGGTGATTTTAAGCGTGCCATTGCTGAGACGAATGGCGGCATTGGCGTTTAAACCAAAGTCGATCGCAAAGCCGCGCACCGAAGTGAACACCCGCGGAAAACCGTTTGGAATTATGAGAGCGCTGGTATCGGGCCTGGCAGTGACGAACACATTATTAAAGTCAGTCGAAACGATCACACCTGTCGAAAAGAGAGTTCTCTGCTCGAGTCGTTCAGTTGTCATAAACACCCCGGATTGAGACGAAAGTAAATACGCAAAGTGCAAGCCGTGATGGCCCGATTCGACGACGAAAGAAATCCCGGTGTACTGCCCCAGCTTGTTTCCGTTTACATGGATAAGGAGACAAGCGATGCATTCGACTCGCCGATTATCGGTGTTGATTCCCGCGATTGTTGGGGTTTTTTCCAGTGCGCCGGCTCACGCCTGCCTGATGCACGAGTTGCTCGGCATCACCGAGCCGACCGGTGTCTGGCCGGATGCTTCCACGCCAACACCCGCAACAAAAACCACCAGCGCCTCGCTCAGCGCGATCACCTTCGGTTCAGTCATCGCCGATCCTTAGGTGACTGGCTGGAAGATGAACGTCACCGGCGTTCACGCCCATTCGAATGATCCGCAGATCAACTCCTACGTCTCGTCGATTCTCGCGGATGTGCAGACGGTCGCTTACGACTCGACGAATGTTTATGTGCATTCCACCGATGTCCCTTCGCACAATGTCGGCGCGTTCCCGGGCAACCCCGCGTATCCGTCGGATCGGAATCTCACTGTTCAGATTCCACGCATGCCGGTCGTGAATACGGTACGAAAACCAGCGTGGGGCTGGGCGCGGTGGGCGTGATGGTGAACGGCACGGAATTTTTCGATCCGCGCGATGCGGCCAGTTACAACAATCAGAATATTTGGCACCAGAATGCGAATGTGTTCGAAGCGGCGAGTTTCGATAGCGCCAAAGGTCATCCCGCGCCGGGCATGACGACGGCAGCGCCGGGAACGCTGATCGCGGGGACTTATCATTATCACCAGGCGCCGCTGGAACTGCTGAATCAACTCGATCCGGGCAATACCGGGCAGCACCATTCGCCACTGATTGGATTCGCGTTCGACGGTTTCCCGGTTTACGGGCCTTACGGTTACGCCAACAGCGACGGCACGGGTGGCATCGTGCGCGAAACATCGAGTTATCAGCTGCGCAATATCACCAGTCGGACGACGCTGCCGAATGGTCAGACGCTTCAGCCCAATCAATTCGGCCCCGCAGTATCAACGACATTTCCGCTGGGCGATTACGTTGAAGATTACGGTTTCGTCGCGGGCTCGGGAATGCTCGACCGATTCAATGGCCGCTTTGAAGTGAACGCGGATTATCCCAATGGAACTTACGCGTATTTTCTTTCGACCGATGCGTCCGGCAACAGCGTTTATCCGTACATCATCGGGCCGCAATACAACGGTGTGGTGAACACAAACGATCTTCCCGGTGGCGTGATCACGGTGCCGGCGAATGTCACGTTCTACACACCGACAGCCGTGCCGGAACCGGCGATGATGGGATTGCTCGGGGTTGGAGTTCTCTTCTGCCGAAGACGTGCTGCCCGATAACGTGAGTGCCAATGTAGGGTGGGCTTTAGCCCACCTCCCGACTTCGTGGTGGGCTAAAGCCCACCCTACGCGAATTCTCACGCTCGCTCGGCGGGATCCAAATCGATATCACAATTCAGCTGATTCGCGAGCGATTCCAAATCGGTCCGCAAGCGCGCAATCTGCACACCCGCCGGAACCGTCAGCAGCATTTCGGTCAGAAAAAGAGGCGATCCCGCGAAAGCCGCGGATTCCTGGCGGGCGGAGAGGTCTTCGATGTTCACGCCATGATCGCGCAGCACGCGCGTGAGCCGGGCAACAATCCCCGGTTGATCCAGCGAATACGTCTTAAGACGATAACGAATGCCGGCGATCGGTTGCGCCGCGGGTTTCTGCTCGGCGATATCGAGGCGAAGGCCGAGTTGCCGCGCGAGACTGGGAAGATCCGACAGCGCGCCGGCATTCTCGATCTCCAGCAGCATGAGGATCGCGAATTGCCCACGCAGATTGACCATGCGCGAATCGAGAAGATTCCCACCGACCGAGTGTAGATGCGCGGTGAGTTCGCCAACAATACCAGGCCGATCGGGACCGACAGCAGTGATGATGATTTGAGGCATGGGGAGATTCTAATGCGAATACTGCGCAGATGAAGCCATCACGCGCGAAATGGGCGAGCGCCGCCGGGCTCCAGCCAGTCGTAATGAACGTCCTGGCCGTCGAATCGCCAGTGCTGGGGCGTGGTGCTCGTGAGCCAATCGAGTGGTGCGACGATGCGCGATCCGCCGGAGAGCGCGAGTTGCATGGCCGCGGTCATGGCGGACTTTACTTCGCGCGTGATCTTGCGCGGATCGACTGACACGAAGAGCGCGGTGCCACTGCGCGCCACCAGATCCAGCCATTGGCGATCCTTGTCCCAGGGCGTGAACTCCGTGTGCGGGGCGCAGTCGGCGTCGACGGTGAAAAACGTGCCGTTTTGCGGCAATCGATACGCGAGCGTGTTGACACCCATCCGCCGGGTGCGCTCCCACATTCGACCGGAGGTGTCGTCGCCGGTGCGCTGCAATTCGAACAGCCCGGCCGCGATATGGCCGATCGTGTTGCAGCCGATCAATACGGAATCGCCCGCAGCGTCACGAATCGTTCGATATAGCCGCAGGAAGATCTCGGCGTTGGTGAGCGAGCGATCGGCGAAATGCCAGCCACCGTCGGTGAAGTCGGTGGACATATCAAAGCCCCATCGGCCGAAGGCGTCGAAGGTGGAGAAATCGTGCTTAATCAGACCAAAGCCCCACTCGTGCATGCGATGGACATCGGCGTGAATCAGCTCGAGATTCTCTGGCATGGTGATATCGAGCGCTTTCTCGGCGGCGCGCTGCGGGCCCTGACGCAGGCGACGTGGATCGTTTACAACCGACAGCGCCGTCGGCCGAATCCAGATCCCTGGCAGCACGCCGACCTTGCGAATGTCCTCCGCCAGACGCGGCATGCTCGGGAACTTATCCGGCAGACTCGCAGTCCACGGCCCACCCGGAGCGCCGCCACCCGGCGACCAGCCGGCATCGATCACGCAATAAGGGCGATTGGAATGACTCCCCGCTAATTCCGCGAGTAATCCCGCGTCCCGGCGAACCTGATCGGCGTCGAAATTCTGGCCATAGGCGTAGTACCAGTTGTTGTTGCCACACACGGGCCGCCTGGCGAGGCGCGGTTTTTCACACATCTGCGCGCAGAGTTTTCCGATGACCCATCCTGGCGACTTATCGGCTTCGGACGATTGCGTGACGATGGTCGCGGCGTCGATAACGCGATCGCCGGGAACGCACGTCGAGCCACCGTTGCGGAAATCCAGCCACAGCGTGATGACATTTGAACTGACTGTCCAAAAGCACATCGCGCCGGGTTGAGTTTTTACACCCGCGGCGACGGTATCGCCGGTGGTCGGATCGTGGGCGGCGAAATACCAGGGGAGAATTCGCTCGGGCTGTGCGGGGCGCCATTGCAGATCGCCGTAGCTGCGCTCCCAGGCATCGCCCAGAAACATGGATTGTTCGGGAAAATCCGCAGCCCAGGTGATAGCGATACGCGATAACTCCGCGCGCGGGGCGTGGACGCGAATTGCGCTTGAGATGGTGACAGTGACACCCGCCGCCTGCCAATCGGAATCGCGGCGCTCGGCGACTAACCCGTTGTCGCCCACGAATACGCGAACGAGGGCCGGCCGATCGTGCAGGGAGATGTGCATTGAGAAAAGCCAGCTGTCGGACTCGAACCGACGACCTGCGGTTTACAAAACCGCTGCTCTACCAACTGAGCTAAGCTGGCGGATTTGTCAGTAGTCAGTTGTTCGTGGTCAGTTGTGGATAACTCGATTCTTAACAACTGACAACGGACCACTGACAACTGACGATCAAACAATTTCCAAAATCTTAAATTCCATGGTCCCGCGCGGGGCTTTTACTTTGACGGTGTCACCGATGCGGGATTTCATCAGGGCTTCGCCCATCGGGCTCGTGGCCGAAACGGGCAGGACGTCGGAATCCGCCGACGGTGGCTGGGCTTCGCCGACAATGCGGACGAGCTGTTCGGTGTCATCCGAGAGATCGAGCAGCTTGACCGTGTGGCCAAGATAAACCATGTCTTCGGGCACATGCTCGTTGGAAACGACGGCGAGGTTCTTCAGCTTGGATTCGAGCTCGGCGAGTTGGCGCTGGATGGCGCGATTTTCTTCCTTGGCAAAGTGATATTCCGCGTTCTCCGACAGATCGCCCAAGGCGGCCGCCCGGCGGATGCGTTCCTGCACGTCGATCTGCATTTTGAAGAGATCCTCGCGCTTTTTCTCCATCGCCGCCAGTTCTTCTGCTGAGACAATCTGCATAGCCATTACCTCTAAAACGCGAACCACCGCGCACATCGCGCGGTGGCGGGGATTCCAGCGAACCACATGATAATAGCGCCATCGCGTTTGGCAACGTCAAATGCGGTAATGAAATTGATGAGGCCAGCCGGCATTCGGCGCGAAAACGGTCGTGGCCGCAGTATTTAGGCTGAACTCGCTGCGCGTGAGATTCCAGCGCATCCGGAATCTTTCTAAAATCGCGCACCATCGCCTCTGCGAGAGCCTTCCCCGATATCGCTCTCGGCTCAGTCGTTGAAAGAAAATTTCTGCCGATCAAGGCCAGTCGATTCAAGAAACTGATTTACCAACCTCACGGCGAATATCCGGCTGGTTAAACTTTCTTCAAAAAGCTGGGCGGCGTTGCGGCACATCCGTTCGCGCTCGGCGGTGTTGCTCAGCATCTTGTCCAAAGCTTCGGCGGCGGCGTCGAGATTTTTCGGCGGGACCGTGTAACCGTGAATGCCATCGCGGACGTAATCATTGATCCCGCCATCATTGGCGGTAATCACGGCTTTACCAGCGCCCATCGCTTCCAGGAAAACGGTGGCGTAGGGTTCGTCCCATTTGATTTTATGCCCGAAATAACCATCGGGCATTGTTCCAATCGCAAAAGTCACATCGGGACGCCACTCGTTGACCAGCTTAGTCAGGAACGGTTTGGCACTTTTCCAGGCGATCTCCAGTTGCGGGCGAGGGTTTGGGTGTAAACGAGGCGACTTTTAAGTCAACGTTTAATCCCGCAGAGCGTGCGCCATCCCCAGAGCCCAAGGGGCGAAAAGGCGGTTATTTGGCCGGGGGAATGTGTGGGCCAACATCAGCATGCGGAAACGGCGCTTCTCCGATTGCGCAGGCTGAACGCCTGTTGTTGCTTCTGGTAAAATCATTCAATCACCCTTTTGAGATCCCTTTTCTTAGCCGTCGGTGACGTTTCTAACTTTGCTACATATCGACGGATGTCTCATGACAGTTAAAACAAAATGTTAACACGCAGAAGTTACATTCACCACAAACCGGCCGATTCCATATCTTGGCACTAGCAGGAGTAACGGCTGAAAGTTATATTCTGCGGGGTTGCGCGCAAACATTTCGTTCATTCCAGGAGCTACAATGTCGGACACCGTTCGAAAGCACAAAGAATATCTCTTCCCAGCCGTTTCGCTTTATTACAAAGAACCCATCGCGATCGCTCGCGGGGAAGGGGCGTTTGTCTGGGACGAGCAGGGGAATAAATATCTCGATGCGTTTGGTGGCGTGCTGACGGTTTCGGTGGGACATCAGAATCCCAAAGTCGTCGAAGCAGTGATCGCGCAGATCAAGAAGATCAATCACACTTCGACGCTGTATGCCAATGAGCAGTTGTCGAATTTGGCAGAGAAGCTGGCGCAGATTGCGCCGGGGAATTTGAAGAAGACGTTTATTACATCAACCGGCACTGAGGCGAACGAGACAGCCATCGGCGCGGCCAAGAGTTACACCGGCCGGCATGAGCTGGTAGTCCTGCGGCATTCGTATTCGGGACGCAGCGCGCAGACGCTGGCGATGTGTGGGCAGAGTTCCTGGAAGAAATCGCCGGCGCTGGTTCCGGGGATTCATCATGCGCATGCGCCGTATTGCTATCGCTGTCCGTTCAATCTGGAATTTCCATCGTGCGGATTGAAGTGCGCGGAGGACATAGAGGAATTGATTTTGACGGAAACCGGCGGGGAAATCGCGGCGTTTTTTGTGGAGACCGTGATCGGCGCGGGTGGGTTTATTGTTCCGCCGCCCGGGTATTTTGAGAAGGCGGCGGCGATCGCGCGGAAGTATGGCGGGCTCTTCATCACCGACGAAGTGCAGGCGGCGTGGGGTCGCACGGGTGATAAGATGTTCGGGATCGAGCATTGGAATGTGACGCCGGATATTTTGACGAGCGCGAAGGGGATGGGGAATGGTGCGCCGATCGGATTGACAATTGCGACGCCGGAGGTCGCGGCGAAATATCCGGGGATTACGTTCGCGACGTTTGGCGGGAATCCGATCAGCTGCGCATCGGCGCTGGCGACGATCGATGTCATCGAAAAAGAAGATCTGAAGAAGAACGCAGCAGTTATTGGGAAGCATTTGAATACGCGATTATTGG
>Ga0070714_100002414_pt1 | contig 13768 bp, 11 predicted proteins | sample LARL83metaG_FD_65450 | JGI IMG/M metagenome (GOLD analysis project Ga0070714, IMG submission 65450) | Corn, switchgrass and miscanthus rhizosphere microbial communities from Kellogg Biological Station, Michigan, USA - LAR L8-3 metaG | ecosystem: Host-associated > Plants > Roots > Rhizosphere ...
GAGATCCGCGCGCAGACCTCCGGCGACTCGCATAGCTTCGGCAGGCTGCTCATCGGAATTCCTACTGCTGACATCATTTCTTCCGACCACTTCCGCTTCGCGACATCGAGCATCAGCGTACCCGAAGCTTCCGCCACATCCATCGCGCGCTCACCCGTCATTCTGAAACGGACGTAGTCCTTCGGAAGAAGCACATGGCGAAATTTCTTCCAGATTTCGGGCTCGTTGTCGCGTACCCACAAGAGCTTGGTGAGGGTGAAATTGGTGAGTGCTGGATTGCAGGTCAGCTCAATGATCTTGCGCTCGCCCAGCTTGGAATTCAGCCAGTCGCACTGGGCCTGTGTGCGCACGTCGCACCAGATCAGCGACGGCCTGAGCACTTCCCCCGCCTCATCCAGCAGCACTGCTCCGTGCATCTGGCCGGCCAGACCGGCGCACACTACGTTCGCCCCTGGAACCGCCGCCAGAGCCGACCGAATCGCCTCGCCCGTGGCTTTCCACCAGTCATGCGGATCCTGCTCCGCCCAGCCCGTTTTCGGAGAAGCGAACGGAACGTGCTCACAAGTCGCCGAACTGGCAATCCGGCCTTTGCGATCCACAATCACGGCGCGTGTGCCGCCCGTGCCCACATCAACGCCCAGTACGTAATCCATAAGTGCCGAAGTTCCTGATGAGTGGAGTAACTGCGAGCGAGTCAGTGTAGCAGATTGGCTTGTCTGAATCGATCTAGGTGGGTTCTGCAGTGCTGCCTCGGTTGTGGATCGTCCAACTGAGGGCTGATGTCTGAGGGCTGAGCAACCCTCTCCCACACCTCTGCGTCTGACTTCCGTTCTCAACTTCATCGAGGAGGAAGTATGCGGACCAGAATTATCAGCATTGCGAGCACCCTGGCGGTATTGATTGGATTGAGCGTTTACTCGCTCGGCCGTCCACCACAAAACCACGAGATGGCGGAACACGAGCCTCATATGAGCGCCGCTCTAGGCCACCTGCAGGAAGCGCGCGCAGAACTGGAAAAGTCCACGCCGAATAAAGGCGGCCATCGGGAGAAAGCCATGCAGTTGGTGGACCAGGCGATCCAACAGGTTCAGCAGGGCGAAGCCTACTACCAGCAGCACAAGGGACACTAGGACGGAGTCACTTCGGTTGAATGTTCGCCGTGGCGAGGCCTGGATCCGCGTGGCAGATGCGCGCTGAGATGGAATTCAGCAGCCACGGCGAAGCAGTCGAAGTCGTAGAAGTTTTCTTTGCTAAGAAAACAACGCCAAATCTTTGCATCCCATCCGGCGAGTACCAGGAGCAACTGGCAAATCCGTAGTTCTCGTCACCGACACTTTCTGGTCCTTCGCATTTTGCAGCGCTCAGGTTGGGATCAGCAGCAACTCCCCAAGCGGGGATTTGGCGTCGAAGGACCGCGTCTGCAGCAACGGGAAGCGGCTTTGTGCGCCATGATTGGTCGCCGCTGGATGACCTCTTCTCAGCCCAGTTCGCAAGCACCTTTTCGGCACCCGCGGAATCGCCTTTATCCATGAGTTGCTCGTAGTCTCGCTGGTGCTTCCAGCCCCACCTTTTCGTCGAATACTCGTTGCACGAAATTAGCCCCGATGCAGCTGGCCCACCCGAATTGAGTCGGCAAATCTCCCGTGTAACTGTGAAACGCGGTGGATTGGTTCTCTCCGCAACAACGGCATAGCTGGTGAGCAAGTCATCAGAGATCCAGTTCAAGTGCTCAATCGGATTAGGCCAGTGGAGTCGCCAAATTGATCAATTCGACCTCTGGCACTCACGGTCGTGTCCTTCCAGTGCGCCACCACAGTCTCCAACGCAGCTTTCGCCTTCTTATCGCAGGCCGTAACACAGTCTGTGTAGCTTTCGAGATCGGGTTCTCTTTCTGGTTTCCAGGTTGATTGTTCGCAGTTGAACACTCCAAGTGGTACGTAAGTTCTCACCGCCGATACGTCGCTTACCTTCTGAATGACAAGAAGACTGCAGCAGCCAAGATGGCCATAGCCGATGTGTTGGTGAGCGGTATCTTTTTCTGCAAGAAAGAGGCCGGTCAGAGTAGCTGAGACGCGATAAAAATGACAATCGTTCAAGCAGGGTTCGCCATTCGGCATGCGGTTCCGACTTGCAGATACCAGCTTATTAAACTCCTCATATGCCGCGTCTTTTACAAGTGGAACGGGGCGGTTATCGATCTCGAAAACATGTCCCGGCTCCCGCGAATGGTCGCCACAACAATAAGTCGCGATATCAGAAACATCGCCACCGAACGTCAACCAAACCGCCGTTGGTTTCCAGTCGCTGCACTCCGGGTCATAGAGCGTGAAGTTCTCGAAAGCGAGGTCAACTGTGCCTCGAACTCGTACCACCTTGTGATCGAACTCGGCGGCATGTTGTCGTAACTGGCAGAGGCCGACTTCTTGAACTGGCTCCGACTGAGCATACGCCAGGGTGGGCAGGAAAAGGATGCAGGCGACCAGAGCAATCCTCATTCGAGCTAGGTTACGCTTACCTCAGTGTAAGTTCCATATACCTCGCGCAGCGCACCGCAGATTTCGCCGATGGTGGCGTATGCCCGCACCGCGTCAATGATGTAGGGCATGGTGTTCGCCGATGAGATCCCGCTTGCATCCGACCTGGGCTCTTGCGCCGCCGCTTTCTTCAGCGCGTCCAGCCGACGCTCAACTTCGTGGTTCGACCTGCGGGCACGCAACCCTTTCAGTTTCGCGGTCTGCTGCCTCGCTACGGTCTCGTCGATGTAGAGAATTTTCGGCGCTTCCTCCTCGACCACAAAATCATTCACGCCGACGATGATCTTTTCCTTCGCTTCGACCGCGCGCTGGTAGTTGTAGGAAGCTTCTGCGATCTCCTTCTGCGGATACCCGCGCTCAATCGCCTTCACCATCCCGCCCATCGCGTCCAGCTTGCCGAAGTAGTCAAAGGCCCCTTTTTCCATCTGCAACGTGAGGTTCTCAAGGAAATATGAGCCACCGAGCGGATCGACGGTCTGCGTAACGCCTGACTCGTACGCGATAATTTGCTGGGTGCGCAGCGCGATTCTCGCCGCATCTTCGGTCGGCAGGGCCAGCGCTTCGTCGTACGCATCGGTATGCAGCGACTGCGTTCCGCCGAGCACCGCCGCGAGCGCCTGCAAAGCCACGCGCGCAATATTGTTCATGGGCTGCTGTGCGGGAAGGGACACGCCCGCCGTTTGCGTATGGAAGCGCATCAGCCACGTGCGCTGGTTCTTGGCGCCGAAGCGCTCTTTTATCACTTGGTACCAAATCTTGCGCGCTGCGCGGTATTTCGCAATTTCTTCGAAGAAGTCGTTGTGCGCGTTGAAGAAGAAACTCAACCGCGGGCCAAATTCGTCGACATCCAAGCCGCGCCGCCGTGCCCACTCGACGTACTCCACTCCGTCGTAGAGCGTGAATGCCAGTTCCTGCAGCGCCGTCGATCCTGCCTCGCGGATGTGATACCCGCTGATCGAAATGGTGTTGAATCGTGGAGTGAATTTGGAGCCAAACTCAAAGGTGTCGATCACCAACCGCATCGAGGGCGCCGGGGGGAAGATGTATTCCTTCTGCGCGATGTATTCCTTGAGAATGTCGTTCTGAATAGTTCCGGAAATCTTCTTCCAGTCCGCGCCTTGTTTTTCCGCGACCACCAGGTACATCGCCCACAGCACCGACGCGGGAGAATTGATTGTCATGGAAACCGTAGTCTTTTCCAGGTCGATCCCGCTAAACAAAATTTCCATGTCCTCTAATGAATCGATCGCGACGCCGCACTTCCCAACCTCACCCTCGCTCGCGGGGTGATCTGAGTCATATCCCATGAGCGTGGGCAGATCGAAGGCTACTGAGAGCCCGCTGCCACCATGCTCGAGCAGGTACTTGTAACGGCGGTTGGTTTCCTCTGGCGACGCAAATCCCGAGAACTGTCGCATCGTATAGAGCTTGCCCCGATATCCTGTCGAATGGATGCCGCGCGTGAAGGGCGGTTCCCCGGGATAGCCCAGGTGCTGATCGTAATTCCAGTCGTGGGGCAAATCTGCAGGCGTGTAGTGTCGTCGGACCGGAACCCCGGAGATAGTGGTAAAGCGCGTTCGCCCCTGCTCGTCGATATTGATACCGCTGGCTGCGCCAATCGGTTTTTCAGGAGCCTTCTCGAGGGTAGGAAGCAGGGTCTTCTCCGCCCATCGCTTCTCGCCTTCAGAAGGATGGCGATTCTCGGTGAGATCTGCTATTGGGCTGTCCGCAACCGTGGGTTTCTTTTCGGCCATGTGTCTCCACGATCATAGGAGACGCCCTGATCACGGGGCAAGCGAAGCAAACGACCGCTCCGTCGGTGGGGATCGGGTGATCGGGGCATCGGGCGATCGGGGTGATCTGGTGATCTGTGGCATGTTGAAATTGGTGGAGAAACGGAAGAGCCGACAATCCGCGGTCCAAATCACCCAATTACAGACTCGTTTACCAAGTTTCCTCATTGCCTTCGATCACCCGATGACCCGATGGCCAGATCACCCGATCACCCGGTCACCCGATTCTCTGCTACCCTGCTCCCGATGGACTATCTCTGGACGCCCTGGCGCTACGCCTACATCACCACGGCCGCCAAGCACGATGGCAAGCCCGAAGGCTGCATCTTTTGCGAATTGCCGAAGCTGCCCGATGCCGACGCAAAAATCATTCACCGCGGTGCGCACTGCTTCATCATTTTGAACAGCTTCCCGTACACCTCCGGGCACGTGATGGTGGTCCCTTTCGCTCATATGGATGAACTGCAGAAACTTCCAGAGGCCGCAGCGCAGGAAATGATGTCGCTGGCACAAAAAATGGAAGGGCTATTAAGGCAGGTCTACTCCCCCGATGGCATCAATGTCGGCATGAACGTTGGTCGTGCAGCCGGAGCGGGCGTTGCCGGGCATATCCACATGCACATTCTGCCGCGCTGGGTTGGCGACACCAACTTCATGACCGTTACCGGCGAAGCTCGAGTGTTGCCCGAATCTCTCGAGCAAACCTACGAACGGCTAAAAGGTGCTCTGATCGTGCGCTGACGTGCACGGCTATTCTTGCACCGAGATAATGCTGCAAGCGTGCGATCCGTCATCTACCCACGAAGTTCCGTCCGTGAACGTCACTTGCTGCAGGAAAGCTTGCGCATATGGATAGAGGAAGAGCTGCGCGAGCCGGCTCTGCCAAACGGCGCTGCGATGCCCCCGCACCGTGAGCTGAACGTTTCCTGCCAGTGGCTGGGGGAACGGGTGTGCCTTTCCGTTCAGGTCGAAAAAGGTGAGTCCGAATCCGTAGGTCGCGATCTGCTTACCGCTGACGTTGTCGAACTCAATCGCCAACTGCGAATCCACGTCTTTCACTTGTGTCGGCTGAACCGGGCAAGGCGCACTCTGCGCGTGCGCCGTCCAGCAAAACGTTAAAACCAGCCCCAGCACTGCCATTGTCGTAATCCGATTTTTAGTGCACTGTCGCATAAACCGTTTGTTTGAAAATTTGACTGCTGTTGTCCACTGCTTGCACGGTGATCCGGTGTGTCACGCCGGTGCTCATCGACAGGTAAGCATTGATCGAGCCGCCGCTGACCTGGTACTTCTTCGAGCCATCCACCCAGACTTCGAGATGATTGACGCCGATGGTGTCGGTCGCTTTTCCAATGATGTGCACCGGGTTGAGGACGCTCGAGTTCGCTGTAGGCTCACAGATCGTGACTCTGAGATTAGTCGTGTTGATTGTGCAGTTCGGCAACAGGGCGAAGTTCAAGGTTGTGGTCGCTCCGGCCGTTGTCGTTGCCGATTGGGTGGCGCTGGCATAGCCGGTTTCTGCAGCGGTTACTGTGATCGCCGCTCCAGCGGGCACATTGGCCAGCGAGTATGCGCCGCTAGCATTCGTGGTAGTACTTCCACCACTGTAACTGACAGTCGCACCCGCGAGACCCATGGCTGTATCGTCTTTCACAATCTGACCAGTGATGGTGCTGGTTGAACTAGAACCACCCGACGATCCTCCGCCCGAGGACCCCGTGCCGCCACCGCCTGTTCCTGAGGCTGCGAGGGAAAAATTCTGCGTGACCGTCGCACCGCTCCCCAGGCTTGTTGTAACCATGGACGAGTTATACCCAGAAGCTGTCGCGGTCACCTGATATGTGCCGCCGGGAATGCTGCCCGATGCGTACTTTCCTGTCGCATCTGTTGTGACCGTCTCATCAAAGCCACTCGTACTCGCGCTGCCGACAAGGTGAATGGTTGCACCCGCAATCGCAGCGTTGCTGCTGTCCGTCACTGCCCCTTGGAATTGGCCCGACGCGGTGCCAAGGAACAGCTTGCCACTTGCCGTCATCCCCGGGCCGACTTCGATATTTCTGCCCACCGGTACGTAGCTCCCAGAACTGGCCACCACCGAGTAGGTATTCGGGATGAGGTTCGCCAGCGTGTACGCTCCCGCGCTGTTCGTGACAGTGGAACCTGCGTTGGATTTCACGGTAGCATTCGCCAGCGCGCTGCACGAAGAGATGTCTTTCACCACGCCGCTTATGCTTCCCACTCCTGTTCCGGTCCAGTTATGCCATGGGATGGTGAATTGATTGCCCGAATCTGTCAGAGAGCTGTTCAGGTACGGCGAGTACGTCAGCACATCAATGGTGTCGCTCGAAGGATGGAACTTCATAATGCGCAGGTACCCGTTGCCGCCATTGGTCATGTTCTGGTAATTCGACAAAATCTGATTCACCAGATTCCCGTTTGTTCCCACGTCCGAACGGTGCCCGGTCGCATCCTGGCCAGCGCCGCGCACCTCGTGGCCACTGAAGACCAGGCTGATGTTTTTGTACTGCCTCACCAGCTTTGTCCACATCGCGTCGCCATCGTTGTCAGCTCCCAGACCGTAATACTGTGCGTCGAAGCTATTGCACGCAGAGACGCGACTGTTGTCGAAGTACTCGTAGGAATGGGTGATGATGATGACCTGAGCGCCGGAATTGTTGGCAATCACCTGAGCTGCCCAGGACAGGGAAGCGTCACGTGGGTAAAACTCGAGAGCGAGAATCAGATACTGCTGTCCGTTGATCGTGACACTGCCGTAGAAGTTCTCATTGCTTCCGCTCGGATAACTACCCTGCCAATACGGTGCGCTCCAGGTCCCCGTATTCGTGTAGCGGGACGGTCCGAAATAATGATTGAAATTGTTGGTCGCCGACGTTCTTCCGCCTGGATTGTTCGCGTCGTAATCGTGATTACCCAAGGTTGCGAAATAGGGAATGTGGGCGGCGTCCAGCTTCTTATAAGCAGCGTCGGCTGTTGTCCACTCGGTCGAACTGCCGCCGTTATTGACGATATCTCCCAGACCGAGCACTAACTGGATGTTCAGAGTGGAAGCGTTGTTCACGATCCACTGCATCTGGGAATTCAGAATTGCCGGATACGATTCCGAGTAGTACTGCGTGTCCGGCAGGACCACGACGGCAAAATCGCCGTTCTGCGCCTGAATAAGTGCTGGGACAAGAAGAGAAACAACTAAACACGAAGGGGAAAAAAGACGCGACGCGGACGACATAAAAGGGCCCAACTAATACCACTACTGCTGTGATGGCCTGGCGCTTCGGAAGGTGCTTACATAAATGCAATCCAAGGCATAAAAGAACCCCCGCTTTTGGCGAGGGGTTCGTGTAGTAGAACCTGACCTTAACGGTGGGGAGGCGAAGACCCGTTGCTTCCGCCGCCTGACACTGCTGTGCCCGATTCGTCTACGGGCGAGGTGCCGCAACACCCATTCTGGCCTGATCGTCGCAAGGCGAGTACTCAGCGGAGGGAAAGCTACCCGAGGAGTGAGAGCTACAAGTTCAATGCAACTGGAACAGATTGGTTCTTGCGTACCGCTGCGGTGGTTCCGCGCACGATCAATTCAGGTTCGAAGACAATTTCTGTATTGGTGTGATTCTGTTTGTCGAGGACTTGACGCAGCACCGTCTGAGCTGCCGCTTTTCCCATCGCCCGCAGCGGCTGCCGCACGGTGGTCAATCCCGGATTCTGGTAAGCGGCGCTTTCGATATCGTCGAATCCCACCACTGAAATATCTTCGGGAACTCTCAAGCCCTGTTCGCGAATTGCGCGGATCGCCCCCATCGCACAGATGTCGTTGAAGGCGAACAGGGCGGTAAATTTCTTGCCGGCAGTTAACAGCCGCTTGGTAACACGATATCCAAGCTCCGGCGTGGGAATATTGTCTTCAATCTGTACCACGCGATCTGGGCTGATCTCCCGCCGCGCTTCGGTCGAGACTTCTTCAATGGCGTCCCACCGAACTGCGGTGTCCGGAGTGAACGATTGGCCTTTGATGACGGCGATGTCGCGGTGCCCGAGGTCCCACAGATGTTCGAGCGCCAGTTCGGCCGCCCGCCGATGGTCGAGGACGATTCGAGTCGCGCCCTTTACCTTATCGTGACAGGAAATCGTGACCACCGGAATCGGCAACTCACGGTGCCAGCCTGCATTCATGACGATCAGGCCGTCGACGGATCGATACAAGAAGAGGTCGGGGTACTCCTCAATCAGGTCCGGCTGAAATCGATGGCTGGCCACAAAGTAGAAATAGCCTTCCTGCAGCAGGTGATCCTCAACGCCGCCGAGGACCGTGGTGTTGTATCCAGCACTGACTTCGGGCACCATCACTCCGATTGTGAAGCTTCGTCCGGAACGGAGACTGCGTGCCAGAAAATTCGGCCGATAACCCAGCTTCTGCGCAGCCGCGTGAATGCGAGCTTTGGTCTCCTTGGCAATGGTTTCCGCCACCGGAGCCCGGTTCATGACCAGCGAAACCGTCGCAGGTGCCAGCCCGAGGTAGTCCGCGAGTTGTTTCAGACTTGCGGGTCGCGTGGCCTTGGTGACAGAGGGTTTGCGGTCTGCTTTTTCCCTCGGAGGACGTGGCATTTGCAAGCAGTTTGGCACATACCCTGCTGTTGGGCAAGGCTTTGGGCTCCATCGCATGCCTGGGTTTTGACACTCTAAATCGATATAGAACTAGGAAAGTACCTTAATTTCTCTTGACAAAATGAACTCACCCCGGCACTCTCACACGAACGGTTTTGCACGGAATGCTGAGCCGCGGATTGCGGCCCTGCTTCTGAATGGCAAATCCTCCACGAATGTTGGACAGCATGCTGCCCTGCTCAAGCCCAACCAGGCTGAAAGCAGGGTTTTTACTTTGGGCTGATTCTGGAATCAGGTGAGGCTGGTGCGATTCTGAGTGGCAGTGCCGGACTACTGCGAGACCTTCTGCACGCTGGCAAGTCTGGTGCGTTGGCTGTCTTGGCGGTATTTCACCACACCCTTATAGATCGCTTCCGCAATCTGTTGCCGGTACTCGGAACTCTGCAGCCGGTCCTCGTCAGCGGGGCTGCTGACAAAGGACACTTCGGCTAATACCGCCGGCATTTGCGTGCCAGTGAGTACCACGTATTGCGCTTCCTTCACGCCGCGGTTGCGGATGTCGGGATTCCGTGCTGCCAATCCGCCATAGAGCGACTGCTGGATGTCTGATGCGAGCAGCTTGGCACCCCTGACTTTGGCACGAATGTCAACCACTCCGCTCCAGTTCACCTGCTGTAACGATGTCGCCTCCGGTGTACGCGCCCTTACTGACGAATACGTGTTGGTGTAGTAGGTCTCAACTCCACGAGCCGTGGAAAGGTCGCTGTAATTCGCATGCACGGAAAGGAACAAGTCCGCATGCGCCAGGTTCGCGATCTCCGCTCGTTTTTCCAGCGACATATACGAATCGTCCTGCCGCGTGTAGACCACGTTCGCGCCCAAGCGGGTTTCCAACAAAGTGCCAAGCCGTTCCACGATGTCAAGGGCCAGGTCCTTTTCCAGAAGGCCTCGCTTGCCGACTGTTCCCAAATCCCATCCGCCGTGCCCAGCGTCGAGAACGATCTGGAAATCTTGCGGCGCAACCCCCGTGGTATTTGAAGCGGACGGTTTATTCGGAGACGTGCTAACCGCAGGCGAAGGTTTTGGCAACACAGGTTGCGGTTTTACCGCAGGGGCCGAGGTCGCCGGTGCGGCACCGGGCTTGTGAACTTGTATCGTGAGCCGGTAGGGATTGTTGTCGAGACTTACCGAGAAGTCAGGCTGGTTCTTGGTCTCCAGGACGACGCGCGTGATTCCTGGAGTGGGTTCTGCCACGCGCACCCGCTTCAAGAATGCATCGTTCGCATCCAGTTGAGTTGCGGCACTCGGGCTCAGCTTGGTGTCGTGCAGGTCAAAGTAGATCCTCGGCGGATCGTCCAGCGAGTGCGCCTCATACTGAACCTGGTCCTCCAAGTCGACGACGATCGTGCTCATGTCGGCGGTCGACGAGTGATGGATCGCCGTGACTTGCGCCAGCGCTCCGATCTTCAACGGAGGTGCAGGCGAAGCCGGCGGGGCTTCGTGCAAGTGCGAATCCGCCGTCGTACTGGTTTGCGAAACCGCTTGTGTGTCAGCGCTGATTGGCTGTCCGAGGTGTTGCGCTTTCCAAATCAGCACCCCCGCCATGCCAATCGCGATCAGGATTCCAGCAGCCGTCAACGTGATACCTAGGAACGACCGTGCATCCGCCGTGGCTGCCGCGGTCGGCTCGGCCGGTTCGGGAATCTCCAACCCAGCCTTCTTCTCTGTAGCCAACGAAGGAGCAATAGGCAGGGGAACTGGCGCCGCCTCGATCTTCTTTGGAATTGGCGGTTCCAGCACGGGTGGAGGCGCGACTGTCAATTCGTTCTTGATCGGGGGCTTCGCGATCATCGGCGCCGCAGGTTCGCGCGGCTTCTCTGGAATTGCAATCCGCGCAACCGGCGGCGCAGGTGCGAACTTCTCATCCAGTAGAACCTTCGGAGGCACAATAGCATTCGCCTGAGAAACAGGAATTGGCTTCTCTGGCTCCACAACTTTTGCCGCGCTCCCTGCGATTGGTGCTGCACTGGCCTGTGGACTTGGAAGTGGCTCTACCTTCACCGGCGGGGCAATCACGACGGGCTGGGGCACCACCGGTGTAGGCACAACAACCGCGGCGGGCTTACTTGCCGCTTCCGGCAAGATTTCGCGCGCCATCTCGGCGAGATGATGTTCTTCCTCGGGACGAACCGCCGCCAGGATCAGTTCACCTAACAGGTTCAGACTGCGCACATCGCTGTCATTGAACCCGTGCGTTTCCGACGAAAACGCTTCCAGCAATCCGATGACGCGCTTCTTCGCCGACAGCGGGACCGCGATCATGGATCTTGCGCCCAGCGCTCGGCAAGCTTCTGGGTTGACGCGCGAATCGTTATCAGAATCATCGCAGCGAACAACTTCTCCGCTGCGCAGGCAAGCACCCGAAAACCCTGCATTGGGATCGAGTTTCACCCCTGGATCAGGCGCAATCTTTCCTGCCGACGCGCGGCACACGATGGCGCGGTCTTTCGCGAGAGCGATTGCAACTCCGTCCGCGCCGGTGATCGCGATGGCACGCACGGCTACTAGCTGCAGGATTTCATCGAGCGCCAGTTCTTCTTCGCGAGAAAAACGCAGGGAGGAATCGGATGGGCTTTGAGTTTCGCGCTTTCGTCGTGCTGCCTGCTGATGAATGCAGGCGAACGCCAGCAGCCCTTGCAGGGCGTTGTGCCCGTCAGCCTCACGCGTTTCCCGCGCTGGCGTCGGCGGCAGGGGGCGCGCTTTGTCCCACCCCGGCGCAGCATTGTTCGGAGTTGCACTCATTCCGTTTTGCCTGGCTCGCACACCAAGGCTGGCAAACCTTCCGTCAGCGCAACTGCCGCTGAGAGCCCCAGAAGACTTTGTAAGCAGTACGTTACAAGGGATTACGCGCAATCGCAATATTTCTGTTATCGAGGAGGTGCCCTTGGTGATCGGTTTCTGCTGTTCACAGCCAGACTGGGCTGCTACAATCGGCGCAAGATTAGTTCCTCCACAGGTTGGGTGCCCGGTTCTGATGGCTGATGAAAAGAAGTCCCGCTGGAAAGTTCCTTTAGGCTTGGTTGCAACGGGAGTTGCTGGAGCCGCAGTGCTGGTTTTGCGCGGCTGCTGGCACCGCAAGATGAGTTGGCCTATCCGTGCCCAGGGACATTCCTACCAGGTATGCCTCGGATGTGGCATCAAGCGGCTTTTCGACGAGAGTTCGTTCCGCGCCTACGGGCCATTCAGCTACGATCTTAACCGACTGATTTCCTGGGACGAACAGCACGCCGCCAAGGAAGTCCCTCAGCGGCGCCCGGCGTAAACACCTCAAGCTATTTATTGCACAGGGTTTACGGTGCGATAGATAAACTGCGTGTCGGTGGTAAGGTCCCGAACCGTGGCATACATTTTGCCATCCGCTGGGTTCACAACCAACCGGTAGATTTCCGCCGATTTCGGCATTCCGCTGTCGCAAGCCTGCCAGGAATTCCCGCTGTCGGTGGAGCAGTACAGAGAAGTCGGATCCGCCGCAGCTTGCTTGTGGCCGTAATATAAGACCCCATTCGCATCCCGCCCCAAAGCATAGCCATCGGCGGTCGTCGGATTGCCTTTGACGTTCGTCCAACTGAAGCCGCTGCCGTTGCTCGACGATTTCCAAATGCCGCCCTGCGACCCAAATATCACGTTTCCGCTGCGATCAAACGTGATTGCGAACACATTGCCGTCGCGGATTCCCGCCGAGGGGCTGATTTGTGTATCGGGCGGTGATGCCGAGGACCACGTCGCCCCGTTGTCTGTGGATCGGAAAATCCCGTATTGCTCGGTTCCCATCCACAGGTCGTGGTTCACAGGATTCAGGGCTAAGGCAAAAACGGCCATGCCGTTGCTCGAGACGGTACGGACGGAAGCGATCGATTGTCCGCTATTGCTCGAGTACCATCCGCCAGGAGCGGGCGAGGCTGCCCAATATCCTCCGCAGATGGTGTTGCCGTTCGAGGCGAATGTGCAGCCTGTCCATGCGGGGGACCGGTCGAGAACCCCTGACTGGATCGGACTCCAACTACCACCCTCATTGCTGGAACGATAAAAAAGTACCGGGGAAATATTCACCCCGCCGGGCGAATAGATTCCAGCGATGAGACCACCGCTATTCGGCACCACATTGACCGTCCAGCCAAACGTAGTCGCAATTCCAGGATTGATGGCGGTCCAGCTTGCGCCACCATCAGTAGAACGGAAGAATCCTTGAGTCCTGTCGGCGACGAACCAATGTCCATTGGAAGCGAAATCGATGAAGTTGGCTTGAGAAAATGGCGTACTGACTCTCTGCCAATTGAGTGAACCGGGCGTAACGGTTCCTCCTCCGGAACCGCTGCCACCACCGCCGCATGCCACCATCGTAGACGCTGCAATAAAAGCCAGGAGGAGATTGACTGCTTTCATATCGAATCCTCTCCCGAAGGGCGCGTATGTAAGATTAGCCTCACCAGCGGACAGCAGCAACTCTGGTTGGTACACGTCCGCGGTGGCTTCAAAGGGTTAACAGAACTGCTCGGGCTTGAAAGGTAAGATGCTGGATTTTGGGAATTTGTCGCCACGGCATATTGGTCTCGGACAGAGCGAGGGCGATGTTTGCCGGTAGGCTCATTTTCAATCGTGAGTGAGGATGCCCAATGCTGCCCACGAATTCTCATTCATCCAGAGTTGTGGATCGTCAACAGGCAGTCGTGAATGTAGAATAGGCGCCGTTGTTTCGTGGAAATTTCCTCGGGGGGTGGCAAGTATGGCTTCTGCTGAAGTGGTATCGATTCGTCCGCAGCA
>Ga0070714_100002415_pt1 | contig 13764 bp, 14 predicted proteins | sample LARL83metaG_FD_65450 | JGI IMG/M metagenome (GOLD analysis project Ga0070714, IMG submission 65450) | Corn, switchgrass and miscanthus rhizosphere microbial communities from Kellogg Biological Station, Michigan, USA - LAR L8-3 metaG | ecosystem: Host-associated > Plants > Roots > Rhizosphere ...
GGCGGCTGCAAGCCCGCGCGCTCGACCGCGTCGCCGACCTCGTCGACGCTCGAGGCCTCGATCAGCACCGGCACGGCGTCGACACACCCGAGGGCGACGCGCACCGAGCCGTTGACACTGGCGGCGGCGTTCGCGATGCACGTTCCGTCGACGCCGAGCGTGATCGCAGCGAAGCCGTCCTGCTTGCCCGCGGGGATCGTCACCTTCGTCAGCAGCTCGCCCGGCCCGACCGCGGTCAGGTACACGCCGAGGAAGAAGTCACCGGCCGGCACCGTGCGCTCGCCGCCCTCCGACGCGATCGTCATCTCCGCGCCAACCGCGCACATGAGCGGCGGCAGGTGATTCGTCGGGTCGTTCGAACAGAGGTTGCCGCCGATCGTGCCGCGGTTTCGCACCTGCACGTCGGCGATCGTCGAGCAGACCTCGCCGAGGATCGGCCGCGCGCGCGACTCCGCCGAGCCGACGATGTCGGTGTAGGTTGCCATCGCGCCGATCGTCAGCGTCCCGTCCGAGCCGAGCTCGATCCCCTTCAGCTCCTCGAGCCCGTTCAGGTCGACGAGCATGTCGGGGGAGGCGGCCCGCGCCTTCATCACGTTGATCAGGGTCTGGCCGCCGGCGAGGGCCCGGGCGCCGTCGTTGGCCCGGAGCATCCCGAGGGCCTCTGCGACGGACGCCGGCTTTGCATATTCGACCTCCCGCAGCAGCACGTGAGCGATCCTACGTACCGCAGGAAAGGCGTTGCAAGTGGGATTTTATTTTTTGCCTGCGGCCGCTTCCGCGTGGATGCGGTGCGGCGTGTCCTTGAGCGGGCCGCCCTTGCGGCCGGCGCGGACGGCGAGGATCTCCGCGAGCATCGAGAGCGCGGTCTCGGCGGGCGAGTCGGCGCCGATGTCGAGCCCGGCCGGGCCGGCGATGCGCTCGACGTCGCTCTCCGGGACCCCAGCCTCGCGCAGCACGGCGTTCCGGCGCTCCTGGTTTCGCCGCGAGCCGAGCGCGCCGACGTAGAAAGCCTCGGTCGCGAGCGCGCCTGTGAGCATCGGGACGTCGAACTTGTCGTCGTGCGTGAGCACCACGATCGCGGTGCGGAAGTCGGGGCGGACGTGCTCGAGCGTCTCCTCCGGCCAGAGGACGAGCACCTCGTCGGCGCTCGGGACCCGCTCGCGCGTTGCGAAGCGAGCTCGGGCATCGGCGACGATCGTTGTCCAGCCGATCAGCTTCGCGGCGCGGCAGAGCGCTTCCGCGGTGTCGATGGCGCCGTACACGAGGAGTCGTGGCGGCGGCCCGAAGACGTCCGCGAACACGGAAACGCCGTCGTGCTCGAGCACGTGGCTGCGTCCGGCGCGGAGCGCGCCGGGGGCGAGTGAGGCGAGCTCCGCCGGGCCGTCGCCGGCGGTCGAGCCGTCCTCGCGTACGAGTAGCTTCGCCCCGATCTCGTCGCCGTCGACGATGGTGAGGAGGACGCCTGGCTCGCCGAAGTCGAAGGCGGGCAGGCGCTCGACGAAGACGTCGATCTCGCCGCCGCACGGCAGGCCCACCGAGAGCGCCATGTCGTCCGTGATCCCGTATGTGACGAGGCGCGGCGGCCCGCCTGCGAGGACTTCCTGCGCGGTGAGCACGACGTCGCTCTCGACGCAGCCGCCGGAGACGGAGCCGGCGAGCTCGCCGCCCGCGCTGACCGCGAGCTTCGATCCGACCGGCCGCGGCGACGAGCGACGGGTGGCGATCACCGTTGCGAGTGCGACCTGCTCGCCGCGTGCGTGCCAGCGGTCGATGTCGGTGCGGAGCTCGTTCACGCTTCAATGGTACGCGTGCCCGAGCACCGTGACCGCGAGCAGCTGCGAACGACGTTCGACCGCGTCTCCGAGCAGTACGACGCGGCCCGGCCGACGTACCCGGCTGCGCTCTTCGACGACCTCGTGGAGCTGGCGCGGATCCCGCCCGGCGGCCGGATCCTCGAGATCGGGCCCGGGACGGGAAAGGCGACGGTCGCGCTCGCCGAGCGCGGCTTCGACGTCCTCGGCGTCGAGCTGGGCAGCCGGCTCGCGGGGGTCGCGCGGCGGCGGCTCGCCGGGTTCCCGCACGCGGAGATCGTCGTCGCCGACTTCGAGCAGCTCGAGCCGGAGCGGGCGGAGTTCGATGCGGTCGTCGCGTTCACGTCGTTCCACTGGATCGCGCCCGAGCTGCGCTACACGAAGCCGGCGAGGCTGCTGCGCCCGGGCGGGGCGCTCGCCGTCGCGGCGGCCGAGCACGTGCTCGCGGGCGGACGCGACGACGACTTCTGGCTCGAGGTGCAGGAGGACTACGATGCGGTCGTCCCGCATCCCGACAACGGCCCGCCGGGGCCTCCGGCCGACGCCGAGGACTGGGGCGAGCAAATCGAAGCGAGCGGCCTCTACGGCGAGGTGCTCTCGCGGCGGCATCTCTGGAACGTGGAATACACGGCCGACGAGTACATCGCCGTGCTCGGCACGTATTCCCCCAACCTCGCCCTGCCGGACGAGCAGCGCGAGGAGCTGTTCCGCCGCATCCATGCGCGCGTCGCCGCGCGCGGAACCGTCGAGAAGACCTATCTGGGCATGCTGAACGTCGCGAGGAAGTCGTGACGGGGATACTCCCCAAAACGTCTTCCTAGCGGCCTAGATACGCCTTCCGCAATCCTTCGTCCTCGCGCAGGTCCGCCGCCTTGCCCTCCAGCACGAGCCGGCCCGTCGAGAGCACGTAGCCGCGGTCGGCGATCGAGAGCGAGACATTGGCGTTCTGCTCGACGACGAGCATCGCGACGCCCGACTCGTGCACCTGCTTGATGATCTCGAAGCTCCGCTCGACGAGGATCGGCGCGAGGCCCATCGACGGCTCGTCCATCAGAAGCAGCTTCGGCTTCGCCATCAACGCGCGGCCCATCGCGACCATCTGCTGCTCGCCACCGGAGAGCGTCCCTGCGAGCTGCGCGCGCCGCTCGTACAGCAACGGGAACAGCTCGTACACGCGGTCGAAGTCCTCCGTCGTCCCGCCGCCGTGCAGGTACGCGCCCATCTGCAGGTTCTCGAGCACCGACATCGGCGCGAACAACCGACGGTTCTCCGGCACGATCGCCATGCCCTGCCGGATGCGGTAGCTCGTCGAGCGCTTCGTCACGTCCTCGCCTCCGAAACGCACCGCCCCGCGCCGCGGATTGACGATCCCGAGCACGGTCTTCAACGTCGTCGACTTGCCCGACGCGTTCCCGCCGAGCAGGCAGACGAGCTCGCCGGCGCGCACGTTCAGGTTCAGCCCCTGGAGGATGTGAATCGGGCCGTAGTACGTGTCGACCGCGTTGAGCGAAAGCAGAGGCTCGTCGTCGGTCATTTCGTCTTCGCTGCGCTCGTGCCGAGGTAGGCCTCGACGACGCGCGGGTCGGTGGCGACGTGATCGAACGTGCCTTCGGAGATCTTGACGCCGTGATCGAGCGCGACGACGCGGTCGGAGATGCCCTCGACCACGTGCATGTCGTGCTCGATGACGAGGATCGTGTAGCCGGCGTCCTCGCGGAGCCGCGCGATCAGCTCCGTGATCTCGTGCGTCTCGACGGGATTCATTCCCGCGGCAGGCTCGTCGAGCAAGAGGAGACGCGGCTTCGTCGCCGTCGCCCGCGCGATCTCGAGCCGTCGGCGGTTCGCGTAGGAGAGCGAGTACGCGGGCTGGTTCCACCGGTAGCCCATCAGCCGCTGCCCGAAGAACGCGAGGCGCTCCTCGGCGAGCTTCTCGATCTCGCGCTCCTCCCGGCGCATCCCAGGCGTGCGCAGGACCGAGCGGATGATGCCGGCGTGCGTGTGCCCGTATGCGGCCGCCATCACGTTCTCTTTCACGGTCAGATTCAGGAAAAGGCGCAGCGTCTGGAAGGTGCGCGCGATCCCGCGGCCCGTGATCTCGTGCGGCTCGAGGCCGAGGACCGTCTGCCCCTCGAAGCGGATGTCCCCGGTGTCGGGCTTGTAGACGCCCGTCACGAGGTTGAACAGCGTCGTCTTGCCCGCGCCGTTCGGCCCGATCACGCTGACGATCTCGCGCTCGTCGACGTGCAGGTCGAGCCGGTCGATGCACGTGAGGCCGCCGAAGTGCTTCGACACGCCCTCGATCTCGAGCAGCCGGGCCATCAGACGATCTCCACCCGGGCGCTGCCGAGCAACCCCTGCGGGCGCGCGTTCATGAGCACGATGAGAATCACGCCGAGGAGGATGAGCCGCGTGATGCTCGGCTCGACGACGAGGCGGTTCTCCCAGACGAACGCTGCGAGACAGAGCGTCGGGATCATCGCGAGGCGGCGCTGCCAGCCTTGCAGCAGCGTCAGGGCGAGGATCGCCAGCACGAGGATCACGAACGTGACGTTGCCGACCATCATCGGGTTCTTCGGATGCAGCACCCAGCCGTGCAGGAACGTTCCGAGCCCGCCGCCGACGGACGTCTGCCCGCCGACGCTACTCGGCCAGATCGACGAGATGATCGCGTGCGCCGCGTAGCCGAAGCCGATCGTGCCGCCCAGGACAATCACGAGCCAGCGCCACGGGCGGATCTTCACCAGAAGCGTCGCCGTGACGAGCACGTAGAAGATCCACGTCGCGTGGCCCGGCGTGCGCAGCACCTCGAGCGACACGTTGACGACGAGCGCGCCGATGATGACGCCGCCGATCGTGCCCGCTCCGCCGAGGATGAGCATCGCGTAGATGATGATCACCGTCGGCACGTCGAAGTCCGCCGAGAACACGGCGGTGTTGAGCGCCGCGAAGAGCGTTCCCGTCAGTCCGGCGATCGCGGCGCCGAACGCGAACGCGACGAGCTTCAACCGGTTCACGGGGATGCCCATCAGCTCGGCGGCGAGGGAGTCCTCGCGCAAGGACTTCCAGGCGCGCCCCGTGCGCGAGCGATCGACGAGATAGACGACGAACAGCACGAGTATGAATGTGATCAGGGCGGCGTAGAAGTAGCCCTTCAGCGAGCTGATCTTCAGCCCGCCGAGATCGAAGTTGTCGACGTTCGGAATGCCGTTCGGGCCGCCCGTGATGTTCAGGTGGCGAGTCAGGCCGAAGAACGAGACCGAGTTGCCGTTCTGGTAGACCGTGACGAAGAACTGCAGGAAGAAGAGCGTGACGATGGCGAGGTAGTCGCCGACGAGTCGCCGCGATGGGAGCGCGACGAGCAGGCCGAGGATCGCGGTCGCGACGACGACCACCGGGATGATGAAGAGCGTGTCCCAGTGCAGCCCGAACTGCGGCGAGGCGAGCATCGCGTAGCCGAAGGCGCCGAAGCCGTAGAACGCGACGTAGCCGAGGTCGAGGATGCCCGCGTAGCCGACGGTGATGTTCAGCCCCAGCGCGAGCAGCATGTAGAGCAACGTGTCGAAGCCGACGCGGACGATGTACCCGTTGCTCGTGAACACCGGCAGGAACGCGGCGGCGACGCCGAACGCGAGGTAGAACGCGGGGCGCGGCAGGCGCTCGAGCTCGTCCTGCACGCGGCCGACGAGGCCGGTGCGCTGCTCACGGCGCTCCGCGTGCGAGGCGACCCACTCGTCGACCCCGACCTGCGGCTGGTCGCGTTCGCCGTCCATCAGACCTTCTGCACCGCCGCACGACCGAGCAGGCCGCTCGGGCGGACGAGCATCACGGCGATCAAGATCGCGAACACGATCGCCTGGGAGAACGTGGACGAGATGTAGCCGATCGAGAACGCCTCGGCGAGACCGATGAGCAACCCGCCGAGCACCGAACCGGGCAGGTTGCCGATACCGCCGACGACGGCGGCCGTGAACGCGAAGAGCCCGGCCTGGAAGCCCATGGTCGGGAACACCTGCTGGTAGGCGATGCTGTTGAAGACGCCGGCGGCGCCCGCGAGCGCGGAGCCGATGAAGAAGGTCACGACGATGACGCGGTCGACGTCGATGCCCATCATCGCCGCAGCCTCGCGATCGAACGAGACCGCACGCATCGCCTTCCCCGTCTGCGTGCGCTGCACGAAGTAGGTCAGCGCGATGACGAGGATGATCGTCCCGGCGACGACGATGACCTGCGCATAGCTGACCCGCACCTGCGCCGGCAGTCCGAACCCATTCAGCGCGATCGGGCTCGAGGGCCAGCTGAAGCTGTTGTAGCTCTGCTGCTGCGCACCGAGGATGAGCTGCGCCGAGTTCTCGAGGAAGAACGAGACGCCGAGCGCGGTGATGAGCGGCGCGATGCGCGGCGCCGTGCGCAACCTCCGGTACGCGAAGCGCTCGATCATCACGCCGAGCAAGCCGCCGCCGAGCATCGCTGCGGCGAACATCAGGAACAGCATCAGGACGACGTTCACATGGACGTTCGTCGCTCCGCCGAAGACGGTGATGATGCCGAGCCCGATGTAGGCCCCGACCATGTAGATGTCGCCGTGCGCGAAGTTCAGAAGCTTCAGGATCCCGTACACCATCGAGTAGCCGAGCGCGATCAGGGCGTAGACGCAGCCGTGCGTGATCCCGGCGCTGAGCTCGGTGACGAACAGGTTCCAGTTCATCCGCAGCCCCTTACATACAGAAAAAGGGGCGCGACCGCATCTGCGGCCGCGCCCCTGGTCACCTTCTCGCTACGCGACCGTCTCGTACTTGCCGTTGACGATCTTGAAGATGTGGAACTTGGCGCCCGCGAGATCACCGTTGGAGGTGAACTTGATCGGAGTGCCAAGGATCGTCGACTTCAGCGAGACCTTGCCGAAGTCCTTCCGCAGCTCGGTGCGCGTGATCTTGCCGTCCTTGCACGCGGTCGTGACCGCGCTCGAGTACATCTGCGCGAGGACGTAGTTCGGAGCACCGAACGGGCTCGTCGCACCGGGGAACTGCTTGTGGAACGCAGCCACGACCGAGGCATCCGCCTTGATCGTCGTCACGTCCGGCGCGAAGAACGAGATGTAGCTCCCGTTCACGTTGAACTTCGACGAGTCGAACGTGCCGTCGCTACCGAACACGATCGCCGACTTGCCCTGCGCCTTCAGCTGCTGCGCGAAGAGCTGGGCCTGCGAAGCGAGCTGGAACGGCAGGTAGACGACCTTGAAGGACGACGTCACCTTTGCGACGAGCGACGAGAAGTCGGTCGCCTTCTGGCTGATCGACTCGCGGTCGACCTTGACGCCCTTGCCCGCGAGGCTCTGGCCGACGATGTCGGCGAGACCCGTCGAGTAGGACTCCTGGTCGTCGACGATCATCACGGAGTCGCCGGACTTCACGCCGAGCGCTGAGGCCATGTAGTTGGCGGCCGTCGGGCCCTGGACGCCGTCGTTCGGCACATCCCGGAAGAAGAAGCCCTTCCAGGCGCCGTTCGTCAGCGAGACACGAGTCGCCGAGCCGGAGGCGAACGCGAGGCCCGCCTTCTTCAGGATCGGAGCCGTCGCCTGGACCTCGTCGCTGCCCGCCGGCCCGATGACGCCCACGATCGAGCCGTTGGACGCGAACGACTGCGCGACCGTCGATGCCTTCGCCGGATCGAGCTGCGTGTCGCCCTGGACGAGCTTGATCTTGACGTGCTTCTTGTTCTTGTCCCACTGCGAGAAATAGAACTGCGCCCAGTGCAGCTGGTCAGCGCCGATCGATGCGGCAGGCCCAGTGATCGGCGCCAACATGCCGATCGAGACGCCCTTCTTGCACGACAGCGCCGACGACGCCGCGACCGTTGCCGGACGCGCGACCGCGGACGCAACAATCGCGAGCGCCGCTACCGAAGCGGCCGTCGCGATCAACGAAACTCGTTTCAACATGCAGTTCCCTCCTATTGGGGTTACTCCCGCTAAGACGCCAAGCAGACCCTCCTGTTGGGCGCGGCGTCGAAGCGAGCACCCGATGGTATCCGCTTTCGGCAGGTTCACCTAGGTACTCTGGCCCGATCGTGCGGTGGGCAATTCAACCGGGGGAGTCGCCCCTGTTCGGATCTGAGCGCGGCTGCGAGGAGTTCGAGCAGCGCGTTCTCCGTTTTGACGGCGGGGACGGCGAGCGACGGAACGACGCCGACGACGAGGTGCTCTACGTGCTCGCGGGGAGCGGCAGCGCCACGATCGCCGGCGAGCGCGCAGAGCTCCGTCCCGGCACCGCCGCCTTCGTCGCCCGCGGCTCGACCTGGCAGGTGGACGAGGCCGACGGGCTCGAGATCCTGTCGGTGCTCGTGCGCGACCCACTGCCCGCGGACGGCTCGACCCACGCGATCGTCGCGGTCGATGCGGTCGAGAGCGGGCCGGCTACGGCCGGGCGCCAGTTCCGGCTGCTCGCGACTCCCGAGCTGGGCTGCCGGTCGGTGACGCAGTTCGTCGGCTACATCCCGGTCGTCCGCGCACCCGATCACTATCACCGCTACGACGAGGTCGTCTACGTCCTCGAGGGGAACGGCGCGCTGCACGTCGACGGCGAGAGCGTGCCGCTCGTTCCGGGCACTTGTGTCCATCTGCCGTCAGGTCTCGTGCACTGCCTCGAGAACGTCGGTCCCGGCGAGATGCGTGTCCTCGGCGTCTTCCGGCCCGCGGGCTCGCCCGCGGAGGCGTATTACCCCGACGGCAAGCCCGCGGCCTACTAGTGCCGCACATCGAGCGCACAGCGGAGGTCGTCTGGGAGGGGAACGTCGCACGCGGCGCGGGCACGATCAGCGCCGCGACGTCGGGCGCCTTCAGCGAGCTCGGCTTCTCGCTGCCGACGCGCATCGGCAAGGCGGAGGGAAAGACGAGCCCCGAGGAGCTGCTCGCCGCCGCGCACGGCGGCTGCGTGACGATGTCGCTCGCAGGCGAGCTGACGAGCGCGGGGACGCCGCCCGGCCGGCTCGACGTGACGTGCACGGTCGTGATGGACGAGGTCGAAGGCGAGGGCCACCAGATCGTCGGCTCCCGCGTCGAAGCGGTGGTCGCGGTCGACGGCCTCGATGACGCGTCCCTGCAGACGGCGGTCGAGAAGGCGGACGCAAGTTGCCCGTTTTCACAGCTGCTGAAGCGTGCGGGCGCGGACGTGCAGATCACCGCGCGCCTCGCGTGAGGCTCGCCGAGCTCGCAGCGCGCCGGCGCACGCACAAGGCCTTCGGACCGGAGCCGGTGTCGCGCGAGACGCTCGTCGAGCTGCTCGACGTCGCGCGCCTCGCGCCGAACCATCACCTCACACAGCCGTGGCGCTTCCGCGTGCTCGGGCCGGAGACGCTCGCGCGGCTCGAGGAGTGCGGCGGGCCGAGCGAGGCGCTGAAGCTGCGCCGCGCGCCGACGCTCGTGCTCGCGACGGCGGCGCTCTCGGGCGACCTCGTCCAGGACGAAGAGGATGTCTGCGCGACGGCGGCCGCGATCATGCTCGTCCTGCTCGCGGCGACGGAGCGCGGGCTCGCGAGCTACTGGCGCACGCCCGGCATCCTGCGCACCGCCCGCGGCCGCGAGGCGGCCGGCGTGCCCGACGGCGAGCGCGTGCTCGGGCTGCTCCACTTCGGCGCGCTCGAGCGCGAGCCGGCCCCGCGCGAGCGGGCGCCGGTCGATTCCTACGTGACGTTCCTCGCGTAGCATCGGCCTCATGGCCATCGAGACGCACACCCGTGAATCCGTGCCGTTCCGCGTGCGCACCGCGGACGGCGACACCGTCGAGCTCACGTACTCGTCGCCCCGCCCGGCGGAGACGCACGACGAGCGCGCGGTGCTCGAGACGCTGCCCTGGTTCGAGCCGGGGAAGCCGCTGCGCAACTACATGCTCCACGAGACCGACTTCTACGACGAGGTCGAGCAGATCTGGGGCCGGCGCTGGGGCGCCGAGGGCATCGGCACGCTGCGCGAGGTCCTCGTCTCCCGGCCCACCGAGAACGAGATCCGCCCCGAGTACGCGGAGGAGTGGCAGTACTACTACTCGAGCGCCTCGGGCAACGCCGACCTCGGCCGGCTGCAGGCGCAGTTCGACGAGTACTACGCCGTGCTCGAAGCCAACGGCGTGCGCGTGAACTACATCGAGCCACCGGTCCCGGCGATCGGCGCGTACGGCTGGATCAAGAACCTCGTCACGCTGGCGGGCGGCGGCCTCGTCGTCCACGGCGGAGCGATCCTGCACCGCTACGGGCTCGGCTCGTGGCAGCGCGGGCGTGAGGTGATCTGGGAGAAGACGCTCGCGGCGCTGCAGGTGCCGGTCTACCTGACGATCCACGGCAAGGGCATCGGCGAGCCCGGCGCGGGGCGCTGGCTCGACGAGAAGACGTTCGTCTTCAACGAGTCGGTGGTCGCGAACGAGGAGGGCCTCCGCCAGCTCGAGTTCGTGCTCTCCAACCTCGGCATCGAGCTCGTCGTGTGCCACAGCCCCGGCTGGTACGACACAACGGGGCACGGGAACATCGGCACGTCGCACATGGACATGGTGATGATGACCGTCGACCACGGGAAGGTGCTGCTCGCCCCGCACCTCGTGAACTACGGCTTCGTCCGCGAGCTGATCAAGCGCGACGTCACGATCATCGAGGTGCCGGTCGACGAGTACTGGGATCTCGCGCTGAACGGCGTCACTCTCGCACCCGGCAAGGTCGTCATGAACGCGGGCTCGCCGACGGTCGTCGAGGCGCTCGAGCGCCACGACGTCGAGGTGATCCAGGTCGATTTCTCCGAGAGCCACCGCTTCGCGATCGCCGGTCTGCACTGTGCAACGCTCGAGCTCGTCCGGGATCAGAATCCGGAGTAGCTCCGGGGTTTCCCGGATAGCCCGGCAGGGCTGGGGCAGCGACCCTTTGGTCACCAACTGACCGAAGGAGAACCAGCATGGAAACGACCGAGATCAGCTCCGCGCCGCGTCGCCTGACGCGACCGAAGGACGACCGCTGGCTCGGCGGCGTCGCCGCCGGCCTCGGCGAGTACTTCGACCTGAGCCCGACGATCTACCGCATCGCCTTCGTCGCGCTCGCACTCGCCGGCGGCACTGGCGTGCTCCTCTACATCGCCGCGTGGCTCGTGATCCCCGAAGCGGGCGCCGAGGAGTCGATCGCCTCGCTCGAGCTGAAGAAGCACCGCGACCGGCCGCGCCGGCTGCTCGGCCTCGGGATCCTCGCGCTCGCCGCGATCCTCGTGCTCTCCGAGTCGCACGTCTGGCCGACGCCGGGGAATCTCTGGCTCGCGCTCGTGATCGGGATCGCCGCGGTCGCCTGGTGGCGGCTCGGGCCGGCATCGTCGACGCGCCGGCGCGTCGTGGCGGCGTTCGTGATCGGGATGATCGCGCTGCTGCTCGCGACGGTCGCGCTCGCGGTGCGCGTGCCGCTCTTCGCCGGGATCGGGAGCCGCGTTGACCGCCCCGTCGACGTCGCGGACGTCCATTCCAAGTACACGCTCGGGATCGGCGCCCTGACGCTCAACTTCGGCGACGTCTCGCTGCCGAAGGGAGAGACGTTCGTCAAGGCGACGGTCGGCATCGGCGACCTGAAGGTGATCGTGCCGGCGAACGCGAGCGTCGACGTCAAGGGGCGCTCCCAGGCGGGGAAGGTGGTGCTGCTCGGCGAGGAGGACAGCGGCACGCACGTCAGCTCGCACGTCGTCGACCGCACGGGCTCCGGTCGCGTGCTCGTGCTCGACGCGCGAACCGGCCTCGGACAGGTCGAGGTCGAGCGCGGGTGAGCAGCTTCGGCCCGCTCCGGCTGCCGCTCGCGCTCCCGCGCGTCGAACGCGCGGGAGACGACGGCGTCGTGGCCGGCGTCTGCGCGGGTATCGCGCGGGCCCTCGACGTCGACCCGACCTTTGTCCGGCTGGTCTTCGCGATGCTCGCGTTTGCGAGCGGCGCGGGAATCGTCGCGTACACGGGCGTCTGGGCGATCCTGCCCGCCCCGGGCGACGCGCCGCCGAAGCGCGCGCGCCTGATCGCCGGAACGCTGCTCGTCGTCTGGGCGGCGATTCTCGCGCTGCGCGGGCTCGGCCTCTCGGACTCGCTCGTCTGGCCGCTCGCGCTCGTCGCCGCCGGCGTCGTGCTGCTGAGTGGCAGAACCTTTGGGCTGGACGAGAAGCGCGCGCGGCTCGCTGCGCTCTCGCTCATCGTCGTCGGAGCCGTGGTCTTCATCGGCAACAACACGCGCGGGACGGCATCGACGCTGCTCGCGCCCGGCGCGGTTGCCGTTGCGATGCTGCTCGTGCTCGGGCCGTGGGCCTGGCGCCTCGCGCGCGAGCGCGAGGCCGAGCGCGCCGCGCGCATCCGCACCGAGGAACGCGCGGACTTCGCGGCGCGCGTCCACGACTCGGTGCTGCAGACCTTGACGTTGATCCAGAAAGACCCGGCAGACGCGCGGCGGCTGGCACGCCGTCAGGAGCGCGAGCTCCGCGCGTGGCTCTATCCCGACCGGGCCGCGACCGCGGAAGGGACGCTCGCGGATGCGGTCGAGACCGCCGCGGCCGAGATCGAGGAGCTGCACGGCGTGCGCGTCGAGGTCGTGCGCACGGGCGATGCGCCGCTCGACGAGCGCGGGCAGGCGCTCGTGCTCGCGGCGCGCGAGGCGATGGCGAACGCGGCACGGCACTCGGGCGTCGACGAGGTGTCGGTGTTTCTCGATGCCGGCGACGGCGCGATCTCGCTCTACGTGCGCGACCGCGGCTCCGGTTTCGACCCGGACGCCGTCGCCGCCGACCGCCGCGGGCTCGCGGAGTCGATCCGCGGCAGGATGGAGCGCGTGAACGGCACCGCGCGCATCGTCTCTGCACCGGGCCAAGGCACCGACGTCGAGCTGGAGCTCCGGTGAGCAGGCCGCTCCGTCGCGTCGTCCTCGTCGACGACCACGATCTCTTCCGCGCCGGGGTTCGGGCGGGGCTCGGCAAGACGGTCGAGATCGTCGGCGAGGCGGGCTCCGTCGCGGACGCCGTGCCTCTGATCAAGGGAGTCGACCCCGACGTCGTGCTGCTCGACGTGCACCTGCCCGACGGCGGCGGCCACGCGGTGATCATGCAGGTCGCGCAGGAGCGGCCCGGCGTGAAGTTCCTCGCGCTGTCGGTCTCGGACGCGGCGGAGGACGTGATCGCGGTCATCCGCGCAGGCGCGCGCGGCTACGTGACGAAGGCGATCTCGGGCCAGGAGCTCACCGAAGCCGTGCATCGCGTCGCGGACGGCGACGCCGTGTTCTCGCCGCGACTCGCAGGCTTCGTGCTCGACGCGTTCCGCGGCGGCGAGCCGGCTGCGGATTCGGAGCTCGACCAGTTGACGCCGCGCGAGCGCGAGGTGCTGCAGCTGATCGCGCGCGGGTACCGCTACAAGGAGATCGCCGCGCGGCTGCATCTCTCGACGCGCACGGTCGAGTCGCACGTGTCTGCGGTGCTGCGCAAGCTGCAGCTGTCGTCGCGTCACGAGCTGACGCGCTGGGCCGCGGAACGGCGACTGATCTAGATGACGGTGGTCTCGGGTCGCCGCAGGTACAGGTAGTCGTACCCGAACCCGGCGATGAGGCCGCCGATCACGGGGCCGAGATAGTAGATCCAGCCCTCTCCCCAGAAGTTGCCGAGCAGCTCCGGGCCGAACGCGCGCGCAGGATTCATGGCAGCGCCCGTGAGCTCCCCGCCCATGAGCACGTCGATCGTGATCGTCAGCCCGATCGCGAGGCCCGCGATCATCTTGAACGCGCCGCGTGGGTCGACCGCGGTCGCGTAGACGCTCCAGACGAGGAAGAACGTGAGGATGATCTCGACCACGAGGCCCTTGCCCGCGCCGAACGTGGCGGCGTGCGGAACGGCGCCGAGGAACTGCGCGCGCGTGAAGAGCCCGCGCAGGATCGCCGCCGCCGTGATCGCGCCCGCGAACTGCGCGATCCAGTACGCGAC
>Ga0070714_100002417_pt1 | contig 13756 bp, 15 predicted proteins | sample LARL83metaG_FD_65450 | JGI IMG/M metagenome (GOLD analysis project Ga0070714, IMG submission 65450) | Corn, switchgrass and miscanthus rhizosphere microbial communities from Kellogg Biological Station, Michigan, USA - LAR L8-3 metaG | ecosystem: Host-associated > Plants > Roots > Rhizosphere ...
GCGTGACTCACTGGAGCCCCGAGCTGTTGGAATCCTTTTCGTGTTATTTTTCAAGGTGTTCCCGCAGGCGGAAGCTCTTGAAAAATAACGCGCTGTCCCGACCTTGAGGATTACCATGAGCAGCGACCCCAAAACTCCGGCTAGCAGAGATTCGTTCGACGTCATCGTCATCGGCGCAGGTCCCGCCGGTTACCCCGCCGCGATCCGCGCGGCGCAGAACAAGCTGACCGTGGCGTGCATCGATGAGTGGAAGAACCCCGATGGCACGGCCACCTTCGGTGGCACCTGCCTGAACGCCGGCTGCATACCCTCCAAGGCGCTGCTCGAGTCCACCGAGCTCTATCACCGCCTGAAGGAGGAGTTTCCGGTCCACGGCATCAAGGCATCGGGCATTGGGCTCGACCTCGCGCAGATGCAGAAGCGCAAGAGCGGCGTCGTGCGGGCGATGACGCAGGGAATCGTCGCGCTCTTCAAGGCTGCAGGAGTCACCGGTCTTCAGGGTCACGGACGGCTGCTTCCGGGCCGTAAGGTCGAGTTCACCGCTCACGATGGAACGCGCCGCACCCTCAGCGCGCGGCACGTGGTGCTCGCCTCCGGCTCGGCGCCGATCGAGCTGCGCTCGGCGCCGTTCAAGGCGCCGCACATCGTCGACTCCTGGGGCGCGCTCGAGCTCGATGCCGTGCCGAAGCGTCTCGGCGTGATCGGAGCTGGGGTCATCGGGCTCGAGCTCGGGAGCGTGTGGCGTCGTCTGGGTGCGGAAGTGACGGTGCTGGAGGCGCTACCGGAGTTCCTCGCATTTGCCGATCAACAGCTGGCGCGCGAGGCATTGCGGCACTTCAAGAAGCAAGGGCTGGATATTCGCCTTGGCGCGAAGGTGAGCGGCGCGCAGGTGACGGACGGGGCGGTCTCGGTGAGCTACAGCGATGCGAAGGGCGAGCAGCGCCTCAGCGTAGACCGGCTCGTGGTCGCCATTGGCCGCCGCCCTTACACGCAGGAGCTGTTTGCGCCCGACACCGGCGTACAGCTCGATGAGCGCGGATTCATCAAGGTCGATGAGCACTGCCGCACCGGCGCCGAGAACGTCTGGGCGATCGGGGACTGCGTGCGTGGACCGATGCTCGCCCACAAGGGCAAGGAAGAGGGCGTGATGGTGGCCGAGCTCATCGCCGGACGCTACGGCGAGATGAACTACAAAGTGATCCCGGCGGTGATCTACACCGCACCGGAGATCGCCTGGGTCGGTCTCACCGAGGAGCAGGTGAAGGCGAGCGGTCGCGAGTACAAGACCGGCACCTTCCCGTTTCTCGCCAGCGGTCGTGCGCGCGCCATCGAGCAGACGCAGGGCTTCGCGAAAATAGTCGCGGCGCGCGACGATGATGAGATTCTCGGTGTGCACATCGTGGGCCCGCTCGCCGGTGAGCTGATCGCCGAGGCGGTGCTCGCCATGGAGTACTCAGCGAGCAGCGAGGACCTGCAGCGCACGATTCATGCGCATCCGACGCTCGCCGAGGCGGTACACGAGGCGGCGCTGGCGGTGGATAAGCGCTCGATCGATGGCATAAACCGCTGATCCCGCGGGTAGCCGCGGTGCGTGCCGCATGCATCAGTGGCTGCGGCGCGCCTCGAGCACGTTCGGCACAGCCGCGAGCCGGCGCAGCACGCGCGCGAGCTGCTCCAGATCACTGACCGCCACCGCGAGTGAGAAGTAGGCGATGCCGCTCTCGTGATCGGTGCGGGAGGTGACGGCATCGATGCTCAGCCGCTCGACCGCTACGACATCGGTGAGGTCGCGCAGCAGGCCGCGGCGGTCATAGGCGCTCACCGCCAGCAGCACCGCGAGCGCACCGCTGTCGGCGCTCGACCAATCGACCTTCAATACCCGCTCGGGCTTGAGAGCTGCCATGCGCACGAAGCTGGCGCAGTCACTGCGATGCACGGTGACGCCGCGCCCGAGCGCCACGTACCCTGCGATCGGCTGCGGCCGCAGCGGCGCGCAGCAGCGCGCGAGTGTGGTCGGCAGATCTCCCACGCCCTCGATGTCCACTGGCGAGGTGCGACGGCGCCCGCTGGTCTTCCGCCCCGTGCGCGCAGGGCGTAGGGGCGGCAGCGGCTCGAACAGCCGGTTCACCGCGTGCATCAGCTGCGTGACCGTGATCTCGCCCTCGCCGAGCAACTGATGCAGATGATCCACATCGCGGGCGCGCAGCTCGCGTGCGAGTGCGGCCAGCTGCTCGGGGCGCGCGCCGATGCGTGCAAGCTCCCGTTCGGCGAGCGCTGCACCGGCGCTGCGATTGACGCCGACGTCCTGCTTGCGAAACCACGCACGCACCTTGCTGCGGCTGCGCGGGGAAGCGAGATAGCCCTGCTCGGGAGCGAGCCAGTCGCGGCTCGGTGCCTCGTTCTTGCCGGTGATGATTTCGATGATCTCGCCGTTGGTGAGCGTGTGGCCGAGCGGAACGATGCGCCCATTCGCCTTGGCTCCGCGGCAGCGATGACCGAGTGAAGTGTGCACCTGGTACGCGAAATCGAGCGGCGTCGCGCCGTGCGGCAGATCGATCACCTCGCCCTTGGGCGTTAGCACGTAAACCCGATCCTCGAAGAGCTCTGCGCGCATGCCTTCGATGAGATCGCGGTCCGCCTCGACGCCGCCGGCGACTCCCTCCTGCGGCTCGAGCAGCCGCCGAACCCATTCGATCTTGCGCTGATAATCGGCATCGCGCGCCCCGCCTTCCTTGTAAGTCCAGTGGGCGGCCACGCCGAGCTCGGCGTGCTCGTGCATTTGCGGGGTGCGGATCTGCACCTCCACGCTCTTCGCCGCAGGACCGATCACTGCGGTGTGGATCGAGCGGTAACCGTTGCTCTTGGGCGTAGCGACGTAATCGTCGAACTCTCCCGGGATGTAGGGCCAGCGGCCGTGCACGACCCCAAGTGCTGCGTAGCATTCGGGAATGGAGCCGACGACGATGCGCACGGCGCGCACATCGAAGAGCTGCTCGAACGCGAGCTGCTTGCGCTGCATCTTGCGGTAGATGCTGTAGATGTGCTTCGGCCGTCCGTACACTCCGGCCTCGATGCCGGCGGTGCGCAGTTGATCCTGCAGCTCCGTGCACAGCGCTTCGATATACCGCTCGCGGTCCGCCCGGCGCTCATTCAACGCTGCCGCGACACGCTTGTATTCTTCGGGCTCGAGGTAGCGGAAGGCGAGGTCCTCGAGCTCCCACTTGAGCTGCCACACGCCCAGGCGATTGGCGAGCGGCGCGTAGATGGCACGTGCCTCGAGTGCACGCCGGTTGCGCTCGGCGTCCGGCAACCCACGCGCGTGGCGCAGCGCCACCAGCTCCTCGGCGAGACGCGCGAGCACCAGGCGTGGATCGCTCACCACCGCCAGGAGCATCTTGCGCAGCGTCTCGGTCTGGCGCGTGTCGAGGCCCTGCGCCGGTGACCAGTTGCGCGGCAGGCCCAGTGTGCCGAGCCGCTGCAGGGCCACCGCAATGTCGGTGGCGCCCTGGCCGACGATGCCCACGGCCTGCTCGGAGGTGAGGCTGGCGCTCGCCAGCACCGGTCGGGCGAGCAGTGCGTGTGCCAGCTCGGTGCTCTCGGTGAGACCGCCCATGATCTCCGCCGCCTCGGCGGCGAAGCCGAGCGCGTTCTCGGGGACCGCGCCGGCGCGCTCGAAGGCCGTGCGGGCGCCAAGGATGGCATTGCGCACGCGCGGCGGGCAGAGTTGACTGGTTTCCACGGTGACGCTGATCTCGTGCCAAGGCGGTGCAATGTGGGTCAGCGTGTCGCCGGCCCGCCTTTGCCGTTATCATACCGCCGGTTTTTGGGGGTGGAGCGCTCATGGCAGGCCACAGCAAGTGGGCCAACATTCAACGGCGTGCCCAGGTGGCGGCGCGCTGCCGCCACGCTATCGCCGAGCCTTGCGAGGGCCGCGAGCGGGTGCACTACGAAGGCTACGGCCCGGGCGGCTCGGTGGTCATGGTCGAATGCATGACCGCGGATCGTAAGCGCACCGGCGCCGAGGTGCGGCGCGCCTTCGTGCAGCACGGCGGGCACCTCGGCGCCCACGGCTCGGTGAGCTACCTTTTCAACATCGTCGGGCTCCTGACGTACCCGCCGGGGACCGATGAGGAGCAGTTGATGCAGGTGGCGCTCGAGGCGGGCGCTGAGGATGTGGTGCCGAGCGCCGATACGTCCGTGGAAGTGCTCGCCGATCCGCTGGAGTTCGCCACCGTGCGCGCGGTGCTGACGCATCGCGGATTCGCGCCGGCCACCGCCGAGGTCACCCGCCGGGCGGCCACCTCGCTCGAGCTCTCGGGCGAGGAGGCGGAGGCGATGGTACAGCTGCTCGAGGCGCTCGAGGGCCTGGAGGACGTGCGGGACGTGTACTCGAATGTCGATATATCGAACGAGGTTCTATCTCGCTGCGAAATCAGCTAGCTGTCTTGCAACCGTATAGCTGCAAGTCGGCTAATGGTAAGCACAAGGCCAGATAGCCGTAGTCCGCCTCAATGTGTGACCAATTTCGGCTGTGACGGTGTTTGTGGCAATGCGACTCCGCAGGCCGCGGCAACCATCTCTCCAAGCTCTACCCTTTTTTGAACGGCGACCGGCCAGAAGTCCTCGCAAACGACGCAGTACGCTTCCACGGGATAGCCGCCGTAAAGCAACCTCATGAGATCTGCGACTGTGTAGGCCGTCTGCAATTGTTCGTGCTTGCACCGCGGGCACGTCGCCGCGAATACGATTCTTGCGCTCATGGCGGCGTAACGTAAGGCTTGAGCGCCGCATGCACTGCCGGAGAAGGTTTGAACCACGTGTAGCTGCCGTCCGACGTCGCCAGAAAACAAATTTCTGGCTCGCAACGTTGCGGTCCGTCCGGCCGGTTCTATCGCTGGGCGCGATCGGCGCGCTTGCGGGGAGACGGGGCCTGCTGAACGATGCGTAAGTGGCTGATTTCAGCTACCCTTGCGCACCGTCGGACATGCTCGATCGAGGCCTTTTCTGAACGTGTACCCGAATGTCGAGATATCGGACGAGGTCCTGGCGCGCCTTTGAACCCGCGGCGGCCCCCCCGCTCGCGGCGAGCCTGCGTCTGCGCATCCTCGGCCTGGACCCGGGCTCGCGCCGCACCGGTTTCGGCGTCATCGAATGCGCGGGCGGCGCGCTGCGCCCCGTGGCACACGGTTGCCTGAATGTCGCCGCGGCGGCGCCCGCCGCACGGCTGCGGCTGATCTTCGAGGGGCTGCGTGCGCTTCTCTCCGAGCACGGTCCCGCCGAGGTCGCAGTGGAGCGCGTATTCGTGAGTCGCAACGCCGACAGCGCCTTGAAGCTCGGACAGGCCCGCGGCGCTGCGCTGTGCGCCATCCCGGCGGAGGTCCCGGTATTCGAGTACGCACCGCGCGCTATCAAGCTCGCGGTCGTCGGGTCCGGGGGTGCGGAGAAGTTTCAGGTCGCCCAGATGATCCGCATGCTGCTGTCGCTCACCGACCGGCCGGCCGCCGACGCCGCTGACGCGCTTGCGGTGGCCGTGTGTCACGCGCATCAACGGCAGCTGCAGGCGCGACTCCAGCGTGCCGGCGGCCCGCGCTGGTCGCGGGCGTAACTGATGATTGGCTCGCTGCGCGGCAGGATCGCCTCCAAAACGCCTCCGCAACTTACCGTCGATGTCGGCGGACTCGGCTACGAGCTCGAGGCGCCGATGTCGACGTTCTTCCATCTGCCGCCGGTTGGCGAGGAGGTGCGCCTGCTCACGCACCTGGTGGTGCGCGAGGATGCGCACGTGCTGTATGCGTTCGGCACCGAGGAGGAGCGGCGGTTGTTCCGCAGCCTCATCAAGGTGTCGGGAGTCGGGCCGAAGATCGCGCTCGCGCTGCTTTCGGGCATCAGCGTCGCGGCGTTTGCCGAGTGCGTGCAGCGGGAGGATATCGCGGCGCTCACACGCATTCCCGGTGTGGGCCGCAAGACCGCCGAGCGGCTCATCGTGGAGATGCGCGACCGGCTCTCGGGTCCGCCGCCGGGCAGTGGCGCTGCGGGGGTCGCGGGGGCTACGAGTGCCGAGAGCGAGGCCTACGGTGCGCTGGTCGCGCTCGGCTACCGTCCCGCGGAGGCTGCGCGCTTGCTCAAAGCGGCTGGTCCCGGTACACACTCGACCGAGGAACTGATTCGCCGTGCGCTACAGGGCGCGGCGCGGGAGTCGAACCCCTAAGTGATCCAGGATCCCATCATCACCGGCGCGGCAAGTGCGGAGGAGGAGGCTGTCGAGCGCGCCATCCGCCCGCGCCGGCTCGGGGAGTACATCGGTCAGACGCCCGTCAAGACGCAGCTGGAGATCTTCATCAGCGCTGCACGCGCGCGCGGTGAGGCGCTCGATCATGTACTGATCTTCGGCCCGCCGGGGCTCGGTAAGACGACCCTCGCGCACATCGTTGCGGCCGAGCTCGGTGTGAACCTGCGCCAGACCTCGGGCCCGGTGCTCGAGCGCGCCGGAGACCTCGCGGCGCTCCTCACCAATCTGCAGCCACGCGATGTGCTGTTCGTCGATGAGATACATCGCCTCGCGCCGGTCGTGGAGGAGGTGTTGTATCCGGCCATGGAGGATTATCAGCTCGATATCATGATCGGCGAGGGACCGGCGGCGCGCTCGATCAAGCTCAGCCTGCCTCCGTTCACTCTGGTCGGTGCCACCACGCGGGCCGGACTACTCACTTCCCCGTTGCGCGATCGCTTCGGCATCGTGCAGCGGCTCGAGTTCTACGCGGTAGAGGACCTCGAGCGCATCGTCGAACGCTCGGCAGCGATCCTCGCAGTGAGCATCGATGAGGCTGGCGCGCGACGCATCGCGCAACGCTCGCGCGGCACACCGCGAATCGCCAATCGCCTGTTGCGGCGCGTGCGCGACTACGCGCAGGTACGGGCCGACGGCCGCATCGGCGAGTCGATCGCGGATGCCGCACTCGATCTGCTCGAAGTCGACCGCGAGGGCTTCGACACGCTCGATCGCAAGCTCCTCAGCGCCATTATCGAGCGCTTCGATGGCGGACCGGTGGGGATCGACAGCCTGGCGGCTGCACTCGGCGAAGAGCGCGGTACGCTCGAGGATGTGACCGAGCCTTTCCTGATTCAACAGGGATTCCTGGTGCGCACCGCCCGCGGCCGCATGGTCACGCGTGCCTCGTACCTGCATTTCGGCATCAAGCCGCCCGAGCGCGTTACCACCTTGCCGCTTTTTGAAGGTGAGCGGTGAGCATTTTTTCGTGGCCGGCACGGGTGTACTGGGAAGACACCGACGGCGGCGCCATCGTCTACTACGCCAATTACCTGCGCTTTCTCGAGCGTGCGCGCACCGAGTGGCTGCGTGCGCAGGGCCACTCGCAGCTCGCGCTGGCGAGCGAGCCAGGCATCCTCTTCACGGTGGTGAGCGTGCAGATCGATTACCGCGTGCCGGCAAGGCTCGATGATGAGCTCGAGATCACCTGCGAGCCGCGTGCCGAAGGTGCTGCGTCGCTGCGTTTCGCGCAGCGCGTGTACCGTAGGGCGAAAGCGCCTCCCGCGGAGCTGCTGGTCGAGGCGCAGGTGCGCGTGGCGTGCGTGGATGCGGCGAGCCTGCGCCCGCGGCGCCTGCCGCAGTTCCTGCGCGATGCCCTGGACGCGGAGGCCGTAGCCGATGGTTGAGCCGCTCTCCATCCTCAAGCTCATCGTGCAGGCGAGCATTCCGGTGCAGATCGTCATCGCGCTGCTGCTGGCGGCTTCGCTCACTTCCTGGGCCATCATCTTCCGCAAGCGCCGCATCATCGGGCGCGCACGCCGCGAAGCCGACCGCTTCGAGGGCCGCTTCTGGTCCGGTGACGATCTGGCGACGCTGTACCGGGCAATCGAATCCAAGGGCGGCGCCACCGGCATGGCGGGCATTTTCGAGTTCGGCTTCCGCGAGTTTGCGCGCCTGCGTCAGAGTGCGGCGGACAGTGAGCAGCAGCTGGAGGGCTCGCGGCGCGCCATGCGCGTCGCACAGCTGAAGGAGATCGATCGCCTCGAGCACAGTCTGGCGACGCTGGCCACCGTCGGCAGCACGAGCCCGTATGTGGGACTGTTCGGTACGGTGTGGGGGATCATGAGCGCCTTTTCCTCGCTCGGTAACGTGCAGCAGGCGACACTTGCCATGGTGGCGCCGGGAATCTCCGAAGCGCTCGTGGCCACCGCCATTGGCCTGTTCGCGGCCATTCCGGCGGTGGTCGCCTACAACCGCTTTGCCGACCAGGTGACTCGCCTCGAGATGCGCTTCGATGCCTTCATCGAGGAGTTCTCGACCATTCTCCAGCGCCACGCGACCCGCGCCGGCGCGGCGGCCGGAGGGGAGCGCTGATGCCGCAAAGTACGCGCAAGCGCCGCCTGATGGGTGAGATCAATGTCGTGCCCTACATCGATGTGATGCTGGTGCTGCTGATCATCTTCATGATCACAGCACCGTTGCTGACCCAGGGCGTCAAGGTTGATCTGCCCAAGGGTGCGGCCGAACCTCTGGAAGCCCAGCGCATTCCGCCACTGGTGTTGTCGGTGGACCGTGCCGGACGACTCTACCTCAACGTTGGTCCCGAGCCGCAACGGGCAATCGATGATGACACGGTCGCCGCGCGCGCCACCGCGACGCTGCAGCGCAACCCGGAGACGCAGGTGTTGGTGAAAGCCGACAGTGCCGTGGCGTATGGACGTGTTGTGCAGGCGATGGTGATCCTGCAGCATGCCGGTGCGCGCACGGTAGGGTTCATCACCGAGCCGTTGCCGCAGAGTGAGCGCCGCGGCGGCTGATGCCCGATCCCGCATGCAACGCGCGAGCGATCGCTGGGTGTCGATAACACTGTCGGTGCTGCTGCACGCAGCGCTGCTCGGTGCGTTGGTGTACGGTTGGATGTTGTTTCGACGGCCGCCGCGGCCGGCACCGACGCTCGCGATCGAAGCGCGCGTGGTGGATGCGCGCACCGTGCGCGGGGCGACTCAGCCGCCGCCGCAACCCGCGCCGGTTCCGGAAGCACCGCCGGAGTCCGTCGGACCGCCGCAGCCGACGCCCGAGGAGCGCGCCGAGCGCGAGCAGCAGCGCCAGCAGGCGGAAGCGGCCGCTCAGGAGCAGCAGGCCGCAGCCGCGGCGGCTGCCGAGGAAGCGGCCCGGCACGAGGCGGAGCAGCGTGCCGCGGCCGAGCGTAAGGCGCACGAGGAGGCGGAGGCGAAGAAACGCGCCGCGGAGGAGCAGCAGCGCCAGGCCGAGTTGAAGGAGCAGAGCGAGCGCGAGGAGGATCTCAAGCGTGATCTCGCTGCCGAGGAGCAGGCGAGGAAGGCGCGCGCGGGCCCGGCGCTGGCCAGCTGGCAGGCGATGATCGCCGCCAGGATCAACCGCGCCTGGCTGCGCCCGCCGACGGCGCGCCCCGGCATAGAATGCATGTTGAATGTGACGCAGGTACCAGGAGGGGAAGTGACCGAAGTGACTATCGGCGAATGCAACGGTGATCAGGCTGTCCGTGAATCGATCGAAGCGGCTGTCTACCGCGCCTCGCCGCTGCCGCCACCGCCCGATCCGGCACTGTTCGACCGCCACCTGCGTATCGACTTCAAGCCGGACTGATGCCATGAACCAAACGAAGCTCGGCGATGGCCTGCGCCGCATGCGCCTGCTTACGTGGCTCGGCGCGCTCAGCGTCGCTCTCATCGGGTCGGCGGCACGCGCTGAACTCCAGATCGAGGTCACCTCGGGGGTGCGCGATCCGGTGCCGATCGCGATCGTGCCCTTTGCGCACCCGGACAGCGCCGGAAGCGATCCCGACGTCGCCGGCATCGTGCAACACGATCTGGAAGGCAGCGGCCGCTTCCGTGCGCTCGCGCGCGACCAGATGCCCGCGAAGCCGAGCCGCGCGGACCAGGTGGCGAGCCCTTCGTGGAAAGCCGCGGGCAGCGATTACGTGGTGGTCGGACGGACCGCCGCGCTCGAGAACGGGAGTCTCGCGGTCGATTTCGACCTCGTGAACACGCTCACGGGGGCACGTCTCGCCGGGCAGCGCTTCACGGGGGCCGCGGGCGCGATGCGCAACGCGGCCCATCGCGTGAGCGATGTCATCTACCAGAAGATCCTCGGCGTACGCGGTGCCTTCGCGACGCGCATCGCCTATGTGGCGGTGGATGGTGAGCCACCCACGCAGCATTACCAGCTCATCGTCGCCGACGCCGACGGCGCCAATCAGCACATGATCCTCGAGTCGCGTTTCCCGTTGATGTCGCCCGCCTGGTCACCGGATGGGCAGTGGCTGGGCTATGTCTCCTTCGAGACCAAGCACGCGGCAGTGTACGTGCAGCTGGTGCGCACGGGAGAGCGTCGACAGGTTTCTGCGCGTGTGGGCGTGAACGGCGCACCCGCCTGGTCGCCCGATGGCAAGAAGCTGGCCCTGACACTCGGGGGCAGCAGTGGCAACCCCGACATCTACATCCTCGATCTCTCCACTCAGGACCTGACGCGCATCACCGACGATCCGGCGATCGACACCGAGCCGGAGTGGGCGCCGGACGGCAAGTCGCTGTTCTTCACCTCCGACCGTGCGGGCTCACCGCAGATTTACCAGATCGCTACCACCAGCAACGCGCGCCCCAAGCGCATCACCTTCGGCGGCAACTACAATGCGCGGCCGCGCGTCTCGCCCGATGGCTCGCAGCTTGCGATGGTGACGCTCGATAACGGCAACTACCGCATAGCGGTGCAGGATTTCGGCAGCGGCACGGTGCGGGTGCTGTCGCACGGGCACCTCGATGAATCGCCGAGTTTTGCCCCCAACGGGGCTACACTCATTTATTCGGAGCGCGAAAGCGACCGCGGCTCGCTGGCGACGGTATCCACCGACGGCCTGACGGGTTTGCGGTTGAAGGCTTCCCAGGGAGAGGTTCGGGAGCCGGCGTGGGGGCCGTTCAGCCCTTGAAGCGGCGTCGCTCACAGCGCGCCGATTGTGGAGGATGCGGAATGTCGGAGAAGGTATCCATCCATCGAGTGCTCGCCGTGCTACTGCTCGTCGTGGCATGTGCCCTCACCGCCTGTGCGAGCAAGCCGCCGAAGCCTACCGGCTCCGGCGAAGCCGGCACGGCGAATACGGGTGCTGAAGGAGCCGGTGCGGGTAACGCCAACGCGAATGGTTCCGGCAGCGATGACGAGATTGCCGGACCCCAGGCAGGGATGCTCGCCAAGCGCACGGTGTACTTCGACTTTGACAGCAGCGAGATCAAGGGCGAAGGCACGGATATCGTCGCGGCGCATGCCAAGTACCTCGCGGCCCATCCGAGCACACGAGTGCGACTGGAAGGTCATACCGATGACCGCGGCTCACGCGAATACAACATCGGCCTCGGAGAGCGGCGCGCGCAGGCGGTGCGCCGCGCGTTGCTCCTGCAAGGGGCAGCCGATGCTCAGACCTCCACGGTGAGCTATGGCGCGGAGCGTCCCGCCATGCCGGGACACGATGAGGTGGCCTGGGCCAAGAACCGGCGCGTCGAGATCATCTACCTCGCGGCCGGGCCGGCGCAGAAGCCCTAGGGCGAAGGATTTGCCAATGCGTGTAACACTTTCGGCGCTGCTCGCCGCAATGCTCGCGGGTTGCGCCAGCACACCCCCGGATAAGGACCCCGTGCAGCTGCGGCTCACTGACCTAGAAACGCGTGTGGAGCGCATGGCGGCCAACCAGGTACAGGTCTCGCAGAGCCTCGACGAGCTGCAGGGTAGCCTGCGTCAGCTGCGCGGCCAGGTCGAGGAGCTCGAGCACACGAACGACGCTCTGCGTAAGCAACAGCGCGACCTGTTCGGGGACCTCGAGAAGCGGCTGAACGGCGGCTCGGGCGGAGCCCCTGGTGCGGCGCTCGCCGGCGCAGCGGGAGGCGCTGCCGCGGGAGCCGCAGCGACCGGAGCCGCAGGCAGTGCCGATAGCGCAGCCGGAACCAACGCACCCTCGGCCACCGAGCAGGCGGTCTACGGTCAGGCCTTCGATGCGCTCAAGGCGGGGAGCTACTCGACTGCGATCACAGGCTTCAAGGACTTTCTGCACACCTATCCCAACAGCACGATCGCGGACAACGCGCAGTATTGGCTCGGCGAGGCCTACTACGTGAGCCACGAGTACGACTCCGCCGCCACCGCGTTCCGCACGGTGTTGAAAAAGTGGCCCGATTCGCACAAGGCCCCCGATGCGATGCTCAAACTCGGCTACACCCAGTTCGAGCAGAAGCAATACCCGGCAGCGAAGACAACCCTCGATGAGGTGACGAAGAAGTTTCCCGGAACCGACTCAGCCAAGTTGGCCGCGGAGCGGCTGCGGCGCATTCCTGCACAAGCAGCGCAATGACCGTTCGCGACGCTATCCGCTGAGCCGTCCGTGATGGCGCGAGTCGGGCATGACACGCCTCAGGATCACCGAGATCTTCCACTCTCTGCAGGGGGAGGCCGATAGCGTCGGCATCCCGACGGTGTTCGTACGCCTAACGGGGTGTCCACTCAGGTGCCAGTACTGCGATACGGCGTATGCATTCGAGGGCGGCGAGTGGTGGGAGCTGCCCGCGGTTCTCGAGCGAGTGCGCGGCTTCGCCACGCGCTATGTATGCGTGACCGGCGGTGAGCCGCTGGCGCAGAAGGGCTGCCTCACACTGTTGACTGAGCTGTGCGCGGCGGGGTTGCGTGTGTCGCTCGAGACGAGCGGCGCCTTGGAGCTCGATCAGGTCGACCCACGGGTGATCAAAGTCGTGGACGTGAAGACGCCGGGCTCGGGCGAAGAGCGGCGTAATCGGTACGCTGAGCTCCAGCGTCTGCGGCCGCACGATCTGGTGAAATTCGTGATCTGCGATCGCAGCGATTACGAATGGAGCCGTGCGAAACTCGCCGAGCTCGCGCTGCCACAGGGTTGCACGGTGCTTTTTTCGCCGAGCCACGAGCAGCTTCCGGCACGCGATCTAGCAGACTGGATACTCGAGGATCGCCTGCCAGTGCGCTTCCAGATCCAACTGCACAAATACCTTTGGGGCAATGTGCCCGGCAGGTGAGGGCAGTGGCCGAAGCTCACGCGGTGGTATTGCTCTCCGGCGGCCTCGATTCGGCTACGGCGCTCGCCATCGCGCGCGAGCAGCGCTTCGTCTGCCACGCGCTTTCGGTGGATTACGGACAACGCCATGCGGCCGAACTCCAAGCCGCGCGCCGCGTCGCGGCGGCGGCCGGCGCGTGCGAGCACCGCATCATGCAGGTGGATCTCGCCGGCATCGGCGGCTCGGCACTCACCGACCGCGCCATCGCGGTGCCCGAATCACCGAGCGCGGGCATTCCGGTTACCTATGTTCCGGCCCGCAACACCATCATGCTGTCGCTCGCACTGGCGTGGGCGGAGGTGCTCGATGCGGGCGATATATTCATTGGAGTAAACATTTTGGACGCGAGCGGCTATCCGGACTGCCGTCCGGAGTTCATCGAGGCATTCGCCCGACTCGCGGCGCTTGCGACCCGTGCCGGCGTCGAAGGCCGCCCGGCTCGCATCCATACACCGCTCATCGGCTTGACCAAAGCGCAGATCATCCGCGAGGGCATACGCCTGGGCGTCGACTACCGGCAGACCGTGTCCTGTTACCAGGCGGATGAAGAGGGACGAGCCTGCGGCCGCTGCGATGCGTGCCGTCTGCGACACGCAGGCTTCGCCGCTGCGGGACTGAGCGATCCAACCTCGTACAAGAGCCCTGTAGTATGATGCCGCCCCCC
>Ga0070714_100002418_pt1 | contig 13753 bp, 13 predicted proteins | sample LARL83metaG_FD_65450 | JGI IMG/M metagenome (GOLD analysis project Ga0070714, IMG submission 65450) | Corn, switchgrass and miscanthus rhizosphere microbial communities from Kellogg Biological Station, Michigan, USA - LAR L8-3 metaG | ecosystem: Host-associated > Plants > Roots > Rhizosphere ...
CGAGAAGCCGTGGCCGAACAGCAGCAGGTTGCCGGGCGCGATCCCGTCGCGGATCTCCGCGTAGACGTCGCGGTGCAGCTCGTCGGGGACGAGCAGCATGATCACGTCGCCGCGGCTCGCCGCCTCGACCGGCTCGAGCACCTCGAGGCCGTTGCCCTGCGCCTTCTCGACGCTCTTCGAGCCGGCGCGGAGGCCTACGACGACGTTCACGCCGGAGTCCTTGAGGTTCAGCGCATGGGCGTGGCCCTGCGAGCCGAATCCGATGATGGCGACGGTCTTGCCGTCGAGGAGCGTGAGGTCAGCGTCGTCGTCGTAGAACATGGCGCGGCAGGCTACCGGAACGGGCACCGCCGCCGACGTGCGAGCATCGCACCGGGGCGATGAGCGACGACGGTTACTTCCCACGCGGCAGCTCGGTTCTGCGCCAGGTCCACGAGGAGCGCCTCGTCGGCCTCTTCTTCGGCCAGCGCGCGCTGGCGATCGGCGCGCTGCAGCCGCTCAACTACACCGGCACGTCGCAGTCGACCGGCGGGCGCGAGCGGCCGTTCCGGCGGCTCGTACGCACCGCGAACGACTTCGAGGCGATCTTCTTCGGCACGCGCGCCGAGGCCGACCGCGTGCTCGCGAAGGTCGACAAGCTGCACCGGCGCGTGCGCGGCGAGCTGACGCGGGACGCCGGCCCGTTCGCGGCCGGCACGCCCTACGACGCGTTCGACCCCGAGCTGATGCTGTGGACCGTCGCCGTCTCGGCCGAGTCGGCGCTGTACTTCTACGAGCTGTTCGTGCGGCGCCTGAGCGACGCCGAGCGCGACGCGTTCTGGTCGGACTACGTGCGCTTCGGCGAGCTGTTCGGGATGCCGCGCGCGGTCGCGCCGCCGACGTACGCCGCCTTCCGCGCGTGGTGGGACGCGAAGCTCGCCTCCGACGAGATGCACCTGACCGACGAGGCGCGTCGCACCGGTCGCTTCGTGGCGCTGAAGATCCCGATGCCGGCCGCCAACCAGCCGGCCAAGCGCGTGCACGACCTCGTGATGCTCGGCTCCTTCCCGCCGCGCGTGCGCGAGCTGTACGGGCTGTCGCTCTCGCCGGCGCAGGCGCGCGCCTTCCCGTTCGCGGTCGCGATGCTGCGGGGCCTGCGCGCGCTCGCGCCCGACACGCTGCGGCGTGGAAGCTGCGCGCGCAGCTTCGCGCTCGTGGAGGCGACCGAGCGACGCCGCATCGAGCGCGGCAGGCCGACGCCGCAGCTGCCGCCGCTCCCGCGCCGTCAGGCGCCCGCGGAGGCGACCAGGGCGAGGCCCGGCAGCGCGAGCGAGCCGTCGGCGGCCGCGTAGGGCGCCGTCGCGGCGGCGAGGCGCTCGAGCAGGTCCTCGCGCTGTCGCGCGTCGAGCGGGTCGACGACGTCGGCGAACGCCGGCGAGAGGTCGCGCGTGGCGGCGACGTAGTCCGCGACGTCGTCGTAGAAGAACGTCAGCGGCACGTGCTCGATCGCGACCTCGGCGAAGCCGGCGTCCTCGAGCAGCGCGCGCAGCGCCGCCTCGTCGGCGAGGTCGAACATCGTCGGGCCGGGCGCCATCTCGAAGCCGTCGACGAGGCCGGCGTCGACGAGCGCGCCACGTGCGAGCGACGCGAACGGGTTGCGCTCGGGCGCCGTCCAGGCGGCGAGCGCGAGCCTGCCGCCGGGGCGCAGCACGCGGCGCGTCTCGCGCAGCGCGGCGCCCTTGTCGAGCGCGAACATGTAGCCCCAGCGGCAGATCGCGCCGTCGACGCTCGCCGCCGGCAGGTCGATCCACTCCAGCTCCAGCAGCCGGAGCTCGACATTCGCGATCCCGCGCTCCGCCGCGCGCGCTCTCGCGTGCGCGAGCATCGCCTCTGCGCCGTCGCTGCAGATCAGCGTCCCGCCGCCCGGCGCGATCAGCTCGGCGGCGAGGAAGCCGGTCTCCCCCACCCCCGCCGCCAGCTCGAGCACGCGCTCGCCGGGCTGCGGGTCGACCGCCTGCACGAGCCACTGCGAGACCGGCATCGCGGCCACCTGGAAGCGCTCGTTGCGGGCGCGCCATCCGTCGGCCGAGCGCTCCCAACGCTCGCGCACGGCGGAACGCAGCTCGTCGGGATCCTCGGTCGTGCCGGACTTGGCGCTCATCGGGTCAGCTCGCGTCGCAACAGCTTGCCGGACGCGTTGCGCGGCAGTCGCGGTGCGAAGGCGATCTGCTTCGGCACCTTGTAGCGGGCGAGCCGCGAGGCGACGTGCGCGCGCAGCTCCTCCGCCTCGGCGTGGCTGCCGTCGTGCAGGACGACCGTCGCGACGACGGCCTCCCCCCATCTGCGGTCCGGGCGCCCGTAGACGCCCGCGTCGGCGACCGCCGGGTGCGCGAGCAGCGCCGCCTCGACCTCGGCCGGGGCGACGTTCTCGCCGCCGCTGACGATCGTGTCGGCCTTGCGGCCGGTGACGACGAGGCGCCCGCCGGCGTCGAGCGTGCCGAGGTCGCCGGTGTGCAGCCAGCCGTCGTCGGCGAGCGCGCCCGGCGCGACCGCCGGACCGGCGACGAGGATCTCGCCGTCGGATGCGATCTCGACCCGCTGGCCCGTCAGCGGGCGCCCGGCCGTCTCCGGTTCGCCCGGCGGGGAGGTCGCCACCTGCGAGCACGCTTCGGTCATGCCGTAGGTCTGCGCGACCGGGATGCCGGCCTCCTGCGCTCGCGCCGCGAGCGACGGCGCGAGCGGGCCGCCGCCGATCAGCGCGACGCGCAGCGGGTTCGGCGCCTTCAGGCCGGCGTCGAGCAGGCGCTCGAGCGTCGTCGGCACCAACGAGACCAGCGTCACGTCGTGGCGCTCGATCGCCTCCAGCGCCGCCTCGGTCTCGAAGCGCTCGTGCAACACCACGGTCGTCCCGTAGACCGCGCTGCGCAGCAGGATCGCCAGCCCGCCGACGTGACTGAGCGGGAGCGCGCAGAGCCAGCGATCCCGCTGGTCGAGCCCGAGCGCGAGGGCCGATCCGAGCGCGTTCCACAGCCAGTTGCCGACGCTCAGCGCGACCGGCTTGGGCGCGGCCGTCGTACCGGAGGTGTGCACGACCGTCGCGACGGCGTCGGGGTCCAGGCGCTCGGGCAGACGAGCGTCGGGCTCGCCTGCGCGGTGGAGCGGTTCGCCGACGACGACCCGGGCGCCCGCCGTGCGCAGCTCCCGCTCCTCGGGCCCCAGCCGGAGGTCGATCGGCACGACCGCCGCACCGAGCAGGAGCGCGGCATGGAGGGCGGCGAGGAAGGGGACGCCGGCGGGCAGGGCAAGCGCCACCCGGTCTCCCTCCTCGACGCCCTTCGCCTGGAGTGCCGCCGCCGCGTCGAGCGCCTCGCGATGGAGCTGCGCGTACGTGGTGCGGTGGCCTACGGCGTCGATCAGCGCCGGGTGGTCTGGGCGCAGCGCCGCCGCGCGGGGGAGCCAGGGGTCGAGGTCCATCCCCTCCCAAGCCTACGCGTCCGCGAGGAACCCGGCGATCGACGCCGCCGTCTCCGCCGGCCGGCGGACGACGTCGTCGTGCGTGAAGCGCAGGAGGCGCCAGCCGGCTCTCAACAGCTCGTTGCCCTTCGTGCGGTCGCGCTGGAAGGCCCGGCGGTCCTTGTGCCGCTCCCAGCCGTCCAGCTCCACCGCGAGCCGCCGATCCGGCCAGCACGCGTCCACCTCCATGTCACCGACGTGGAAGTTGGTGCGCGGAGTCGGCAAGCCGTGCCGGTCGCAGAGCGCGAGGAAGCGGGCCTCGAGGATGGAGCGGGTGAGCTGGAGCCCTCGCCGGCGACGCTCCTCGAGCGCGACTCGCATCGCCGCATGACCCTGGCCGCGGCGCGCGCGCGTGCGCTGGAGGACGTCCTCGATCGCGCGGAGGTCGAGCAGCCTGAGGTGCTCCGCCTCGCGCAGCGCATTGGCGAGGTGCTGCGGCGAAAGGACGCCGGCGAGATCGACCAGCGTGCGCGGCACCGAGGTGACCGGCATCCCGTCGACCCTGCTCACGTCGCCCGCATCGAGGACCCGCGTGTGGTGGACCGCGACCCCGGGTCGCGGTGTCCTCGATCGCCGGGTCGTCGTGACGTCGATCTGCGCGCCGGCCTGCCACAGCCCGTGGAGCGCCGCCGCCTCGCGGTGGCTCAACGCTGCGCCGGGTCCCGCCCACAGGAGCGCCGCGACCCGGTGGCCGTCACGGCGGAGCTGGCGGTGGCCGACGGCGTAGACGCCGGGGTGGAGCTGCGCCAGCACGCCGCGCCGCAGGCGTGTCTCGACCATCGAGGGTGTGACGCCGATCTCCAGCAGTTGCCGCCGCGCGACCACGCCATGCTGGCGCTCCGCGAGCGCGACGATCCGATGAGTGGCGTCTGGCACCGACATATCCGGTGCTGAGCGCCAGTCATCGCCTGATTCGCCCCCCGCCGGTAGCGTTCGGGCACCCCGAACGCTTGAGGAGACTGCTGACGTGAGCGTGACCTGGACCCCCGCCGGCGAGTACGAGGACATCCGCTATGAGCTGAGCGGCGACGGGATCGCGAAGATCACGATCGACCGGCCGGAGGTGCGAAACGCCTTCCGGCCGGAGACGGTGATGGAGCTGATGGAGGCCTTCGAGAGGGCGCGGGAGGACGCGAAGGTCGGGGCGATCATCCTCACCGGCCAAGGCGAGCAGGCCTTCTGCTCCGGCGGCGACCAGCGGGTGCGAGGCGAGTCGGGCTACAGAGTCGGCGGGAACGCCGCGGTCGGGCGCTTCCACGTCACCGATCTCCACGTGCAGATCCGCCGGCTGCCGAAGCCGGTGGTGGCGATGGTCGCCGGCTACGCCGTCGGCGGCGGGCACGTGCTGCATGTCGTCTGCGACCTGACGATCGCCGCCGAGAACGCGCGCTTCGGGCAGACCGGTCCGCGGGTGGGCTCGTGGGATGGAGGCTTCGGAGCCTCGGTGCTGCGGGATCTCGTCGGCACGAAGAAGGCGAAGGAGATCTGGCTGCTGTGCCGGCAGTACTCCGCGGAGGAGGCGCTCGCGATGGGCCTCGTGAACGCCGTCGTGCCGCTCGAGCGACTCGAGGAGGAGACGGTCGCGTGGTGCCGCGAGATGCTCGCCCTCTCGCCCTTCGCGCTGCGGCTCGTCAAGGCGTCGTTCAACGCGCACGAGGACGGCTACGCCGGTATCCAGCAGCTCGCGCACGACGCGAATCTGCTGCTCTACGGCAGCGAAGAGGCAGCGGAGGGACGAACCGCCTTCCTGGAGAAGCGCCGACCGGACTTCTCGCGCTTCCCGCGGCGGCCGTAGGCTTCGCCACATGGGCACCGGCACCGCGACCCCGAGCGTGACGCGCATCTGGCTGATGGCCGCGCGGCCGAAGACGCTGCCGGTCGGCCTGGCGCCCGTGCTCGTCGGCACCGCCCTGGCCGGCACGGCCGGGACCTTCCATCCGCTGCGCTTCGTCGCCGCGCTGCTCGGCGCGCTGCTGATCCAGGTCGGCGCCAACCTCTCCAACGACTACTCCGACGCGCGGCGCGGCGCCGACACCGAGGACCGCCTCGGCCCCGTGCGCGTGACCGCCGGCGGGCTCGTGCCGCCGCGGCAGGTGCTGATCGCGACCTACGTCACCTTCGCGCTCGCGGTGCTGTGCGGGATCTACCTGATCGCCGTCGCCGGCTGGCAGCTGCTGCTCGTCGGCGCCGCCTCGATCGTCGCCGGCGTGCTCTACACCGGCGGCCCGCGGCCGTACGGATACGAGGGACTCGGCGAGCTGTTCGTCTTCCTCTTCTTCGGGATCGTCGCGGTCGCCGGCTCCTACTTCGTGCAGACCGAGCAGCTCGTGTGGGAGGCCTTCGCGCTCGCGGTGCCCGTCGGGCTGCTGGCGAGCGCGGTGCTCGTCGTCAACAACGTGCGCGACCTCGAGACCGACAGACGCGCGGGCAAGCGCACGCTGGCGGTGCGACTCGGCCGCGAGCGCACCCGCGTGCTGTACGCGACGATGGTCTACGGCGCGTTCCTGCTCTCCCCCGTCACGTGGATCTTCGGGCCGCTCAGCGCGTGGATGCTGCTCCCCCTCCTGGCCGTCCCATTGGCGGCGCCGGTCGTGCGCGCGGTCAAGACGCGCACCGACGGGCCGTCGCTGAACGAGGCGCTCGCCGGCAGCGGCCGGCTCGAGCTGATCTTCTGCGTGCTGCTGAGCGCAGGCCTGCTGCTGAGCTGAGCCGTGCGGCTCGAGATCGCCCCCCGGCGCCTGCGGCTGCGGACCCCGCTCGCGGCGGCGCACGGGACGGTGCGCGAGCGCGAGCTGCTCGACGTGCTGATCCTGGGAGCGGACGGCGTCGCCGGCGCCGGCGAGGCGGCGCCGCTGCCCTCCTACGACGGCGTCTCGCTCGACGACGTGCGCGCCGCGCTGGAGGACTGCAGGCCGATCGTGCACGACGCCGAGGGACTGCCCCGCGCGATGGTGCTCGCGGCATGCCGCAAGGCCGCCGTGCTGCCGCAGGCGGTCGCGGCGATCGACCTCGCGCTGTGGGACCTCGAGGGGCGGCGTGCCGACGTGCCGGTCTGGCGGCTGCTCGGCGCGCATGGGCGGGTGGGATCGGGTCCCCCGCCGATCGCGGTCAACGCGCTGCTGCACGCGGAGGACCGCGCCGGCGCGGCGCGCGAGGCGGCCACGGCAGCGGCGGCGGGCTTTGCGTGCGTGAAGGCGAAGGTGGGGATCGGCGACGACGCCGGGCGCGTGGCGGCGATCCGCGCGGCCGTCGGAGACGGGGTCGCGCTGCGGATCGACGCGAACGGCGCGTGGAGCGTCGAGGAGGCGCTCGCGAGCCTGCGCGCGCTGGAGCCCTGCCGGATCGAGTGCTGCGAGGAGCCGGCGCACGGCGTCGAGGCGCTGCGCGAGGTCGCGCGCTCCTCGCCGATCCCTGTCGCGATGGACGAGACGGCGGTCGCGCCCGGGGCGCTCGCCAGCGGCGCGACGCCGATCGTCTGCCTGAAGCTCAGCCGCTGCGGCGGGATCAGCGGCCTGCTGGAGGCGGCCGAGACGGTACGCGCGGCCGGCGGCGAGGTCTACCTCGCCTCGACGCTCGACGGCCCGCTCGGGATCGCCGGTGCGCTGCACGCCGCCGCCGTGCTGCGTCCGACCCGGCCGTGCGGGCTGGCGACGCTCGCGGCGTTCGAGGGGCTCGACGTCGACCCCGCGCTGGCGGTGCAGCGTGGTTTCATGCGCGTGCCGGACGGCCCGGGATTGGGCGTGCGGGCGTAGCGGAAGAGCACGAGCGAAGGAGACGCGATGAGCGAGGTGCGACCGAACATCTGGAGCGAGGAGTGGCAGCGCACGATCGAGCACGGCGGCTTCGGCGTGCGGGGCACGCGCGTCGGCGCGCTCGCCGGCATGGCGGAGGCCGGCATGACCGTCTACGAGCTGGATCCCGGCAAGCGCAACATGCCCTACCACGCGCACCACGGGATCGAGGAGACGATCGTCGTGCTGAGAGGGACGCCGACGCTGCGCACCCCCGACGGCGAGCGCGAGCTGGCCGAGGGCGAGGTCGTCGTCTGCCCGCGCGGACGCGCGGGCGCCCACCAGCTGATCAACCGCTCCAACGCGGTCGCGCGCTTCCTGATCGTCAGCTCGAAGGCGCCGGCCGACCTGGTCGAGTACCCCGACAGCGGCAAGATCTCAGCGCAGGCGGGCGCCTGGGGCACGCCCGACGCGGTCGCCTACATGCTGGCGAGAGAGCCGCAGCTCGACTACTTCGCGGGCGAGCCGGACTGATCAGAAGCGCGCGCGCTCGGCGAGCCCGAGCGCGTAGCTCGGGAACCACGCGCCGTTCGGCGGATCGCCCGGATGGCAGGGGCCGCTCGAGCGGCCGGGGTTCCCGATCCACATGTACGCGTCGGCGAGCGGGCTGGCGGTGCGCGTCGTCGGCGGCGTCCCGAGCGCGCGGCCGGACGGGTTGCAGAGCACCTCGTTGCCGTAGCGCACGCGGCTGGAGGGCCGCAGCGGGCCGTCGCCGTTCACAGCCGTGCTGATCACGAAGTGCTTGCCGCCGACGCGACGCGAGATCGCGTTGCCGTAGCGCAGCTCGTTCCCGGTCCAGTCGTAGTGCGTCGCGTTGAGGAAGAAGCCGTTCAGCCGCGCGACGCCGGCCATCCGCAGCAGGTGTGCGGCATAGCTGGCGGACAGCGCGTCGGCGGCGCCGGCGTCGAGGTAGACGACGCTGTGCGGCAGCGCGGCGAGCTTCGCGCCCGCGTAGCGCAGCTCGCCGACGCGCGTGCGCAGGCCGGTGCCGCTGAGGCAGCCCGCGGTGATGATCGCGTCGGGCTCGAGGAAGATCACGCTGCGGTGCGAGCCCACCGCGCGGGCGAACGCGTCGATCCAGCGGCGGTAGGCGAGCCGCTCCGCGTACGGGTCGGCGTAGCCGCCGCACGAGACGTGGCGCAGGCGGTAGATCACGAGGATCGGAACGGTGCCCGGCGCCTGCTGCTCGACGCGCGCGATGAACGCGCGGACCGTCCCCTGCACGTTCGCGGTGAAGCCGCCGAAGCGCTTGGCTTCGGGCTGCGCGGCGATCTTCTCCATCGCCTGCGCCCAGCCCGGGTGCGAGCCGCTCCAGGCGCGCGCCTGGCGCGCGGCGAGCCCCCACTGGCGGTCGACGAACCAGCGCGCGCCGACGAGCGGATCGCCGGCCGGGGGCGGCGGGACGATGCCGAGCGGGTTGGGCACGAGCGTCGCGCGCGCCGGGCCGGCGAGCACGCAGGCGACCAGTGCCGAGAGGACGGCGGCGAGCGCCGCCGCGCGGCGAGTGACGATCAGCGAATCCATCGACGGGGTTCGTTCCCGGCGCGGGCGATCACCGCCGCCACCGCGCTCAACTGCACAGGTTCCGAACCCGGGACGGGACGCTTCGACGCGCCCCGCGGTCCGTCCGCGGACCTTCCTGCTCGACTGCCGCCGCGTCCTCAGCGGCGACGGCGCCCGCGCGGCCGGCGAAGTAGCCGTGCCCCTCGACGCTTCAACGCGCAGCCAGCGCTCGCGCGACCGCCTGCGGCGCCTCGAGCTGGACCGCGTGCCCGGCGCCGGGCACGACGCGCAGCGTCGCGTCGGGCAGCGCGGCGGCCATCCGCTCGGCGATCGCGCGGAACTTCGCGTCGCGCTCGCCGGCGACGAGCGTCACGGGGAGCGTCAGCTCGGGCAGGCGCTCCCACAGCGGCTGCATCGCGCCGGTCCCGAGGCCGCGCAGCGCGGCGGCGAGGCCGGCGGGCTCCTGCCGCAGGCGCACCGCGTCCGCCGCGGCCGCCACCGCCGGCGGCTGCCCGCTCCACAGCGGCAGCGCCGCCCACTCGCGCGCGAACGCCCGAATGCCGTCGCGCTCGATGCGCGCGGCGAGCGCCTCGTCGGACGCGCGGCGCGCGCGGCGCTCCTCGGGATCGCCGAGGCCGGGGCTGGCGCCGATCAGCGTCAGCCGCTCGACGCGCCCGCGCGCGGCCGGGTCGAGCGCAAGCGCGAGGGCGATCCGCCCGCCCATCGAGTAGCCGGCGAGCGCGAAGCGCTCCGGGGCGAGCGCGAGCACGTCCGCCTGCACGGACGCGACATCGACCGGCCGCGCGGTGGCGGCGCTCCCGTGCCCGCGGAGGTCCGGCGCGAGCGCGCGATAGCGTTCGCCCAGCGCCGCGACCGTCGGCTCCCAGCTTCGGCCCGTCTGCGTGAAGCCGTGGAGCAGGACGATCGTCGGCGGCGCCATCTCCCGCATCTTCCATGACCGACGCCGCCGACGCCCACCTGCTGCTGCGCGCCTTCTGCGAGGAGCTTGTGCGCTGCGGCGTCACCGACGCCTGCACCTCCCCCGGCTCGCGCTCGACGCCGATCGTGCTCTCGCTCGCGCGCACGCCGGGGCTGCGCGCGTTCTCGCACGTCGACGAGCGCGTCGCCGGCTTCTTCGCGCTCGGGCTCGCGAAGCGCAGCGGGCGGCCGGTCGCGATCGCCTGCACGTCGGGGACGGCGGCGGCCGAGCTGACGCCGGCGGTGATCGAGGCCGCGCAGGCGCGCGTGCCGCTGATCGTGCTGACGGCGGACCGCCCGCCCGAGCTGCGCGACGTCGGCGCCGGGCAGACGATCGACCAGCTCAAGCTCTACGGCGCCGCCGCGAAGTGGTTCGTCGAGGTGGGGACGCACGACGCGAGCGCCGAGCGCGTGCGCTGGATGCGCGCGCTCGCCTGCCGCGCGGTCTGGACCGCGCTCGACGGACGCCCCGGCCCGGTGCACCTCAACTGGCCCCTGCGCGAGCCGCTCGTGCTCGACGGGCCGCTGCCGCCCGACCCCGCGCCGGGCCGCGCAGACGGACGGCCGTGGGTTGCGCATCCCGTCGTTCCGACGCCCGCGGAGCTGCCGCGCGTGTCGCTCGCGCCGACGCCGCGCACCGTGGTCGTGGCCGGGCGCGAGGAGCGCGACCCCGCGCTCGGCGAGGCGCTCGCCGCGTTCGCCGAGGCGGCCCGCTGTCCGCTGCTGGCCGACCCCCTCTCGGGCGCCCGTCGCGGCCCGGCGGCGGTCGCGCACTACGACGCGCTGCTGCGCGACGAGCGGCTGGCGGCTGAGCTGCGCCCGGAGCTGGTGCTGCGCGTCGGCGACCTGCCGACCTCGAAGCCGTTGCGCGCCTGGCTTGCCGGGCTGAGCGACGTGCCGCAGGTGACGATCGACGCCGAGGGCGCGTGGCACGACCCGGCGGGCGTCGTCGGCGCGCGGATCGCCGCCAGTCCGCGCGCGACGCTCGCCGCGCTGACGCCCGAGCACCGCGACGCCGGCGATCCCGCCTGGCTCGAGCGCTGGCGCGCGGCCGACCGCGCGGCGGCCGACGCCATCGCCGCGACGCTCGGCGACGAGCTGTCGGAGCCGCGGGTGGCCGCCGAGCTGCTGTCCGCGCTGCCGTCGGAGGCGACGCTGTTCGTCGCCGCCTCGATGCCGATCCGCGACCTCGAGACGTTCGCCGCCGCGCGCGAGGCTCCGCCGCGCGTCCTCTCCAATCGTGGCGCGAACGGGATCGACGGGACCGTCGCCGCCGCGCTCGGCGCCGCCGCCGCGGGCGAGGGACCCGTCGTGCTGCACATCGGCGACGTCGCGCTCGCCTACGACCTCGGCGCGCTGCTGTCGGCGCGCCGCCTGGGCCTGGGACTGACGATCGTGCTCGTCGACAACGGCGGCGGCGGCATCTTCGACTTCCTGCCCGTCGCGCGCGAGGGCGCCGACTTCGAGCAGCACGTCGCGACGCCGACCGGGCTCGACTTCGCGCAGGCCGCCGCGCTCTACGGCGCGCGCCACGCGGTCGCGGGCGACGTCGCGACGCTGCGCGACGAGCTGGATCGATCGCGGGCGTTCGACGGGGTCTCGATCGTCGAGGTCCGCACCGAGCGCCCCGCGAACGTCGCGCTGCACCGCCGCGTGTGGGACGCGGTCGCCGCGGCGCTGCTCTGACGAGCGCCCTACGCCCGCGCCGCGCGTGCGGCCGGTGCCGCCTCGGCGCCGACGGCGCGCCGGCAGAACGCCGTCAGCGCCGCGATCACCGCGTCGGGGTCGGCGTTGCCGCCGGCGACCGGCGAGAGCGGCGAGACGAGCGCCTCGACGATCGCGCCGATCAGCGCGGCGGCGCTCGTGTCCGGATCCTGGTCCGGCAGCTCGCCGGCGTCGACCCGCTCGCGGATGAAGCGCGCCATCCGCGCCGCGTACGCGCGGCGCGACCGCACGCGCTCGGCGTCGACCGGCGGGTCGAGCGGCTCGTAGACGAGCGCCCACGCGACGCGCGGCCGGGACATCGCGCGACCGGCGAACGTCGAGACGACGGCGTCGAGCTCCTCGCCGGCGCTGCGCGCCCGGGCGGCGGCGTCCGCCATCGCCGCCAGCTCGCTCTCGCCGATCGAGCGGAACAGCTCGACGAACAGGTCTGCCTTGGAGGGGAAGTGGCGGTAGAGCGTGCCGGTGGCGACGTCGGCGCGCTCGGCGATCGCCGCGACGGACGCGGCCGCGTAGCCGCCGTCCTCGAGCACCTCGACCGCAGCGCGCATCAGCCTGCCGCGAGTGCTCTCGCGAGGCTGCTCGGGCGGCTCGATCACGCGCAGGTCGGGCATCGTCAGTCGTACGCCAGCGTATCCACAAGCGGCATCTGGCGCGAACGCGCCTGAGCGGCGCGCACGACGGCTGAGCGAGCGTCGGGGCGGAGGCCGATGCGGACTCCGCCCGACTCAGCCCGCCAGCACCGGCAGCAGCGCCTGCAGCTTGACCTCGGTCTCGGCCAGCTCGGCGGCCGGGACGGAGTCGCGTACGACGCCGACGCCGGCGTAGCAGTGCGCGACCGGCCCGCGCAGCAGGGCGCAGCGCAGCGCGACGCATAGCTCCCCGTCGCCGTTCGCGTCGGTCCAGCCGACCGGTCCGGCGTACCAGCCACGGTCGAAGCCCTCGAGCTGCGGGATCAGGCGCTCGGCGGCCGCGAACGGCTCGCCGCCGACGGCCGGCGTCGGGTGCAGGAGCGCGGCGAGCGCCATCGCGCCGAGCGGCTCGGAGAGCTGCGCGCGGATCGGCGTCGCGAGGTGCTGGATGTTGGCGATCCGCACGAGCACCGGCTCGGGCGCATGCGTGACCCACACCGCGTGCGGGCGCAGCGCGCGGGCGATGCGGCGCGTGACGATCGCCTGCTCCTCGCGGTCCTTGTCGCTGCGCAGCAGCGCCTCGCCGAGATGGTCGTCGACCGCCGGGTCGGCGCTGCGGCGCGTCGAGCCGGCGAGCGCGACCGTCGAGGCGCGCTCGCCGTCGCGGCGCACGAGCAGCTCCGGCGTCGCGCCGAGGAAGGTCGCCTCGCCGCGGCCGACGGCGTAGACGTAGCACTCGCGGAAGCCGTCGCGCAGCGCGCCGAACGCCGCCGCCGCGTCGTGCGCGCGCGGCGCGTGCACCTGCACCTCGCGCGCCAGCACGACCTTCTCAAGCGCGCCCGCGCGGATCCGCTCGACCGCGCGCGCGACGGCGCCCTCGTAGTGCTCGGGCGGCATCGCGGAGACGACGCGGTAGCGACCGGTCGGCGCCGGGTCGAGCAGCGGCAGCGGCACGTCGGCGCGCAGCTCGGCGAGGCGTCGCTCCACGCGCTCGAGCAGGTCCTCGACAGTGTCGTCGGGCGCGGCGAGCGCGGCGACCGTCAGCCGCACGTCGGAGCCGCGGCGCGCGACCGCGACCTCCGGCACGTGCAGCGAGGCGGGCGCGAAGCCCTCCCACTGCGGGGCGGCCGCGCCGCGCGGCGCGAACGCGAAGCCGCCCACCGCGACGAGCCCGCTGCCGGACGGTCCGTCCGGCGGATCGACGAGCGCCGCGGCCGCGAGCGCCCGCCACGTGCGCGCGAGCTGCTCGAAGCGGGCGGGTCCCGCCGCCTCGACCGCGCGCACGCAGCCGAGCGCGGCGAGCGCCGCGCCGTCGCGGTCGGGCTGCTCGAAGCAGAACCACGGCTCGCCCGCGCGGCGGGAGGCGAGCGCGAGCGCGGTCGGATCGACGCCGTCGGCGGCGACGGTCACCGCGGCGAGCGCCTCGCCGGTCGCGCGCGCGCGTCGCACCGCGCCCTCGAGCCGCCCGACGAGCACGTCGCGCGCGACCGGGCCGAGCCACCGGCGCTCCCCCGGCCGCGTGCGTGTGAACGACATGCGGTGGATCTACCCGCCCGTCAGGTTTCGCTGCGCCCGCGGGCGATCGCGATCTCGCCGGTGCGCGCCATCTCGATCAGGCCGAACGGCCGCACGAGC
>Ga0070714_100002419_pt1 | contig 13753 bp, 9 predicted proteins | sample LARL83metaG_FD_65450 | JGI IMG/M metagenome (GOLD analysis project Ga0070714, IMG submission 65450) | Corn, switchgrass and miscanthus rhizosphere microbial communities from Kellogg Biological Station, Michigan, USA - LAR L8-3 metaG | ecosystem: Host-associated > Plants > Roots > Rhizosphere ...
CGACGCTGCGCGCCGCCGCGTACGCCGGCCGCGACCTGTACCTCGCCACGCACCCGCTCGCGACGATCGCGCTGATGGAGCTGCTCGAGCGCCGCGGGCTGTTCAGCCTGCACGCCGCCTGCCTGGCGGGAGAGGACGGCCGCGGCGTGCTGCTCGCCGGACCGAGCGGCTCGGGGAAGTCCACGCTGTCGCTGGCGCTCGCGCGCGCGGGGATGACGTTCCTCTCCGACGACCTCGTGCTGCTCGCGCCCGACCCGCGCGGCGACGACGTGCGCGCGCTCGGCTTCGCCGACGCCGTCGGCCTCACGCCGCACGCCGCCGAGCGCTTCGCCGAGCTGCGCGCGGCGCTCGACGTCCCCCCGGACGACGGCTTCCCCAAGCGCCTGCGGCGGATCGAGCAGCTCTTCGGCGGCGCCGCGCCGGCGAGCGGCGCGTGCACGCCGCGCGCGCTCGTCTTCCCCCACGTCGCGCCCGCGGAGCCGTGTCGGCTCCAGCCGCTCGACCCGCGCGAGGCGCTCCTGCGGCTCGTCCCCGACGTGCTCGCGACCGAGCCGCACGCGACGCAGGCGCACCTCGCGGCGATCGGCGTGCTGCTGCGCCAGGTGCGCTGCTACACGCTGGCCTCCGGCCGCGACCTCGAGCGCGGCGCCGCGCTCGTGCGAGGCCTGGTCGACGGCTGAGGCCTCGCCGGCCGCGCGGCGTCTCCCGGCGACCACTGCGGGTTTGTACACCCATAGGGTGTAGAGATCCGCAGTGGTCGGCAGCCCGGCGCTCGTCCCTCCTGAACGACGACGCCGCGCCCGCCGCTTCCGTGCGGCGGGCGCGGCGCGGTGCGTCGGTGCGCTAGAAGGTGAAGCGCGTGAGCCGCCGCAGCAGCCCGAGGCGCCGCAGCACCGGCTTGCGGTAGCTGCGCTTGGCCTCGGCGTTCATCTCGTCGTGCATGTGCGTGCTCCTTGTCGTGGTCGGCGGCGGGCTATCTGCAGAGCGTCGAGGCGCCGGCCCAGTTGGTGGCCGTGAACGACCACTGCGTGAGCAGCGACTGGTTGCTCTTGGTCGCGGTCAGCACCACGCCGGCCGTGGAGGGGCCGTTGCTCGAGAACGGCGCCGAGGCGACGGACCCGTTGCTGATCGTGAGGTTGTCGACCGCGTCCGCCGGGCTGTTCGCCGTCGAGTCGGTCAACGAGCCGCCCTCCGGGCCCAGGCCCGCGACTCTGTCGGACACCGTGACCTGCTGCTGCTTGGGCGGCCCGAGGATCAGGGCGGTGACCGCACACGCGGGGCCCGTCACGTCCTGGGAGGCGCCCGTCTGGAACGCGCCCAGGTCGCAGCCGGAGCCGCCGTGCACGAAGAACCGCTGGTCCGTCAGCGGGCACTTCGCCGCGTCGCCGGCGCCGATCGCCGGGCTGCCGGCGGGCAGCGCGAGCGTCGGCGTGGGGCCGCCGTTCGACGTCGTCGCCACCAGGTTCGGCTCATCCCCGGCGAACGTCACCCCGCAGCTGCTGTCGCTGTCGAGGCTGTGATCCTGGCTCGTGGCCGGGGAGTCGCAGTTCGGCACGCCCAGGCTCGCCGGGTCGTTGTCCGCCACGATCGAGTTGTTGAGCACGAGCGTGCCGGCCGTCTTGCTGATGCCGCCGCCGAAGTTGTTGGCGACGGTGGCGTTGTTGAGCGTCAGCGCGCCGGCGGTCGTGATGCCGGTGCTGTTGCCGTCGTTGATGCTGGACTCGTTGACGGTCGCCGCGGCGCCCGACGAGACGACGAGCTGGATGCCGTTGTTGCCGGACAGCGCCATGTTCCACAGGTTCGCCGTGCCGTTGTCGCGGATGACGGCGTTCGTGTTGTTCGACGCGGTCGTGATCAGGAAGCCCTCGAACGTCGCGGTGACGCCCGAGTTGACCGTGATCAGGTCGGAGTCCGGCGGGTTCTGGTTGGTGCCGTCGATGCGCGGACCGCCGCCGACGGTCGGCTCCTGCACCGAGTGGTCGCCCGTGATCGTGAGGTTCTTCGTGATCGTGGGCAGCGGCCCGGTGGGCGCGTAGCGCCCGTCGGCCAGGATGATCGTGTTGCTGGCGTCGCCGTTCGTGTTCGCGGTCGTGATCGCCGCCGCCAGCGTCCCCGCGCCGGGCGCGGGAGTCAGCACGGCGGCGTCGGCCTGACCGGCGAACGCGATGCTCGCGGCCGCGATGCCCGCGGCGATGAGCGGGGCCTTCCAGCGCGCCAGCCGCGGCGCGGCTGTCGGATGGGTCATCGGGAATGCTCCTTTGAGAGCGTGTCGGGATGTGCTTTTGCGTCGGATCCCGCCACCGCGCCGCCGTCCACGTGGGACGGCGGCGGGGGCGGCTGCTGCGGCGGCCTAGAAGTTGGCCTGGAAGCCCAGGCGCAGCTTCGTGAGCCACGTCGTCGGCAGGGGGTCGTAGCCCTGCACGGCCATGCGGCTCTGTGCCGCCGGCGAGAACACGTACGTGAAGAACGAGTACAGCGTCCGGCGCTGGTCGGCCGTGAGGCCGGCGATCGGGTTCGACACCGAGCCGTTGTTCAGCTTCGTGTAGACGAAGTCCCAGGTCAGCGCGCAGATCGGGTAGCCCGTCCCGAGGAACGTGATGTCCGACACGTTCGGTGTCGCGTCCGCCGCCCAGTTGGCGCCGGAGGCGTTGAGGCCGACCGAGTCGTTGTTGGAGGAGCCCGGCAGGCCCTTGGCGCCCATGTTGCAGTTCGAGCCGGCGGTGAAGCTGCCCGGCCCGACGTAGACGGCCGGCCCGGAGACCGTGCTGTCGTGCGTCTCGAGGTTGGCGAGCACGACCGAGGCATCGCCCTTCCAGCCCGACAGGTCGCCGTAGGCGACGCCGCCGTCGGTCGCGTTGACCGCGGCCACGACGCCGGGGGTGCCGCTCGCGGAGGTGAGCGTGCCGACGCAGGTGCCGCCGCTGGGCCAGACGACGTTGTTCGCGTCCTGCGCGAGCGCCGTCCAGGTGTCGACGCCGTCGCACAGCGTGCGCGAGCCGTCGACGTTCTTCAGGTAGTTCTTCATCGTCTGCGTCGTGCCCGACTTGTCCGAGCGCACGATGCGCGTGATCGGCGTGCTGCAGCCGGACAGCGACGGATTGTCGGCGACGAGGTCCGGCGCGTTCCACGTCGCGTAGTCGCCGCCGAACAGGTGCGACATCGTCAGCGACGAGAACTGCAGCGAGGTCGGCGGGCTCGGGCACGTCCCCGAGGCGGCGAGGTGCACGGCGATGCCGACCGCGCCGCCCGCGACCGGGAACGACATGATGTTCGCGGTCGAGTCCGCGGCGTGCGGGTAGAACGGCGGCCCGCCCGCGTTCGGCGTCGGCGTGTACGGCGGCGAGAAGGTGATGTCGCAGCCGCTGATCGCGCCCGGCGCCCCGTCGAGCTGCGTGAGCGTGCTCGCGAAGTACGGGACGTCGGTCCCGCCGAACGCGTCGGTGCGGCAGCTCATCGCCTTCTGGCCGTTGCCCGAGCCGGTGCCGACTCCGCCGGCCGCGGCGTTCGGGTAGTTGTAGACGAGCATGTTGGTGCCCGAGGGGTCGCCCGCGTACTGGTTGGCGACCGGTCCGCACACGTCCGTCGTGTAACCGGCGATGTATGCGGCGATCGCGTTCGTCTGGAACGTCGAGCCGCGGCCGCTGATCTTGCCGTCGGCGGCCTGGCAGGCCGCGCCGCTGGCCGGGGCGGCGGCGAAGCTCGGGCTCGCGAGTGCGAGCGACCCGAGCGCGCTGACGGCAAGCGCCAGCGCGAGCGTCCGCGCATGCGGACGCTTAATTGTCCGTCTCCTCATAGTCTGCTCCTAGTTGCCTCTGATGGATGCTCGGCGGGCCGGGGCGAATTCCGACCCGTGCTGCATGGCGGCGTACCGCTCTTCCTCGTCGCTGCGCTTCCTTTCGTGGGGGATCAGGCGGCTGCGCGCGGTCACATTCCCCGGCGCGCGAGGACGTAGGGCACGGTCCGAAGGAGGATCTTGAGGTCGGACCAGAGCGACCACTCGGTGACGTAGAGGTAGTCGAGCTTGATCATCTCCGACAGCGGCACGCGCGCGGATCCGAGGATCTGCCAGCGGCCGGTCATGCCCGGCGTCAGTTGCAGGCGGCGGCGGTCGAGGCCGGTGATGCGCGCGTCGTCGTCGCGCACCAGCGGGCGCGGACCGACGAGGCTCATCTCGCCGCGAAAGACGTTGAAGAGCTGCGGCAGCTCGTCGAGCGAGGAGCGGCGCAGCCAGCGGCCCACGCGCGTCACGCGCGGGTCCGCCTCGATCTTGAAGAGGCCGTCGGCCTCGTTGAGCGCGTGCAGCCCGGCCTTCAGCGCATCGGCGCCGTCGACCATCGTGCGCAGCTTGAGCATCGTGAACGGGTGGCCGTCGCGCCCGACGCGCGTCTGGCGGTAGAGCGCGGGGCCGCGGCTGTCCAGCCTCACCAGCAGCGCGAGCAGCGCCAGCAGCGGCGCGACCGCGAGCAGGCAGAGCGTCGCGCCGACGAGGTCGAGGCCGCGCTTGAGCAGCGCCGAGGAGCGCGAGAGGCCGAACGGCCGCACGCCCAGCAGCGTCAGGCCGTGGAGGTCGTCGAGCTCGATCGCCGAGCCGACCACCTCGAGGATCCGCGGCAGCAGGCTCACGCGCGCGCCGATCCCCTTCGCCTCGCGCACGAAGTCGAGCGTCGCCTGCGGCTGGGGCTCGCTCGGCTCGACGATCACGCGGTGCACGCGCAGCTCGTCGACGAGGTCGCGCAGACGCGCAGCGCGTGCGCCGGCGTCGGGGCCGTCGTGCTCGCCGAGCGCCATGCGGCCGACGAGCAGCGCGTGCCCGCCGGCCGCCGCGAGCTTCGTCGCGAGCCGCTCGGCGGAGCGTTCGGTGCCGACGAACAGGCAGCGCTCGACGGGCGTGGCGGCGTGCGCGAGCGCGCGCGCCGTGGTGCGCGCGAGCAGCGCGAAGAGCACCATCGCGCCCCACAGCGCGGCGATCGGCTCGCTGCCGAGGTGCCCGGCGACGAGGTGTCCCTGCAGCAGCGAGAACAGCAGCGTGTAGAGCGTCGCGAGCTGGGCCAGGCGCGGCGCCTCGTCGATCGTGGTGCGCGCGACGAGCAGCTCGTCGCGGTCGTAGGTGCCGACGAGCTTGCCCGCCACCACGACCAGCGGGAGCGCGAGCAGTGCGGCCGGCCGCAGCGTCTCGCCGCCCAGCGCCGTCACGCACACGATCAGCGCGAGCGCCGCGGCGAGCACGTCGGCGAGCACGAGCATCCGCCGGAAGACGGCGTCGCGGACGACGACCTCCGCGCGCGGGTCCGCCTCGCGGATCGCGCGCTCGCCGGTCAGCGCGAACGGGAGCGCGAGCAGCGGGCGGCGCCAGCGGCGCAGGCCGCCCGCGGGCGCCGGTCGGCGCTCGACCGGTGCCGGTACGGGATGCAGTCCATTCGGCGGCAGGGGCCAGCGCAGGCCCACTGCCGCAGCTTCCGTGCTCGCGGGCGCGACGTCGCTCATGTCGTTATTCCCCGGTGCTCGTCAGGGGTGATGTGCCTGGCGAAGGCTAATGCCCACTTAAAGTGCGATATGTCAACGACCTGTGTCGGGTCGAGTGAACTTTCTGTGTTCCGAGCGGGTTTCGCGATTGCATAACTTTCACAGTGGCTTCACCCTGCGACACATCATTCACAGTGGCTTAACCGCGCGGCTCAGGACAGGCGCCAGGCGATGCTCGTCTGGCGCCCGACGCGCGCGCGCCAGACGACGGCGCCCGGCGCGCGCAGCCGCACGAGGAAGGTCTCGCGCGCGCCGACGACGAGCGCGTGCACCGCGCTCCAACGCGCGCCGTCGCGGCGCTCGAGCACGAGCCGGCCGGCCGCCGGGGCGCGCCCCCACAGCTCGACGCCGGCGCGCCCGGCGCGCGCGGCGACGAACGGAAAGCGGAACGCGCGGAGCGTCGGCTTCGGCCGCCCGTCGAGGTAGTAGACGCCCGACTGGCTCGTCATCAGGTAGCTCGGTACCGGCGGCTGGTCGACGATCGTGTTCCAGCACACGAGCGCGACGCCCTCGCCCCACAGCAGCTCCAGCGTGCGCGCGGTCCACTGCGCGGCGAGCGCGACCGGCACGCCGTAGGGGTTCGGCGGCTGCGTGTTGTAGCCGACCTCGGTCACCCACAGCGGATGGCGGACGCGCGGCAGCGCGCCGCCGCTGCGCTCGGCCGCGCGCAGCAGGCGCACGAGCTTGCCGAGGTCGGGGATCGAGACGTCGTCGTCGTTGAGCGCCGCCGTGTCCGGCGCCCCGACCGAGTACGGATGGTGCGCGAGCGCGTCGAAGTGGGCGGGGTCACCGCAGCCCGTCGAGCGCAGCGCGCCGCCTGCCGTCTCGCGCAGGCACAACAGGTCGCGCACGAAGCGCGCCGGCATGATCCGCTCACCGCCGGGATCCGGGTCGCCGAACGGCGCCGTGCCGGCGGTGACGACGAGCGCGCCGGGGTCGACCGACTTCACGCCCGCGTAGAAGGCGTTCAGCATCCGGCGGTACCAGGCCGGCGCGGCGGTGCGGCTCCCAGACCACTGCGGCGTCAGGTACTTGCTGAGGTTCGGCTCGTTCCACAGTTGGAAGGCCGTCACGCGCGGCAGCGTGCGCCCCGGCGCCTGCGGGTCCGGGAAGCTGCCCGAGTAGCGGCGCGCGAGCGCGACGCCGTAGTCCCGCAGCGCCCGCGGGTCGGGCCGCCAGGTGCCCTGCGGCGCGCTGCGCGGCCGGCCCTTCCCCTCCGCCCAGCGCGGCGCGCCGGTGAAGGCGGCGATCACGCGCAGCCCGTCGGCGCTCGCGGCGCGGATCGCGGCGTCGGCGGCCGCGAAGTCGTAGTGGGGGTCGGCCGGGTCGCGCGCGTCGAAGCCGGCCGGCCGCACGCGCACGTCGGGCGCGTCCCAGCCGACGTCGATGCGCACGACGTCGGCGCCCGCCCCGGCGCCGCGGGCGAGCCACGTGGCGCCGGCGGGGCCGCTGAAGGCGCCATCGTAGAAGCCGAGCTCGAGCGGGCGCGCGGCACCGGCAGGTGCCGCAGCCAGGAGCGCGCCCAGCAGCGCCAGCGCGACGTAGGCGAGGACGTCCCGCCGCCGCGCGGCGCGGCCGCGGCGCGGCGCCCCGCGCGCGAGCCTCATGTCCCGCGGACGCCGCGCCGCCTCAGCGCGCGCGCGAGCGTCGCCAGCAGTCCGGCCGCCATCAGCGCCGGCAGCGCGGGCCCGAGCCCGCCGCCGCCGTCGCGACCGGCCGCGGCGGCGAGCAGCGCGGCGGCGCGCGAGGGGACGCCGGCACCGGAGAGCGCCGCCGGCGAGACGCGGACGTGGCTTCCGCGTCCGCCGGCGGCGCCGGGGACCGCCGGCGCAGCAGTCGCGTCGACGACCGCCGCCAGCGCTCTGCCGTCCGCGCCGAGCCGCACGAGCGCGGCCCGCCGGCGCGCGCTCAGCGCGCCGCTCGCGGGCGCGCCGGGTCTCGGTGGGCTCTGGCCCATCGCGTTCGGCACCGTCTCGAGGTACTCGGTGACCGCCGAGTTGCCGGGCGGCGCGAGCGGCGCGTGGCTCTGCCTCGCGGCGCTCGCGGGCGCCGGCAGCAGGAGCGCGAGCAGCAGCGCCGTCAGCGGTCGGGTCACGGCGCTCATCTACGTGCGGGGGACGCGCAAGCTGACAACGAGGTGGCGGGGCTTGGCGTCGCGCAAGCCATCCCGGGGCGCCACCGACGCCGGTGGCGCCCCGGAGTGAGCGGAATGGCTAGCCGATGCCGGGAAGGATCCTCGTGCCCTCCTCCTGCACCGCCTGCAGCGCGTTCGGATTCAGACCGAGCAGGTCGAGGATCGTCGGCGCCACCTGGGTCGTCTCCACCCAGGCGTGGGGCCGCGAGTGCGGAACGGCCCCCGGCGAGTAGACGAGCAGCGGCACGTGGCGGTCAGCCGGGTTGTCGCCACCGTGCTCGGCGACCTTGCTGCCGCCGGTGTACACCGTGCCGACCTGCGCGCGACCGAGCACGTCCGGGTAGCGCGGGTCCGAGTACGGCACGCCGAAGAAGGCGGCCGCCTCATGGCCGGCGTAGATCTGCGCCAGACCGGAGTGCGCGACCTGCGCGGTGCCGCGGTTCACGCCGTCGTTGTCGTAGAGCACCGCCGTCGCGCTGTGGTTCCACAGGTAGCGCTTGACGAAGTCGGCCGCAGCCTGCGTCTTGACCGACAGGTAGCTCTGCCACAGGTCGTCGTCGGTGCCGGCGACGATCAGGTCGTTCGCATCGCCCGTCTGTCTCGTCCAGGCCGCGTTGATCGCGTCGACGATCGGGCCGTCCTTGATCCGCTTCAGCAGCAGCGGGTCCTGCGGCGACTGACCGTGCTTGGCGGTGACGACGATCGCCGTCGAGCCGGCGAGCCCCTCCTTGCGAAGCTCGTCGTCCATCCGCCGAAGCGCGGCGTCGACGTAGTCGAACGCGCCGGCCAGCATCGGCCGCGGCGTCGTCGTGCCCGGGTAGTAGCCGGCAAGCTCGTCCGGGCCGGTCGTGTAGTCGCCTCTCGCGTCGGGGCCGATCAGCGTGGCGGGCCCGTCGACCTTCTCGGCGACCGACACCGTCTGGAAGTTCATCCCGAAGACCGCCGGGACGCCGACCTTCTGGCTGCCGCTGTGGTCGTAGCCGTCGATCTCGTTGACGATCGCCTGGACCTTGTAGCCGTCGTACTGCTTGGTGGCGGCGTCGATGTGGGCCCAGTCGTCGTCCTGCGGGTACGGCACGCCGTTCGGCATGATCGCCTGCGAGTCGATCTCCGGGCCGAAGAAGTCGTCGATGCTGTTCCCGCCGGAGCCGTGGCCGTTGAACGACGTGTAGATCGAGTGCTTGTCAGACCACGCGGTGCGCATGCCGGCGTCGTGGACGACCTGGAAGATCGAGTTCACCTTCAGGTAGTCCCACGGCATGATCGGCTGGCAGGTTCTCGGGTCGACCGGGAAGGTCGCCGCGTTCAGCGCGCTCTGCGGGTGGGGCGTCATGCCCATGATCAGAGCCGGGTTCTGCTCGACCCCCGGGATCGAGCCGTCGGCGTCGAACGCCGGGAACGAGCCGTTCGCCGGGTTGATCAGGTCGGGCAGGTTCGGGACCTTGTCGTCCGGCGAGTCGTAGATCACGTTGCCGCCGGGGACCGGGCCCGAGCAGTCGGTGGTGCCGGGCGGGAACACGTCGTGGCTGTACTCGACGTCGTAGTAGACGCCGGTCGCGCGCGGGTCGCCGCCGGTCATGATCGCCGTGCCGCCCGGGTCGGAGTCCGACGGGTCCGACGCGTGGTTGTTGGTGAACTCGGCGCCGCGGGAGGCGAGCTTGGCGAGCTCCGAGCCCGGATGGTTGGCGACGTACCAGTCGAGGTCGGACTGGTGCATGCCGTCGACCGAGATCAGCAGCACGTGCTTGACCTGGCCCTTGTGATGAGCGGACGCAGGCGACGCCGAGATGGCGACGGTCCCCCCGATCGCAGCGGCGGCGACGGCCATGGATGCGACCTTCGCGCGTACGTGCATGGATGCCCCTTCCTTGGTGGGGATTGGAAGGACGCCGACCATATCCGCGGTGCGACGACGCGCCTGTAACCGAGCTGTGGTGCACGTGTGACACGGTTGTGAAGGTGGGCTGTCAGCAGTCGCGCCGGCCGTTCGTATGTGAGGCGATGACCGCCACGGCCACCGCGCCCGCGGCCCCGCCGGCGCCGCCGCCCGCCCGGCGGGGCATCGGCGCCCGGGTCGACACGCCCGCGCTCGGCGCGTGGACGCTCGCGTTCGCGCTCGTCGCCTGGCTCGCGCTGCGCGACGGCGGCTACGACACAGTCGTGCGCAGCGAGGCCGGGATCGCCGTGTGGTGGGCCGTCCTGCTGCTCGCGCTCGCCGGCCTGCTCCCCCGCCTCGGCGCCGCCGGCTGGGTCGCGATCGGCCTGCTCGGCGCGTTCGCCGTCTGGAGCGGGATCGCGATCGGCTGGTCGGAGAGCGCCGAGCGCAGCGTGCTGGAGCTCGGTCGCCTCGCGGCCTACCTCGGCGTGCTCGTGCTGGCGATCGTCGTGCAGGGCCGCGCCGCGGTGCGCCACACGATCGCGGGCCTCGCCTCGGCGATCGGGGTGGTGACCGTGCTCGCCGTGCTCTCGCGCCTGCACCCGCAGGCGTTCCCTCCCAACGCCCACTTCCAGTTCCTCGGCCCCGCGAGCGCGCGTCGCCTCAGCTATCCGCTCAACTACTGGAACGCGCTCGCCGCGTTCGCGGCGATGGGCGTGCCGCCGCTGCTCGCGCTGGCGCTGCGCGCGCGCACCGCGGCCGGCCGCGCGCTCGCGGCGGCGTCGCTGCCGTGGAGCGCGCTGTGCCTCTACCTGACCGTCTCACGCGGGGGCGTGCTCGCGCTCGCCGTCGGGCTCGCGGCCTTCCTGGCGCTCGCGCCGCGGCGGATCGAGGCGCTCGCGGCGCTGGCGCCGGCCGTGGCGGGCGGCGCGCTGCTGGTGTGGGCGGCTTCGCGACAGGGCGCACTCACGAGCGGCGCGCCGACCCGCACGGCGATCCACCAGGGGACGGATCTGCTCGCGTTGGCCGTCGTCGTGTGCGCGGTCGTCGCGCTCGCCACCGGCGCGCTGACCCGCGCCCTGCGAGCGCGCCCGCTGCCGGCCGCGCTCGCCCCCGGCCGGCGCGCGACGGCCGCGCGTGCCGGCGTGCTCGCGCTCGCCGTGCTCGCCGTCGCCGTCGCGGCGGGCGCGCCGGCGGCGCTCCAGCGCCGCGTGCACGACTTCGAGCAGCCGACCGGCGTCGTCGTGCCGTCGAGCGACGGCACCGTCTTCGCGCGCTTGCAGGCGGTCAACGGCAACGGCCGCTACCAGTTCTGGCAGTCCGCCTGGCACGCCTTCGAGGCGCATCCGCTGGACGGCATCGGCCCCGGCACGTTCCAATTCTGGTGGGAGCGCCACCCGACGAGCGGCGGCTTCATCCGCAACGCCCACTCGCTGTGGTTCGAGACGCTCGCGGAGACGGGGATCGTCGGGCTCGCGCTGCTCGGCGGGCTGCTGCTGTGGCTGGCCGTCACGGCCGTGCGGCGCGCGCTGCGCGCGGGCCCGGAGCTGCGCGTCTGGATCGCCGCCGCGGGCGGCGGGCTCGCGGCGTTCCTCGCGGCCGCGACGCTCGAGTGGGTCTGGCAGCTCGCCGCGATCGCGGCCGCGGCGCTGATCCTCGGCGCGGCGATCGTCGCCGGGCGCGAGCAGCCGCCGGCGGCGCCGGCGCGCGCGGGCCGCGGCCCGCGCCTCGCATTCGCGCTGCTGGCGCTGCTCGCGCTCGCGGCCGTGCTGATCCCGCTCGCCGGCGAGCTGCGGCTGCGCCAGAGCCGCGCCGCCGCGGCGGCGGGGGACCTGAGCGCCGCCTATCGCGACGCGCTCGCCGCGCAGCGCCTGGAGCCCTACGCCGCGACCCCGCGGCTGCAGCAGGCGCTCGTGCTCGAGGCCGCCGGCCGGCTCGGCGACGCCGCCGCGGCGGCGCGGGCGGCGACCGCGCGCGAGCCGGGCGACGCGCAGACGTGGCTCGCGCTCGCGCGCGTCGACGCCGAGCGCGGCGCCGCCGCGGCCGGCGTCGCGGCGCTGCGGCGAGCACGCGTGCTCGACCCAGGCTCGAGCCTGTTCGCGCCGCGCTGAGGCGGCCGGCGCGCCGTCCTGTCCAAAGGTCGCGAGACGACACCAGGGCAGGACGGCGGCCCAGGAAGCAGGGACGCGCGCTCCGGTCACAGCTCCTTCACGCGCGCTTCCCGGCGGGGTAACAGGACGCCGGCGCCGCGACCGTAGCGTCCCGCTCGCCGTGCCAGCCCCGCCCTCAGTCGCGATCGTCCACGACTACCTCAACCAGCCCGGCGGGGCCGAGCGCGTCGTGCTCGCGCTGTCCGGGATGTGGCCCGAGGCGCCGATCTACACGGCGCTCTACCGCGCCGACTCGACGTTCCCCGCCTTCGGCGCCACCGAGGTCCACACCTCGCCGCTGGACCTGCTGCCGGTCGACAAGGGCTTCCGCAACCTGTTCCCGCTCTACCCGGCGGCGTTCCGCGCGCTCGGCCGGCTCGAGCACGACATCGTGATCTCCAGTTCGAGCGGCTGGGCGCACAGCGTCCGCACCGCGCCGCGCAGCTTCCACGCCGTCTACTGCCACGCCCCCGCGCGCTGGCTCTACGGCGGCGAGCACCTCGCGAGCCGCCGCCGCCACGCGCTGGCGCCGCTCGCCGGCGCGCTGCGCCGCTGGGACCGCGGCGCCGCGCGGCGCGCGGACCTCTACATCGCCAACAGCCGCGAGGTGCGCGCGCGCATCCGCCGCCACTACGGCGTCGAGGCGCCGGTCGTGCATCCGCCGGTCGAGATCGAGCGCTTCCGCCCGCGCGCGCGCGGCGAGCGCCTGCTCGTCGTCTCGCGCCTCTTGCCGTACAAGCGCGTCGACGCGGTCGTCGACGTCGCCACGCGCGCCGGCATCGGGCTCGACGTCGTCGGCAGCGGCCCGGCGCTGGAGGAGCTGCGCGACCGCGCGGGACCGACGGTCGCCTTCCACGGTCGGCTCCCGGATCGGGACGTCGCGCGGCTGATGGAGGGCTGTCGCGCGCTGTGCCTGCCCGGCAAGGAGGACTTCGGGATCACGCCGATCGAGGCGCACGCGGCCGGCAAGCCGGTCGTCGCGCTCGCCGCCGGCGGCGCGCTCGAGACCGTGGAGGAGGGCGTCAACGGGGCGTTCTTCAGCGACCACGATCCCGACGAGCTGCTCGACGCGATCCGCCGCTGCGACCGCCTCGACGCCTCACCCGACGCGATCGCCGCGACCGCGCGGCGCTTCTCGCGCCACGCTTTCGAGGCGAGCATCCGCCGCGCGCTCGAGGAGGGCCTGCGCGCCCGCCGCCGCGAGGCCGCATGAGCGCCGTGCACGATCCGCCGCGCACGCTGATGCTCGGCAAGGGCTGGTTCCCCGACCAGCTCGGCGGGCTCGACCGCTACTACCGCGAGCTGCTCGAGCGCCTGCCGGAGGCGCGCGGCGTCGTCGTCGGGCACGGCGACGCGGCCGCCCCGGCGCGCGTGGAGCGCGTCTGCGAGCACCGACGGCCGTTGTCGCGGCGCCTGCTCGCGTACTGGCGCGCGGCGCAGCGCGCCGCCGCGGACGCCGACGTCGTCGACGCCCACTTCGCGCTCTACGCGCTCGCGCCGCTGCGCGTCGGGCGCTTGCGCGCGAAGCCGCTCGTGCTCCACTTCCACGGACCGTGGGCGGACGAGTGCGCCGCCGCCGGCGACGGCTCGCGGCTGCGACGCGCCGTGCGGCGGCGGCTCGAGCGCGCCGCCTACGGCCGCGCGGACGAGGCGATCGTGCTCACCTCGGCCTTCCGCCGCGTGCTCGTCGAGCGCTACGGCCTGCGGCCGTGGAACGTGCACGTGATGGCGCCGGGCATCGACCTCGAGCGCTTCTCGCCCGGGCCGACCGACGCGGCACGCGCGCGCCTGGGCCTCGATCCGGAGGCGTTCGTCGCGGTGAGCGTGCGGCGGCTCGTGCCGCGCATGGGGCTCGAGTCGCTGCTGGACGCGTGGGCGGACGCGCGCGCGCAGCTCCCGCCCGCGAGCACGCTGCTGATCGCCGGCGACGGGCCGCTGCGCGCGTCGCTCGACGCCGCGCTCGACGCGCGCGGCGTGCGCGACTCGGTGCGCCTGCTCGGCCGCGTCGAGGAGCGCACGCTGCTCGACTGCTACCGCGCGGCGGACGTCGCGGTCGTGCCGACGCTCGCG
>Ga0070714_100002421_pt1 | contig 13744 bp, 15 predicted proteins | sample LARL83metaG_FD_65450 | JGI IMG/M metagenome (GOLD analysis project Ga0070714, IMG submission 65450) | Corn, switchgrass and miscanthus rhizosphere microbial communities from Kellogg Biological Station, Michigan, USA - LAR L8-3 metaG | ecosystem: Host-associated > Plants > Roots > Rhizosphere ...
CGTCTGCGCCTTCGCCACCAGCCCGGACCCGACGATGTTCACCCCGGTCATGACGATGATGATCAGCGCCGCGAAGAACTTGGTCCACGCTTGGTTTCCCTCGGCGAACGTCGAGGTGGCATAGCTTCCGAAGGACACCGCCACCATCGCCGTCACGATCCCGTTGGCCAGGTAGGTCAGCCACGCGGTGATCCCGGTGAAATGGCCGTTGCCCGTCGCCTTCGCCACGTACTCGAGCAGCCCGCCGGCTGACGGGTACTTGGCACCCAGCTTCGCGAACGAGTAGCCCTGCAGCACCGCGACGAACCCGGCGAGCAGGAACGACAGCCACACCGCCGCCCCGGCCACCGCGCCGGCCGCGCCGAGCAGCGCGAAGATGCCCGCGCCCACCATCGCCCCGACCCCGATGAACGCGGCCTGGCGCACCGACAGGTACTTCTTGTCCTCATTACCTGCTGGTGACGGCTCGGCTACTTCGGTCTGGTCCACCTGCGATGCTCCTCCTTACCGGCCGGCTAAGGAGCCGGGACTGACGCCAGCAGGTGACTTCTGCGCGACGACGTTCGTGCCGGCCGTCCCGGCCACGATCCCCCCGATGTCGGCGAGCGATCCGATCGCCGCGCGCCTGCCGGTCTTGGCCACGAAACGGGACGCGGCCTCGGTCTTGGGCCCCATCGATCCGGCCGGGAACTCGTAGCCGACCAGTTCCCCCGGCGTCACCTCGGCCAGCCGCCGCTGCTCCGGGGTGCCCCAGCCCAGGTAGACGCCGTCCACGTCGGTGACCATGAGGAAGAGGTCGGCGCTCAGGTCCTCGGCTAGCAATTCGCTGGCCAGGTCCTTGTCGATGACCGCTTCGACGCCGACCAGGTCGCCGGAACCCTGCGACGGGAGCATGGTCGGAATGCCTCCGCCGCCCGCGCAGATGACCACGGCCTCCCGCTCAAGCAGCCAGCTGATCGGCTGGATCTCGAGGATCTGCTTCGGCTCGGGAGAGGGCACCACCCGGCGCCAGGCCGACCCGTCCGGCCGGAAATCCCAGCCCTTCTTGGCGGCCAGCGCATCGGCCGCGTCCTTGGCGTAGACCGGGCCGACGAACTTCGTCGGGCGGCTGAACGCCGGGTCATCCGGATCTACCGCGACCATGGTGAGCAAGGTGGCCACCTGGCGCTCCGGCGGCAGCAGGCTCCGCAGTTCCTGCTGGATGAGGTAGCCGATCATGCCCTGGGTACCCGCGTCCAGTACGTCAAGCGGGTAGGGAGCGGCGTCGGCGTACGACTCGGCCTGCAGCGACAGCAGGCCTACCTGCGGGCCGTTGCCGTGCACGACCACGATGCCGTGCCCGGCGGCGGCCAGCGGCGCGATCGCCCCGGCCGCGATCTTGACGTTCTTCCGCTGCACGTCGGTGTTCATCGGTTCACCGCGCCGCAGCAGCGCATTGCCGCCCAGGGCGATCACAATCCGCATCTGGATGCCTCCTCCGAGCCGGTTTCCGATACTTATCGCCCGATCCGGCCGGGTCGTCACCCAACCGAGGGTGATTCAGGCCGGCGGGCACGAGATCAGAGCAAGCGCAGGTCAACGGCGCGCTCGAGGGCCTCCGCGCGCGATCCCACCCCGAGTTTTGAGTAGATCGACCGGAGATGGGACTTCACCGTGTTGCGGGAGACGTAGAGCGTGTCCGCCATCTGCAGGTAGGTGCTGGTCGGCAGCAGCATGAGGATGCGCTGCTCGGCCGCGGTCAGGGGCTCGGTATGCGTCCGGCCGGACGAGGCGGGGCCGGGCTGCGCGGAGCGCACTTCGAGCGCGGCGGCCACCAGCTTCTCGACGAAGGAGTCCGACCGCAGCCGGGCCGCATGCTCGACCAGATAGCCGGCGACCTGCGGTGCGGTGGTGACGACGGTGTTGAGGAAGCCGTGGCTGCGGGCGGTGTGCAGAATGCTCCCGAACATGCTCGCGGCCACGGGATCGCGCCGCTCGATGGCATCGGCGGCCAGCAGTACCTGGCGCACCAGCGCCTGGCGCGGCGTCAGGACGCCGAGCGCGGTGACGTCCAGGTGTTCCCGCACGGCATGGTGATCACCGGCCGCGAGCGCGATCCTGGCCCGCAGCAGGCCACGGCGGACGACGGGCAGGTGGCCGGCCAGCTCGGCCGGGGAGCTCAGGTCGCCTAGTGACAGGCGCAGCAGCGCCTCCTGCTCATCGGCCCAGGCCAGCAGCGACGGGCTGGCTCCTGGCACGGCCTCGCGGGCCGCTCCGACAGTACTCAGCGCTTCGCGGAGCTGCCCGCGGGCCGCCCGGATCCGCGCCCGGTCGAGCAGCGCCAGGAACTCGATGAGCGGCCGGCGTTGCCCGGCTACCGAGAGCACTCGCTCGGTGAGGCGCTCCGCGGTCTCGAGGTCGCGGCGTTCAAGCGCGAGTCCGGACAGCGCGCGCAGGTAGTCGGTGGCGAAGAAGTGCCGGCTGAATCCCAGCCGCCTGGCATCGGCGTCGGCGCCCCTGGCGGCATCGGCGGCGCGAGCCAGGTCGCCGGCCTCGAACCAGGTCAGGGCGCGCGAACCAGGCACCATCACCAGCCTGACCGGCTCGGCGACATCGGGGGCGGCCAGGGCCGCGTCCGCCTCGCGTTCGGCCGCCGCGAAGTCGCGCAGGCAGTGGTAGACGCGGATGAGGATCAGCGGGACGACGGCGTTCCACTCGTCGGTGAGCCGCGTCCGCTGCTGGATGGCCCGGGCGTCCTGGGCCGTGCGGACGGCCTTCTCCAGCTGGCCCGCCATCCCGTAGTGGAACGCACGGAAGGCCGCGAACCGGGCCGCCAGCCGTGACTCGGCCGGGATCTTCCCGGTCCGCTCGAGCAGGTCGAGGTACTCGCCGCCGCGGGCCGTGTCACCAGAAAGCAGCAGGTCGGCAGCCAGGCCAAGCAGGCCTTCAGGGGATTGCGCCAGCACCGACGGGTCGGCCACGCCCAGCGCCAGCGGCGCGGGCACCGACGGGACATGCAGGAAGTCGGGCACGGCCCGGTCCTGCAGCAGCGCCAGGGCCCGGTCAGGCTGCTGCGCCGCCAGGTAGTGACGGGCGGCACGGCGGGTGTCGCCTGAAGCCTCGGACCACTCGGCCACCCGGAGCTGGAGTGCGTGCTCGCGAGCCCGGTCCCTGGCCCGCAACTCGGCGCGCAGTATCCGGCGCACCAGACGGTGGTACCTGAAGCTGGTCCGCTCGTCGTCCAGTGCCACCAGGAACAGGTGGGCGGCCTCGACGGCCCGCAGCAGCGCCGCCGCGTCCTGCCGTCCGGTGACCGCGGCGCACGCTTCCGCGGTCAGCACCCCGAGAACGGACGTGTCGAGCATGAACTCGGCCATCAGGGCGGGCTGCTGCTCGAGGACCTCGGAGACGAAGTATTCCGCGATCGCCTGACCGCGGACCTCGAGCGCGCGCGCCAGCCGGGCCGGGTCCGTGTTCCCGCGCAGGGACAGCGCTGCCATCTGCAGGACAGCAGGCCAGCCCTCGCTCTGCTGATGGAGCAGGGCCAGGTCGGCATCGGACAGCTGAACACCGAAGTTCGCCAGGAGGTCACGGCTTTCTGCGAGCGAGAAATACAGGTCGTGGTCGCGGATCTCGCGCAGCTGGCCCGACATCCGCAGCCGGTGCTGCCGTAGCGGAGGGTCGAAGCGGCCGGCCAGCACCAGCTGGACGGTCTCGGACGGCCAGCGCTCGATGAGATCGGTCATGTCCACAGCGCAGGCGGTAGCCGCATAGTGGAAGTCGTCCACCACGATCGCCGAGCCCGCGGGCAGCTTCGCGACGTCGTTGGCCACCAAGGCGGTGATGTCAGCCGACATCATCCTGTCCATCGCGAGCAGTTCGGCGGCATCGGCGCCGAACCCCGGCTCAATGGCCCGCGGCGCCTCGATGAAGCCAGCCCAGAACCGGGCCGGGTCAGCGTCGGCCTTGTCGCAGGACAGCCAGGACGTCGCGCCTGGCGGCCGCGTCGCGGCCCAGTCGGAGAGCAGCACGCTCTTGCCCGCCCCGGCCGACCCCACCACGACCGTCAGCCGCTGATCGGCTCCCGCCGTCAGCCGGTCGTGCAGCCCAGGCCTCGTGACCAGCGTGGAGGGCAGCGCGGGCGAGCGGAACTTCGCCAGCGCGAACCGGGTGATCCGCGATGAGCCGTATCCGGTCGCGGTGCTCTGCGCCATCGGCACGCTGTTTCCGTTCAGGCCGCCCACTGCCCTAGTTCCTGCTGTCGGGGACACCTGTGCTTATCGCAGCATCCGGGCGGAACGGGGACATCATCCGCAGCGGGCGATGCGGCCCGGATCCATGGCCCGGATCCACGGTCACCCTCATAAGGGCGATTACCACGGCAACGGCGCGCGACATGCTAGGAGGCACGGACACAGACGATCTAGAGCTGAGGGCCCGGGAGGTCGTTACCCGGTGCGATCGCAAATGTACGAGATCACTTTCCTGGGGCAGGCGGGCACCACGCTGCGCGCGGAGTTCGACGACTGCGAGGTCATCATCGGTCCCGGCACGACCACGCTCCGGGCCGAGTTGCCTGACCGGGGCGCGCTGACCGGCCTGATGGAGCGGATCAGCAGCCTGGGACTCGACGTCATCGACGTCAGCCTGGTGGCGGTCCCGCCCTCGCCGTAGCCGGCCCGGGCCGGGGATTCACCCGGGTGTGGGTGACGCGGCCCGCGGCGGCGGCCCGGCACGCTGGAGGCCAAGTGTTCCGGCGATTCTGACCTGGGAGGCCGCAATGACGTCGGCGACAATAAGGCACGCCAGAGAGACGGGCCGCGGTGAGGGCTACTGGATGGTCGTCTTCGCCGCCGTACTGCTCGGCATGCTCGGCGTGTTCAACATCATCGACGGCATCGCCGCGATCGCCCGCTCGAGCGTGTTCATCGGCAACGCGCACTACGTGATCGGCGACCTGCGCACGTGGGGCTGGGTGGCCCTGATCCTGGGCGTGGCGCAGGCCCTGGCTTCCATCGGGGTCCTGGCCGGCAACCAGATCGCCCGCTGGTTCGGGGTGGCCGCGATCGGGCTGAACGCCATCGGCCAGATGTTCTTCCTGCCCGGGTACCCGTTCTGGTCCCTGATGATCATCGCCACGGACGTGGTGGCGCTGTGGGGCCTGTGTGCCTACGGCAGCCGCGACAACGTGCCCAGTTAACCCGGCTGAGTCATTCAGCTGCCGACGATGTCAGCCGCGACGTCAGAGCCTCGCCAGCGCAGCATGGGCAAGCAGCGCTGGCTAGCGCGCCTCAGCTTCGTGCTGGCCGGCCTGGCGGTCGTCATCCTGGTGCTCTTCGCCGGGCTGAGCAGCCTGGCCATGCTCGCCATCGCCGCGGCCGCCGCGGTCGTGGGCCTGGCCGCGGCGTACGTCTTCCTCTCCCGGCGGGGCGTCGCGCGCTGGCTGTCCTTCGGGGTCTTTGTCCTCGCTCCGATCGCGGTGATCGCCGTCTTCGCCTTCCGGAACCTGCTGTGGGTGGCCATCGCGACCGCCGCGGCCTGGCTGCTCGCGAGCACTACCGCGCGGCTGGCTCTGGCCGGGGACCAGGAGGACTGGCACATGCCGGAACACCAGGCACAGCCGCCCGCCCGGCACCCGTACCTGATCATGAACCCGAAGTCCGGTGACGGCAAGGTCGGCAAGTTCGACCTGAAACGCAAGGCCGAAGCCCTGGGTGCCGAGGTGTTCCTGCTCGGCGGGCCGGGACACGTCGACGTCGCCGAGGTGGCCCGCACGGCCATCGCCGAGGGCGCTGACCTCCTCGGCGTGGCGGGCGGCGACGGCACGCAGGCCCTGGTGGCCGGCATCGCCGCCGGCCACGGCATCCCGTTCATGGTGATCAGCGCCGGCACCCGCAACCATTTCGCCCTCGACCTCGGTCTTGACCGGGAGGACCCGGCGGCCTGCCTGGCCGCCTTGTCGGAAGCCGTCGAGTTGCGGATCGACCTCGGGGTGATCAACGAACGGATCTTCGTCAACAACGCGTCCTTCGGCGCCTACGCCGAAGTCGTCGAGACCCCGGCCTACCGCGGCGACAAACTGGGCACGACGCTCAGCACGCTTCCCGACCTGCTGCAGGGCCACCGCGGAGCCCGCCTGCACGCGCAGGCGGACGACACGCAGCTTGAAGCACCGCAGGCGCTGCTGGTGTCCAACAACCCGTACGGAACCGGGGACATCGCCGGACTCGGCCGCCGCTCGCGCCTGGACCGCGGCGTCCTTGGCGTCGTCGGCATCACGGTGAGCAGCGCCCGGCAGGCGGCCGACCTCCTTCGTGGCAGCCATGCCGCTGGCCTGAAGCTACTGACCACCGGCCAGATCACGATCACCGCCGACGAGCCGCAGATCCCGGTCGGCGTCGACGGCGAGTCGGTCCTGATGTCGACACCGGTGACCTGCACGGTCTCCCCCGGAGCGCTCCGCGTCTGGGTGCCACGGGACCGTCCTGGCGTCGCCGCGCCCAAGCCCCAGGTGAACTGGGCCAGGCTGCGGCAGCTCGCGGGCCCGGGCCGGCCGCAGGCAGACCGTATCCAGGTATCGCAATAACCGGAGGTGGCGATATGGCCAAGAAGGACAAGGGCGGGCATCACCAGAACGACGCGGGGTCCCCAGGAAAGATGAAGCGCAAGGAGTACGAGCGCCAGATGAGGATCCTGCACGGTGAGCTCGTGGCCATGCAGGAATGGGTGAAGGACTCGGGCGCCAAGGTCTGCGTCGTCTTCGAGGGCCGCGACACCGCCGGGAAAGGGGGCACGATCAAGCGGATTACCGAACGGGTGAGCCCGCGCGTCTTCCGTATCGTGGCCTTGCCCACGCCGACCGAGCGGGAGAAGTCGCAGATGTACGTCCAGCGGTACGTTCAGCACTTCCCGGCCGCCGGCGAGGTCGTGATCTTCGACCGCAGCTGGTACAACCGGGCGGGCGTGGAGCGCGTGATGGGCTTCTGCCAGCCGGATGAGACCGAGCGCTTCCTCGAGCTGGCGCCTGGCTTCGAGAAGGCCATGACCGACGCGGGGATCTTGCTGCTCAAATACTGGCTGGAGGTGAGCCCGGACGAGCAGACCCGTCGGCTGGAAAGCCGGATCCACGACCCGCGGAAGATCTGGAAGCTGTCGCCGATGGACCTGAAGTCCTACAGCCGCTGGTACGACTACTCCAGGGCCAGGGACGCGATGTTCTCCGCCACTGATACCGCGTGGGCGCCCTGGTACATCGCCGACGCCAACGACAAGAAGCGGGCCCGGCTCAACATCATCAGCCACCTGCTCAGCCAGGTCCCGTACAAGCCGCTTGCCCACCGGGACATCACGCTGCCCAAACGGCAGCCGCCACGCGGCTACGTGGCACCTGACCTGCCGTTGCGGCACATCCCGGCACCGTTCTAGGGCCGGGGATGACGATCACCGCGGACGGGATGTGGGCCGAGGACGCGGTCCGCGCTTATGCCGCGAGCTTGTTTCCCATGGCGCTCCGGATAACCCGTGACGTCCCGGATGCTGAAGATCTCGTCCAGGAGACATTCGCGAAGGCGTTCGCGGCGTCGGGCCAGTTCCAGCCGGGCACGAACCTGAAGGCCTGGCTGCGCCGCATCATGATCAATACGTTCATCAGCGACTACAGGAAAAGGCGAGCCGAACCCCAGCTCGTCCCGGCAGACACCACGAGCCCGCCGCTGTTCTGGGTCCAGTCGCACGATGGCTCAGCCGAGGACCAGGTACTCAGGTGCCAGCTTGACGGCCACCTCACGGCGGCCCTGCAGGCCCTGCCGGAACGGTACCGCGTGGTCGTCTACCTCTCCGACCTCGAAGGACTCGGCTACCGGCAGATCTCCACCGTCACCGGTATCCCGCTCGGCAGCGTGAAGTCGTGCCTGCACCGGGCCCGGCACAGGCTTCGCGGCCAGCTCGGCGATCACGCATCCCCCGCCTAGGGGAAGGAACCAGGACCGGTCAGTGCAGGTGAATCAGGACCAGGTCCTTGAGCACGATCATTACTACGCCAAGCGCCGCCGCGACGGAGGTGGCGGCCAGCAACGACTTGCCCGTCAGGTGCGCGGCACGGCTCGCCGACCAGCCGTGGTACACGAGGAGCAGGAGCGCGGCCACCAGCCCGGCGTTGGCGGCCGTCAGGGGTGACGCGCCGGCCAGCCGGGCCAGGAACAGCACCAGCAGCGGCACGTAGGACGCGCCGACCATGGGCCAGCTGGCCGCCAGGCCCGCCCGTACGTGCCGCCAGCCCGGCAGGTGCCCCCCGGCCGTATGCTCGCCCAGGAGCTCGGCGTACTGCTCGGCCACCCAGTAGACCAGCAGCGTGACGACCACCGCGACAGCCAGCGCGCGTGTCCGTACCTGCTCTCCGACGGCGGCGATGATGGCCGCGGTGACGACCGCGCCGTAGATCCCGGCCGCCCGCCTGCGTCCGGCGCTGGTCTTCTCGAGCACTTCCGGCTGCCCCATGCCCACATGGTGCCGAGATCCGGGCTATGGCGGGCATCACCCGCTCCGGGTGATGCCCGCCATACCGGCGAGTTCCAGCATCGAGATGTCTACGCGCGACCAGGCAAGGAGGTGGTCTTCATGCCATCGGATGAATCCGGCACGGACTTCGCCGTAGCCTACGCGTGGCAAGCGACGCTCGTTCTCGGCGTCGTCACGCTGGTACTCGGGCTGATCCTGACGTTCTACCCGAGCGTGACGGTCAACGTCATCGGCGTCCTGCTCGGCCTGCTCGTGATCGTCTCGGGGCTTTTCCACCTGATCAGGATGTTCGGGAATAGCGAGGCGCACCGGGTGTGGCTGGGCATCTCCGGCCTGCTGCTCGTGGTGGCGGGCGTGGTACTGCTCCGTCACCTGCACCTCACCGTGGCCCTCATCGGGCTGATCATCGGCCTCGGCTGGATCGTGCAGGGTGTGACCGCGCTGATCGTGAGCTTTTCCGGTGAAGCCCGCGAGGGGCGCGGCTGGTGGATCTTCTTCGGGATCATCAGCCTGGTCGGCGGGATCGTGATCACGGCGCTGCCGGCCGAGTCGGTCACACTGCTCGCCGCCCTGACCGGGATCTGGTTCATCGTCCAGGGCCTGTTCGAGATCGCCGGCGGCTTCATGCTCCGGCGTGCGGGCGGCAAGCCGCAGGCCACCGTGACCGGGCCGCCGGCCCGGCCAAGCGAGGGCGCAGCAGCGCTCTAGAGAAACAACGGAGGAAACAGCTATGGCGATAGGACCGGTGCAGCTCATCGTGCTCGGGTTCAACCACCCGAACTTCCACGGCGAGGTAATCGCTGAACTCGAACGGCTCAGGGCCAGCGACACCGTGCGCGTCATCGACGCGATAGCCGTCTACAAGGACCAGGCCGGGGAGCTCGAAGTCGAGCATCTCAGCAACCTCACGCAAGCGGAAGCCATCGAGCTCGGCACCAAGATCGGCGCGCTCATCGGGCTCGGCATCGACGGGGAAGAGGGCGTCGAAGCCGGGGCCGAGGCCGGCGCGGAGATGGCGGCCGAGGGCATCAACTTCTTCGGCGACGCCGGCGAGTGGGACGTGCTCGACGACATTCCCAACGACTCGGCGGCGGCGCTGATCCTGCTGGAACACCACTGGGCCGTGCCGCTGCGGGACGCCATCGCCCGCGCGGGCGGCTTCCGCGTCAGTGACGGCTTCATCAGCCCGCTCGATCTGGTCGGGATAGGGCTCATGACGGCCGAGGAGGCCAGGGAGCTCCACGAGATGGAGACGACCGCCGCCGCGAAGTCATAACGCTCAGTGTCATAACGCCACGTCATAACAGGAGGAACGAGATGTTCGGAAGCCGCAGGGTAGCCCGCCGCACGGGGCGGCGGACAGCACGACGCGTCTCGCGTCGCAGGTAGGGTAAGTCATCCCAGGCGGGTGAAGTTCCCAGGTCAGCCGCGTGCGACAGTGACGGCGTGACGGACCACTACGACGTCGTCGTGATCGGAAGCGGCGCTGGCGGCGGAACGCTGGCGCGGACGCTGGCCATGTCGGGAAAACGGATCCTGCTGCTCGAGCGCGGAAACTTCCTGCCCAGGGAACTGTGCAACTGGCAGCCGCTCCAGGTGCAGGCCGCCGGCCGCTACGTCTCCCAGGACACCTGGTACGACGCCGCGGGGAATGCCTTCGAGCCACGGGCGCACTACTTCGTGGGCGGAGCCACCAAGCTCTACGGGGCGGCCCTTGACCGCCTCCGGCCGGCGGATTTCGGCGAGATCGCGCATATGGACGGGCTCTCGCCTGCCTGGCCGCTGAGCTTTGACGAGTTCGAGCCCTGGTACGCCAAGGCCGAATGGCTGTATCAGGTGCGGGGCTTGCACGGCGAGGATCCGACCGAGGGTTCCTGGTCTGAAGAGTACCCGTGGCCACCGGTTTCCCATGAGCCGCTGGTCCAGCAGCTCGCCGACGACCTGGACCGGGCCGGGTACTACCCGTTCCACGTCCCGCGCGGCATCATGCTCGACGAGAGGAACCCGCCGGCGAGCCTGTGCATTCGCTGCGTCACCTGCGATGGCCATCCGTGCCTGGTGCACGCCAAGGCCGATGCCGACCTCATCGCGGTCCGGCCGCTGCTCAGCAGGCTGAACGTCACCATGCTCGTCAACGCCGAGGTGACGAAGCTGAAGACCGATCCGCGCGGCCGCCGGGTCACCAAGGTCATCGTCCGCCGCGACGGGGTTCGCGAGGAGTACCGCGGCGACATCGTGGTCCTGGCCGCCGGGGCGGTCAACTCGGCGAAGATCCTGCTCCGGTCGGCGTCGAGCCGGCATCCGGACGGGCTGGCCAACGGATCCGGCCAGGTCGGCCGCAACTACATGTGCCACGGCGTGGCCGATGTGGTGGCTCTCGGCGAGAAGCCGAACGAGACGGTCTTCGCACAGACGCTGGGGGTCAACGCGTTCTACCTGGCCGACGATCCGCGAAGGTCCTCGCACCCGGCGGGCCACGCGCGGCGATGGCCGCTGGGCAGCATCCAGATGCTGCCCAGGTCGGCCCGGCTGGCCCGGGAAGCGGTCGGGTTCCGGCTCATGACCGAGGACCTGCCCCGGCCGGACAATCGCGTGACCATCGATCGCGAGCACCGCCCGCACCTGGCCTACGCCGCCACCAATCGCGGTGAGGCCGCGCTTCTCCGGCACGAGTTCGAGATGATGCTGAGCCGCTCGAGCCTTCAGCTCACCTTGGACGAGACCGCGACCGTGCCGGGCGGAACCGCCGCCCTGATCGCCGATCAGGCCGGGACCTGCCGGTTCGGTACCGATCCGGCGACATCCGTGCTCGACGTCCACTGCCGGGCCCACGAACTGGACAACCTGTACGTGACGGATGCGAGCTTCCTGCCGAGCGTGGGAGCGGCGGGACCGGCCCTGACCGTCATGGCCAACGCTATCCGGGTGGGTGAGCACCTGATACGCCGGCTCAGGTGACGCCGCCCCCGGCCCATCCGCCACGGGTGAGGCAGCCGGGCGCCGGGCGGCGCAGGCTTGAGCCAGCGGGAACCCTGCATCATCGCGCCGCCCGCGGAGGTGAGCATCACAGTGAACTATCCCTTGCTGGACGTGTTCCTGACCATCTTCTGGTTCTTCGCGTGGAGCGTGTGGGTCTTCCTGGTCATCTGGACGATCATGATCATCTTCAGGCGCCGCGACCTCAGCGGCTGGGCCAAGGCGGGCTGGGTCGCCCTGGTGATCTTCGTACCGCTCCTCGGCGTCCTGGCGTACCTGGTCGCCCGGGGCGGGCATCTGGCTGACGAGCAGGCCAGCCAGTACGGCGGCAGCCAGGACGAGGCCTACCGGGCGTATGACCGCTCGGAAAAGCGCGGACGCCACAGTGCCGACGAGCTGACCAAGCTGGCCGATCTGCGCGACCGCGGGATCATCACCGACGAGGAATTCCAGCGGGGCAAGGTCCAGCTGCTGAGCTGACCGCGGAGTCCGGTCCCGGCCCTGGTCACTCCACCCTGGTCATTTCGCGCGCTTCGGCAGGCGGTCAAGCGCGACGAGTTCCAGGCCGAGCACGAGGATGCGGTCGAGCACGCCGTACAGGGCAGCCTCGTCGAGATCGCCAGTCAGCGCCGTATTCGCGCCGTTGCCCTCGATGCGGAGATCTCCGAAGACTTCGCGGCTGACCTCGCCCAGGGCACCGGAGACGACGATCCGGTACCGGTGCGTAGACACGGCGCCTCCGTACGGGTACAAAAGTCCTGGCGGCGAGCTATGTACGGGCCCGATGCCATGGGGATACCCGGTCGATGTGCGTATATGCCAAGCGTTCGTTAGCTAGTCAAGCACCCCGGCGCGGCCGTCCGTGGTGCCGGGCCCGGCGGACTCGGCCTGGCGGGCCAGGAAGCGGAGCCGGGCGGCGCGTGCGTCCCAGGCGTAGATGACGGCCGTGCCGGCGATGAGGTCGTGCAGGGCGCGGTGCTCGCGCTGGACCAGGATGCCGAGGAACCCGAGACCGCAGAGCAGGAAGCTGAGCGGGAATACCAGCGCCCGCACCACACCCTGCCGCGGCTCCAGGACCGTGCCGTCGGCCCGGACGACGCGGATGCCGAGCATGGCCATGCCGAAGGTCCGGCCGCTCACCGCCCATGAGTACCCGAAGTAGGCAAACTCCCAGGCGGCGAAGCCGATGGCCACGATCACGCTGGACCGGTCCCAGCTGACATCATGCCCAGTCACGATGCGCACACCGTAGGACACGGCGGCCAGGGCCAGCGAGAAGGCGCCGCTGCTCGCGGCCAGGTCGATGGCGTAGGCCGCGAACCTGGACACCGAGCCCGCATAGTGTCCCTGGCAGCTCACGGCGGCCAGGCGGGCGCTCACGGCTCCGCCTGAGCGGTCATCGCACTGGGCAAGGCCGCGGGCGCCTGCGGCCCGGGATGCCTGCGCCTGAGCGCGCGCTGCACCCAGCGGTCGACGAACCGGTCGAGGCCGACCGCCTGGCTGCGCACCGCGTCCAGCGCCTCGGTCCCCATGCCCCCTGACGACCTGGCGATCACGGCCCCGAGATCCGTCCGCTCGACCAGGGCGTCCATGTCTACCCGCTGGACCATGTCGTTGACGTCGACCCGGCCGAGCAGCGGCCCGAGGTCCACCCGGGCCAGCAGCGCGTTCATGTCCACCCGGGCCAGGAGGGCGTTCACATCCACCCGGGCCAGCACCGCGTCCAGGTCCACGTGCTCCAGGACCGCGCCGGAGTCGACGCGCCCGAGCAGCGCGTTCAGGTCGATGCGGGCCGCGAGCTCGTTCACGTCGAGCGCGCTGACCAGCAGGTCGACAACGCGTTCTGTCACCTGCTGAGCCAGGGCCTCGGCCGGGTCGGTCACTCGCCGACCCACCAACCGGATCCGGTCCCGCGGAGTCACGGCAGCCAGTCTGCCCCGGCCCGGGGGGCCACCGGATCACGCGTGGCGGATGAGCGCACCGGCCGGGGTTACGTCGATAGTGCGGAATCACTATAACAACTGGGCATAAGTACTCACCGGCCGGGTAGCAGCCGGATATAGTTCGGATGCACTGGTCTGATATGTGCAAACGGAGGCGATGTGTACCCGCACCGTTATCAGATCACCATTTCCGGTGGTCTGGGCGAGATCGGCCGAGAAGCCTTCGGCGGTTTCAAGATCGAATCTGACGATACGACTACCGTGCTCATCGGCGACCTGGACCAGGCGGCGCTCTACGGCACGCTGAACCGGATCCTGTCACTCGGCTT
>Ga0070714_100002422_pt1 | contig 13743 bp, 12 predicted proteins | sample LARL83metaG_FD_65450 | JGI IMG/M metagenome (GOLD analysis project Ga0070714, IMG submission 65450) | Corn, switchgrass and miscanthus rhizosphere microbial communities from Kellogg Biological Station, Michigan, USA - LAR L8-3 metaG | ecosystem: Host-associated > Plants > Roots > Rhizosphere ...
CCGAAGTGTTCATGCGCAACAACATCAATCGCATGAAGTCGGGCTATATCCTGCGCATGCCCACTGCCTCCGATGCGCAGGCGGTGAGCGTGACGGACGCCAACAACGAAGTGCGCGCGCAGATGCAGGCCTGGCGTAGCGGCGGTGTGCCGGCCACGGCGCCCGAGGCCGCGCCTGCCGCCGGGACCGCTGCCAGCACGCCGTCCTTGCAGTTGGTGGCGCCGGGATCCGCCGCCGAGAGCAATGCGCCGGTGCCGGGTGCTGCCACCGCTGTCAGCGGCGAGACTGCTCCCGTGCCCGCGTTGCCCGCTGCGCCCACAACTAAGCCGGGCAAGTCCGGCAAGACTGGCAAGGGTGCCGTGGTGCCGGTGCCGCCTGCGCCCACCACCAACAATGCTCCGCTGTCGGTACAGAGCAATGCCGGCGCCAACGTGCAACAGCAGGCTGCGCAGCAGAACGCCGCGCCAGCCTTGCCGCCGCCCGCAGCCACCAACGTGCCACTGGCCAAGGCGCCGGTGCAGGCCAAGCCCAAGCCTGCACCCCAGCCCGTGCAGGAATCCGGTGGCGGCATCCTGGACATGATCTTCGGCCTGTACGGCATCATCGCCCTGATCCTGATCGCCGTGGTCGTGCTGGCCGTGGTGGTGGCGAAGAAGCGCAAGGCTGGTGGCAGCTCCGGCGCCACCAGTTCGGGTGGCCGCATCAAGGCCGACTGGATGAAGCAGGAGAGCGTGGATTCCGGCGATGACACCGCCGCGTCCTCCACCACCCGCACCAAGGGCAAGTTCAAGAAGAGCATCCCGGCGAGCGAAGAGCCGCAGGAGAAGACCGTATTGTCCGACTCGGCCGCCGGGATGGCGGGCGGCGGCGACAGCGACAAGACCATGCTGATGGCTTCGCCGCCTCCGGCGCCCATGCAGGAGACGGTGGTCAGCGGCGGCGGTTCGCAGCTCGACGTCTCGGACCCCATGGCCGAGGCTGACTTCCACATGGCCTATGGCCTCTACGATCAGGCCGCCGACGTGCTGCGCAAGGCGCTGCGCCAGAACCCGGATTCCCGTCCGGTGCAGATGAAGCTGCTGGAGGTGTTCTTCACCGCCGGCGACAAGGCCAACTTCGTCAACGAGGCGAAGAAGCTGCGCCAGTCCATGGGTGCTTCCCCGGACAAGGATTGGGAGAGCGTGGCCATCATGGGCCGCCAGGTGGCGCCTGACGAAGCCCTGTTCAGCGCCACCGGCGCTTCTGCCGGCGGTGCGGTGGACATCGCCCTGGATGGCGGCGGTACCGATACCGTGGTCAGCGACCTGGACGCCCTCGAGGGTGCCTTCGCCAGCGCCGGTGCCTCGCCGGCTCCGGAGGCCCCAGCCCCGGCGCCCGCCGCTCCGGTGGAGGACAACAGCCTGGAATTCTCGCTGCCGGACCTGGAACCCATGGGGGGAGCGCCGGAAGCGACCATGGAGACTCCGGCTCCGGCCGCTGCGCCGGCCTCGCCCGGCACCGACTTCGACCTGGGCGACCTGAACTTCGAGCCCACTCCGTCGGCCAAGCCGGCGGAGACCAAGTCCGAGCCGACCTTGGGGACGGACGAGCCCACCGTGGCCACGGATTTCGGCACCGATTCCCAGGTGGAGTTCGACAAGGCCTTGAACGACCTGGCCTCGTTCGTGAACACCAACGTGCCGGTGCAGCCGGAGAGCCCTGGCGAGGCGGAAGACAAGACCCTGGCCATCCGTCCGCCGAAGGCCGCAGCTCCGTCAGACGATCTCGGCACCATCGATGCCGGCCCCGCCGACGCTGGCGGTGGCAGCAGCATGAACGAGATCGGCACCAAGCTGGACTTGGCGCGTGCCTATATCGACATGGGCGATCCGGACGGTGCCAAGAGCATCCTCGAAGAGGTGATCGCCGAGGGTAACGCCCAGCAGAAGTCCGAGGCGCAGGAACTGCTGAAGCACGTGTCCTGAGTCCGGGCGATCCGGTCCGATGATCAGCTGCGCCGCCTCCGGGCGGCGCAGTCCTTTCGAGCGGTGGCAGCAGTGACCCGTTACGCGTTCGGCATCGAATACGACGGCAGCGGTTTCAAGGGCTGGCAGCGCCAGATCCATGAACCCAACACCTTGCAGGCGGCGGTGGAGGACGCGCTCACCAAGGTCGCGGACCATCCGGTGCAGGTGACCTGCGCTGGCCGCACCGACGCCGGCGTGCATGCCTCGGGCCAGGTGATCCATTTCGATACCGAGGCCCGGCGCGAGCTGCGCGGCTGGCTGCTGGGCACCAATTCCAACCTGCCGCCGGCCGTCTCCGCCACCTGGGTCAAGGTGATGCCGGAGTCGTTCCATGCGCGCTTCAAGGCCACCGCGCGCCAGTACCGCTACGTGATCCTGAATCGCGACACCCGACCTGCGCTCGGCCGCGCCGAGCTCACTTGGATACACCGGCCCCTGGACGCCGGGCTCATGCAGACGGCGGCACGCCATCTCACAGGCAAGCATGACTTCTCCGCGTTCCGCTCGGTGGAGTGCCAGGCCAAGCAGCCGGTGCGCGACCTGAAGCGCCTGGACGTGCGCCGCGACGGCGAACGCATAATCATCGATGCCGTGGCGGACGGTTTCCTGCACCACATGGTTCGCAACATCACCGGCGTGCTGCTGGAGGTGGGCCAGGGCAAGCGTGCACCGGAATGGGCACGCCAGGTGCTGGAAGGCCGTGATCGCAGCCTGGGCGGCGTGACCGCACCGCCGGATGGGCTCGCCCTGGTGGCGGTGGAATATCCCGCGGAATTCGCGGTCCCTGCTTCTAAAGACGCATTGTTCTGATAACCTTTGCGTCCGCACTGATCTACTGAGCTTTCGGAAACCGAGATGCGCGTCAGGATAAAGGTTTGCGGCATGACGAGGGCGGAGGACGTCGCGGAAGCGGCGCGCCTGGGCGTGGATGCCGTGGGTCTGGTGTTCTATCCCAACAGTCCCCGCAACGTAAGCATCGACCAGGCGCAGGCCCTGGTGGCCGCCTTGCCGGCCTTCGTCACCGTCACCGCGCTGTTCCTGGACCCTGACCGTGAACAAGTACAGCGTGTGCTGGACCACGTGCGGGTGGAGCTCCTGCAGTTCCACGGCGGCGAGCCGGCGGAGTTCTGCCGCGGCTTCGGCCGTCCTTATATAAAGGCCGTGCCCATGGGAGGGCAGGCCGATGTCACTGAATACGCGCGACGCCACTCCGGCGCCGCGGCATTGCTGTTGGACAGCCATGCGGCAGGCCAGCGGGGTGGTACCGGTGTGAGTTTCGATTGGGGCTCGCTGCCGAGGTTCGACGGCCCGCCGCTGATCCTCGCGGGCGGCCTGCGTCCCGGCAACGTGGCCACGGCGATACGCATGGTGCGGCCCTACGGGGTGGACGTGTCCAGTGGCGTGGAGTCGGCGCCGGGCGTCAAGGATGCGGCCAAGATGGCGGCCTTCGTGCGTGAGGTGAACGATGCCGCAGTCGCTTGAGAAGCCTCCGCTGCGGGAATCCTTGCGCAGCTTGCCGGACGCGCGCGGGCATTTCGGCGTCTACGGCGGCCGCTTCGTGGCGGAGACGCTCATGGGTCCGGTGGAGCAGCTGCGCGTCGCCTATGAGGCCGCAGGCAAGGACCCTGGGTTCCAGGCGGAGCTGCAGGCCCATCTCCGGGACTTCGTCGGCCGGCCGTCGCCGTTGTATTTCGCCGAGCGCCTGAGCGCCAAGGCCGGCGGCGCGCGCATCTGGCTGAAGCGCGAGGACCTCAATCACACCGGCGCCCACAAGATAAACAACGCCCTGGGCCAGGCCCTGCTGGCGAAGCGCATGGGGAAGACGCGGCTGATCGCCGAGACCGGCGCCGGCCAGCACGGCGTGGCGACCGCCACCGTCGCGGCGCGTTTCGGCTTCGAGTGCGTGGTGTACATGGGCGCGGAGGACATCCAGCGCCAGGCCATCAACGTCTACCGGATGAAGCTCTTGGGCGCCACGGTGGTGCCGGTCACCGCCGGTTCCCGCACCCTCAAGGATGCCCTCAACGAGGCGATGCGCGACTGGGTGAGCAACGTGGACGACACCTATTACGTCATCGGCACCGTCGCCGGCCCGCATCCATACCCCGCCATGGTGAGGGACTTCCAGGCCTGCATCGGTGAGGAAGCGCGGCGCCAGATACTCAGCGCCGAAGGCCGCCTCCCGGATGCGCTGGTGGCCTGCGTCGGCGGCGGTTCCAACGCCATCGGCCTGTTCCATGCCTTCCTCGACGACGACGTGGCCATCTACGGCGTGGAGGCGGGCGGAGACGGCCTGCACACCGGCAAGCACGCGGCCTCACTCACCGGCGGCCGTCCCGGTGTGCTGCATGGCAACCGCACCTACGTGCTGGAAGACGCCCACGGCCAGATCACCGAGACCCACTCCGTGTCCGCCGGCCTGGACTATCCCGGGGTCGGCCCCGAGCACGCCTGGCTCAAGGACATCGGCCGCGTGAAGTACCAGGTCATCACCGATGCCCAGGCGCTGGAGGCCTTCCACCTGCTCACGCGCAGTGAAGGCATCATTCCGGCTTTGGAGTCGAGCCACGCCGTCGCCTGCGCCATGCAGCTCGCGCCCAGGCTCGGCCAGGACAAGCTGCTGCTGGTGAACCTCTCCGGCCGTGGCGACAAGGACATCCACACGGTCGCCGCCCGCGACGGCATCAAGCTGTGAGCCGTTTCGCTGCGCGCTTCGCCAAGCTGAAGTCGGAGCGCCGTGCGGCGCTGGTACCGTATGTGGTGGCCGGCGATCCGTCCAGGTCCGCCACGGTGCCGCTCATGCATGCGTTGGTGAAAGCCGGCGCCGACGTGATCGAACTCGGCGTGCCGTTCTCGGACCCGAGTGCGGACGGTCCGGTGATCCAGGCGGCGCAGGAGCGTGCGTTGGCTGCCGGCACCACCCTCAAGGACGTGGTGGACATGGTGCAGGAGTTCCGTGCCACGGACCGGGACACGCCGGTGGTGCTCATGGGCTACCTGAATCCGGTGGAGGCTTTCGGGCCCGAGGCCTTCGCCAAGGCGGCGGAGCAGGCGGGCGTGGACGGCGTGCTCACCGTGGACATGCCGCCGGAGGAGGCGGAACCCCTGGGAAGCCTGCTGCGGGCCAAGGGCCTGGACCCCATCTTCCTGCTGGCTCCCACCACAGACGAGGCGCGCATCCGCCGCATCACGGAAACCGCCTCGGGCTTCGTCTATTATGTGTCCCTGAAAGGCGTCACCGGTGCCGCCCACCTGGACCTGGGTCCGGTGCGCGAGCGCCTCTTCAAGCTGCGCAGCCTGACCACGTTGCCGGTGGGCGTCGGGTTCGGGGTGCGGGACGCCGCCACCGCCGCTGCCCTCGGACAGGTGGCGGACGCAGTGGTGGTCGGCAGTGCGGTGGTGAGCCGCATGACCGAGCACAAGGACGATGCGGCACGCATGACCGCCTCGGTCCAGGAGTTCGTGAAGGGATTGCGCCAGGCCATGGACGCAGCCCGCTCTACCTGAACATGAGGATCCGATGAACTGGTTCAAGAAACTCGTCCCCTCCCGCATCAACACCGAAGGCCGCCCCAGCCGCCGCAGCAGTGTGCCCGAGGGCCTGTGGACCAAGTGCGACGAGTGCAACTCGGTGCTGTATCGCGCCGAGGTGGAACGCAACCTCTACGTCTGTCCCAAGTGCAACCACCACATGCGCGTCGGGGCACGCCTGCGCCTGGAGCTGTTCCTCGACGCCGGCTCCGGCGTGGAGATCGGCGCCGACATCGAGCCGGTCGACGCGCTCAAGTTCAAGGACAGCAAGAAGTACAAGGATCGCATCGTGGCCGCGCAGAAGGCCACGGGCGAGAAGGATGCCCTGGTGGCCATGAAGGGCCGCTTGAAGGGCATGCGGGTGGTGGCCTGCGCCTTCGAGTTCCGCTACATGGGTGGCTCCATGGGCTCGGTGGTGGGTGAGCGCTTCGTGCGCGCCGCCGACGCGGCCCTGGAGGAGAACGCGCCCCTGGTGTGCTTCTCCGCGAGCGGCGGCGCCCGCATGCAGGAGGCGCTGATCTCCCTCATGCAGATGGCCAAGACCAGCGCGGCCCTGGCCAAGCTCGCCAAAGCCGGAGTGCCCTTCATCTCGGTGATGACCGACCCCACCACCGGCGGCGTGTCCGCCAGCCTTGCCATGCTGGGCGACGTGAACGTGGCTGAGCCCAAGGCGCTCATCGGTTTCGCCGGCCAGCGCGTCATCGAGCAGACCGTGCGCGAGACCTTGCCCGAGGGCTTCCAGCGCAGCGAGTTCCTGGTGGAGCACGGCGCGGTGGACATGATCATCGACCGCCGCGAGATGCGCGACCGCCTCGCCGGACTTCTCGCGACCTTGACCCGTCAGGACGCGCCCGCTGACGCCGAGAACGCTTAAAGTTCCAGCGGCGCCTGCCCATGCGCTTCCAGACTCTCCAAGAATGGCTGTCCTGGCAGGAACAGCTCTACCCTGACATCATCGATCTGGGGCTGCACCGTGTGCAGGCGCTGCTGAAGGCGCTGGACCTCACGCGACCCGGCTTCCCCATCCTCACCGTGGGCGGGACCAACGGCAAAGGCTCCAGTGTGAGCTTCGCCGAAGCCATGCTGCGCGCCGCCGGGCATAAGGTCGGTGCCTACGTCTCGCCGCACCTGCTGCGCTACAACGAGCGGGTGAGGGTGGACGGCATCGATGTCTCCGACCAGGAGTTCTGTGAGTCCTTCGCGCGCATCGACGCCGCCCGCGGCGACCTGCGTGTGACCTATTTCGAGTTCGGCACCCTGGCTGCCATCGACATCCTGTTCCGGCGCGGCGTCACCGCGGCGGTGCTGGAGGTGGGGCTCGGTGGGCGCTTGGATGCTGTCAATGCCCTGGATGCAGACGTGGCGCTGATCTCATCCATCGGCCTCGATCACCAGGACTGGCTGGGTCCGGACCGGGAGAGCATCGGCCGGGAGAAGGCCGGCATCTTCCGCAAGGGAAGGCCCGCCGTCTGTGGCGACCGGCGACCGCCGGCCTCGCTGCAAGAACAGGCCCGCATCATCGGAGCGGAGCTGCAACTCATCGGCGAGCATTTCGAGCGCAGCATCCAGGGCGATACCTGGAGCTGGCGCGGTCGGGGCGGCGAGTTGAAAGGCCTGCCGGCGCCGGCACTGCCGGGCCAAATCCAGTACGACAATGCTGCCAGCGTGATCGCGGCACTCCAGTCCGAACCCAGGCTGCAGGTGCCCGAATCCGCGATCCGCGAAGGGCTGAGGCAGGCGCGCATCCCGGCGCGCTTCCAACGCCGGGCCGGCGCGGTGGAGACGGTTTTCGACGTCTCGCATAACCCGGATGCGGCGCGGGTGCTGTCGGACAACCTGCTGGCCCATCCTGTGCCCGGCCGCGACGTTGCGGTGCTCGGCATGTACAAGGACAAGGCGGTGGAGGAAGTGGCCGAGGCGCTCAGGGGCCGCTTCCACCACTGGTATCTCGGCGGTCTCGGAGGTGCGCGCGGGCAGAGCGCCGCCGCCTTGGCGGTGCGCCTGCGCAAGGCGTTGCCGGACGCAGCGGTCACGGAATCGCCGTCGGTGGAAGCCGCTTATTCGAAGGCCATGTCGGAAGCCAGACCGGGCGACCGCGTGGTGGTGTTCGGCTCGTTCCAGACAGTGGCGGCGATACTGGGTAAGGTTTGATCCATTTGCTGATGACGTTCCCGCGGATGCCATCCCTGGCTTGCCCACGGGACCTGTGTCCCTGTAGGTCCGTGCGGCGTATATGCCGCGCCTAAAGACGCTATACTTCCGCGCGCGGCGGTCCCGCCGCTACCGACCGGGAGATCGGCATGGAGATCGGACTCAAGGAACGCCTCATCGGCGCGGTGGTGCTGGTGGTGCTGGGGGTGATCATCATCCCGTTCTTCATCAAGAGCTCCCCGTCACCCGATTCCACCGTGACCCAGGCCGTGAGCCTGCCGCCCGCGGATGCCACGGGCGCGCAGCAGCAAGTGAGCCTGCCGCTGACCGCCACGGCAGCGCCCGCTGTCCCGGCCGCTGCCACCCAGGCCGCGGCTCCGGCCCTGGCGCCTGCACCCGCGCCGGCGGCGTCCCAGACCGCCGCCAGCAAGCCGGCGGTGCATGCCATCCCGCGCAGCGCGGCGCCCGCACCCGCGATGCCGGCCTCCAGCAGTGACGGCAAATGGACCGTGCAAGTAGGCAGCTACGGCAGCCAGGCCAATGCCGACAAAGTCGTGGCGTCGCTGAAGCAACATGGGCTGCACGGCAGCGTCTCCCATTTCATCAAGGGCGGCCATACCTATTACCGTGTGCGTGTGGGCGCCTACGCCGAACATGGCGATGCCGAGAGGGCAGCGGCCGCGGTGGCCAAGGCCGTCGGCGGCAAGCCCCAGGTCGTGTCGAACGACTGAGTGACAGACGCCGCCGCGTACGGCATCCGTGCCTCCCGCGGTGACTGATGGACGGCGGAGCACGGGTTTGACGCGTCTGGTAAAATGCACGTCTGACAGGCGAGGGCGCGCATGACTGCAGCGGACTACGCGATCCTGATCATCCTGTTCATCTCGGCGGTGCTGGGCCTGGTGCGCGGGTTCCTGCGCGAAGTGGCCTCGCTCCTGATCTGGATACTGGGTTTCTGGTTGGCGGTGCGCTATGCGTCGGCGATCGGTCAGGCCATGAAGTTCATCAAGAGCCCCGAGGATCGCCTGATCGTGGGCTACGGCGTGGTGCTGGTGGCGACGCTCATCGCCAGCACCGTGGTCGGCATGCTCCTGAAGAAACTGGTGGAGAGCTCTGGTGCCGGGGCCGGCGACCGCTCCCTGGGCACCCTGTTCGGCGCGGCGCGCGGCGTCGTGCTGGTGACCGCGTTGATCCTGGTGGGTGAGATGGCGCTCGCACCCCAGCCGGCCTGGTGGCGCGAGTCGAAGCTAATACCCTACGCCGGGCCATTGGTGAAAGTGGCGCGGCGGCTGAATCCGGTGCAGGTGGACTTCCGTCCCCTGCAGCAGGCGCCGGCCATGCAAGACGTGGACAAGGCTACGAACTGAACCCGAGGCGATCACATGTGCGGCATCGTCGGAATCGTCAGCAAAGGTGATGTGAACCAGTCGCTGTACGATGCGCTGCTGGTGCTGCAGCACCGTGGCCAGGATGCAGCAGGGATCATGACCTCCGAGGAGGGTCACCTGCACCTGCGCAAGAGCAACGGCCTGGTGCGCGACGTGTTCCACGAGCGCCACATGCTCAAGCTCACCGGCAACCTGGGCATCGCCCATACCCGTTACCCGACCGCCGGCAACCCGCATTCCTCCGAGTCGCAGCCGTTCTACACCAATTCGCCCTACGGTATCGGCCTCGCCCATAACGGCAATCTCACCAACACCCGTGCGCTGCGCGAGCTCCTGCTCAAGGAAGACCTGCGCCACCTCAACACCGATTCCGATTCCGAAGTGCTGCTCAACGTGTTCGCCCACGAGCTGCAGCAGGTCGGCGGCGTGGAACCGGATGAGCGCGCCATCTTCAAGGCGGTGAGCGCGGTGCATCGGCGTTGCCGGGGCGCCTATGCGGTGACGGTGCTGGTGGCGGGATTCGGCGTGGTGGGGTTCCGCGACCCCAACGGCATCCGCCCCCTGGTGTACGGCAAGCGCGAGACCGAGCAGGGCACCGAGTACATGCTGGCCTCCGAGAGCGTGGCCTTGGACGTGTGCGGTTTCCAGCTGGTGCGCGACGTGGCGCCCGGAGAGGCGGTGGCCATCCACAAGGACGGCAGGCTCTTCACCCACCAGTGCGCCGACAAGCCGGTGTTCTCGCCCTGTATCTTCGAATACGTGTACTTCGCCCGGCCCGATTCCACTATGGACGACGTGTCGGTGCACAAGGCGCGCATGCGCATGGGTGAGAAGCTGGCCGAGAAGATCCAGCGCGAATGGCCGGACCACGACATCGACGTGGTGATCCCCATCCCCGACACCAGCCGCACCAGTGCGCTGCAGCTCGCCAACATGCTGGGGGTGAAGTTCCGCGAGGGCTTCATCAAGAACCGCTACATCGGCCGCACCTTCATCATGCCGGGCCAGAAGCAGCGCAGCCAGTCGGTGCGGCAGAAGCTCAACGCCATCGACCTGGAGTTCCACGGCAAGAACGTGCTACTGGTGGACGACTCCATCGTGCGTGGCACCACCTCGCGGCAGATCGTGCAGATGGCTCGCGACGTGGGTGCCCACAAGGTATATTTCGCCTCGGCGGCGCCGCCGGTGAAATATCCCAACGTCTACGGCATCGACATGCCGAGCGGCAAGGAGCTCATCGCCCACGACAAGAGCGAGGCCGAAGTGGCCGAGTTCATCGGTGCCGACAAGCTCATCTACCAGGACCTCAACGACCTCATCGACGCGGTGCGGCGCGGCAACCCGCGCATCCAGCGCTTCGACACCTCGGTGTTCACCGGCGAGTACGTCACCGGCGACGTCACGCCGGATTACCTGGCGTCGCTGGAACGGGAGCGTTCCGACGAGGCCAAGCAGAAGCGCAGCCAGTCCGAGCGCCTCGCCAAGATTTCCTGACCTCCGGTCCGGGATGCTCGGACCTTCCTCGAACCAACGCAAGCTGCTGCTGGACCTCTTCGGGTCCGGCATCGCCGCCGTGCACGGCGGCAAGGTGGTGCGGGACTGGCTCGCGGCCCACGGCGCCCCCGGGCCCTTCCATCTGGTGGCCATCGGCAAGGCTGCGACCGCCATGACCGCCGGGGCCCTGGAAGCGGCCTCCACACAGCTCCAGTCCGGCCTGGTGGTGACCAGATATGGGTACATGGACGACGTTGTGCATCGGGACCCGCGCCTGCTGTGCCTGGAGGCGAGCCATCCCTTGCCGGATGCCCAGAGCATGGCCGCCGGCAACGCCCTGCTGCTGTTCCTGGAGCGGGCGCCCCGGGACGCACACTTCCTATTCCTGATCTCGGGAGGCACCTCGAGCCTGGTGGAAGTGCCGGCGGCGGGGGTGACGCTGGAGGAGCTGCGCCATCTCAATGGCTGGCTGCTGGGCAGCGGTCTGCCCATCGCCGACATCAACCGGGTGCGTGCGGCGGTATCACGCATCAAGAGCGGCCGTCTCGCGGCGGAGTTGCATGGTCGTGCCGCGACCCAGCTCTTGCTCTCCGACGTACCGGGCGACGTGGTGAGCGACATCGGTTCCGGTCTGCTGAGCCCATCGCCACAGTACCCCCTGCCCGGGCTACCGGCCCGATTCGCTTCCTTGGCGCTGCAGCAGCAGCCGGAGCGTGAGTTCCCTAACGTCCAGACCCACGTGGTCGCCTCCAACCGCCATGCCCGCGCCGCCATCGTGGAGGCGGCGAAGACGGCGGGGCATGCAGCCGAAGACCACGGTCCCTTGCCGGTCTCCGACGCCGCTGCCTGCGGCGAGACCCTGGCCAAGGAGTTGCTCGTGCTGCCCCGCGGCATCCACGTGTGGGGTGGCGAGGCTACGGTGAAGCTACCGGAGGATCCGGGTCGGGGCGGCCGCAACCAACACCTCGCGCTCGCGGCAGCCAGGGTGCTGGCCGGCAAGGACGGCGTGTGCCTATTGTCCGGCGCCAGCGACGGCAGCGATGGCGACGATGATGCTGGTGCATTGGTGGACGGCGGCACCCTGGAGCGGGGCGCCGATGCAGGCTACGATGCACAGGAATGCCTCAAGCGCGCCGCCGCCGGTGACTTCCTGGAAGGCAGCGGCGACCTGCTGCACACCGGACCCACCGGCACCAACGTCATGGACCTCGTGATCGCACACAAGGCTTGATCATGGACAAGCTTCCCGCCACACCGGAGGAGATGTTGGGCTGCGCTACGCCGCGCGGCTGGCTCGCGGCCGCGCGCCGCCAGCAGGAACTCCTGATCGTGGACCATGCCAACTGCGAGAAGAAGGCGGCGGCCACCGCGCTCAACCTTATGTTCCGTTACGGCGAACGGCTTCCGGAGCTGCAGGAAGCCCTGTCCAAGCTGGCAAGGGAGGAGCTGCGGCACTTCGAGCAGGTGACCCGCATCATGCGCGCCCGCGGCATCGCCCATCGCCCGCTCACGGCGGCGCGCTATGCGGACGGCCTGCGCAGGCGCCTGCGCAAGAAGGACCCGGAGCGGCTCACGGACCTGCTGGTGGTGGGGGCGTTCATCGAGGCCCGGTCCTGCGAGCGTTTCGCGGCCCTGGTGCCGGAACTGGATGAGGAATTGGCATCCTTCTATCGCGGACTGCATGCCGCGGAGGCGCGGCATTTCCGGCTGTACCTCGGCATGGCAGACAAATATGGCGTGGGCGACGTAGCGGAGCGGATCGAGGTGTTCCGGGAGGCGGAAGCCGAGCTGATCCGGTCAGAAGACAGGGAGTTCAGGTTTCACAGCGGTATCCCGACCGCTGCCTAGTCAGCTTTGCCATCGGATACGCGTCGGTCCGACAGGTTTCCTTCTTTCCCGTTCCATCTCAGTATGCTGGATTGTTCATACCAATCTCCAAGCACGATGCGTTCCATCGCCGTCCCATCCACGCCCTTGAAACGGTGTATCGCCGGGCGATGGGTATGCCCGTGTATCAGCCGGGTCACCCCGTACCTGGCCATCGTTGATTCCACGGTGTTCTGGTTCACGTCCATGATGTAGGGCGCCTTGGCCGCGGTGTGCTTCTGGCTCTTGGCACGGGCGTAGGCGGCGATGCGCCGGCGCAGTGAGAGAGGCAGGTCGAGATAGATGCCCTGCACCAGCCCATTGCGCATGAAACGCCGGGCCCGCTGGTACTGCAGGTCGTCGGTGCAGAGGGTGTCCCCATGCATGAGCAGCGTGGGCTTGCCGTCCAGGTCGACGAGGGTGGGATCGCTCAGGAGCTTCACGCCCGTGCGCCCGGCGAAGCGCTCGCCGATCAGGAAGTCGCGGTTGCCATGCATGAGGAAGACCGGCACGCCTGCGGCGGTCAGGGTCCTGAGGCCATCCATCACCCGCGCATGGTGCGGGTCGTCGTCATCGTCCCCTATCCAGACCTCGAAGAAGTCCCCTAGGATATACAGCGCGGCGGCCCCGCGAGCCTCCTCCGCCAGGAACTTCAGGAACTGGGCTGTGGTCTCCGGCCGCGACCCATCCAGGTGCAGATCGGAGATGAATAGCGTGGTCACGGAATCCCGGTCGCCTCCGCCGGCAGCACCACCACCTTCTCGATGGTGACAGGGGTGACGGGCGCATCGGTGAACTCGTCGTGGTGCGGGGTCGTCAGGTGGTGGGTGGGCACCGCCGCGATCTTGTCCATCACGTCGAGTCCTTCCACCACCTGGCCGAACACCGCGTAGCCCCAACGGTCGGGCCGCGGGTCCAGCTTCCGGTTGTCCGCCAGGTTGATATAGAACACGTAGCTGCCGGTGTGAGGGTCCGCTTCCCGGGCCAGGCCGATGGTGCCCCGCAGATTGCTCAACCCGTTTCCCGACTCGTTCGGCACCGGCTTCTCGTCCGGCAGCGGCTTGTAGTCGGCGCTGAAGTCGCCCGCCTGGATCACGAAGCCCGGCACGATGCGATAGAAGCTGGTGCCGTCATATCGGTGGGCCTGCGCATGCTGGAGGAACGCCGCCACCGTGAGAGGCGCACGGGCGGTATCGAGTTCTACCACCATGTTCCCCATGTTGGTCTCGATCCTCACCCGCGGGTGGGGTGGAAGCGGCGGCGTGACCGGAGCAGGCGCCGGTTGTACCGGCGCCTGGCTGCAGGCG
>Ga0070714_100002423_pt1 | contig 13742 bp, 8 predicted proteins | sample LARL83metaG_FD_65450 | JGI IMG/M metagenome (GOLD analysis project Ga0070714, IMG submission 65450) | Corn, switchgrass and miscanthus rhizosphere microbial communities from Kellogg Biological Station, Michigan, USA - LAR L8-3 metaG | ecosystem: Host-associated > Plants > Roots > Rhizosphere ...
GTGTCGAAGGGCCAGACGGACCCGTTGTGGTAGCTCGCCGGGTCGTAGTTGATCGCGTGTGTCGACAGCGTGCGGATGCCCCAGCCGTTGAAAAGCTCCGGCGAGACCAGCCGATCGGCCACCTGCGCGGCGTGGGCGGGCGTCAGGATCCCGGCCCAGAGGCAGTGACCCGGGTCCGAGGTGATCGCTTCGACGCGCCGCTTCGAACCGTCGAGCGCCTGGGCCAGGTAATTCTGGTCAGCCATCCAGAAGTCGCGATCGAACCGCGAGCGCAGCTTTTCGGCGCGTTGTTTCAGCTCCGGGCGCTTGCGCGAGAGGCCAAGCAGTCCGCGGTAGAGGTAGGCCTGAACCTCGCACAACGCGACCGGCCGTGGCGGATCGGTGCCGTCGACATGGGTCAGCGAGTCATCGGAGTCTTTCCAACCCTGGTTGCGCGCCCGGGCGCCGCGATACTCGATGTACATGTCCTCATCCATGTCGCCGTACTTCGCGCACCAATCGATCGCCGCGTCGGCGTGAGCCCACAGTTCTTCGAGAATCGACTCGTCGCCGGTCCAGTCGACGGTGTCGGCGAGAGCGCACAGAAAGAGGGGGGTCGCATCGATCGTCCCAAACAGATGATGCGGCCAGAGACCGCGGTCGACGACCTCTCCGGTGCGCACCTCATGCAGGATCTTGCCGGGCTGCTCCTCGCTTCCGGGATCGTTACGCCGGCCCTGGCGCGCGGCGAGATATCGCAGCACGCCGCGCGCGATCTCCGGATTCGCAGGCAGGGTCATCATCGACGAGATGAGCTGATCGCGCCCGAACGGCACGGCAAACCATGGCAGTCCGCCGGTTGGATAGAGCCCGGTCGGATACCGGTCGCAGAGCATGCGAAGATCGGTAAGACTGCGCTCCAGCAACTCATTGACGGCCGGGTTGTCGGTGCGCACGGAAATCGATTCGCCTCTCCATCGCGGGTATGCCGCCCTGACGCGTTCCAGCCCCTCGACGAACTCGGAAACCCCCGCTCCAATGCCGCCTGGGACCACGTCCACGTAGATCGTCAGCTCCTTGCCAGGCCCGAGCCGCGCTCGTCGTTTGAATCCGGCCGGCCGCACGATGACGAGCGATGACTGGCCTGGCCAATCGCGCCGCGCGATGAGAAGACCGTCCGGCGTATCGGTGGAAGGCGCAGCGACCGGCGCGGGCAGCTCGGGCACTATGCCGCGGATGGCGAGCATCGCCGCAAAATCGGCCGAGAAGACGAGCTCAACGTCCATCTCCAGGGTCGTGCGGTGAGGGTTGACCAGAGTGATCCGCTCGCGCAGACCGCCATCCAGGTAGCGAAGTCGATCCACCCGCAGCCCCTCCGCAGCCAGCTGGAACGTTGCGCATCCGTCCTCGACGAGCACCCCGGCGCCAACCGGTTCGACACCATCGACGAGGAGTCGAAACTCGGAAAGGATCCGTGTATCCGCGAACCACACGCCGTCGCCGGTCCGATCGCCGGCTCGGATCGACCCGTCAGGGCCTGAGACCGCGAAAAAGCGGTCGTTCTTGATGATCACCCGCTCCGCGATGGAGTTCGCGTTCAGGTCGTGGTGCCTATCGCGTCCCGGGAAGGCTGCTTGGCTCCGGTTTCGAAAACCGGTCGCGTGCCGACCGCGTAGCTCGTCCATTCGCCGCGCGCCAGCAGGTCGACGGCCATCGCCTCCAGCTCGCGGACTCGCTGGTTGGCGCGGATCGCCTCGCGGATCGAAAGGATCCCGACCGCCGGGTGGCGCTTCTCGATCACGTGGCGAAGCATGTTGAGGTGCGCGTTGTCGGGCACCCCTGGTTCGCGAATCCGCCGCACCGCGGCCCGGACCGTCGCCTGGGTGGCGTCGATCGCTTCGCCTTTGCCGAAGTCGAACTTGTAGCTGGGGCTCCGACCGGCTGCTCGGCGCTCGCCGCTGAGCTTGATCCACTTGGCGTTGTCCGCCCCCTTGCCGACGTCGATCACCAGCTTCACCGGGCGGCCCTGGTGATGGAAGCTCGCGTTCATTCGGGCGTAGCTCTCGCGTTGGCCGGTCAGGCCTTCGTGCCGGCCGACCAGCAATGGTGACTCGTCGTCGAGCTTGATCCGGTCGATGGCGGTCAGGAGCGAGATGATCGCGAATGCGTGCGGTATGAGGTCCGCGATGACGCCGATATCGGCCGCCGCACCCACGAGCGGCTGCTCCTCGAGGATCTCGATCCTTATCTCCTCGACGCTGTCGAGGAAGTTGCGCAGCGTTCGCTCCTCGGTCAAGAGCAGCTGCAGCAGCCGGACCTCGAGCTTGAAGTAGTAATGGTCGGCCGCCACGATCTCGACCCCCCCGGTGGCGGTCTCGAGGAACTCTCGGTACTCCTCGGGTGGAGCGCCCAGCGGCTTCTCGATGAGCACCACGTCGCTGAGGTCGTAGAAGAGCTTGAGCGTGGGCAGGTGGGTGGCGGCCGGGGTGGCGATGTAGGTGATGACGTATGAGCTCGACTCGAGCTCGCGCTCGAGCTGGTCGTGTGCGGGTGCCCCGTGGCTGTCCCAGTAAAAGGAATCGCCGTGTGTCCGAACCTCTTCTTCTTTGACTCCAACCCGGTCGTGGGCGCCTGGCGAGTCCTGCTCCACGACATGCGTTCGGAAGTTGAAGAACTGCTTGAGAGTCAGGAGGTGCTGGTAAGCCTTCTGTCCCCACTGGCCGAAACCGATCAGCACGAAATCCTTCTGAAGGTGCCGCTCTTCCTCGGCCAGGGCGTGAAGGCGCGCGTTCTTGATCGCGACCGCGGCCTGCACCGCAAGCGACTGGGCGCCGCGGACCTCATGTGGCGTGAAGGTGCGGTTGCGCTCGCGCTCGCACAGGATGGCGGCGCCGATGGGCTGGCCGTCCGCGACCAGCGGTATGGCCATCAGAGACCGCACTCCGAACGTTCGCACGTAGACCGGGTCGACAGTGCTCGCGGCAGCGGTGTCGTCGATGACCACCGGCTCGCCGTGATCGAGCACGTCGAAGACGAACGACGGCTGCGAGCGCTCCGCGTGCTGGCGCCGCCACGGTTCCTCCAGGTCGGAGGCCGCGGCGCCGTACCAACCTTCGCGGTCCTCTTCGAGCAGGGCGATCTGGCACAGGGAGGCGTTCACCAGCCTGGCGAGGTTCTGGGCGACGAGGCGCAGCGTCTGGTCGAGGTCGATCGAGCTTGCGATCGCCTTGCTGATCTCGGCCACGAGCTCGAGCTGCTCCGCGTGGCCCTGGGCGTCCTCGTACAGGCGAGCCATCTCGACCGCGGCAGCTATCTGCGCCGCCGCCGCACGCAGCGCCTCCACCTGGCCCCAGTCGGGCCGGCGTTCGAACGACCGGTGGTAGCCCACCTCCAGAACGCCGCTCGCGCGGCCGGTCTGGTCGGTGCCGAAAGGCAGGAAGATCCGGATCAGGTCCTTGTGCCCGCCGCGCTCGAAAACCTCTCCCGCCAGAGTGAAAGGCGGGGCATCGCCGGCGCCGTACCCGTGCTCCTTTTCTCCAATCAGGCATACGAGGACGTGGCCCAGCACCGACCCGTCGGCCATCACCACCGGAGCCTCAGCCCAGGTCGCGGGCACCGGGATGTTGCCGGTGACGACCTCGGAGCGACCGCCGGCTGGAAACGGTCCAACGATCACCGGCTGCCAGCTGCGAGCCACATGCACGAGCACGTCGTCGCCGGCGAGCGGCCGGTCCTCCTCGAGCGCCCAGCGCGGGACGCGGGCGCGCGCTTGCCGCAAACCGTCAGGTTTCGAGGTCTCGGCGGTGTTGATCGCGGAGATCGCTGCGGTGGCCGCGGCGCCTGCGGCCATCCGCACCAGGAGGCCCTGGTCGTCGCCTTCGTCGAGGAGATACACCGTCGCGAAGTTGAAGTCGAACTCGGGCACCTCGGCATCGGTGAGATGTCCGACTACGGCGTCGATCACATCGTGGCGGGTCGAGCCTGGCTTCAACATCGCGCTCGTCATGTCGCCCAGCGCGCCGAGCAGGCGGTTGCTGTTCTCGAGGTCGGTGATGAGCCGCTCGCTGGCCAGCGCCCCGCCGATGAGCTCGGCGCCGGCCTTCAGCATCATGTCGGTCGGCGGCGCGCGCCGAACGGTCGCAAGGCGATCGCGGCTGAGCACCACAAGGAATCCGTGCGGCTCGTTCGCGTGGCCGAGCGCGTACGTCGCGACCGGGTGAAGCTCGGCCTCGGCGCTCGCGGCCGACACGGTCTTGCTCAGCGCCTCCTCCCAGCTGGTCGAATGGTCTGCACGCTCGATCCGGACGGGGGCGGCGACGCGCAGGTGCGCCGTGACGAGCTCGAGGCTCGTGCGCTGCGAGCCGAACTGGTAGATCGCAGCGCCGTCAAGGTTGCTGGCCATGAGCAGGTCCGCGAGGGCGATGGAAAGCCGGCGGCGCAGCTCCTTGGCCCCGGTGCGCGCATCGCCCACGGGCGCGGTCAGCATCTCCGTCAGGCGCCCGAGACCCTCGAGCGCGGTCCGCTCCGCGCCGGCGAGAACCGCCTGCACCACGACTGCCGCCGCCGCCGCTCGCCGCTCCAGCTCCCCGAGGGCCGAATCGTCCGGCGCCTTGTCCTGGTTGCGGTAGTTGAGATAGACGAGCCCGAGCAGGCGATCGCCGGCAACAAGCGGAAGACCGATCGTGGACTGGACCTGGTAGCGCCGGATGAACGTGCTGTCGATCTCCGACGGCGCGTTCCGGGCGATGAGACGCTGCCGGGTCACGGTGAGCCAGACGGTAGAACCGTACTGGTGGACGCCGAGCTCGTCGGGCACCTTGCCCTGCTCGGCGTCGGTCAGGTAGCGCGCGAGCTGCTCGCGCATGTCGGTGAGCGAGTCGAGGAGGCTTTCCTGGGGCTGGCCGGTGGCGAAAGGCGCGTAATAGGTGTGCGTCGCCTCCTCGTAAAGGAAGATGGACACGATGTCCGCGCCCGAGGCGTGCTGCATGTCGGCGACGACGCCGCGCAGCACGGCTGACAGACCAGAGTTGGTTTCTACAGGCGGACGCATCTGGCGCTGTGATCGTACGTCCTGACCACCCACGTCCGAACTTCCGGCGTTCGCGCTGGGACAGCCTTGACGGCGAATGGGAGTTCGGAGCGGGCGAAACGGAGACCTTCGACCGCAAGATCCTCGTGCCCTTTTGCCCGCAGTCTTCGCTGTCGGGCATCGGCGACCCGTCGCCGGGCGACGTGGTCTGGTACCGGCGCCGCTTCGACGCCCCGGACGCCGAGCGCCTCGTCCTGCATTTCGGCGCGGTGGACTACCAGGCCACGGTCTGGGTCAACGGGGAGGAAGTGGTGAGGCACGAAGGCGGCCACACGCCGTTCTCAGCAGACATCAGCCGCGCCGCGGGCCGCCGCGGCAACGTCGTCGTGGTCCGCGCGGAAGACCCGCTGGCCGACAGAACCATCCCTCGCGGCAAGCAGCACTGGACGGCGAGTCCGGAGGGGATCTTCTACACAGCGACCACCGGGATCTGGCAGACCGTGTGGCTGGAGCCGCTGCCATCGCGCTCGATTCAGGGCCTGAGGCCGACGCCCGACCTCGACCGGGGAGAGGTCGATGTCGAGGTCCAGGCCGAAGGGGACGTCGAGGTCGTTGCGACCTTTGACGGACGCGAGGTCGGGCGGCGCCGAGGCGGCGGAATCATCGTGCTGGACGCGATTCATGCATGGAGTCCCGAGGCGCCTCACCTGTACGAGCTCCATGTCTCGCTGTCTCACAAGGGACACGAGGTCGATCGCGTCGAAAGCTACTTCGGCCTGCGCAAGGTCGAGACGCGAGATGGAAGGTTCTGGCTCAACGGCGCTCCCTACGTGCAGCGACTGGTGCTCGACCAGGGTTACTTCCCCGGTGGCCTGATGACCGCGCCTTCGGGCGCCGACCTTCGTCGCGACATCGAGCTCGCGAAGTCGCTGGGCTTCAACGGCGCGCGCAAGCACCAGAAGGTCGAGGACCCGCGCTGGTTCTACTGGGCGGACCGGCTGGGCTTTCTCGCCTGGGGCGAGATGCCCAGCGTTCGCACGCACTCCCCAGAAGCCGAACAGCGGTTCATCGAGGAGTGGAAGGCCGCGATCCGCCGCGACCGCGACCATCCGTGCATCGCGGTCTGGTCGCCGGTCAACGAGAGCGATGGGCTGAGCCCCGACCCGGCGGCCTTCCTCGACGAGGTGTACCGCGTGACCCACGAGCTGGACCCGACGCGGCCGGTGGTCTCAAACGATGGTTGGGAGCACGCCACGACCGATCTGTGCACGCTTCACGACTACGCCACGGCGGACGTCCTGCGGTCGCGTTACCGAAGCGTCGAGTCGGCGCTCGACCCGTCGTTCCGCGCGCGCCCTCCCTATCTGCCCGGCTACGGGTACCGGGGCGAACCGGTCGTCCTCAGCGAGTTTGGAGGGGTCGCCCTGGCGGGCGCGGGCGGGACGTTCTACTCAGAGGCCGAAGGGCCCGCCCGTCTGCTCGAGGTCTACCAGGAGATGATCGAAGCCCTGATGGAGCCCGGGCCGGTCCAGGGCTTCTGCTACACGCAGCTGACGGACGTCGAGCAGGAAAGGAATGGCCTCCTGACCTTCGATCGCAGACCAAAGATCGACCCGAGCCTGCTTCGGCCGATCACCCGGCTGCCAAAGCGGTAAGTCGGCGCCCCGTCGGGGCATCCAGCCAGTAGGGCACACTTGGCCGCCCCTGGTTTCGGGATCCAGCCAAAAGGGCAAAGTTGGCCGCTTCTCCTACGCCGGCAAGGAACGATTCTTCGCGACTTGCCCAAGCCACGCCGCGCTTGGTTTCGGTGACCGGGCAAAGGACTGCCGGTCCACCGCGACCAGGCCGAACGTAGGCGCGTAGCCGAGCGCCCACTCGAAATTGTCCAACCAGGACCAGTAGAGATAGCTGCGGACGTCGACGCCCTCGGCGAGGCAGGCCTGCACCTCGCGGAGCGCTGTCTCCATGTAGGCGATGCGCCTCTCGTCGTGGGCGGTGGCGATCCCGCTCTCGGTGACGAGGATCGGCAGGCCGGGACAGCTCCTGGCTGCCCTGCGGATCGCGGCGCCCAGGGCCTGGGCGTAGTCCTCGTACCCCATCTGGGTCGTCGTCTCGGTCTCGGTCATCTCGCGCAGCAGGTCGCTCCAGTCGTGGCCCGGGCTGCGCGGGCCTTCGGGCCCGATCCGGAATCGGGTGTACGTCTGGACGCCGACGAACTCGTCCTCTTTGCGGGCCAGCTCGAGGAACCAGTCGATGACGCGCGACTCGACCTCCAGCGAGCTGTTCCCAGGCTGGGCCCCGTCCTCGTACTGGATGTCGGGCATGGCGAGCGTAACCCCGACGGGGATCTTGAATCGCGACCGGATAGCCGCCGCGCCCCGCCGGTGCGCCTCGAGAAGGTTGTCGACCGCCTTCTGCGCGCCTTCTCGGTCGTCGGTGTGCCCGGGCGGGTTGATGCCCAGCAGATAGCCGCTCGAGCCGAGCCCCTGCGGCTCGTTGATGGTGCAGGCCACCCCGATCAGGTCGCCGAGCGCCGCCGCCGCCCTGTCGCAATACCGCTCGAACAGCGACGGGAACCGCTCCGACGCCAGGCCGCCGGCGTCCTGAAGCCACCTCGGAAGCGTGAAGTGGTGGAAGGTCACGACCGGCATGACGTTGCTGCCGCGGCACGCCTCGAGCACGCGCCTGTAGTGGTCGAGCGCCGCCCGCGAGAACTCGCCTTCGGCGGGCTCGATGCGCGCCCACTCGATGCTGAAGCGGAACGCGTTCAGCCCGAAGCCCGCGAGCAGTGAGACGTCCTCGCGATAGCGGTGGTAGAAGTCGCAGGCGTCTCCGGAAGGTTCGTGGCACGGAGTGGATTCGAGGTGCTCCCACCACCACCAGTCGCTGTTGACGTTCCCGCCCTCCACCTGGTGGGCGGACACGGCGGCGCCGAAGAGGAAGCTGTCGGGGAAGCGGTTGTTGTTGTCGGCCATCCGGCGGAGTGTTCCACAGACCGGAGTCCGGAGGCTGGCCCAACTTCCTTCTTGACAGCGGGCCCCCGGCGTCATAGGATCGCGCCTAAACCGCTTTAGTAAAGCGGTTTATCAGATCGGCCAGGACGTTCGAGGGGGATTTGCTCATGGGGTCGAGCCTGGATGTCCCGGGTCACCATCGCTGACGTGGCGACCGCCGCCGGCGTTTCGAAGACCGCGGTTTCGTTCGCGTTCAACAATCCCGAGAAGCTCGGGCAGGCCACGCTGGAACGCGTCCTCGGGGTCGCGCAGGAGCTGGGCTACACGCCGCACCCCGCCGCGCGCGCCCTATCGATGCGGAGGAGCGGGACCATCGGAGTCCTCATCCCCCAGGGCCTTTCGTCGGTCTTCGCGAACCCGTTCACGAGCGAGCTCATCCAGGGCCTCGGGGAGCTTTGCGAGGAGCACGACCTCACGATGCTGCTGGTCCCGCCGCTCGACGGGTCGCTGGAGGGGGCGATCCGGCAGGCATCGGTCGACGGCTTCATCAGCCTCGGGCTCAGCCCCGACGACCAGGCGGTCGAGATGCTCGACCGCATCGGCATCCCGGCCGTGCTGATCGACTCCGACGCCTCTCCCAATCACCCCGCGGTCAACGTCGACGACGAAGGTGGCGCCGAAGCGGCCGCGCTCCATGTCCTGGAGCTGGGTCATCGCGAGGTGGCGATCATCGTGCTGCCGCCGACCCGAGCACAGGTCGGCCTGACTCCCGCCGCGTCGCGCAGGCTCGCCGGCTATCGCAAGGCACTCGATCGCGCCGGGACGCCTGAGCCGTACACGATGACGGCCGGGGTCACGCTGGCGGCCGGAGCGAGCGCCTTCGAAGGCCTGCCGAAAGGAAGGCGCAGGCCCACCGCCGTCCTCGCGATGAGCGATATGGCCGCCATCGGCCTGATGTCGGCGGCCCAGGCTGCCGGCCTGAAGATCCCGGGCGACCTTTCGATCGTGGGTTACGACGACCTGCCGATGGCCGCCTGGACCAACCCCGCGCTGACGACGGTCCGGCAGCCGATCGTCGAGAAGGGACGCCTCGCCGCGAGGTTGCTGATCCAGCGCATGAATGGCAAATCAGTCGAGTCGCCTGCGCCGCTCGTGACGAACCTGGTGGTCAGAGCGTCCACCTCGCGTGCTCTGAGCAAGGAGGTGAGCGACCGCAGCTCTTAGGTCACCAACCAATTCGCGGATTACGCAAGTCAGGGGAGGTACATAGAATGTGTCATAACGGGGTAACGGCGCCGTCGGCTCGGCATTCGAGGGGGATTTGAGAATGCACAAGTTGTGGTTGAAGCGGAGCCTGATCCTGTCGTTCGTGGCCGTGTTCACGGCCGTGGCGTGCGGGACGAGCTCCACACAGAACGCCGGTTCCGTCAAGGTCATGGCGACCTGGACCGGCGCCGAGCAAGCCTCCTTCATGGCCGTCATGAAGCCGTTCACGGACTCGACGGGAATCACGATCTCGTACGAGGCCAGTCGCGACCAGGACGCGCTCCTCACGACGCGCGTGGCGGCGGGCAACCCGCCAGACCTCGCCGCGGCCCCGAGCCCGACCCTGCTGACCAACTTCGCCAAGACCGGCAAGGTCATCGCGCTCAACAACGTCATCGACATGAGCGCCCTCCAGGCGCAGTACTCCCCGGGCTGGATCACCCTCGGCGAGCCGTTGAACGACGGCAAGCTCTACGAGGTCTACTCGTGGGTCTCGCTGAAGGGACTCATCTGGTACGACCCCAAGAACTTCCAGGCCAAGGGCTACAACATCCCCAACAGCTGGGACTCATTGCTCAACCTGCAGCAGACGATCAAGAGCGGCGGCACCACGCCTTGGTGTATCGCCCTCGAGAGCGGCGCGGCGTCCGGATGGCCGGGCAGCGACTGGGTCAAAGAGATCGTCCTCAGCCAGTCCGGGCCGACCGTCTACGACAACTGGTGGCAGGGCAAGCAGAAGTGGACCTCTCCCGAGATCAAGCTGGCCTGGCAGACATGGGGCCAGATCCTCGGCTCCGGCGACAGCAACGTTTACGGCGGCGCCAAGAACATGGCCGCCACCAACTTCGGCGACGGGGGCACTCCGATGTTCCAGACCCCGCCGAAGTGCTACATGCACAACCAGGCGTCGTTCATCACCAGCTTCTTCCAGAGCGCCAACGCGTCGCTGCAGCCGGTGACCGACTTCAACTTCTTCCCACTCCCGGACATCACCTCTCAGTTCGCCGGCGCGCACGTCGTCGCCGGAGACGCGTGGTCGATGTTCCACAACACGCCGCAAGCGCAGCAGATGCTCAAGTACCTGCAGACCGCGGACGCCCAGGCGATCTGGGTCAAGCGCGGAGGCAAGATCTCGCCGAACAACAAGGTCAGCCTTGACAGCTATCCCGACCCGCTTTCGAAGTCGACCGCGCAGATCCTGGTCGCTACCAAGATCGCCAAGTACGACGCTGGCGACCTGATGCCGGCCGATATGAAGAACGCTTACTGGTCCGCCGTGCTGCAGTTCGTGCAGGACCAGTCGAAGCTGGATTCGATACTCGCGAACCTGGATTCGATCCAGGCCAAGGCGTACACGTCGTAATCGAATAGGTCGAAAAGATGGACTTCAGCGTTCTGCTGACAGACCTGCCGACACTGGTAGCAGTGATCATCGGCGTGCCTGCGGTGCTCGCCGCCTACATCGTGGGCGGCGAGTACCTGGTCCGGCGGCTGCCGGACAAGGCGCGGCCGTCGGTCCGGCCGTGGATCTGGGTCGCGCCGGCCCTCCTGCTGGTCACGGGATTCCTGGTGCTGCCCGCGATCGGGACCATCGGCCAGAGCTTCCAGGACAACCACGGCAAATTCGTCGGGCTCACCAACTTCGGCAACCAGCTGAGTGGTTTCCCGACCGGGGGTTCGTGGATCGCCATCCGCGACAACCTGTTCTGGCTCATTTTCTACACACTCTTCGTGCTCGCGTTCGGCCTGCTTCTCGCCGTCCTGTTCGACCGTGTTCCTTACGAGAAGATCGTCAAGTCCCTGATCTTCATGCCGATGGCGATCTCATCCGTCGCGACGGTCGTGATCTGGAAGTTCATGTACGCGTATCAGCCCCCAGGTCAGGCGCAGACGGGCACTCTGAACGCGATTCTCAATGGGCTGTTCCACCAGGATCCGCGCACGTGGGTCCAGGACACAACCCTCCTGTTCGGACTGATCCCGATCAACAACATGGCATTGATCGCGGCAGCGGTTTGGGGCATCGTCGGGTTCTCGATGGTCATCCTGTCGGCCGCGCTCAAGGGCATCCCGGCCGACCTGCTGGAAGCCGCGCGCGTCGACGGCGCGGGTGAGATCACGATCTTCCGCCGCGTGATCTTTCCACTGATGATGCCCACGGTCGTGGTCGTGGGGACCACCCTGGTGATCTTCGCGCTCAAAGCATTCGACATCGTGTATGCGATGACAAACGGCAACTACGACACGGACGTCCTCGCCAACCGGATGTACAAGCTGCTGTACCAGCACTTCCCGAGCGACTATGCGAATGCGAGCGCGGTGGCCGTCATCCTGCTCGCGACGGTCATCCCCGTGCTGATCTTCAATTTGCGTCAGTTCAGGGCTGTGGAGGCAAGACGATGAGCGTCGCAGCAGCTGCGCCAAGCAGTTCGGTCGCGGTCGCCTGGTCGCCGAAGTGGATCACCGACAGGATCGGCGGAGTCGTCCTTCACATCGTCGTGATCAGCCTCACGGTGGCCTGGATGGTGCCCGCGGCGGGCCTCCTCGTCACCTCTTTCCGCCTGCCCGCGGACATCTCGAACACGGGCTGGTGGACGGCGCTCGCTCCGCCGTTCAAGTTCACCCTGGACAACTACTCGCAGATGCTGTCGGCGAGCAACCTCGGCCAGGGATTCTTCAACAGCTTCATGATCTCGATCCCGGCCGTGATCATCCCGGTCACGATCGCCGCTTTCGCCGCCTACGCCTTTGCATGGATGAAGTTCCCCGGCCGTGACTGGATCTTCCTGGCCCTGGTCGGGCTCCTTGCGGTTCCCCTGCAGCTCACCTTCATCCCGGTGACCACGGAATTCGTGAAGCTGGGCTTCACCCCCGACCATCTGACGTCGTTGGGGCTGCCGCCCTTCATCCCGCTCTGGCTCGCGCACGCCGGCTACGGGCTGCCGTTCTCCATCTACCTCCTGTCGAACTTCTTCCGAGCCCTCCCGAGCGACCTCTTCGAATCGGCCGAGATCGACGGCGCCGGGATGCTCACGGTGTTCTTCCGGATCGTCGTGCCTCTCTCGGTGCCGGCCATCGCGTCGCTCGTGATCTTCCAGTTCCTGTGGGTGTGGAACGACCTCCTGGTCGCGCTCATCTACGTGGGTGGGACGCCGAACGTGGCGCCGGTCACCGTGTCTCTCGTCAACCTGGTCGGCTCTTACGGCCAGAACTACCAGCTGTTGACCGCGGCCGCATTCTTCTCGATGATCGTGCCGCTGGTCGTGTTCCTCAGCCTTCAGCGTTACTTCGTCCGCGGCATCCTCGCCGGTTCAGTGAAGGGATAGAAATGGCATCAGTCACATACGACCACGTCGTCAAGCGATACACCGCGGACCTCACTGTGGTGAAGGACTTCAACGTCGAGATCAAGGACAAGGAGTTCATGGTCCTGGTGGGCCCGTCAGGCTGCGGGAAGTCGACCGCGCTGCGCATGCTCGCCGGCCTGGAGGCGATCACCGAAGGCCAGATCCGCATCGGCGACCGGGTGGTGAACAACGTGGCCGCCAAGGATCGCGACATCGCGATGGTCTTCCAGTCCTACGCCCTTTACCCGCACATGTCGGTCTACGACAACATGGCCTTCCCGCTGCAGATGCAGCACATGAAGAAGGACGAGATCGACAAGCGCGTCAAGAACGCGTCGCGGATCCTCGGGCTCGACAACTTCCTCAAGCGCAAGCCGCGCGCACTGTCAGGCGGCCAGCGGCAGCGTGTCGCGCTCGGTCGCGCGATTGTGCGCAGCCCTAAGGTCTTCCTTCTCGACGAGCCGCTTTCCAACCTCGACGCCAAGCTTCGCGGCCAAACTCGCATCGAGCTGCAGAAGCTTCACCGCGACCTCGAGACCACGTTCATCTACGTCACGCACGACCAGGTCGAGGCGATGACGATGGGCGACCGCATCGCGATCATGAACGCCGGCATCCTGCAGCAGGTGGGGACGCCTGGTGACATCTACGACCACCCCGCCAACCTGTTTGTCGCGGGCTTCATCGGAAGCCCCACGATGAACTTCGTGCCGGCCACCGTGGACAACGGCACCGCCAAAGCGTCGGGGCTGGAGGTCAAGCTGCCGAAGCCGGTCAGCGCGGCCAAGGGCACGCTCGGGTTCCGGCCCGAAGCGGTCACCGACCGAATCGTCGACGGCGGCCCGAGCATGAAGATGAAGGTCGACGTGGTCGAGCGCCTCGGATCCGACCAGTTCCTCTATGGGCAGGTGGGGAGCGACCAGGTCACCGCGCGCGTCGACCCGCGCATGAGCGTGCAGCCGGGCGACACGGTGCAGCTCGGACTGGACACGCGCGGCCTGCATTTCTTCGACTCGGAGAGCGAAAAGGCCCTGATCTAGGGCCGCGCGCATTGGAGCGGATCCGGGCGCTCGAGGACTTCGATGCCGCCCGGTTTCGCGCGTTCAGGCGCTCTGTCGGCTCGATCCTGACGCGCCGTGCCCGCCGCCTCCAGGCGATCGAGCCGGT
>Ga0070714_100002426_pt1 | contig 13730 bp, 15 predicted proteins | sample LARL83metaG_FD_65450 | JGI IMG/M metagenome (GOLD analysis project Ga0070714, IMG submission 65450) | Corn, switchgrass and miscanthus rhizosphere microbial communities from Kellogg Biological Station, Michigan, USA - LAR L8-3 metaG | ecosystem: Host-associated > Plants > Roots > Rhizosphere ...
GACGCCGGCACCGTGGAGTACAAGGGCCGCACCGATGCCGACAAGCAGGACATCCCAGCGGCTCAGCTCATGGATTTCCTGAAACAGCGGATCCGCTGATGCGCGCGGCGGTGCTGCTCGCCGCGCCGGTCCTGATGCTCGCGGCGCTGGCGCCCGGCACGGCCCTGGCGCGCAACCACGCGCAGCTCACCCAGCCGGACCCGGACCTGGTATACCTGGTGCAGCAGGCCGCGGACGACCATCAGGATTTTTCGGACGACTTCGACCGGCAGGTGTGGCTGCGCACCATGTCCACGCGCATGGTGGACTACGTGCCGGACCCGCTGCAGCGCACCACCCTGCTGATGCTGATCCACAAGGAAGCGACCCGCGCCAAGCTGCCGCCGCAGCTGGTTCTATCGGTGATCCAGGTGGAGAGCAAGTTCGACGCCTATGCCGTGTCCAAGGCCGGCGCGGTGGGGCTGATGCAGATCATGCCGTTCTGGCTGAAGCTCATCGGTCGCCCCGACGACAGCCTGGTGCATGCCCAGACCAACCTGCGCATGGGCTGCACCATCCTCAAGTACTACATCACCAAGACCCACGGTGACCTGCGGGAAGCACTGCAGCGCTACAACGGCGCCACGGTGGGCATCGACTATTCGGATTCAGTGCTGAAGGCCCTGAGCCAGCGCTGGTATTTAGACAGATGAAATATGCAGACGAAATCTTGGTTGTATGTATCTTATGCATCGTTGGCTGCACACAGCATAACCATGAAGACTCCGCCACCATAAGCTTGCGAATGAAAGGTCCTCAAGAATCTGTCGAACTGGAAAGGGCTCTGACGAAACTTGCAGCGGACATGGACCTCAATGAAAGAGCCTATTCGAGTCATAGCAAATTGCTCGATCCGGATTACGAAGTATTTGACGTCGAGTACATGAAATATGACCCGAAATATCTCAGCGGAATCTTGTTCCGAAACAACAGCACGGGTTCCGAAGAACAAGACTATGCTTGCTTGAAGATTGATGTCTTTGTTGTGACTGACGAAAATGTCAATCGACTAAAACCTATGTTAAAAGAGCTTAATAATTTCTTGAGAGAAAATATTCGAGATCATCGTGAAATATATGTAGATACAGAATGTGGGAAGAGGCCAAAAAGATTCAAAGACTAGATCGTGACTCAATCAATGATTAGATAGTGTCGAATCCAGAAAACTCATTCTTTTCAATTTCTTCAGAAACATCAACTTTTTTAACCACAGCTGCCGACGGTCCCTTCGCTAACCAATCTATCAACTGCTGGACCCTAGCTTCATCGCCGCAAGCAAGCACTTCTACTCGACCATCGGCGAGATTTTTAGCATAGCCGACAATCCCCAATCTCTTGGCCTTCTCCGCCGTGCTTGCACGGTAGAACACGCCTTGGACTTTGCCGGTAACTAGACAACGTCTACAGATCTTCATTCTCTGTCTCCCGAAAAGAAAACCTTAAAAGCGTCGCGAGCCGAAGCAGAACGAGGCGCGCGAGGCGAGCAGGAGGGAGTGTACTCTTGATGTACATGACCGACTGCGAGTCCGAAGCGCAACGAAGTTATGCGAGGCGCAGCAGCTTTTAAGATGGCGAAAAGAAGAAGGGGCCCATGGGGCCCCTTCAATCGTCTCTTCAACCAACTCTATCAGTTGGTACCGGAAGCGTACTTCTTGTCTTTTTTGGCAGCCTTGTTATGGCGCCAGGCACCACGGTGCTTGGCGTAGTTCACGGCGGCGTCGGAATCCGCGGCAGTCGGATTCTTCACCACGTCCAGGTCCTGCTTCGGATAGATCAAGTCGGCGTGCTTGATCTTATCGGCGTTGGCCTTGTAGATCAGCGGCCACTGGTAGGGGTTGCCGTACACGTCGGACTTGCCGGCGATGCGCCACAGGCTGTCACCCTTCACCACGGTATAGGTCATGTGGGCGGCCTGCAGTTCGGCCACCAGCGCGGCCAGCAGGTCGTAGGCGGGCTTGCCCTGGTTGTTGGTGATGTAGGTGCCGGCCTGGGTGAGGCGGGACTGCTGGTCGGCGCTCAGGTTCTTGAAGCCCTGGGCCTGGGTCTGCAGGTCCTTGGCCTTGGACAGGTAGCAGTTGTTGACGGCGTCGCTGGCGGCCTGCTTGGCCTGGGCCGCGAGCTGCTGGGCCTGGGCCGGGTTGGAGGCCTGGGCGCCCTGGGCCTGCTGCAGGAGCGCCGCAGCGTTGCCGGTGTCAGTGCAGGGCGACTGGGCGCCGGAAATCACCGACTGGGCATCGGCGATGGCCTGAGTGGCGGCAGCGGCGGCCTGGGACTGGGCCTGCGCAGCCTGGTCGGTCTTGGGCTTGTTGCTGGCACAACCGGCCAGGAGGCCCGCGCACAGCAGCATGCCGACGGACAGTTTCACGACATTCTTCATGTTGTACTCCACTGGATTGTTGTCTGGCGCGGCGGACGGGAGCCCGCGGCCATCCCGAGAAAAACGCTTTTGTGTCGCAAGGTTAGCGCCGGTACGACAGAAGTGTCAAGGAAAGGCTCGCGACCCCGAGCCACCGTCTAAGGTCTAACCCTGTGGGGGGCGGCCGGAGCCGTCGGACTGGAGGCCCATGGCTCGCAGCGCGAGCTGGCGGGCAAGTTGGGCGTCTTCGCGGGCGATGGAGAAGTCGCCGGCATCGAGCGCAGCCTGGGCCGCCTGCAGGTCCTGGCGCGCGCTCTCCAGGTCTGGAGAGGCGGGCCTGCCGGCAAGGGTCTGTTCGGCCGCCGCTACCGCCTGGCGTGCATCGCTCATCTCCTGCACCGGTGCGCCGGCGCAGGCAACGAGCAGGAGCAACGCCGCGAGGCTCGAAGCCCAGCCTGCGCTACGCAGCGGGTTGTGGCGAATCCCCTGGATGAACATGGCCCGGACCCGTAGGAAAAAGGCGAAACGGACGCTAACAGTGGCTGCGGAGGCCCGTCAAGCTCGGGGCCTGCGCTATAGTTGTGCCGCTCCCGGACGACATTTCACCCCGATGATGCGTATGCAAAAAGTCACAATCTGGCACAACGCCCGTTGCTCGAAATCCCGCGAAACGCTCGCGCTGTTGCAACAGCGCGACATCACGCCGACGGTCGTGGAGTACCTCAAGGACACCCCCAGCGTGGCCGAGATCGAGCACGCCCTGGACCTGCTCGGCATTGATGCGCGCGGCCTGATGCGCGATAACGAAGAGCTCTATGCCAAGCTGGATGCCGGCGATCCGAAGCTGAGCCGCAAGCAACTGGTCGAGTTGATGCAAGCCAATCCGATACTGATCCAGCGCCCGGTGGTGTTCGCCAAGGGCAAGGCACGCATCGGCCGTCCGCCGGATGCGGTGCTGGAGATCCTGTGAGCGACATCCTGGTGCTCTACTACAGCCGCCACGGCGCCACCGCGGAGATGGCGCGGCAGGTCTGCCGCGGCGTGGAGAGCGTGACCGGCATGAGCGCGCGGCTGCGCACCGTACCGGCAGTATCGGCGGTGAGCGAGGCTACCGCAGCGGCGGTGCCGGATTCCGGTCCGCCCTACGCCACCCTGGACGACCTCAGGGAATGCACCGGCCTGGTGATGGGCAGCCCCACCCGCTTCGGCAACATGGCGGCTTCGCTCAAGTACTTCCTGGACGGCACCGCCGGCCTGTGGCTATCAGGGGTGCTCGCGGGCAAGCCCGCCGGTGTGTTCACCTCGACTTCGTCGCTGCACGGCGGCCAGGAGAGCACCCTGCTCTCCATGATGCTGCCGCTGATGCACCACGGCATGCTCATGGTGGGCGTGCCTTACACAGAGTCGGGTCTGATGGAGACCACCGCGGGCGGTACGCCCTACGGCCCGAGCCATCTGGCCGGCGCCAACAGCGACAGATCCGTGAGCGACGTCGAGAAGCGCCTCTGCCACGCCTTGGGCGCGCGGGTCGCCGACGTGGCGCGCCGGTTGCAAGCCAAGTGAAGCTGCGGTTCACGGGACGCACGCTGCTGCGCGGCGCGTTCCTGGCGCTGGTGCTGTGGATAGGGTTCTGGCTCGGGGTGCTGGCGCTGGCGCCGCCGCAGGTCCGCCTCATCTGGGCGGGCCTGAGTCTCTTCCCGCTGGCGATACTGGCGCCCTTCCTGTTCCGGGGCGGCAAGAGTGCCTACGGCTGGGCAGGGTTCCTGTCGTTGGGATATTTCGCGCAGGGCATCGCGGTGACATTGGGCAGTCGCAGCCTGAATGGCGCGGTGGAGATCTTCCTCAGCATACTGCTGTTCTTCGGCGCTACTGCTGCGCTAAGAGACCTGCAGCGTCTTAACGCTTCTCAATAAAAGCTTTGACGAACGGCACCGTCACCTTGCGTTGGGCCACCAGCGAGGCGGTGTCGAGCGCGTCCAGGGTGGCGCAGAGCGTGGCCATGTCGCGCTGCAGGCGGGTCAGCAGGAACTTGGCGGTGTCGTCCGGCAACTCGAAGCCGCGGCGCTGGGCGCGCTGCTGCAGGGCGGTGATCTTGTCCGCATCCGAGAGCGGTTCCAGGTGATACACCGGCCCCCAGGACAGGCGTGAGGCGAGATCGGGCAACAAGCGCTTGATGGCGGATGGTGCGTTGCGCGCGCCGGCCACGAAGTTGCCACCCCTCTGCTTCAGTCCATCGATCAGCGTGAGCAGCGCGCGCTGCCAGGGTTCGGCGCCGGCGATGCGGTGCACGTCGTCCACGCATACCAGCTGATAGCGGTCGAAGTCCTCTATGGCAGAGGGATCCAGCAGCACCGCCTGCTCCATGGGCAGGTACACGGCGCGACGCTCGGCGGCCTTGGCGGCGCGGAACGCGGACTGCAGGAGGTGGGATTTGCCGGTGCCCCCGGCGCCGTGCAAGAACAATACCGGAGTCTGGGTTCCCAGGGCCGAACTGCGCAGCGCTTCCACCGCGGCGGCATTGGCACCGGTGAAGAAGCCGTCGAAATCCGTGCCCGGGTCCAGCATCATGGGCAGCGGCAACTGCCCTTCCAGCACCTGCGGTCCGCTCATGCGTCGTCGGTGCCTTCGGGACCGCCGCTGCCGCGGTCGCCCCGGTACATGTCGCTCTGCACGTAGCGGGCATGGGCATGGCGCGCGAACACCGTGCCCGCGGCAGCGGCCGGTAGCGCCAGCAACACGCCGACGAAACCGAACAGCTTGCCGCCGGCCAGGATGGCGAAGATCACCAGCACTGGATGCAAGCCGATGCGCCCACCCACCAGGCGCGGCGTGAGCACGAAACTCTCCATGCCTTGGCCGATGGCGAACACGATGGCTACCCACAGCGGCAACCAGCCGTCGCCGGCCTGCAGCACCGCGGAAGCCATGGCCAGGGTGAGGCCGGTGATGATGCCGAGGTAAGGCACGAAGCTCAGTAGCCCCGCTACCACACCGATGGCGAGTCCGCCCTCCAGGCCGATGACGCTGAGGCCCACGCTGTAGATGCAGGCCAGCGACACCATCACCAGGAGCTGGCCGCGGAAGAACGCGGCCAGCACGGTCTCGCAGTCGTGGGCCACGCCGGCGATGGCCATGGCGTGGTCGCGGGGCAGCACGCTCTCGACGCGGGCCTTGAAGATGTCCCAGTCCCGCAGCCAGTAGAAAGTGATCACCGGCACCAACAGCACGGTGATGAGGGTCTCGAAGATCATGCGCCCGGAATGGGAGACGGTGCTGACGGTGCTGCTGACGAACTGGCCGACGCTATCGGTGTTGCCGGTGAGTGCGCTGCTCAGGCTGTCGATGTTGAGCCGGTCCCGGTCCACGTGCAGGTGCGCGGCGAGCCAGGGAGTCGCGGTGTTCTGGTACCAGGCCAGGAACTGCGGGGCGCGAGCGGTGAGCGCCTGGAACTCGCGGCCCACCATGGGCGCGATGAGCAGGAACAAGAGGCCCAGCACCAGGAAGGTGCCGATGAACACCACCACCACCGCCACCGAGCGCGGGAAGTGCCACTCTTCCAGCTTGTCCGCTACCGGGTCGCCGAGCCAGGCCAGCAATGCGCTGATGATGAACGGCACCAGGATGGGACCGAGGGAGTACAGGAGCAGCAACACCGCGACGGTGCCGAGCAGCGTCCAGACACGGCCTTGGGTGGTCATCCGGGTGAATAGCTGTAGTGCAGGGCCGCGGTGGGGATGGCAGCGGGAGCCACGGCCGTGCCGGCGGCCGGCGCAGCGCCAGGATTGCCGGGTGCCGCGGAGAGAGAGCCGCCCAGCGACAACGCGGACTCCAGGTTATCGATGCTGCCGTGGATGTCCACGGTGTAGTACACGCTGCCCCCGGCCACGCGTTGCACATGCACCGCGCGCACCGGCGTGAGGGCATTCAAGTAAGCGAGCAGCTTCGCGTACGCGTCGAGGCTCGTCACGCCGTCCACCTGCAGGGCGACGCCGTCCTGGTCTGCGGCATCCGGCGATATGGCATAACGCGCGGCGAAGCGATCCGCCGCCACTTGCACGCCGTCCGCCGCGAGCAGCACCTGGTCGCCTGCCGGCGACTGCCAGTCCTCCACCTTGTCCGGCGCCAGCCACTGCCAGCGCGCGGCGAACTGCCCTTCCGCCGGCGCGATGCGCCCGACCAGGATGGCGTCCGGATGATAGCGGCCTGAGGCGGCGCGGATGCGTCCGTCGTCGAATGCGGCGAGGTCGGCGGGCGCGAGCGCAGCCTTGTCGGCGGAGTCCATCGCCGGGAACACCAGCACGATGCCGCGCTGCTCGGCGGCGGCTTGCATGGCCTGCATCAGCGGCGAGCCGTCGGCGGCGGCGAGCACGCGGTCCGGCAGAGACAGCCACACCAGGGTACGGGGACGCTCGGCGCCCCACAGCGGCGCGTGGGCGCCGTGCAAGGCACGCTTCACCACACCAGGATCGAACTGCGCCCATAGCAGCAGGCCGGGCACGGCATTGGGATTGGCCGGATCCACCGGCGCCTTCTCGTAGCGGTACTGCTGCACGTACTGGGTGGGATTGCCGAGCTCGCCGGCGAGCGTGCCCGCGGCTGCGCGGTTGCCGGTGACCCTCACCAGCACCACGTCGAAGGCCTGCTGCAGGGAGTTGTTGCGCTCGGCGGTGGACTGGTCCGCCACCGGCACACGCGCCTCGTACAGGCCGGTCACCGTCACCGCCTGCGCGGCGGCAGCGAACAACCAGGAGGACGCGAGCAGGACGGCGGCGAGCGGGGTCTTCACGGGCTTATTCTCGCATGCAGAGGCAGAAATGAGGGCTCGTGTAGAATATACCGTCTAACAGCGCCGCGGGCCTAACACCGCGGCCCGATTATGACCGGGAACCGCCCCATGACCGCCAAGAAACCCCTCACCTACCGCGATGCCGGCGTGGACATCGACGCGGGCGACGAGCTCGTGGAGCGCATCAAGCCGGCGGCCAAGCGCACCCTGCGGCCGGAGGTGATGGGCGGACTGGGCGGCTTCGGCGCCCTGGTGGAACTGCCGACCAAGTACAAACAGCCGGTGCTGGTGTCCGGCACCGACGGCGTGGGCACCAAGCTCAAGCTCGCCATCGACAGCGGCCGCCACGGCGGAATCGGCCAGGACCTGGTGGCCATGTGCGTGAACGACGTGCTGGTGGTGGGCGCCGAACCGCTGTTCTTCCTCGACTACTACGCCACTGGCAAGCTGGATGTGGAGACCGCCACCGAGGTGATCGCTGGCATCGCCAAGGGCTGCGAACTCGCTGGCTGCGCCCTGGTGGGCGGCGAGACCGCGGAGCTGCCCGGCATGTACCAGGGCGAGGACTACGACCTCGCCGGCTTCTCCGTCGCGGTGGTGGAGAAAGCCCGGATCATCGACGGCTCGCAGGTGAAGGATGGCGACGTGCTGATCGGCATCGCCTCCTCCGGCCCCCATTCCAACGGCTACTCGCTGATCCGCAAGATCCTCGCGGTGTCCGGCGCGAGCTTCGAGCAGCGCCTGGACGGGCGCGCCCTCATCGACCGGCTCATGGAGCCGACCCGCATCTACGTGAAGTCCCTGCTCGCGCTGCTGGAACAGGTGCCGGTGCATGCCTTCGCCCACATCACCGGCGGCGGACTGACAGAGAACATCCCGCGTGTCCTCCCCGAGGGCCTGGGCGTGGAAATCGACCCGAAGAGCTGGCCGCGGCCGGCGGTGTTCGAGTGGCTGATGCAGGAGGGCCAGGTGCCCCTGCCGGAGATGTACCGCACCTTCAACATGGGTATCGGCATGGTGGCCTGCGTGGCGGCCGCCGATGCAGACCGCACCCTCGCGCTCCTGAAGGAACTGGGCGAAGAGTCCTGGCGCATCGGCCGGGTGGTGCGCGGCAACGGCACCGTCGACATCCGCTGATGCCGGCGCCGCCGGCATCGACCAGGTTCCAGGTGGTGGTCCTGGTCTCGGGCCATGGCAGCAACCTGCAGGCGATCCTCGACAAGGCGGCGGACCTGGGCGTCCAGGTGCGGGCGGTGGTGAGCGACCGGCCGGACGCCCAGGCCTTGGACCGGGCGCGCCGGGCCGGCGTGCCGGCCCTGGTGGTCCCCCCCGGCGCGCATGCCGGCCGCGAGGCCTATGACCGGGTGTTGACCGCGACGGTACAGGCCCATGCCCCCGGCCTGGTGGTCCTGGCAGGTTTCATGCGCATCCTCGGGCCAGGTTTCGTCCGGCACTTCGAGGGGCGGCTGTTGAACATCCATCCTTCCTTGCTGCCCAAGTATCGGGGTCTGCACACCCATCGGGCCGCCCTGCAGGCCGGCGACACGCGACACGGTTGCAGCGTACACTTCGTCACCAACGAACTGGACGCCGGGGCGGTGATCGCCCAGGCAGAGGTGCCGGTCCTGCCGGGTGACGATGAAGTCGCCCTGCGTGTACGCGTCCAGGGGGCCGAGCACGTTATATACCCCGAGGTCATCGGCTGGTTCGCGGCCGGGCGCCTCGGATTGCAGGAGGGCCGGGCGGTCCTGGACGGCGCTCCCCTCGACACACCCAAGATCATCAACTGGAAAGGCTGAGGAATGCACATGAACAAGAAGATGCTAGAGATGGCGCTGCTGACCGCGGGCCTGCTGATGAGCGCTGGCGCGATGGCGGATGCGAGCCTGTTCTCGCCATACTCCGCGGACTACCACCTGGATCGGAAGGGCATCGGTTCCGCCAATGCGACCTTCTCCCTGACCAAGCAGGCGGACGGCAGCTATGAGTACAAGTCCGTGCTGCATCCCACCGGCATCGCTGCGCTGCTGCTGGGCGACGTGACGCAGACCAGCGACTTCAAGGTGATGAACGGCCGGCCGCAGTCCACCTCCTATACGTATGCGGAGAAAGGCAAGCACGCCGACCAGGAGACCATCCAGTTCGACTGGGCCAAGAAGGCCGCCACCACCGACGAGAACGACAAGAGCCGCAAGGCGGCTCTGACCGGGAATTCAGTGGACGTGCAACTGGTGCAACTGCTGGTGGCCAGCGATGTCGCCGCCGACAAGCTGCCGGACAGCTACGAGATCGTGGACCACGGCGAGGCTACCACCTACAAGGTGAAGACCATGCCGGACGCCAAGCTGCGCCTGCAGGCCGGCAACTTCCAGACCAAGGTGGTCATGCTCAGCAACGCCGAGAAGAAGCGCACCATCACTGCCTGGCTGGCACCGAGCTTCCACTACTTGCCGGTGCAGATCCAGCAGAAGGACAGGAACACCATCACCCTGACACTGGTGCACATCGGCTACAGCGACGAAGCACCAGCGCCGAGCGCCAAGTAAGGCCCGAGAAATGAAAAGCCCCCGGCGCGCGCCGGGGGCTTTTTCTTTCATGGCGCGCCGCATGTGGCGCGCAAGCGATGTTCAGGTCTTGGGCAGCGTGACGCCCTTCTGTCCCTGGTACTTCCCGCCGCGGTCCTTGTAGGAGGTCTCGCAGACCTCGTCGGACTCGAAGAACAGCATCTGCGCCACGCCCTCGTTGGCGTAGATCTTGGCGGGCAGCGGTGTGGTGTTGGAGAACTCCAGGGTGACGTGCCCTTCCCATTCCGGTTCCAGTGGCGTGACGTTGACGATGATGCCGCAGCGGGCATAGGTGGACTTGCCCAGGCAAACCGTGAGCACGCTGCGCGGGATGCGGAAGAACTCCACGGTGCGGGCCAGGGCGAAGGAGTTGGGCGGGATCACGCAGCACTCGCCCTTGAAGTCCACGAAGCTGCGCTCGTCGAACTTCTTGGGGTCGACGATGGTGCTGTTGATGTTGGTGAAGATCTTGAACTCGTCGGCACAGCGCACGTCGTAACCGTAGCTGGAGGTGCCGTAGGAGACGATCTTGCCGCCCTGGTTGGCACGCACCTGGCCGGGCTCGAAGGGCTCGATCATGCCCTGGGCGGCCATGCGGCGGATCCACTTGTCTGCTTTGATGCTCATCCCGTGCTCTCTCTATCTATATATGAGTGCGGAGTTCAATCTTCGACGACGATGCGGGGGAAGGCGCCGGCATAGTCCCTGCCCGCCAGGGCCAACTGGGCCGTGGCGCGGCGGCCGATCTCCCGGTAACGGCCGGCGATTGTACCCCGGGGCTCCGCCACCACGGTGGGATTCCCTTCATCCGTCTGCGCGCGGATGGAGAGATCCAGGGGCAGGCTGCCCAGGAACGGCACTCCATACTCGGCCGCCATGCGCTCGCCGCCGCCCTGGCCGAAGATGTGCTCCTCGTGGCCGCAGTGGCTGCAGACGTGGGTGCTCATGTTCTCCACCACCCCGAGGATCTTCACCTCCACCTTCTGGAACATCTTGAGGCCCTTGCGGGCATCCAGTAGGGCGATCTCCTGGGGCGTGGTGACGATCACGGCGCCGGAGACCGGCACCTGCTGGGAGAGGGTGAGCTGGGCGTCGCCGGTGCCCGGCGGCATGTCGACGATCAGATAGTCGAGCTCGCCCCAGACTGTGTCGCGGATGAGCTGCACCAGGGCCTGGGTGACCATCGGGCCGCGCCAGACCATGGGTTGTTCAGCATCGATCAGGAAACCGATGGACATGCACTTCACGCCGTGGGCTTCCAGAGGCTCGATATGCTTGCCGTCCTTGCTGGAAGGCCGGCCCGAGAGGCCGAGCATGCGCGGCTGGCTGGGGCCGTAGATGTCCGCATCCAGCATGCCCACCTTGGCGCCGTCGCCGGCCAGCGCCAGCGCCAGGTTCACCGCGACGGTGGACTTGCCGACACCGCCCTTGCCGGAGGCCACGGCGATGACGTTCTTGATGCCGGGCAGCGGCTGCAGGTTGCGCTGCACCGCATGGGAGAGGATGGCCTCGCCCACCTGCACTGGCGCGTCGGTGCCGGCGGCCTCGAGCAGGCCGCGCACCTTCGCCGCCAGCTCCTGCCGGTAGTCGCCCATGGGGAAGCCCGGCTCCAGGACCACGCGGTCCGAGACCTCGCGCAGGACGCCCGCCGACACCAGGTCGGTGCCGAAGTGCGGTTCGATCCAAGCCTTGAGGGCGGCTTCGACGCGGTCGCGGGACAGAGTCATGGGAGGCTGCGCTGCATGGTGGCCGCGCATTCTAGCACCGGCGTCCGCGGCCGGAGTCCGCTTGACGCCTATGGCATAATCGCTGTCCTGACCTCCGATCCCCGTAAAAAGCCGCAAAATGCCGCAGCAGCCACGCGACATCCTCGTCACCTACGCCCTCACCTATGCCAACGGCCCCCTGCACCTGGGGCACATGGTCGGCAACATCCAGACCGACATCTGGGTGCGCTATCAGAACCTGGCCGGCAACCGCTGCCTGTTCGTCTCGGCGGACGACGCGCACGGCACCCCCATCATGCTCAAGGCCAGGGAACAGGGCGTGAGTCCCGAGCAACTGATCGCCGGGGTGGGCGTGGAGCACCAACGGGATTTCAAAGACTTCCATATCCGCTTCGAGAACTACCACAGCACCCATTCCGACGAGAACCGGGAGCTGTCGACGCTCATCTACAAGAACCTGCGCGACGCCAAGCCCTCGCACATCGCGGTGCGCACCATCCAGCAGATGTACGACGAGCAGGCCAAGATGTTCCTGCCGGACCGCTTCATCAAGGGCGATTGCCCGCGCTGCGGCACGCCGGACCAGTACGGCGATTCCTGCGAGAACTGCGGCGCCACCTACACGCCCTCCGAGCTCAAGAACCCGGTATCGGTGATCTCCGGCAGCCGGCCGGTGCAGCGTGAGTCCGAGCACTATTTCTTCAAGCTCGGCGATTTCGAGAAGCTGTTGCGGGACTGGACCCGTGCCCCCGGTCACCTGCATGAGGCGGTGACCCGCAAGCTGGACGAGTGGTTCGCCGCCGGGCTGCAGGACTGGGACATCTCCCGCGACGCGCCCTACTTCGGCTTCGAGATCCCGGATGCGCCGGGCAAGTACTTCTACGTGTGGCTGGACGCGCCCATCGGCTACATGGCGAGCTTCAAGAACCTTTGCGGCAAGCGCAAGGACCTGAAGTTCGACGACTTCTGGGGCCGCGATAGCAAGGCCGAGGTGTACCACTTCATCGGCAAGGACATCATCTACTTCCACTCGCTGTTCTGGCCGGCGATGCTGGCGGGTGCCGGCTTCCGCACGCCGTCCGCGGTGTATGCCCATGGCTTCCTGACCGTGAACGGCCAGAAGATGTCCAAGTCCCGCGGCACCTTCATCAGGGCACGCACCTATCTCGATGCCGGCCTGGATCCGGAGTACCTGCGCTATTACTTCGCCGCCAAGCTCGGTCCCGGCATCGACGACATCGACCTGAACCTGGACGACTTCCTGCAGCGGGTGAATGCGGACCTGGTGGGCAAGCTCGTCAACATCGCCAGCCGCTGCGCCGGCTTCATCAGCACCCATTACGATGGCAAGCTCGCCAGGTCGCTCAGCGACGACGAGCTCTACAAGAAGGCGGTCGCCGCCAAGGACAGCATCGCCGCCGCCTACGAGAACCGCGAATACTCGCGCGCCATCCGCGAGGTGATGGAGATCGCGGACCGGGTGAACGAGTACATCGACGCCAACAAGCCCTGGTCGCTCGCCAAGCAGCAGCCGGTGCCGGCGGAGGTGCAGCAGATCTGCAGTCTAGGGCTGAACCTGTTTCGGGTGATGATGATCTATCTGAAGCCGGTGCTGCCGGAGCTGGCCGCCAAGACCGAGGCTTTCCTGGGCGTGAAGCCGCTCACCTGGAAGGACCTGGATGCGCCGCTGCTGGACCACAAGATCAACGCCTTCAGCGCGATGATGTCGCGCGTGGACAAGACGCGCCTGGAGGCCATGGTGGAGGCCTCGAAGGAGAACCTGGGCGGCAACAAGAGCGGCGAGGCAGCTTCGAACATGGACCCCATCGCCGCCGAGATCAGCTACGACGACTTCGCCAAGCTGGACCTGCGCATCGCGCGCATCGTGAAGGCCGAGCACGTGGAAGGCGCGGACAAGCTGCTGCGCCTGTCGCTGGACATCGGTGAGGGCAAGCCCCGCAACGTGTTCGCCGGCATCAAGAGCGCCTACGCGCCGGAACAGCTAGAAGGCAAGCTCACGGTGATGGTGGCGAACCTGGCGCCGCGCAAGATGAAGTTCGGCATGTCCGAGGGCATGGTGCTGGCGGCGGGCCCGGGCGGCAAAGACCTTTGGGTCCTGGAACCGCATGCCGGCGCCCAACCTGGTATGCGGGTCAAGTAACTCCTGAAACGGGTCTTTTCGTCTCGGGCGTTGTTGCGCGCGACCTCGGACTCCTCACGTAGACTAAGAGTACGCTCCGGGTCCTCGGTCACGCGCG